>NPIE01002832.1_pt1 | contig 10927 bp, 5 predicted proteins | sample 8637661 | NCBI WGS metagenome assembly NPIE01 (sample SAMN07420842, study PRJNA396082) | bioreactor metagenome | isolation source: sample BA12 brine-fed electro-methanogenic bioreactor BA | place: Japan: Kochi | collected 2016-12-09 | reverse complement strand
AACCCCGCTAAAAGAAGTGATGAGCGGCAGTACAATAGATTATGTTTTAGATGGAATTCAAATCCCGGTACTCATCTGTAAGTAGTTTGAAAAGTACACAACCTCATATTGAGCTTTTCCTAACAAATCTGTAAAACAAAAAACTTTCTAAGAAAATCATTCTCAGTATACTTAATATCATGTTCAATTTTAGTTTACTTTATGTAAATATTTCGCTATTAACCAGTTTTTTGTCTTTACTGTTCTTCTATTTGGTTTGGCGCAAAAGGCATGTAGTGGGTAGTAAGTATTTAATGGGGGCAGCCTTTGCAATTTTCGTTTATAACCTGGGATATGCACTGGAATACTCTGCTACAACAACGGAAATGAAAGTTCTTTGGTCAAAGCTGGAATATCTTGCTTTGGGTAATATAATTCCATTTCTTTTTGTATTCATTGTTGAATATTTCGGTGTAGTGATCGGTAATATGTATAGGAAATATTACCTGTTGTGGATTACTCCAATCTTTGTTGTACTGCTGGCTTTGACCAATGAGTATCATTATTTAATCTGGCGTGGATTCGGCGAAATTGATCCGGTTACCAATTTGATGGTTTACTTACCTGGTCGGTTGTATTCGGTTGGGATAATTTATCAATTTATGCTGGCAATTATCTTAATGATTGTATTGTTCCAACAATGGTTTAAGTACAGGAAACGTTCCTTTCGTTTCCAAATTGAAGTGGTAGCCATCGCCATAATTCTTCCATTTATTGGTGTTTTGATCTATTTGTCAAACCTTAACCCACTCCCAGGTTTGGATTGGGCACCGATTGGCAGTTTCTTTTCAGTCGTTTTAATCACGGTTGCTATCACTACTTCCCGCTTTCTGGATTTAATTCCTGTTGCTCGGGACTTAGTTTTTAACCTCATTCAGGATGGGATCATGGTGGTGGATTCTAAATATCGTGTGGTAGATTGGAACCCAGCATTATCCAGCTTACTACCCCAAATTAAAATGGAATTAGGGATGTCGGCTAATCAAGTATTCAATAGGATGGGCATAACCAATAATCCTTTCGCAAGTCCTGAAGATGTCGTAAACCTGGAAGTTGAGATCGAAGAACCCGAAAAGAAGATTTTCGACCTGATTATTTCACCGTTGATTCGTAACAAAGAATCCGATGGCTGGCTGGTAATTTTTGATGATGAAACCGAACGCCGCATGGCTACCCGGGCATTAGAAAAGGCTAACCTGACATTGATGCAAAGATTAGATGAAATCAATAAATTGCAGAAACAGCTCGAAGAGCAAGCCATTCGTGATCCGTTAACCGGATTATTTAATCGACGCTTTTTTGATGAGTATTTTAAAAATGAATTAATCCGTAGTATTCGTGAAGATAAATCTATGAGTTTACTGATGGTGGATATTGACCACTTCAAATCCGTAAACGATCGCTTTGGCCATGAAGTCGGCGATAAAGTGCTGCAATTACTGGCTGAGATATTACAAAATATGTTCCGCAAGTCAGATGTCGCCTGTCGCTTCGGGGGTGAGGAATTTCTGGTATTGTTACCAGGATTATATTTAGACCAGGCAGTAAATCGTGCTGAAGCATTGCGTGAAAAGTTTGCCCAGGCATCATTAGCTGCAGATTTTTTGTATAGTCAGGTCACCATATCGATTGGTGTCAGCAATTATCCCTTGCATGGTGAAACAGCACAAGACATTTTCCGTACAGCCGATAAAGCTTTGTATCGTGCCAAGGATCAAGGCCGCAATCGCGTGTGCTGCTATCTGGAAGATAGTTCTGGGTGATGGGTCGGGCAAATTTCATTTGAGAAAGTTCTGATATTAATGTCAATTCTGATGATTAACGCTCATTTTCTGATTGAATTAAAGCGTTTTTCTTGTATCATTAAGGAAAATTTTTCTTCGAATAAATTAATTTCATTAAGTCAATTTTCCAATGGTGGTCTAGTTTAAATGTTTTTTAAACCTCGTTATGGTTCACTCCAACGTCTTAATTAATTTAAATTTGATTCCAAGCCAAAAGGATTGTTTATGAGTAAAAAATTTTTCAATTATGGGGTACGGATTGCGATCATCTATTGGCTCGTCAGTTTTATTTGGATATTTTTCTCGGATCAAATTCTTGAAAATATGATTGAGGATTTTAATCAAATTACCCATCTCCAAACCATAAAAGGAGTGGGGTTTATCACCCTCAGTGCCTTACTGATCTATTTTTTAATCCAGTATTACAATAAGCAACAAAAATCGATTGAAAACAAAATCATTGAAAATGAAGAACGCCAAAGATTGCTGATAGACAACAGCATGGATGCCATCATGGTGACATCGCCAGATGGCAGCATCATTGATGTGAATCCATCCGCGGAACGTTTCTTTGGCAAAACAGCACAGGAAATTATCCAGGGTGGCAGAAATGGCATCATGGACCTAACCGATCCGCGTTTACCAGAGGCGCTTAAAATACGCCAGGAAACAGGTTCATTTGTGGGAGAACTGAATTTTGTTTACAACGATGGCACCATTTTCCCGGGGGATGTTTCCTCCCAATTATTCACGGACTCAGAGGGGAATGTGCGCACCAGCATGATCATTCGTGATATCAGTGAAAGAAAGAAATTAGAAAAAGAACTGGCTGATATCAATTTACAACTAAAGAAAACTCTGGAAAGTATCTCAGATGCGTTAATAACAGTTGATCGCGAGTGGATTATTACCTCGATTAATCCGAGAGCAGCAGCGATTAACAAAAAGCCGATAGAAGAATTTTTAGGAAATAATTTGTGGGAGGAATGGCCAATATTGTCAGGAACTTCCTTCGAAGAAAAAGCTCGTAAATCCATCCAGGATGCTATACCCACACAGCTGGAATTTCATTATTTTATTGAAGGTCAGTATGATGTCTGGTTGGATATCAATATTTATCCCAGCGAAGATGGCTTGACTTTGATTTATCGTGACATTAATAATCGGAAAATGGCTGAATTGGAAAAAGAACTTTACAGTCACATTTTCGAAGAATCTTTGAATGAAATTTTTATTTTTGATACAAGATCTTACAGATTCCTTCAAGCAAACAAAGCAGCAATTACAAATCTTGGTTATACGCTAGAAGAATTAAAAGAGATGACCCCGATTGATATCAAACCCTTGATTTCTAAGGATAAATTTGAACAAATGCTAACTCCCTTGTTGGATGGAAGGCAAAAACAGGTCTTATTTGAGACTATCTTTCAACGAAAAGATGGCTCAACGTATGAGGTGGAAATCCACGTGGAATTACAAAATATGGGGTATGACTCTCTTTTTACAGCAATCGTAATTGATATTACCGAAAGGAAACGAGGAGAAAAAATAATCATCGATGAACGGCAGCGTCTTGAAAGTATTATCAAAGGAACGAACGTAGGAACCTGGGAATGGAACGTTCAAACAGGTGAAACCATATTTAATGATCGCTGGGCAGAAATTGTAGGTTATACATTACAGGAACTAGAACCCATTTCAATAAATACCTGGAAAGAACTAACCCATCCGGAGGATTTTAAAATCGCGGAGAAAAAATTACAAGCACATTTTTCAGGCAAAGAAGATTATTATGATGTCGAATTACGTATGAAACATAAGAAGGGCCATTGGGTTTGGATTCAGGATCGGGGTAGGGTGAGTGAATGGACCAAAGATGGGTTGCCCCTCATTATGCAAGGTACACATCAAGATATTACCCAGCGCAAACAAGATGAAAACAGAATGTTGGAACAATTGGAAGAATTGCGTCGCTGGCATGATATCACCTTAGGGCGGGAAGAACGCATTATGGAATTAAAACAGGAGATCAATAAAATCCTGATGGAGAGCGGCAAACCACCTCGCTATGAAAGTGTGAAGTTCAAGGATGATTGAGGGTTCTTCATTCCTTACTTTGCTACAAAATATCGCCTTTTTGCTCTCTTTGGTTTTGATATTTGATTTGCTTCGCTTGAAAGTTAGTGAAAAGAATGTTTTTGCCAAAAAGATTTTGATTGGGATTTTGATTGGTGGCATGGGAATTTTGATCATGTTAACACCGTGGGTGTTATCTCCCGGTATAGTTTTCGATACCCGCTCGGTTTTGTTGAGCATTACCGGTTTGTTCTTTGGTGCCATCCCAGCTCTGGTTGCTATGGCCATCACCGCAGCACTCCGTATCTACCAGGGTGGTGGTGGTGCGCTAACCGGTGTGTTGGTGATACTGGCCACTGGTTCTCTGGGTGTTGCCTGGCATTATCTACATAAACAACCTTTAATAAAGGTGAAATGGTGGCAGTTGTATCTTTATGGGGTATTGGTTCATTTTGTGATGTTGGCATTGATGTTTACATTGCCCAAAGAAAGTGTGCAACCCGTACTGACTTCAATCAGTCTACCAGTATTGATCATTTATCCTATTGGGACACTGTTATTAGGGCTGGTATTACGAAACCGATTAAGAAGAGATGCTATCCAGGAAGAATTAATCAGTGCCACCAACCGCTTGAACAATACCCAACAATTATCCAAAATTGGGGGCTGGGATTACGATACTGAGTCAGAAACTGTATTTTGGACAGATGAGGTATATCACATTCATGGATATTCACCATCAGAAATTCCATCGGGGTCAAAAGAGCATCTTGAAAAAAGCCTTCTTTGTTATCCTCCTGAAGATCGAAAGGTGATCGAAAAAGCTTTTCAGGATTGCATTAAGAATGGGAATCCCTATGATTTGATACTACGATTCACATCTGTCACCGGGGAGAACAAATGGGTTAGAACAAGTGCAAAAGCGTTTTTTGATGGCGGAAAGGTTACAAAAATCAGTGGAACCATCATGGATATTACCGAAAAGAAAAAGGCAGAAGATGAATTTCTGGAAATTAATGCCGACTTTAGAATGCTCATTGAACTTGCTCCCGTAGGAATAGTGATTTATGACAATGATGGTAGAAATTATTTTATCAATCGAAAATTTTCCGAAATAACAGGTTATAAACAGGAAGATATTCCAATCCTATCCGATTGGTGGCTAAAAGCATATCCGGATATAAACTACCGCAATCTGGTTATGGAGCAATGGGAAACCGCTGTTGAATTAGCCAAGGCAACAGACTCAACCATTGTGCCAATGGAAACCCGCATCCGCAAAAAAGATGGTGATTATTGTTACCTGGAAATTGGCTATGTTTCGAGTGTGGAAAAAAATATTGCTACTTTTGTGGATATTACAAAAAGAAAAGTTGCTGAACTGGATTCACTTGAAAGTGAAAAACGATATCGTACCCTCTTAAATTCTGCTCCCATTGGAATAGTAGTTTTTACCGATAATCGAATTGACTACATAAACCCGGCTGGTTTACAAATCATTGGTGCTAATCCGGATGACGACTTGGTTGGAAAACCCATTATTGAATTTATTCACCCAAAAATGTTACAAATTACCAGAGATAATATTCAAAAATTATCCACCGAAGAAAGAACGGTGATAAATTTTGAGAATACCTTTTTAAAAATGGATCGATCACCTGTTCAAGTTGAGACGATTGGAACGAGAATTTTCTTTGAAGGAAAGGACGCGATCCAGGTGATCGTCACAGATATTTCTGAACGAAAAGCAGCAGAAGAACAAAGCAAACAACATCAAGAAACGTTACAAGAATTATTAACGGACGCTGAGCGTTCACGACAATCTTTGCTCAGTCTAATTGAAGATCAAAAAGCTTCTGAAGAAGAAATCCGAAAATTGAATCGAGAGTTGGAACAGCGTGTAAAGAATCGTACCGCACAATTGGAGGCTTCCAACAAGGAATTGGAAGCATTTGCTTACTCCGTTTCACACGACCTTCGTGCTCCATTACGTGGCATTGTTGGTTTTTCCAATATACTTGAGAGTGAATATGCAGAAAAATTAGATGCGGAAGGACAAAGGTTAATTAACGTCATTCGCAAATCAGCGCGGAAGATGGACCAGCTAATTTTGGATTTATTAACTTTATCCAAGGTAAACCGCAGTGAGTTAAAATTTGATGCTATCAAAATGAATCCATTGGTAAAAAATATCCTTCAGGAATTCAGCTCGTTGGAAATAATGAATAAATTTGATATTAATATTGATGATTTGCCTGATGTTTACGCAGATCCCATCTTATTGCGTCAGGTTTGGTTAAATTTAATTTCGAATGCAATAAAATACACCGCTCCAAAAGATGAATGTAAAATTACTGTAACCGGACATGAGGAGGATGGTTTTGTTACCTATTCAATTCGTGACACCGGGGTTGGGTATGATCCGGAAAATGCAGATAAATTATTTGGTCTCTTCCAAAGACTTCATAATGAACGTGATTTTGAGGGAACAGGGATAGGGTTGGCAATTGTTCAAAGGATTATCAACAGATTAAATGGTAAGGTTTGGTCAAAAAGTGAGTTAGGGAAAGGGTCAGAATTTTATTTTTCGATTCCGAAAGAACAATCACTACCCTGATAATTTTGGCTAAGTTGAGCAATTAATTGAAAAGCTGAGGGTTGATGGAATTATTAAAAATTTTATTTGTCGAGGATTTACAAACAGATTACGAATTAGCGAAATGGTATCTTCGTAAGGATGATTTTTCCTTCGATTCCATCTGCGTGGATACGATACAAGAATTCATTTCAGCACTGGATGATTTTCAACCTGATTTGATTATTTCTGACTACTCCATGCCAGAATTTAACGGAATGCAAGCTTTGCAAATTACATTGGAAAACCATCCAGAAATTCCTTTTATTGTACTAACTGGCTCAATAAATGAAGAAACTGCCGTCCAATGCATGCGTGCTGGGGCAGCTGATTATGTTCTTAAAGAAAAAATGCATCGCTTACCATTTTCGGTAAGAGAAACCTTGAAAAGAGATAAAGAAAGAAATGAAAGAATAGCGGTAGAAAATCAACTTCGTATGAGCGAAGAAAAATTCCGTGACATCTTTGAATCAGCAAACGTTGGCAAAGCAATCACTTCTACTACAGAAACAATTTCGGTGAACGATGCGTTTGCTGACATGTTGGGGTACACCAAAGAAGAATTGTTAAAAATTCCGTGGGAAAAATTAACCCATCCGGAAGATTATCCCTACACCAGAGAAAAAGTGGACGCATTACATAGGGGAGAAGTTGATGCGGTTCGATACGAAAAACGTTATATCCATAAAGATGGAAATCCAGTTTGGGTTGATATCAGTGCAAAGACACATCGCGATTCATATGGAAATGTTGAATACTTTTTTTCAACCATCATGGATATAACCGAAAAGAAAAAAACAGAAGAGAATTTACGCACGAGTGAAGAGCAGTATCGCCTATTAATCGAAAATCAAACCGATATGATCGTGAAAGTGGCTGCAGACGGTCGCTTCCTTTATGTAAGTCCATCCTTTTGCCGAATGTTTGGAAAGACTGAAGAAGAATTGCTAGGTAAAAAATTTGCTCCGCTTGTCCATGATGAAGATTTACCAGAAACGATCAAAGCAATGCAATCCCTAAACCAACCACCTCATACCTGTTATGTTGAACAACGTGCAAAAACCAAAGATGGTTGGAAGTGGCTCTCCTGGACGGATACGGCTGTTCTGGATAATCAAGGAAACATCAATGAGATCATTGGATTAGGGACTGACATCACCCAACGCAAACAAGCCGAACAAGCTTTAAGAGAGGGCGAACAGCGTTACCGCAGTCTCTTTGAAGATTCACCGGTCTCCATTTGGGAAGAGGATTTCTCCGAGGTCAAGAAATACCTTGATCAATTACAAGAATCAGGCGTGGAAGATATTAAAGAATACTTCACCATAAACCAGTCCGAATTGGTAAAAGTAGCTGATATGATCGTTGTGAGTGATGTGAATCAGGAGACGCTCAGACTATATGGAGCAACGAGCAAAGAAGACTTAAAACAATCCCTCCCCAGGATTTTTACGGAAAAATCACTTGATCAATTTATCGATGAATTAATGGAAATCTCCATTGGCAAAACTCATTTTGAAATAGATTTCACCAATAAAACCTTCGATGGTAGGGTATTGGAATTTACTGCTTTATGGGCAGCTCAACCCGGTTATGAAAATACCTTGTCAAAGGTCTTGATATCAATGGTAGACATCACCGATCGCAAAAAAGCAGAAGATGCCTTGCGGAAAAATGAACAACGATACCGCTCTTTGTTTGATGATTCACCGGTGGCAATCTTTGAAGAGGATTTTTCAGCTGTCAAAATATTCATTGATGAATTGAAGCAATCAGGGGTGATAGATTTTCGCGAATTTCTGAATACAAATCCGGATGAACTTAAGCGCATAATCCGTTCGATTAAAATCACAGATATGAACAAAGAAGCGGAAAAATTGTATGGGTTTAAAACCAAACAAGAATTTTATGGAAATTTCGAGCTGATTACAGATCCATTCAATCTTCATTTGATGGTTGATGAGTTGGTAAACATTGCCGAGGAGAAAACAAAGTTCCAAACCGAAGTTTATAAACATGACACCAAAGGTGTGCTTTCCTACCTGACTGTTAATTGGGCTGCGGTGCCTGGTTTTGAGGATGATCTATCAAAAGTGATCGTCACTGTGGTTGATATTACCGAACGTAAGGAACTGGAAAAACGTCAGCAACAACAACTGGCTGAGATGGAAGCCATCGATAAGATCACCTCTGCTTTACGACAGGCGACGACCAGGGATGAAGCCTTACCCATTTTCCTGCAAGAGACCCTGGCGATGATGCAGGTAAACATTGGTTTTATTTTGCTTCACAATTCAACGGATGATACTTTGCAGGTTACTCATGTAAATGGATTGGCCGAAGATATGATTGGTGCGAAAATTAAACCAGGGGATGGCATCATTGGTGCGGTTTTCCAAAATGGGGAATCTAGATCGATTAGTGATTTCAAGCAGGAATTTTCTGTTCATGAAGTTTTTGCAGGTCATAATAATGTAGATATTGGTGCGGTCTGTGTTCCCATTCAATCCCAGGAAGACATTCTCGGTGTGGTTCTGATCGTTCATCCAAAAGAAAGAGAACTAAAACCCGATGAAATAAAATTGCTGGAATCTTTTTCCAGAATTGCTGGTATCACATTACAAAGAATGACACTTTATGAAGATACCCTCTCTCATCTGAAACAATTGCAAGTGCAGCGCACGATTGATCAGACAATTGCCAGTATTTTTGATTTAAATCTTACTCTGGAGATTATTTGTTCACAGGCACGTAATTATTTAGGAGCGGATGCGGTCGGCATATTATTATTCCAACCTAACGAACACATCCTTAGCTACATTGCCGGTAGTGGATTTCAAACCGTTCATTATAAGAACACCAAATTACCACTAAGCGGAGGGCCGGCAGCAAAAGCAACATTAAAACGTGAGATTGTGTATGTGCCTGATGTTCAGCTAAGTGACCCACCTTTTAAGTTTATTAATTTACTAAAAGATGAACAATTTGTTTCCTATCTGGCTGTTCCCTTAATTGCAAAGGGGGAAATTAAAGGAGTGATGGAAATCTTCTATCGGAAAAAAACGGATTACGATTCAGACTTACTCGAATTTGTGGAATCCTTGGCTTTCCAAACTGCGATTGCAATTGATAACCTGCAGTTGTTTGAAAACCTACAACTTTCAAATCAGGAACTTGTTCAGGCGTATGATGCAACCATTGAAGGTTGGTCGCGAGCCATGGATTTACGCGATAAGGAAACAGAAAACCATACCAGACGCGTAACTGAGATGGCAGTCAGAATCGCAACGATCATGGGGATTAAAGAGGAAGAAATCTTACACATTCGACGCGGTGCATTACTGCACGATATCGGAAAGATGGGGGTTCCGGACGATATCCTACTGAAACCGGGACCTTTAACACCGGAAGAATGGGTCATCATGAAACAACATCCAGTTTTTGCCTATGAGATGATTGCCCCCGTAGATTACCTGAAACCCGCCTTGGATATTCCTTATTGCCACCATGAAAAATGGGATGGCAGTGGCTACCCACGCGGGTTAAAGGGTGAAAAAATCCCAATAGCTGGTCGAATTTTCGCGGTCATCGATGTCTGGGATGCGTTGAGTTCTGACCGTCCTTATCGGGAAGCGTGGCCGAAGGAGAAAGTTTTAGCCTATATCAAAGAACAATCCGGCACCCATTTTGACCCGGATATTGTGAAGATCTTCCTTGAGGTGGTTGATAGGAAAGAATGGTCGGATGAATATTGGAAAAGCGAATGACAAACAAAACCTTTGATCTGGAAACGGTCTATTTGGACGATGAGAATGATGCAGTGGTATTGATTGATCAAACCTTGTTGCCAAACGAGGTGAGATATATCCATCTTACGACCCAACCGGAGATTCGCGAAGCAATTCGGGAACTACGTGTGCGTGGCGCTCCAGCAATCGGGATTACAGCCGGATATGGTGCTTATCTGGCTGTCAAAAACTCGGCATTAGAGGATTTTGATGAATTTTATGAGGTTTTCAAGGCAGTAAAACAATATCTGGCGAGTGCTCGCCCAACTGCATCGAACCTTTTCTGGGCATTGGATCAAATGGAAACTTGTTTATTGAGCAACAAAGGGAAACCGGTTGAAGAGATCCTGGATGCACTTCGGGATCAGGCTCACGAAATCAAAGCGGAAGATATTCGCACCAATCAAGCAATCGGTGAATTCGGTCTTTCCCTGTTGAAAACCAATGACGGTATCCTGACCCACTGCAACGCCGGTTCGTTGGCGACCGGCAAATACGGCACCGCTACTGCTCCTATTTATTTAGGGCAGGAGCGTGGGTATAACCTGCGAGTCTATGCCGATGAAACCCGGCCATTGTTGCAAGGTGCGCGCCTGACCACCTTC
>NPIE01011557.1_pt3 | contig 10940 bp, 8 predicted proteins | sample 8637661 | NCBI WGS metagenome assembly NPIE01 (sample SAMN07420842, study PRJNA396082) | bioreactor metagenome | isolation source: sample BA12 brine-fed electro-methanogenic bioreactor BA | place: Japan: Kochi | collected 2016-12-09 | reverse complement strand
CGACGCGCTGCTGCATGCCGCCCGAGAGCGTTGCCGGGTAGGCCCCGGCGAAAGCCTCGAGCTCTACGGTTTCCAACAGCATCTGGGGGGGCGGCGCGGGCTGCTGGTGGGCGCGATTGACGTGGCGTGGAAGGGCGACGTTGGCCATGACCGTTCTCCACGGGAGCAGAGCGGGGTTCTGAGCCATCCAGGCGATCTTCTTGTGGCTGCGAGCGTTGCTCGGCGGGCCACCATCCAGCAGGAGTGTCCCGCTGCTGGGCGGGATCTGGTCGGCGATCATCCGCAAGAGGGTCGACTTGCCGCAGCCGCTGGGACCGATGAACGCGGTCACCCGATTATGCGCGATTTTCAGGTTGACTTTCTTCAGCGCCTGATCATTGCTGTAATAGAGGTCCAGATCGCGCACCTCGATCGCAACCCGTTCGCGGGTGATATCGAGGGTCTGTCGGTCCTGATCAAACAGGTCCGAGGCGACGGCAGCGGTCGAGGTCTGGTCATTCATCGTGGAATCTTCCATTGCGGCTCTCTCAATCGCCCTGAGCGCGGTATTTTTCGCGCAAGCGGTTGCGGATGGCAATCGCGGTCAGGTTCAGAATCAGGATCAATACGACCAGGGTCAAGGCCGTGGCATACACCAGCGGCCTGGCGGCCTCGACGTTCGGGCTCTGGAAGCCGACATCATAGATGTGGAAGCCCAGGTGCATGATCTTGCGCTCGAGATGGACGTAGGGGAACTGGCCGTCGACCGGCAGGCTGGGCGCAAGCTTGACCACGCCGACCAGCATCAGCGGGGCGACCTCACCGGCAGCCCGGGCCACGGCCAGAATCAGCCCGGTCATCATCGCCGGGGCCGACAGCGGCACCACGACCTTCCACAGCGTTTCCCATTTGGTCGCACCCAGCGCCAGCGAGCCTTCGCGGATCGTGCGCGGAATGCGTGCCAGGCCCTCTTCGGTCGAGACGATCACCACCGGCAGGGTCAGCAGGGCCAGCGTCAGTGAAGCCCAGAACAGGCCGGGCGTACCGAAAGTCGGCGCCGGCAGGCGCTCGGGGTAGAACAGCTGGTCGATCGACCCACCGAGCAGATAGACGAAGAAACCGAGCCCGAATACGCCGAACACGATCGACGGCACGCCGGCCAGGTTGTAGACCGAGACCCGGATCAGCTTGAGCAAGGCACCCTGGCGCGCGTACTCACGCAGATAGATCGCGGCCAGCACACCGAACGGCGTGACCAGCACCGACATGATCAGCACCATCGTGACGGTGCCGAAGATGGCCGGGAAGATGCCGCCTTCGGTATTGGCCTCACGCGGGAAACCAGTCAAGAAGTCGTGAATGCGATGGGCGTAGAACGACAGCTTGCCGAACAGGCCGAGCGCGTTGTTGCGCGAGGCCATGACGATGTTGGCCAGCGGAATGCGCAGTTCGCGCCCGTCGGCGGTCGCGGCGATCAACACATCGCGCTGATTTTCCTCGATCAGGGCCCGGCGCTGCTGCTGGATCTCGGCGAAGCGCTGGTCGAGCTCGAGCCGGCGCGCCTGCATGTCGGCCTCGGCGGCGGCGCGCTCGGCACCACCGACCTCGCGCAACTCCAGCCGCCGCTGTTCCAGCCGCAGCGCCTCGAGGCCGCGATTGATCTGGCCGATGTCGCCGCGTTCAAGCTTCTGGATCCTGCGATGCAGCGCGTTGGCGCGCTCGATCGACTGCTGCAGCGCATCCCACAGCGCACTGCCCTCGATCGGCGTCCCGCCCTGCTCCAGCGCACGCGCAAAGCCGTAGAAGTTGCCCCACTCGCGGCGCTCGATCATCACGGCATCGACCGGATGCTCGATCGGCCCCAGCGCACTATCGAGAAACCAGGCGAAATCGCGCCCGGTCAGATCCCGGTTGCCGAGCTTGAGCAGATGACGCGTGACCAGCAGCTGCTCGGCCGGGATTGGCTCGCCGGACTCGCGGATACGTTCGGCCGGCAGGGTTTCGGACCGAACCATGACGCCGAGCACGGGTGTGGCTTCGCCGTCGGCAGCGGTCACCACGGTCGACAGGATCGGTGCGGGCCAGAAATGGCCGAAACCGCGGATGCCGATCAGCAACATCAGGCCGACCACCATGATCAGCGAAATCGCCAGTCCGCCGCCGATCATCCAGATCCACGGATCACCCGACTTGAACCAGGCCCTCAGTGCTGCACGCTGCGTGTTCATGACCGGACCCACCTACAGACTGCTGTAGCGCTGACGCAGGCGCTGACGCACCAGCTCGGCGACGGTATTGACAACGAAGGTCATCGTGAACAGCACCAGACCGGCCAGAAACAGAATCCGGTAGTGGGTCGAATTGACTGCAGTCTCCGGCAGCTCGACCGCGATGTTGGCCGACAGCGTGCGCATGCCCTCGAAGATGTTGAAGTTGACCACCGGGCTGTTGCCGGTGGCCATCAGCACGATCATGGTCTCGCCGACCGCGCGGCCGAAGCCGATCATCACGGCCGAGAAAATCCCGGGGCTGGCGGTCAGCAGCACCACACGGGTGACCGTCTGCCACGGCGTGGCTCCCAGCGCCAGCGAACCCTGAGTGAGATGTCGCGGCACGGTGAACACCGCATCCTCGGCAATCGAGAAGATCGTCGGAATCACGGCAAAGCCCATTGCGATCCCGACCACCAGGGCATTGCGCTGGTCATAAGTGATGCCGATGTTGGTAAACCACTGCCGCATCGAGCCGTTGAAAAACCAGATCTCGATCAGCGGCGACAAGCTGACCAGGGCCCAGGCCACCAGCGCAATGACCGGCAGCAGCAGGATCGCCTCCCAGCCGGGCGGAATCGAAAGCCGCCAGGCCGGCGGCAGGCGCGAGAACGCGAAGGCCACCAGCAGAAACGACAGCGGCAGACCAACCAGAATCATGAACACTGCCGGAATGTGATTCTCGAGGAACGGCGCCAGCCACAGGCCAGCCAGAAAACCGAGAATCACGGTCGGCAGGGCTTCCATCACTTCGATCGTCGGCTTGACGTAGCCGCGCAGCTTCGGCGCCATGAAGTAGGCGGTGTAGATCGCGCCGGCAATCGCCAGCGGCATCGCGAACAGCATTGCGAACAGCGCGGCTTTCAGTGTGCCGAGCGTCAGCGGCACCATCGAATACTTCGGCTCGAAGCTGTCGGCGCCGGACGAAGCCTGCCAGACGTACTCCGGATTCCGGCGACCCTCGTACCAGACCTTGCCCCAGAGCGCACGCAAGGAGTGCTCGGGGTGCTGGTTCCGGAGGTCGAAGCCGAGAATCCGGCCGTCGATATCCTCGACGATCAGCTTGTCGTCGACCGGCGAGATTCCGACCGAGCGCAGCGGCCGATCGCTGACCGGCCTGAGGTAAAGGGTGCGCGCCGAGGTGCCGTAGTGCAGCCCCAGACCACCGCTGTCGTCGACTGCGGCAAAGCCCTTGCGGGTGTACTCCGGCTGAATCCGGGTGATGGCTCCAGCGTGCTGTTCGAAGTCGCGCACACGCTCCATGCTGAAGATATTGTCGCCGGCACCGGCCGAGTCATCCCGCACCAGAAACCACTGGCTAAGGCGTCCGGTCGAGCTGCCAACGATCCAGGAAAAGGTACCGTTGAGCATCTTCAACTCGGTGATCTGCTCGCCGTCGACTGCGGCCAGCGCCTGGTCACGCAGCACGGCTGAGGCCGGATCGGAAATGTCCCAGTAGATCAGCTGTCCATCGGCGTCACTGCCGATCAGGGTCCAGAGATTGGCGCTCAGTTGCAGCCGATCCGGGCGCATGCCGCCGGTCGGAATCTCCCAGCGACGGGCCCGGATCTCGGTCTCGCCGGTCAGGAACGCCGTGGTCACGCTGAACCGGTTCAGCAGCAAGCGGCCGTCCTCGGTGAGCGCTGCCACGCCGGTATCTTCGCCGGCACGCTGGATCGCCACCACCGAAAGCGCGCGGCCTTCCGGGTCGATCACGACCGGATCGCGCGCCAGAGGAAATTTCGGATCGGGCAGTACCCGACGCTCGCCGCCCGCGAACTCGAGCCGGACCTGGTGATCGACCACGATCGCGCGACCGTCGTCGAGTCCGATCAGCGCGCGCCGGGCCCGCGGCTCGGCCACCGCGATTGCAGTCACGCTGCGATCGACCGGAACCGCGAGATCGACCGACTCCAGCACTGCGCCATCGGCAAGCCGGAAATAGTCCAGCCGACCGCGGTCGGTGTAGCGCATACCGAGCTCGTCGTAGCGCTCCAGCGCCAGATAGCTTCGCGCTGAGTCCGGATCCGCCGGCGCCGGGTATTCGGCCACTTGATCCAGCGATGCACCGCGCAGGATCGGAACCACCTCGCTGAACAGGTAGACGAAGATCAGCGCCAGCGCGATCACCACGCCACCGCCGCCCGCGCGCACCGTCCAGCCGGCAAGCGCATCGGCGAAGTGGCGCCAACGTCGCCGGCGCGCCATGGCCGCAGCGCTGGGCAGCGAACTGCCCAGCACATCCAGCAGCGGCGGTCGCTCGACGTTCCGACCTTCGGCATTCATCGACCGCGAACCTCGCTCGACCAGGTGAGACGACCCGGCCTAGAGGCCGAGCTGCTCGCGAATCCGCGCAGCCACCGCTGCCGGCAGCGGGATGTAGCCGTCGCGCAGCACCACTTCCTGACCGCGACGGGACAGGACCAGACGGAAGAACTCGCGTTCCAGCGGAGCCAGCGGCTGCTCGGGCGACTTGTTGACATAGACATACAGCAGCCGTGACAACGGGTAGGCGCCAGACACCGCGTTCTCGGCATTCGCCGCTATGCACTCGCCGCCATCCTCGCGCGCCAGCGCAATGGCCTTGACGCCCGAGGTCATGTAGCCAATGCCGGAGTAGCCGATGCCATTGAGCGATTCGGTCACGCCCTGAACCACCGAGGCCGAACCCGGCTGCTCGTTGATGCCAGGCTTGAAGTCGCCGCCGCACAGCGCATTGTCCTTGAAGAAACCATAGGTTCCGGACACCGCGTTGCGGCTGTAAAGGGTGAAGTCACGATTGGCCCAGGCACCTTCGAGTCCCAGCTGGCCCCAGCGGGTGACATCGCTCGCACTACCGCAGCGACGGCTGACCGAGAACACCGCGTCGACTTGCGGCACGCTCAGGCATTGGACCGGATTGTCCTTGTTGACGATCACCGCGATCGTGTCGATCCCGGTGCCAACCACCGTCGGCGGGTAGCCGAAGCGGTCCTCGAAGGCCTGAATCTCGCTCGAGCGCATCAGGCGACTCATCGGGCCGAAGTTGGCCGTGCCCTCGGTCAAGGCCGGCGGCGCCGTCGACGACCCTGCCCCCTGAATCTGGATGTTGACGTTCGGGTAGATCTTGGCGAACTCCTCGGCCCACAGGGTCATGAGGTTGTTCAAGGTATCCGAGCCGATCGACGACAGGTTGCCGGAAACGCCGGAGACCGGCTCGTATTCCGGCAGCGCCGGATCAACCGTGGGCTGTGCCGAAACCGTGAAGCTGGCGCTGCCGAGAAGCAGGCCGGCGATGAGATGCCTGGTTTGCATGTTCGTGAATCCTTTGATGCAGACAGAAGACGGTAGCGCGGTCCGGTTACGAATCGATGACCATCGCCCGGATCGAATTCGGCATAGTTTGTGACACAAACATGACAACTATATTACGTCAGCGGGCGGCGCTGGCCGAACGCAGTGCGCGCAAGCGCGACTCGGGAAAATCGCAGCAGAATTCGCTGCCCTCGCCCGGCTCGGAGCGGATCCTGAGCCGGGCATCGTGGCGCTGCAGCACGTGCTTGACGATTGCCAGACCCAGCCCGGTGCCGCCCTGAGCCCGGCTGCGTGAGGCATCGACGCGATAGAAGCGCTGGGTGATGAACGGCAGGTGGCGCGCCTCGATGCCGATGCCGTCGTCGGAAACGCAGAAACGCGCGCCGCCGCCATTGACCTGGCGCCAGGTCACACGAATCCGGCCGCCGTTGTCGGTATAGCGAACAGCGTTGAAGACCAGGTTGGAGAACGCGCTGAACAATTCATTCTCGAGCCCGGCCAGACCCAGCGCCGGATCGAGATCGATCTCGATGATCCGCTCCCCGCCGGACTGGGCCAGCGCCTCGGCGCGAATCCGCCGCACCAGGTCGCCAACATCGACGGGTTGCTCATCAGGCTCGCCCGGCGCATCGGTTTCCAGCCGCGAGAGTTCGAGCAGATCGTTGACCAGTGTGGTCATGCGACCGCACTGGGTGCGCATCTCGACCAGCGGCTCGCTCCAGATTCCGGGAATCTGCTCATCGTCGCTCATGTTCTCGAGATAGCCACCGAGCACGGTCAGCGGCGAGCGCAGCTCGTGCGATGCATTGGCGACAAAGTCGCGGCGCATGTTCTCCAGCCGCAGCACCCGCGTCACGTCACGCACCAGCATCAAATACTGGCCACGGCCGTAAGGCACGATCCGGATCGAAAGGCGCGTGTTCAGATCGACCGAGGAGTCCACCTCGACCGGCCGGCCGAAGTCGCCGGCACGCATGTAGCGCTCGAATGCCGGCGCGCGCACCAGACTGGTCACCGGCTGGCCGACGTCGCTGTTTCCAGCCAGCCCCAGCAAGCGCAGGGCCGCCGCATTGAACCAGGTGATGCGCCAGTCGGCATCGAGCACGATGGTGCCGTCCGGCATCGCCGCGGTCGACTCGCGGAACTCTCGGATCACCCGGGCCAGACGCTTCTTGCGCTTGGCATAGCGCCGCTGCAGCTGATAGTAGTGCTCGAACACCTCGCCCCAGACACCCCAGGACTGCGGCGGCTGGCTCTTGCGCCCCTGCCGCAGCCAGCACTCCAGGCGATGCATCTGCAATACATGCCTGAGCCCGCTGGCAAACAGCGCGGCCGCAGCCCACCAGCCCAGGCTTCCGCCGAACACCAGCCAGGCAAGACCGGCCAGAGCGACCCACAGCGCCGCCAGCAAGAACTCCGACGCCCAGGCCAGACGAATCAAGCCGATCCTTCCGGCGAAAACCTGTAGCCTGCGCCGCGTACCGTTTGCAGATAACTGTCGCAGCCAAACGGCGCCAGCGCCTTGCGCAAGCGCAGCACATGGACATCGACGGTGCGCTCTTCGACATACACGCCGCCACCCCAGACCTGGTCGAGCAGCTGACTGCGGCTGTAGACCCGGTCCTGGTGGGTCATGAAGAACTTCAGCATCCGGAACTCGGTCGGCCCGAGTTCGACCGGTTTGTCATCCGCCAGAACCCGATGCGAAGCCACGTTCAGGCACAGGGTCCCGGCGCGAACCTCGTCGCTGTCGCCCTCCGGCGCGGCTCGACGCAACACCGCCCGAATCCGGGCCATGAGCTCGCGCGCAGAAAATGGTTTGGTGACGTAGTCGTCGACCCCGCTTTCCAGACCGCGAACCTTGTCGTCCTCGGTCGATCGGGCGGTCAGCATGATGATCGGGATGCTGCGCGTCAATTCATCGCGACCGAGACTGCGCGCCAGTTCGACACCCGAGGCATCGGGCAGCATCCAGTCGAGCAGGATCAGATCCGGATGATGGTCGGCGATCCGGATGCGGGCCTCGCGACAGTCGACCGCTTCGATCACCTCGAAACCCGAACGACGCAGGTTGAACAGCACCATATCGCGAATCGCGTCGTCATCCTCCACGACCAGGATCTTCTTGTTCACGGCTGTGCTCATGGCTTCAGGGGCTCAGCGGCACCGGTCAATCCGGCCCGGACTGTTACAGTATTGGATCAATGCGATATGACCGAATCATGACAGCTCAGCCAGCCGCGTAGGCAACACTCATGCGCCGTATTTCCTCGGCAAGCCGGTGCCGCAGGGCTTCCGGCGCCAGTACCTCGGCATCGCTGCCGTAACGCAGTACATCCATCACCAGCTCGCGATCGGAACCGAACGGGAGTGCCAGCACCAGACTGCCATCCGCCTCGATCCTCGCCTGCTGCTCGGGATGCCAGTGTTCATCGGCAGCCCAGCGTGCCGCCTCGGGGCTGAAACGGATCTCGGCGCGGTGCTCGGCCGGGCCGGAAAAGATGCCGTAGGCCTGGTCGAAATGCGCACTCAGCGCGCCGGCCTCGAGACGCTCGGCCACGTCCTCCAGAACACTCAGGTGCTGAATTCGCTCGACCGCAAAGCTGCGCAGGCCAGCGGCCTGGTGACACCAGGCATCCAGGTACCAGCGATCACGATAGGAGGTCAGACGCTGGGGCGAGACCTCGCGTTCACTGACCTCGTCACGGCGCCGACCGTGGTACCGGATGCGCAACTGCCGCTCGCTGAACAGGGCACGCAACAAGTCCTCGAACATGCGGCCCGGCACCGGCCGACCGGCGTCGTGGCGAATGTGGATTCGTTCCGGGTGGGCGGAGAAGCCGATCCCCTCAGCATCGATGATCTGCGACATGCGCTGCTGCAGCTGATCGAGCTCGTCCTGCAACAATCCCGGCTGCACGTTGGCCAGGATCTGACGCGCGGTCAGCAAGGCCTGCAGCTCATCGGGACTGATCCACAGCCCCGGCAACTCGAAATTTCCGGCCAGGCTGCGGTCGTAGTAGAAATGCCGGGTTTCGGCGTCCTGCTCCAGCGGCGCGCCGAGCACATCGCGCAGCTCACCGATCAGGCGATACAGGGTGGCCTGGCTGCAGCCCAGTTCATCCATCAACACCTGGCGCGAGACCGGCGTGCGGCGCTGCCGCAGGATGTCGTGCAGATGATAGAGCTTCTCGCGCCGCGACATCCGAAGCTACTCCGGCCGGCCGGCGACACAGTTCCGGCAGCGGCCGTAGACTTCCAGCACCTGGCGAGAGGGCTCGAATCCGGCGGCGCGCGCTGCCGCCTCCAGCTCGCAGGCCGCATCCGGCCCCGGCACCTCGGTGACGCTGCCGCAGGACTCACAGATCAGGAAACGGCCGTCATGCCGATGCCGCGGGTGAAAGCAGCTGACAAAGGCGTTGAGCGTTTCCAGCCGATGAATGAAGTGATGTTCGAGCAGAAAATCCAGCGCCCGGTAGACCGTCGGCGGCGCAGCGTTGGGTTGTTCGTCCTTGAGCTGATCGAGCAGATCGTAGGCCTTGACCGGCCCATCGGCCTCGAGCACCAGTTCAAGCACGCGCCGGCGCGTCGGGGTCAAGCGCAGCTGATCGCGGGCGCAGCGTTGCTCGACCTCACGAATGACTTCCAGGTTCTGCATGCCCGAATTGTAATTCACCCCGGCCTTTCAAAGCAGCCCCAACGGGGCTGGGCGCGCTGGATTCACGATCGCGCCGACTGCGACCCTGCCAGGCAGCGCAGCTGAGACCCTACACGCCGTCGAGGCTGAGTCCTGAGGCCAGCACGCGCTGTCGGTGCAGAAACAACAACGGCCCGACTTCGCAGTCGGGCCGTCGACGAGACGTGGTGCGCGGGTCTGTCGGGACGAGCCCGACGCGCGAGCTCAGGCGTTGGAACGCGGCGCCAGCTTCTCGCGAATGCGGGCCGCCTTGCCCTCGAGATTGCGCAGGTAGTAGAGCTTGGCGCGGCGCACGCGACCGCGACGCTTGATCGAAATGCTGTCGATCAGCGGGCTGTGGCTCTGAAACACGCGCTCGACGCCGGTGCCGTGGGAAATCTTGCGCACCGTGAACGCCGAATCGATACCGCGATTGCGGCGCGCGATGACCACGCCCTCGAAGGCCTGCAGGCGCTGACGATCGCCTTCCCGGACCCAGATATTGACGACTACGGTATCCCCCGGCGCAAAATCCGGGATCTCGCGCTGGGTCTGTTCGGCATTGATCTGGTCGATAATCGTGCTCATGGTCTTGATCCGTCGCTGAATTCTGTGATTGTCGGCGGTCAAAACCCCGCCGAAGCCAAGCCGCGAATCATAGCCGATAACAGTCCGGGTTTGCAAGCTGCTCTTCGCCAAAACTCCATGAAAATTCCGACCCGGCAGTCGTCACGAGATCGCCCGCCGGCAGCCCTGCCATCGAGTCAACTCGACTCGGCCTCCTCGATCACTTCGCTGTAGTGCTCCAGCTTGCGCTCATGGTACAGGCCGCGAGCGAGGCTGAAGCACATCGCCAGCAGCACGAAGGTGAACGGCAGGCCGGTGCTGACAGCACCCGCCTGCAGCGCCTGCAGCGCGGCGCTGCCGCCGATGCCCAGCAGCACCGCGGCCACGATGCCTTCGATCGTCGCCCAGAACACGCGCTGCGGCACCGGTGCATCGGTCTTGCCGCCCGAGGTGATCGAATCGATTACCAGCGAGCCCGAATCCGAGGAAGTGATGAAGAACACCAGCACGAGCACGATCGACAGCAGCGAAGTCGCACTGCTCAGCGGCATCTCGGCCAGCATCTGGAACAGCGCCAGCGAGGAATCGCCGATGCCGCCAGCCAGAGCGCCGACCCCGCGCTGCGCCTGATCGAGGCCGTTGCCGCCAAACGCGCTCATCCAGCCCATGGTCACGGTCGTGGGCACCAGCAGTACCGCGATCAGGAATTGACGCACGGTCCGCCCCCGTGAGACCCGCGCGATGAACATGCCAACGAACGGCGACCAGGAAATCCACCAGGCCCAGTAGAAGATCGTCCATGAATGATAAAAGGTCGAATCCTCACGACCGACCGGGTTGCTCAGCGGCAGGATGAATTCGGCATACGCAGACGCGGTCTCGGCAAAGCGGGCGAAGAAGCCTGCCAGCGATCCGGCGATGATCACGAACAGCAGCAGAAGCAGCGCGAGCATCATGTTGATGTTGCTCAGCAACTTGACGCCGCCATCGATTCCGCGGATCACCGAAACCACGGCAACAGAGGTGACTGCAGCGATGATCCAGATCTGGGTGTTCAGGCCTCCGCTGACGTCGAACAGGAACGACATGCCGCCGGCCGCCTGTTGCGCACCGAGCCCCAGCGAGGTGGCCAGTCCGAACAGGGTGGCCAGCAC
>NPIE01000295.1_pt1 | contig 10942 bp, 10 predicted proteins | sample 8637661 | NCBI WGS metagenome assembly NPIE01 (sample SAMN07420842, study PRJNA396082) | bioreactor metagenome | isolation source: sample BA12 brine-fed electro-methanogenic bioreactor BA | place: Japan: Kochi | collected 2016-12-09 | reverse complement strand
CCTTTTTCCCCGGGCACCAGGAAAATTCTTGCAATAAGGCACCCCATATTATATCTTTTATAACGTTTTTTCGCTTTTAATCCTTTAGGATCAATGCGCCTGCCCTTCAACGAGCCAGCGGCAATGGGGAAGCGGCAAAGAAAATGTAAACGTCGTTTTGCCGGGCTCGCAGGCGGTGGGCATTCAGACGAGGAGGATCACTTATTTATGGATATTCTGGCTCTCAATTGCGGCAGCTCGTCTGTCAAGTACCAGCTTTTCGACTGGAAACGCGGGGAGGTCATTGCCAAGGGGATGGTAGAGCGTGTCACGGTTGGAGATTCTTTCATCGTCCACGAAGTCCCGGGTCGCGAAACCTATCGTGAAGAATACGAATGTCCCTCGCATGAAACGGCCATTCACCTGATTATCAAAATTCTGGCCGACGCCGAACATGGTGTGGTTAAAGAGATCGACGAAATTTCCGCCGTTGGGCATCGCGTGGTGCATGGCGGCGAAAAATTCACCCGCTCGGTCATGATCGACGACGAAGTTCTGGCCGGCATCAGAGAAGTCCAGCACCTGGCACCGTTGCACAATCCGCCGAATATTGCCGGCATTGAGGCTGCACGCTCTGTTCTGCCCGATGTTCCCCATGTGGCAATTTTTGACACCGCATTTCACCAGACCATGCCGGAGCATGCCTATACCTACCCGCTGCCTCATGAGTGGTACACCAAATACGGGGTACGCCGCTACGGCTTCCACGGCACCAGCCATCTTTATGTCTCAAAGCGCGCGGCGGTGCTGCTGGGCAAAGATCCCAAGGACTGCAATATCATCACCATGCATATCGGCAATGGCGTCAGCCACTCCGCCATTAAAGGCGGCATCTCGGTTGACACATCCATGGGGCTGACGCCGCTGGAAGGTGCCATGATGGGAACCCGCTGTGGCGATATCGATCCCGCTATCCCCATGTTCATTCAGCAGCAGGAGAATCTCGGGCCGAAAGAGATTGACTCCATTCTGAATAAAAAATCAGGGGTTCTCGGAGTCACGGGCCAGTACACTGACCGGCGCGATGTGCTTGAGGGGATCGAGCAAGGCGACGAGCGTTGCCGCCTTGCCCTTGAGATCGAAGCCTACCGTTTGAAGAAATACATCGGCGCCTACGCTGCCGCGGTCGGCGGAATCGATGCTGTGGTATTTACTGCCGGTGTCGGCGAGATGGCCTGGCAGATCCGCGAAAAAGCACTCGAGGGCCTGGAGTTTATGGGGATCCTCCTCGACAAGGAGAAAAATCGCAATACCCAGACCCGCAGGGCGGAAAATATCATTACCACCCCAGATTCGCCGGTCAAGGTTTTTGTCATCCCCACCGACGAAGAACTTGTCTTTACCGAGGACGTAGTGGCAATTCTCGAAGGCACCTATACCGATCACATGAAGTTCGACTACAGCTTCTGCCACAAGGAATTCGAGCGCAAATAACCGCGCATCGGAACAGATGAACATAAACAGCAAAGGCCGGAGGATATCCCCTCCGGCCTTTGCTGTTTTACCCATGCAGTCGCTTCAAAAGGCGTTGTTATCCCTGAGCCTGCACCGCGGTAATGGCGGCCACGGAAACGATATCATCGACGGAACAGCCCCGCGAGAGGTCATTGACCGGCTTGGCCAGCCCCTGAATGATGGGCCCGACGGCTTCGGCGCCGGCTAAACGCTCCACCAGCTTATAGCCGATATTGCCGGCATCGAGGTCGGGGAAGATCAGGGTATTGGCTTTACCGGCGACAGGTGAACCGGGCGCTTTTTTCTCACCGACCTTGGGCAGCAGTGCAGCATCGGCCTGCAATTCGCCATCGATCTGAAGTGACGGATCAGCCGCTTTGGCAATTTCCAGAGCCTTGAGCACTTTATCCACATCGTCGTGCTGAGCGCTGCCCTTGGTTGAGAACGAAAGCATGCCCACCCGTGCATCGACACCGAGGAAGCTCTTGCAACTGCTGGCGGTCGCAAGGGCGATCTCCGCCAATGACTGGGCATCGGGATTGGGATTGACTGCACAGTCGGCGAACAGGATGGTGCCGTTTTCGCCGAACTCAGGGGTTTTGGTGACCATCAGGAACACCGAGGAGACTGTTTTCATCCCCGGGGCAGTGCCGATCACCTGGAAGGCGGCACGCAGAACATCACCGGTCGTGTTGTAGGCTCCGGCGACAGCTCCCCCGGCGTCACCCTTGCGCACCATCATCGCGCCGAAATAGAGGTTGTCGTCGCCGGTCAGCAGCTTACGGGCCTCTTCATCGGTTAACCCTTTTTTCTTGCGCAATTCGACCAGTTCCGCCACATAACCATCAAGCTTGTCCGAGGTCTTGGGGTTTTCCAGGGTGACGCCATCGAGAGTGCAACCCAGTTCAGAGGCTTTACTCTGCAGTGCATCCGGGTCGCCTAGCAGCACGACCCTGGCCAGTCCGTCCTTGACAATGCGGCCAGCAGCCTGCACCATGCGATCGTCATACCCTTCGGGCAGGACCACCGTCTGCAGACTCTGTCGCGCTTTTTCCTTGATCTGATCCACCAGGTGCATAGAATCTCCTCCTCCAAAACAAAGTTTTAAATCGGTGCATGAAGTTATACCCGATGCCTCGGAGGCGGTCAACCCCATGCCGCCCTTCGCCAGACTAATCCATACCGGTGAAATTTTCTACCCCGGACTGGTGATGATCTGCCGGATTCGGGTATAATCGAATGCTGCTTGTTATTTTATCAACCACGAACCGGTTTTCATGAATTTTCGCAGTCGAAAAATATCTTTTCTCTGGTGGTCCATTCCCCTGTCAATCGCGCTGCATCTGCTGCTTCTGCTGCTGATACCGGAGAAAACTCTGCTACCGACTCCAGACCGGGACGAACCGGTCATGGTCGAAGTGCGCCCCCCTCTGGAAGAAACCCGCCCCCGCGAACTCGACATCCCGCCGCAGCCGGAGCCGCCCGAGCCGCGGGAAGAGCCGGCAAAGCGGCTGGGACCCCAGGACATGGAGGTTGAAGAGGAAACCGCTCCAAAGGGTGAGGATACGGACGATATGGCGCCGACAGCCCCTCCGGCTCCTTCCCCACCCCGACCGGCTCCAAAACCTGAGCCCCAGAAACCTGAGCAAAAACCGGAGAAGAAAGAAACCGCAGAAGCGGCTGCGCCGGTTGAGCGTCCTACTGAGAAGCACGAAGCGGAGTTGGCACCGCCGGCCGTCGATGAACCCGCGTCCGAAAAAGCGGCTACAGCAGCCCCCGACCAGCCGATGCCGAAACTGGACGACCTGCTCGACCTGCCGCAGAGCACCGCCAGTCGTATTACGGGAGAAGAGCGCCGCAAGAGACGGCCTGACGTTGCAGAGGGCGATGCCATCTGGCTGGACACCGAGAAGGATCTGCTCATCTCCTTCTTCCAGCGTTTCAAAGCCAACATTTACGGGGTTTGGAATTATCCCGTCAAGGCGGCGGAGCGTGGCGAACAGGGCACCAGCCTGCTGCGCATCACGGTGCGTCGAGACGGCAGCGTGGAAAGCGTCAAGCTGGTGGAGTCGTCCGGCTCGAACACCCTTGATCGCGAAGCGATTCGCGCCGTGTGGACGGGAGCCTCCTATGGCCCCCTGCCCCGCGCTTACGAGGAAGAAACGCTGACCATCTTCGCTTTTTTTCAGTACACCCTGGGCGGCCGCCCCTTTGTGCATGGCGGCAGATAGAGTGTAGAGCCTCTCCAGCGGCTAGGGTTGCCACCGCAAACGGGGGCGGCGAGCGGCTCTCGTTTCATCGAGACGGCCAAGGCGCGTCAGACGCGGCGCGTCTTTGAGCAACCCCGGATCTTCGTTTGCCTCACGCGCGATCGCTTCCATTGCTTCGCAGAATTCATCAAGGGTTTCCTGGCTTTCACTTTCTGTCGGCTCGATCATGATGGCGCCGCTGACCACCAGTGGAAAATAGATGGTCGGCGGATGGAAGCCGTAGTCGATGAGGCGCTTGGCCAGATCAAGGGTTTTGCACCCGCCGCCGAGGTTCCTGTCGGAAAAGACGACCTCATGCAGACTGCGGGCCACATAAGGCAGATGGTAGCTGCTCTCCAGCCGGGCACGCACATAGTTGGCGTTGAGCACCGCCATCTCGGCCGCGCGACGCAGCCCTTCCGCGCCCATGGCACGAATGTAGGTCCAGGCCCGCACCAGCACGCCGAAATGGCCGTAAAATCCCTTCATCCGCCCGATAGAGTGCGGGCGATCCCAATCGAGAAAATACCCCTCCTCGTTGCGATCCACCACCGGCACGGGCAGAAAAGGTTCGAGTTCGGCACTGACCCCGACAGGGCCTGCCCCGGGGCCTCCGCCGCCATGAGGCGTTGAAAAAGTCTTATGCAGGTTGAAGTGCATGACATCGATGCCCATGTCGCCGGGTCGGGCGATTCCCAGCAGGGCATTGAGGTTGGCGCCGTCACAGTAAACCAGCCCGCCGCGTTCATGCACCACACGGCAGACATCGGCGATGTAGGTTTCAAACAACCCCAGCGTATTGGGGTTGGTAATCATCAGCGCCGCCACCCCGTCATCCATCAGGCCTTCGATGGTTTCCACCGTTACCACACCGTTTTCGGAAGGCACCGGCACCACCTCATAACCACACAGAGCTGCCGTTGCCGGGTTGGTGCCGTGGGCGGTGTCGGGGATCAGCACCTTGTTCCGCTGAGCGCCCCGCGCCTGCTGCCAGGCGCGGACCATGAGCATGCCGGCCAACTCACCATGCGCCCCGGCACCGGGTTGCAGAGTGATGCCGTCAAACCCCGAAATCTCCTTAAGATCCTCCTGCAGTTCATACATCAGCGCCAGCGCGCCCTGTGCCAGTTTCTGCGGGGTATGGGGATGCAGATCCGCAAAACCGGGCAGGCGGCAGGCCACCTCATTGACTTTGGGATTGTACTTCATGGTGCAGCTGCCCAGCGGATAAAAGCCCGAATCCACCCCGTAGTTCCAGGAGGAAAGGCGGGTGAAGTGGCGCGCCACATCAATCTCCGACAATTCCGGGAAGCCGGGGATGTCATCGCGCACCAGGGCTTCTGGCGGTTCGGCCGATGGAACGTCGAGAGGTGGCAGATCATGACCGCAGCGCCCGGGGCGCGAATGTTCAAACAGCAGCTTCTCGTTCAGCCACAGTCCTCTGGTCCCAACCCGGTTCATGCCTCACCTCCAGACAGAGCCTCTACAAAGGCATCGATATCCTCCCGACAGTTGCGTTCGGTGACGCACACCAGGAAACGGTTCGACATATCGGGGAACCACGGCGACAGGGCAACGCCACCCAGAATGTTACACTCCTGCAGTTTCTGGAGAATCCCCTCGGCGGGCCTGGGCCCTTCGACAACAAACTCATTGAACACCGGAGCGTTGAAAGGGAGCGAGTAGCCGTCAACGGCGGCAATTTTCTCCCGTGCGTAGCAGGCCTTGGAATAATTGTGCCGGGCCAGCTCGGGCAGCCCCTGGCGCCCCAGCAGGGCAAGGTAGATGGTCGCAGCCAGGGCGCACAACCCCTGGTTGGAGCAGATGTTGGATGTGGCTTTTTCCCGGCGTATGTGCTGCTCCCGAGTCGCCAGGGTCAGCACGAATCCACGCCGCCCTTCCGTGTCGACGGTTTCACCGACCAGCCGTCCGGGCAGATTGCGCACATCGGACTCACGCGCTGCGAAAAACCCCAGATAGGGGCCACCATAGGAAAGGGGCAATCCGAAACTCTGCCCTTCACCCACGACGATATCGGCTCCCAGTTCACCCGGAGATTTGAACAGCCCCAGGGACAAGGGTTCCTGTACCGCGACGACGAGGCGGGCATCATGTTCGTGCGCCAAGCGGGAAACGGTCGCGAGATCCTCCATCACTCCGAAAAAATTGGGGTAGCCGACAACCACCGCCGCACACTCTTCATCCAGCAATCGCGACAGCGCATCCGGGTCAAAAGCGCCATCTTCACCGAGGGGCAGATCGACCCACTCCATGTCGAGATAACGTCCGTAGGTGCGGATCGTTTCCAGGTAGTCAGGGTGCAGGGCACGGGACAGAATCACCTTGCGCCTTCGCGTAACGCGGCACGCCATCAGCACCGCTTCTGCGCAGCTCGAAGCGCCGTCATACATGGAGGCGTTGGCAACGCCCATGCCGGTCAACTGGCAGATCAGGGTCTGGAATTCGTAGATCGCCTGCAGAGTTCCCTGGCTGATTTCGGGCTGGTAGGGGGTATAGGCGGTATAGAACTCGCTGCGGCTCAGCAGGTGGTCCACCACCGCGGGGATGAAATGGTCATAGGCGCCGGCGCCAAGAAAGGCCCGGCGGGTGCCGCCCGCACCATTGCAGCGTGCCATTCTGGCAAGTTCGGCGAGCAGATCGGATTCCGCCCTGGCTGCCGGAAGATTGAGGGGAGCATCATGGCGTAGTGGCGACGGAACCTCTTCAAAAAGGCTCTCCAGCGTATCAACGCCGATGGTATCGAGCATCCGCAGAACATCTTCTTCGTTATGGGGGATATAGCGCATGAACAAATCCTCCCTGGAGTTGAAAAGCACCTACAGGAGCCGTCGCACAGATGTGAACCTTTTATGCTGAAAACGCTATTCTTCCTCGATCAGCTCACGGTAGGCGTCGGCATCCAACAGCTCATCAAGCTCCTCGGGCTCGCTGTAGCGGATCTTGACCATCCAGCCGTCTTCGTAGGGAGAGGTATTGAGGACTTCCGGTTCGTCGGGCAACTCCTCGTTGACTTCCACCACCTCCCCTGTCACCGGGGAATATATATCGGACACGGCTTTAACGGATTCCACCACCCCGAAAGCCTTGCCCGCCTCAACCCGCGCGCCGACCTCCGGAAGTTCGACAAAAACGATATCGCCCAGAGAGTCCTGGGCAAAGTCCGTGATGCCAACGGAAACGACGTCATCCTCAACCAGCACCCATTCATGTTCCTCGGTGTACTTGAGTTCCTCGGGAAAATCCATGTCCCTGCCTCCTGAAAATTAATTTTTCGCAACAACCGTCCCCGGTCAGGAACGGAAAAACGGGGGTTTGACAACTTGCGCCGCAACACGGCGCCCACGGATTTCGATATAAACGTCCGTACCGGGCAGCAGCGGAGCATGCTCAATAAGGGCCAGGGCGATCCCCTCGCGCAGAGAGGGAGAAAGCGTGCCGCTGGTCACGTGACCGATGCGCCGATCACGGTGAAAAACCGCATAACCGGCACGAGGGACTCCGGCCTCGGTCATCTGCAGGCCAATCAATCTCCGGGGCGGTCCCTGGTTCTTGATACGAGACAGAGCGGCGCGGCCGATAAAATCACCCTTGTCCAATTTGACGATCCACCCCAGCCGTGCTTCGAGAGGGCTGATGTCCGGACTCAGCTCATGACCGTAGAGAGCAAATCCCGCCTCAAGACGCAGCGTATCGCGCGCTCCGAGACCGGCCGGCAGTAGTCCATCGGGTTTCCCCGCCTCCAGGAGTGCCTGCCAGACCGGCTCGACCTGATCGGGGGCCAGATAAAGCTCGAAGCCGTCCTCCCCCGTATAGCCGGTGCGCGAGATGATCATCGGCACGTCAGCCACCAGGCCCTCGTGAAAATGGTAGTAGGCGATTTTATCCAGTTGAGTCTGGGTAAGGCGGGATAATATGCCCTCCGCGGCAGGTCCCTGCAGGGCGAGCTGCGCAAATTCGTCGCTGCGGTTATGGCAGAAAACCTGGGCGTAGCCGCTGTCTGTGCGGGCCTGCTCGATCCAGGCAAAGTCTTTGTCAATGTTGGCGGCGTTGACGCACAGCAGGAAATGGTCGTGGTCGAAACGGTAGAGGGTAAGATCGTCCACGGTACCGCCGTGGGGATAGCACATGGCGGTATACTGCACCTGGCCGTTTTGCAGCAGACTCACATCGTTGACGGTCAGATCCTGCAGAAAGTCCAGGGCGTCGGCACCTTTGACTTCAATTTCGCCCATGTGGGAGACATCGAACAGACCGGCAGCATTACGAACGGCCAGATGCTCGTCGATTACTCCGGAATAGCGCACGGGCATCAGCCATCCGCCGAATTCGACCATGCGCGCGCCAAGCGATTGATGGATTTCATGGAGAGGAGAATGTTTCAACATGGCACCTCCCTGCCTGTCAAAAATACTGCGTTCAAACAAGCCTAACAAAGAATCTCTGAAATCCTATCCTCGCACCCCAGTGTCATCAGATGCACACCCTGACAATGCCGGCGGGCCAGCCTCACCGTTTCACGGGCAATGCGCACCCCTTCTTCCAGCGGATCGGCCGCGCCATCCAGGCGGTCGATCAAATGCTCCGGCACCCGCACCCCGGGCACATGCTCGTGGACAAAGCGGGCCATGCGGGCATTTTTCAACAACAGAACCCCGAGCAGTACCGGAACGCGCAGAGGGGCGGCCTGCTCCATAAAGCGTGCCAGGGGGGCCTCGCAGAAAACGGCCTGGGTCTGAAAGAACCGCGCCCCGGCCTCGACTTTCTTACGGAACTTCTGGAACATCAGCTCGAAGGGCTCAGCCTGCGGGCTGACAGCCGCGCCACCGAAAAAAGCCGGTGAGCCGGCCAGGGGCCTGCCGGCCAGGTCCTGCCCGGCGGTCAGTCTGTCCGCGGCCTGGAGCAGCTGCACCGAGTCCAGATCGAACACCCCGCGCGCATGGGGATGATCGCCGAAGCGGGGATGATCCCCGGAGAGCAGCAGCAGATTTTTGATGCCGAAGGCGGCCGCTCCAAGCAGGTCGGATTGCAGTGCCATGCGGTTGCGATCGCGGCAGGTCATCTGCAGGACGGGTTCAACGCCGTCCTGGTGAAGCAGCGCCGCCACCACCAGAGGCGCCATGCGCATATTGGCCCCTTGATTATCCGTCACATTGACGGCAACCACTTCAGGAGGAAAACAGGCCGCGGTTGCAAGCACACCGTCGAGATCCACCCCTTTGGGCGGAGCGACTTCAGCCGTGACCACGAACTCCCCGGCGATGAGTTTTTCGGCAAGTTTGGACATGACTATCGAATCTTGTGTCTTCCGGGCTGATGGCGGTGGCCCCAGTCCTTGGCAGGGACCACCCGTGCAAAGACACCTTTGCGCCCCTGTCGCGAGAGTCGCTCATAAATCAGCATCCAGGCACAATCAAGGTCGCGGTCTGACTCACATTTGCCTTCTTCCATACCGCCGCAGGGGCCATTGAGAAGTCCCTTGGCGCAATTGGTGACGGGGCAGATGCCGGCGGTTTCATTGAGAATGCAATCACCACACAGGGAACACTTCTCTTCGTACTGGCCGAGGCGGCGAACATTGCCGAGAAACAAAGAATCCAGGGCGCCGATGACCCGCTTTTCGGTGTGACTCGAAATTGACTGGATCCCCGCGCCGCAGGTCATGACCATCAAGGCATCGGCCTCTCCAACGGCGCTCCTGTTATGTCGCAGATCACGACCGGCCCGCATGATATGGCAGGCCTCGTCGATCACGACACTGCCGGTGACCTCCCTACCGGTGGAAACCAGCCATTCCTGCATCTGGAAAACCTCTTCCTCGCCGCCGGATTTGCACACGGTAGCGCAGGCGCCACACCCCACCAGAAACACCTTATGCTTGCCTTCCAGGTGACGCAGCAGATCCTCTTTGTCTTTTTGCCTGCTGATGATCATGACATTATTCCTCACAGGGCCGGCAAAGAAAAAAGCGCCCGCCGATCCCAAAGGAATCGTGGACGCTCTATTTTTCCCAGCTACTTGCCGCAGCCACATCCGGAGGCGCGCCGTTTGGCGCTTTCCAGGGTATTCTGCAGCAGCATGGCAATGGTCATGGGTCCCACCCCGCCGGGCACCGGTGTAATGGCGGCGGCCTTTTCAGAGGCCGCGGCGAACTCCACATCACCCACCAGTTTTTTCTCGCCCACGCGGTTGATGCCGACATCGATCACCGTGGCGCCGGGCTTGATCCATTCTCCCTTGATCATCTCAGGGCGGCCCACCGCTGCAATCACTACATCCGCCGCTCTGACCCGCTGGGCCAGGTCGCGGGTGCGGGAATGGCAGATGGTCACGGTCGCGTGCTGGGCCAGGCACATCAGGGCAACCGGTTTGCCCACGATATTGGAGCGGCCGACCACGACAACATCCGCGCCGGTCAGGTCGACGCCGGCGTGCTCGAGCATCTTCATCACGCCATAGGGCGTGCAGGGTTTAAACAGGGGATTTCCGGTCGCGAGACGCCCCACATTGTAGGGATGAAACCCGTCAACGTCCTTTTTCGGGGAAATCGCCTCCAGCACCTTGCTCTCATCGATATGACCGGGAAGAGGCAACTGCACCAGGATGCCGTCGATGCGCTCATCGGCATTGAGTTGGGCCACAAGTTCCAGCAGCTGCTCTTCACTGGTTTCCGCCGGCAGCTTGTGTTCATCGGAAAAAATTCCCGCTTCGGCACAGGCCTTTTCCTTCATGGTGACGTAAACACGGCTGGCCGGATCATCCCCCACCAGCACCACCGCCAGGCCGGGAGTCACATCACATTTTTTCAGCTCTGCCGTTTCGTCCTTGATCCGGGCCCGGATTTCCTTCGCAATCGCCTTACCGTCAATAATTTGAGCCACGCCTACCATACCTCCTGAAATCGGATTGGAATCTATCGAATAAGGATACCAAACTATACGCAACGGCAGCGGGAAAGTAAAGACGGCCGTACGGTCCGCAAAAGGTCGAAAACGCAAAAGACCCCGGAGCCGGCCGGGGTCTTTTGCGTTGCATCGTTGATCGAAATGGATTTACTCGTTTGCAGCCTTCGGGCAGGACGCGCAACCGCCGCTGTCGCCGCTCGCTGCCGCACAGGCAGCTGGAGCTTTTTCCTGCGCCGAGCCATAGCCCTGCTGGTACCAGCCGCCCCCCTTGAGAGT
>NPIE01002058.1_pt1 | contig 10943 bp, 11 predicted proteins | sample 8637661 | NCBI WGS metagenome assembly NPIE01 (sample SAMN07420842, study PRJNA396082) | bioreactor metagenome | isolation source: sample BA12 brine-fed electro-methanogenic bioreactor BA | place: Japan: Kochi | collected 2016-12-09 | reverse complement strand
CGCCAGCGCCTGGAGCGCTATCTCGACGACGCCGTCCGGGCAGAGCTTCCCTGGGTGCGTATCGTCCACGGCAAGGGCACGGGTGTCCTGCGCCGGGAGGTGCGCCACTTCCTGACCGATCATCCCCTCGTTACCTCCCACGAGACCGCGCCGGAGCGCGAGGGTGGTGATGGAGCCACCGTCGCCCACCTCGTGCAGGTGTGAGGGAGGCCCCATGGAATTCCACACCAACGAGCGCTGAAAAATCACGTGGGAACGTGCTGACGTTCACACGTGGGAACGTGTATCCTTAACATTTTGACCTTTGACATTAGACTTTGGACAATCTTTCGGAGGAGTTCCCTATGCCAGAGGAAAACGTCATCTTCGGTACCCACGATACCCCCGCCCTGCGTCTGTTGAACCACAACGCCCGACGACAGGGGGTCCAGCACGACGCCCACCTCGAACCGCGTGATCCTTGTCCGGGTGAGCCCGTCACCCTCGTCGTCTGGACGGGATCCGACGTGAACCCCATTTCACTCGGTGCCCGCTACACCCTCGATGGCTCGCTGCCCACGCCCTCTTCTCCAGAGGTGATGTTTCGCTGCGTAGCCACGGAGTGGGACTCGCTCAGCTGGGGCTATCGCCGGCGCTGGGAGGCCACCCTGCCGGGTCAGCCCGCCGGAACCACGGTGCGCTATCGCATCTGCGGCCCCGATCCGGGCCTTGGGCTCATCTGCGCCGATTGGCCCCCCGTCGAGGAGGTCATCATGGCGGAGACGCGCCGCTATTTTGGGGACGAGGCGGCTACTCCCCGCCGCCCCGCCCCGGATGCGGAGCGCTATTTTACCTACGTCGTGGATACGTTCGCCCCGCCGGATTGGGCGCGTGACGCCCTGCTCTATCAGATCTTCGTCGATCGCTTTGCAGCAGGCGCGGGCCGCGCCCTGGCGAGCGGCGAGGACCTTTCCGGCTTCTTCGGCGGCACCCTGCGGGGGATCATCGAAGCGTTGGACTACGTCGCCGATCTCGGCTTCAACACCCTCTGGCTCTCCCCCATCTTCCCCAGCCCCACCCACCACGGTTACGACACCACCGACTACTTCGATGTGGAGCCGCGTTTGGGCACCCTGGCGGATTTCCGCCAACTCGTGGAGGAGGCCCACCGCCGTGGCATGCGGGTGATTCTGGACCTGGCCCTCAACCACGCCAGCGATCAGCATCCGCTCTTCCGGCAGGCGCTGGAGAACCCGCAGAGCGAGTACGCCCGCTGGTTCCGCTACGACACCGAGACGGGGACCTATCCCGGCTACTTCGGCGTGCGCTCCATGCCCGAGTGGGACATCCACTATCCGCCCGTCCGGGAGTATCTGCTGGGGGTGGGGCGCTTCTGGCTGGAGCAGGGCGCTGACGGCTTCCGGCTCGACTACGCCGACGGGCCGGGGCCCGGCTTCTGGTCGGAGTTCCGCGCTGCCTGCCGCGCTGTCAATTCCGAGGCGTGGCTCTTCAGCGAGATCGTCCAGCCCCCCGACGTGCTGGCGCCCTACCACGGGCGTCTCGATGGCAGCCTCGACTTCCTCTGGGAGCAGCAGGTGCGCCGCGCCGTGGCTCACGGTGCCCTGGATGCTGAAGGGCTGGCCCGCTTCCTCGACGCCCACCGCGCCACGCTCTCCCCTGACTTCCTCCGGCCCGTCTTCCTCGACAATCACGACATCGACCGCTTCCTTCTCGCTGCCGGGAACGATCTGCGCCGCCTGCGCCTGGCCCTGCTGCTGCTCTTCACGTGGCCTCAGCCGCCCATCCTCTTCTACGGGACAGAGACCGCCTTGCAGCAGCCGCGCAGCAGCCGCGATCCAGGGATGGGGCTGGAGGCCTCGCGGGTGCCCATGCAGTGGGACGTTTCGCCCGGGGGGGAGGCGTTGCGGGCCGACGTGCGGGCGCTCGCAGCGCTGCGGCGCGCGCATCCCGACCTCATCCGCGGTGAGCGTACGACACTGACTTCCGACGTGGCGCTTTGGCTCTTCTCCTGTCGGGGAACGCAGGAGATCCTCTTCGTGGCCCTCAACTTGAGTGAGCACGAGGCAGCTTTCTCGCTGCCCGCGCCGACGCAGCCCCTCTGGACGGCGGGGGAGCTCACGTTGGAGGGGCGGAAGGGCCGGCTGGGGCCCCTTTCGGCGGTGGTGCTCAAGAGAGAGCGGTGATCACGATGGGAGTGCAGACGGGGTGGGAGCGGCTTCGCGGTTGGTGGGCCGAAGAGGCAGAGCCGACGATTAGCGCTTACCTGCCTAGTGAGTTCTGGATCCGTCCCGCACCTATCGTCTGGGTGGCGCTTTTCCTCTTCATCGGGGGGTTGCTGGCCTTTTACGGCGGGCACGCCGTGGCCCGGCGGCTTCAGCTGCGGGGCTGGACCACCTTCGGTGTCGCCGAAGGGCTACCCCATCCCACCGTCTACGCGCTGGCGCGGGATGCAGCGGGGCGGGTGTGGGCCGGTACGGAGGGCGGGCTGGTCTACTACGAGGAGGGGCGCTTACGGTCGGTTTCGCTTCCCCTTCCGCTGGGCTCCGCCGTCACGGCACTCGTCGCCCCGGTCGAGGGGGGGCTCTGGGTGGGCACCCGCCGGGGACTGGCCCGCTACACTGCCGACGGAGCATGGGCCCTCTCCGCTGCGCCGGGACCCGTCCGCGCGCTGGTCGCCGAGGAGAGCTGCGTCTGGGCCATCACCGGCTCGGGCCTCTGGCAGGAGTGTGCCGGCGAAGGTGAGCTCCTCCCGCTGGACGCTGCGCCCCTCTCGCTGGCTCTGGCCGAGGGCGCGCTCTGGCTGGGCAGCCGGAACGGCGTCTATCGCTGTGCGCTCCCCTGGGCGGGTTGTGAATCGGCCGCGCTGCCTGCCGGACGCTGTCTGCGCAGTGTCCGGGCCCTGCACGTGGAGCCCTCCGGTGCGCTCTGGACGGGGACAGGAGGGTGGGGGCTCTGCCGCTTCGATGGGGCCGAGTGGCAGCTCCATCACCCGACCAACAGCCGGTTGCCCTTCAGCGTCGTGGGAGGCCTCGTGGAGACGGAGGACGCGCTGTGGGTGCTGCTGGAGTCGCCCGTCGCGGCGGAGGGGGCGGTGGCGCGCCGCGAGGGCGAAACGTGGCGCATTCTCACCGCCCGGAACTCGGGATTGGCCTCGGATCTCGTCTACGCCGTGCTCGAAGACGAGGGGGCGCTCTGGTTCGCCACGCGGGCCGGGCTCAGCCGGTGGGAGCCGGGGGAGCGGTCGTAACGCAGCGTTGCCTCTCCGGCAACCAAAACGCGGTGCAGCTTCGAAGCTGCACCGCGTATGTCGTGGATGAGGGAACTGCTATGCGTCGCCGCTTTCCTTCTTTTCGGCTTTACCACTCGACTCGGTCTTCTCGCTGGCTGGCGAGGAGTCCGAGCCTTCGTCCTTGCGGGCGCCTGGCGTGGCGGTCGAAGACTTGGCGCGATTATCCGTCACGTAGAACCCCGATCCTTTGAAGATGATGCCGGCAGGTTGGATCAACCGCACGACCTCTCCCTCGCACTCGGGGCAGATGCTTACCGGGGGCTCGGAGAAGCTCTGGCGGCGCTCAAAGCGCAGTCCGCACTCCTTGCATTGGTATTCGTAGAGCGGCATTGCGACTCCTCCTCATGCCGATACAATAGCGTCGGCTCTGTTCAAGCCCCTATTATATGCTCTTTGCCCCCGTTTGCAAGGTCGAGCCGCGGAAGGCTAACGCACCTGGTGCGCAGGCGCGCTCCGCCATGGGAGAAGTTTTCCAAATGCGCTAGCCCTATCCAGCGGCGTTCTCTGCGCGCTTAACGGGTGGAAGCGGGCCTTACGAAACCGCGACCATCTCGATTTCGACGAGGGCCCCCAGCGGCAGGGCGCTGACCTCGACGGTGGAGCGGGCCGGCGGTGTCTCGCTGAAGAACTCGCCGTAGATGCGGTTCACCGTCGCAAACTCCCCCATGTCGGTGAGAAAGATGGTCGTCTTGATCACGCGCTCCAGACCGCTTCCGGCGGCTTCCAGGACGGCGCTGAGGTTGCGCATGACCTGCCGGGTCTGCGTCTCCAGATCCCCGCCCGCCATCTGGCCCGTCTCCGGATCCAGTCCGATTTGGCCTGCTGTGAAGATGAGGGAGCCGCTCCGGACGCCCTGGGAGTAGGGGCCGACGGCGGCGGGGGCTGCACGGGTGCTGATAATCTCTCGTTCCATGGTTTCCTCCTAAAAAATAGTCAAAAGTCAAAAGTCGAAAGTCAAAGGTTGACTCCACTGAGATCTCTGGGTTCACAGAGGGCTCGAAATCTGGGCTGTCCACCGGGGCTCCTGGACCCACCAGGCCATCAGCGCCAGCGCGATCAGATTCACGCCGGCACTCACGGCGAAGAGCAGCGTGTAGTCGAGGGCGGCGAGCGCGGTTCCCACCAAGGGGGCGAGGACGGCGGAGATGCCCACTATCGTGTTAGCCAATCCGCTGTAGGTGGGCACCTGTTCGGGCTGGCAGAACTCCAGCACCAGGACGATGCCCGAGACAAAGATCCCGGCGCCTGCCACTCCTTGTAAGGCGAAGACGAGGAAGAACCAGGTGGGGCGAGGGGCGAGGGCTGCCAGCACGAAGGAGAGCACGGCTCCGGCGCTGCCGATGACCAGGTTCCGCTTGTGCCCGAAGCGATCTGCAGCCATCCCAAGGAAGAGATTGCCCAGGGCCTCTCCCACGAGCAGCGCCAGCGTATATTGCCCTACCGTCCCGTCGGGAATATTCCACCGTTTCAGCGCAGCTACCGTCAGGAATCCGCCCCCCAGGGCGCCCAGCGCCAGGAGACTGCGCGCGATGAGATAGCGGCGGAAATTGTGGTCATGGCGCAGGATAACGGGCAGGCGGGAGAAGAACTCGGCTTGACTGCGTCCTGCCACCGTGACGGGCGCCACGGGCTCGCGGGTCAACGATAGGAAAATCCAGCTCACCATGATGAAGCTGGCCCCGATCAGAAAGAGGTAGAAGAAATTCGTGGGGAAAGTGGCGACCTCGACGATGTGAGCGCTCAAGAGGGCCCCCAACGCTCCTCCGCCCGTGCCAATGAAACTGCTCACGCCCATGAACCGCCCTCGGCGTTCTACGGGGAAGACCCGTCCGATGAGGGCTTGCCACGAGGTGGCGATTAGCCCGGCACCCACGGTGAGCCAGCTGTACGTCAGCAGGGTTAGTGCCACGGTAAGGCTCGGTGCCCGCAGGGCGAGGAGGGGCGTCAGCGCCAGCAGCCAATAGGGCAGGCGTTCCAGGAAGAGCCCCAGATTGGCGACCACGGCCTTCTTGCTCGGCAGCTGCTCCACGAGGTTGGCGGAGAAGAGCTGGGGGAGGAACCAGCCGCCCTGGGCAATCACCGCCAGCAAGCCTACGGGCAGGGGACTGTCCGTCAGCTTGGTGAGGAAGAGGGGCAGGATGGTGCTCGCGGAGACGAAACTGGCACCCACCCTGAAGCTGGCACCGTCCACCAAATTCACCCAGAAGTTCCACCTGTAGTTGTGCCGGGCCTCGGCTTCCAGCTGGGCCGGCGTCCGCTGGGGAAGAGGGCGATGCAGGCCGAGCAGCCGGGCCATTGCTCCCGTCCGGGGCGTCCAATTCGAGTCTGGCAGGGAAGGATTCTTGGTCATGGATTGGGACTCTTCGGTTCGAATCTGCCTGCTGGTTGTAACATGGACCGGGCGGTTGTCAAGAACCCTGGATAGGATAGAATAAACACGATATACATGTTATAATAACGCTGGTGGATCTGAGGGTTTGTTTTGGAACGTGGTACAATGTAAAGCTGAGAGGTGAGAGATAAATTGGAAGCTTTGAATAATGACGTCAATGGCAATGGGGTCATCGTAGATGATCTGGATGTGTTAATGGAGGTATTGCCTCGAGATGTGCGGGCCGTGTTGGACGCCACGGGGCGGCGCGACGATCTGCTGGAGGTCATTCTCGATCTCGGGCGGGTTCCTACGGCGCGTTATACCGATGGAGAGATCGTCCTGCGTGACACGGAAGTAGTGCGCGGTGAGATCGATTACGTGGTGGAGGGGGTTGGCGACTTCGACGCGGACAACCGCGCCGGCATCGCCCGCACCCTGCACCGTATCTCCGCCATCCGCAACCGCCAGGGGGACGTGGTCGGTCTCACGTGCCGGGTGGGGCGGGCTGTCTACGGCACCATTGATATTCTGGAAGATCTCATCAATAGCGGCAAAAGTGTGTTGCTCTTGGGGCGGCCCGCCGTGGGCAAGACCACGATGTTGCGTGAGGCGGCCCGGGTGCTGGCACGCAAGAAGCGCGTGGTCATCGTCGATACGTCGAACGAGATCGGTGGGGACGGAGACATTCCCCATCCTGCGGTGGGGCGAGCGCGGCGGATGCAGGTCGCGACGCCCACCTTGCAGCACGAGGTGATGATCGAGGCGGTGGAGAACCATAATCCTGAAGTCATCGTCATCGACGAGATCGGGCGGGAGCTGGAGGCCATGGCGGCGCGCACCATCGCTGAGCGTGGGGTGCAGCTTATCGCCACCGCGCACGGAAACACCATGGACAATCTGTTGATGAACCCGACGCTCTCCGATCTGCTGGGCGGCATCGAGAGCGTGACTCTTTCCGACGAGGAGGCCCGGCGGCGGGGCACACAGAAGACGGTGCTGGAGCGGCGAGCGCCTCCCACCTTCGATATCCTGGTGGAGCTTCAGGATCGGCAGAAGGTGCTGGTTCACGAGGACGTTCTGGAGTCGGTGGATTCTCTCCTGCGCGGGCGCACCCCGATCACGGAGCTGCGCTTCCGCAACGAAGCGGGCGAGATCGAGACGGGCACGGTGCGCGCCGTGGGCGAAGCAGTGGCGGTCGAGGAGGAGCACCCGCAGGCGGTGGGCTCCGCTCCCTATCTGCCCAAGAAGCGGCAGCGTGTCAAAGATAAGCGCATCTACTCCTTTGGCGTGGCGCGTAACCGCCTGGATCGGGCGGCGGACAGTCTCTCCGTTCCCATCCAGCTCGTCGACTCCATGGGGGAGGCCGACGTGATGGTGACGACGAAGCAGCACTATCGCAAACGTCCCAAGGTGGTCGTTGACGCCGAGCGCCGGGGCACACCGGTCTACGTCCTGCGAGCCAACACCGTAGCGCAGATGGAATCCTTCCTTTCGGAGCTCTTCCGTCTGGGCGAAGGGGAGGACGACGCGCTGCAGCGAGCAATGCGCGAGACGGAGGAGGCCATCCGCCGTATCGGCGGCGACCGGCGGGGCGCCATCGACCTTTCGCCGCAGAACGCCTACATCCGCCGTTATCAGCACCAACGGGCGCGGGAAGCGCAGCTGGAATCACGCTCCTACGGGAAGGAGCCTTACCGGCACGTCCGGCTGATCAGTTCGGATGAAGAGTAGGAGGCGCCTGTGCCGGGGTTGTTTGTGACCTTGGAAGGACCCGAGGGTAGCGGGAAGACGACCCAGCTTCCTCTGTTGGCGGATTGGTTGCGGGAAGAGGGCTACACCGTGCTCTGTACCCGCGAGCCCGGCGGTACCCCCATTGGGGAGGAGATCCGGGCGCTGTTGCATGACCCCGATCACGACGAGATGACTGCCCGCGCTGAAATTCTGCTCTATTCCGCGGCGCGGGCACAGCACGTCGCCGAGCGGATCCGCCCGGCCCTGGCGGCTGGACAGATCGTGCTCTGCGATCGCTTTTTTGACAGCACCTACGCCTATCAGGGGCACGGGCGGGGTTTGCCGCTGGAGAGGTTGCGCAGCATCACGCGCTTTGCTACCGAGGGGCTGACTCCAGACGTCACCCTTTATCTCGACCTCGATCCCGAGGTGGGGCTGACCCGGCGTCAGGCGAACGGCAAGGAGATGAACCGTCTCGATCGAGAGGCAATGGATTTCCATCGCCGGGTGCGCCAGGGCTATCTGGCGCTCGCTGCCGAAGAGCCCCGGCGCTGGATTACGATAGATGCCGGTGGATCTCTGGAGAAGGTGCAGCTGCTCCTACGGCGGGCCCTTGCGCCTCATCTTTCGCCCGCGAAGTAGCAGGTGTTGGATGGTGAGGTAGCCGCGAGCCGCTCTCGTTGTGCTTCTCGTGGCGGCTGGCGTTCTCTTCGGCTCAGAGAGCTGGGGGGCCGGATTGGCGCGCAGAAATCCCCTCTCGCTCGTTGGAGACTATAAGCTCACAAGGAATACTCGGAGGACACAATGACAGACTCTCCCGCCCCCCATTCCGCCCTCGTTGATGCCGCTCACGCCCTGATCAACGGCGTACCGCGCCTGGCTCGCCTCATGCGCCGGGATCTGCGCCGACACAGCGCCGGGCTCTTCACCGAGCCTCAGTTTCGGGTGATGGCCTACCTCTACCGCGAAGGGGCGCAGTGTCTCTCCGACCTGGCGGAGTACCAGGGCGTCTCCCTCCCCACCATGTCCAAGCTGATTCAGGGCTTGAGTGCGCGAGAGCTGGTGGACCGGCGACGTGATCCAGAGGATCGGCGCCGGGTGATGTTAGACCTGACCGGTGCGGGGCGCGAGGCCTACGAGGCGCTGCTGGCCCACACCCAGGCCCACATCGTCGAATGGATCCGTCCACTGAGCCGGGGGCAGGTGGAGGACGTCGTACGCGTCTTCGATCTTCTGGTGCGGCGCTTCGACGAGGTGGATCTGGAAGCCCAGTACGAGTAGAGAAGAGCCCCCATTTCCCGGATGGGTTCGAGCGGAGAAGGAGTCTCTGCGTGGGATTCCACACCCACGCGGATGAAAGTGACGTGTGAACGGTTATGGCTTTTTGCCATTTTCCAATTTGTTGATTTGCGGATTTGAGGAGGAGGAGGGCCATGTCGGTAGTTGTTGCTGTTGCGCAGCTGGATCCCCAGCTGGCCCAGAATGACGAGAATCGCGCCCGCGTGGTGGCGCTCTTCGAGGAGGCCATCGCCCAGGGCGCCCGTCTCGTCGTCTTCCCCGAGTGTGCCCTTTCCGGTTATGGCTTTTCTAATCTGGAGCAGGCCCGGGGCGCAGCCGAGCCCATCCCCGGTCCCACCACGGAGCTGCTCTCGGCCCGTTGCCGGGCGGCGGGCGCTTACGCGGTGGTCGGGATGCTGGAACGCAGTGGCGCCGAGGCGGTCTACAACAGTGCGGTGCTGGTGGGGCCGGGCGGGGTAGTGGGCGTCTACCGCAAGGCGCATCTGCCCGTTCTGGGCGTCGATCGTTTTGTCCTGCCCGGCGGAACGGGCTTCCAGGTCTGGGAGACGGCGGTGGGGCGGGTGGGGATGGCCATCTGCTACGATCTGCGCTTCCCGGAAGCGCTGCGGGCGCTCGCGCTTGCCGGAGCCGACATCGTCGCCCTGCCCACCAACTGGCCCGACGGTTCGCAGAACGCACCCCAGTTCGTCACCCGCACCCGCGCTCTGGAGAACCGTATCTTCCTTCTGGCCTGCAATCGCTGCGGCACGGAGAGCGGTTTCTCCTTCTTCGGTCAGAGTCAGATCACCGATCCGGGCGGTCGGGTATTGGCGGAAGCGGGCGCCCGTGAAGAGCTCTGTTACGCCGAGATCGAGGTGGAAGCGGCGCGGCAAAAGCGCATCATCCACCGGCCCGCGGAGTTTGAGCTGGATACCATAGGCGACCGCCGTCCCGATCTCTACGGGCGGCTAGTGAAGGAGATGTGAGGATGGCAGAAGAGTCCCAAGAGCGGGAGGGGAAACCCAAGCACTATCTGATCGACATGGATGGAGTCCTGGTCAGCGGTAGCCGCCCGATTCCAGGAGCCGACCGATTTATTCAGCAACTCCAGGAGCGGAAGATCGAGTTTCTCGTGTTGACCAACAATCCGCTCTACACGCCTCGCGATCTCGCCCATCGCCTGCAGCGCGAAGGGCTGGATATTCCCGCAGAGCGTATCTTCACCTCAGCGCTGGCGACGGCGCGCTTCATCAGGCGGCAGCGGCCCAATGGCACGGCTTTCGTGATCGGTGAGAGTGGCCTCACTTCGGCGATTCACGAGGTCGGTTATATCATCACTGAGGTGGATCCCGATTACGTCGTGTTGGGGGAGACGAACACCTACAACTTCGGACAGGTGACCAAGGCCATGCGGTTGGTGATGGATGGCGCCCGCTTCATCGCCACCAATCCCGATCCCTCGGGGCCGGCCGAGGGGGGGCTGGTACCGGCTTGTGGCGCGATGGCGGCGCTTATCGAGAAGGCGAGCGGGGTGAGCCCCTTCTTTGTGGGCAAGCCTAACCCCCTGATGATGCGTTCGGCTCTCAACTACCTCAACGTGCATTCCGAGGACACGGTGATGATCGGCGACCGTATGGATACCGACATCGTTGCCGGGGTGCAGAGTGGCATGGAAACGATCCTCGTGCTCAGCGGTGTCACCTCGCGCGAGCAGGTGGATGGCTTCCCCTATCGGCCCACGCACATCCTGTCCTCTGTGGCGGAGGTCGAGATTTAGGGATCATGCGAATCGAACACGTCGCACTCTGGACGCAGGACTTGGAGCGGTTGCGGATCTTCTACGAGACCTACTTCGAGGCGGAGGTGGGGGAGAAGTACGTTAATCCCCGGCATGGTTTCGAGTCCTATTTTCTCACCTTTGCGACTGGTGCTCGCCTGGAGCTCATGCGCCAGCCCGGTCTTGCTACCGTCCTGCAGGAAGGAGAACTGTCCCGCGTCGGGTATAGCCATCTGGCCTTCTCCGTGGGCTCGGAGGGAGCGGTGGATGCCCTGACCGCGCGCCTGCAGGCCGATGGCTATTGCCTGCTCAGTGGTCCCCGACGCACGGGCGATGGTTACTACGAGAGCCTCGTCCTCGATCCTGACGGGAACCACGTGGAAATCACGGCTTGACCTCGGATACGCAAGAGACCCCAGGAGTACCGGGGTCTCTTGCGCTGGGCAAACCTATCCAATTTGGATGCTTTTGTCGCAGTAGGTGGGCCAGCCGTG
>NPIE01030964.1_pt1 | contig 10958 bp, 7 predicted proteins | sample 8637661 | NCBI WGS metagenome assembly NPIE01 (sample SAMN07420842, study PRJNA396082) | bioreactor metagenome | isolation source: sample BA12 brine-fed electro-methanogenic bioreactor BA | place: Japan: Kochi | collected 2016-12-09 | reverse complement strand
ATCCCCGACGGCGCCTCCCCGAATCAGCCGACCGTGGCTGATTTCAAGAGCGCCTGGGGCCTGGATGCGAAGGCGTCCGTACTGCGTCTCAACGCGGACGGCACAGCCGGTGGCGCCCTCGTTGCCGCGGGGTTGGATAATCGACCGCACAATGACGGCGAACCCGCGAACGACCTGCCGCTGGTCAGCACGCAGTGGCAACCGTGTAATCCCGCAGGTGCAGTACGGTCCGACAATGAGATACTCACCCTTTCCGATGGCGCGAAGATCATCGACCTGGTCAATTTCGGATTCGATCCCCGCACCGGCCTGTCATCCGCGTGGCCACCGGCCACGACTTTCAGCAGCATCACGTTGGTTCCCGGGGACTATCCCGCCGCGCCGCCGCAGGATTTCCTGACCTACTCGGGCGCGGGCAACGATGTCGGCGCGAACTGGATCGCGCACCAGGTCGGCGACACGGCCGGTGGCCTGCGCCAGGAGCGGACAGCGGGAGTCTATGGCGGCCGGGACGTCGGTTCGCCCTGCTACCTCTTCGGCGCCACCTCCGGCAACCGCGCCCCCGTGGCGTTCGGTCAGTCGCTGACGGGTTCGCCGGGCGGAGTCATTGATATCGAGCTCGCCGGCACGGATGCCACGCGACCCTTCTTCGGACTGCTGCTGTTCGTGATTAAGTCGCTGCCCGCGGACGGGCGGCTGATCGACACCACCAGCAATCGCGAACTGACCGCGAGCGACGTGGCCGGGTTCGGATACATCGTCCCCCGCCCCCCCTTCAACACGCTCCGTTATGAGAACAACGGGGCCTGCACCGCCGACGCGATGACCTTCACTGCGTACGACGGATTGCTCGAATCCCCGCTGGAGCGTGTCGATCTCCTGGTCCAGTGCGGCGGTGTCGCCATCACCGAGATCATGTACGACCCGGACTCCACGGAAGCCCCCGCCGGCGCAGCGGAATGGATTGAACTTTTCAACTACGGCGAAGACGCCATCGATCTCGCCGGCTGGTATCTTTCCGACGGCGCGGCCCGCAGCGGCGCGTTTCCGCCCTTCGTGCTGGCCGCCGGGGCAACTGCCGTTGCAATTCCCCGATCGGTTCACCCGGCCGAATTCACCGACGCCTGGTGCACCCCCGATTTCGACGATCCGCCATGCCCCCACGACGCGCTGATTCTATCGACGGACGGACCACGACGGGTGACGCCCGGCGAGTGGTTCACCGTATCCCTGCACCAGGCAAACCTGCAGACTGCGATGCGCGGCGTGCAGGTCTTCGCCGCGTATGACCATCTGCGGTTGCAGCACGTGGCCACGCAGTTGTACACCTGCCCGGGGACGTGCCCGCCCGATCCGATCGCGCCCTACAACCTGGTGCTGCGTAACGAGGTCGCGGGCGGACACATCGACTTGGCACTGGGGATCGAGGACCTGATCGGCCAGGCGCCCACCATGGCCGACGCTCCGCTTGCGACCTACACCTTCGAGGCGGGCGGACAGGAGGGCCCGGTTCGGGTGCACTTCCGCGATGCCGATCCCCCGAGCCGGTTCGCGGACGAGTCCGGGCACGCGATTGAGCCCTGTCTGCGCGACGCGCGGCCGGTTTGGATCGATGCCACGCCCGACGATTGCCCCCACGACGTGCTGGAGTTCCGGCTCGCCCCCGGTTCAAGTCGGGTGCGGCCAGGCGAGCAGGTGGTGGTGGAACTGCACCAGCGCGACCTCTCCCGGCCGGTGCGGGGCTACCAGCTTTTCGCCCATTTCGACAGCGACTTGCTGACCCACGTGTCCACGCACTTCGAGAGCTGTGCCGGCACATGCCCGCCCGATCTGCGCACGCCGTACGGCCGGGTGCTGCTCAACGAGGTGAACACGGACAACATCGGGCTCGCGGCCGGCATCGACGATCTGGCGGGACAGCTCCCCACCCAGGCCGACGCGCTGCTGGCCACCCTGGTGTTCGAGGCCCGGACGGCCTCTGGGGTCACCTCGATCGACTTCCGGCCGCACGACCCACCCACCCGCTTCGCCGATACAAATGGGCTTGAACTACTGCCCTGCCGGGTAGACTCCCCGGCGATCACGATCGCGCCGACGGGGCCATCGGGCTGTCCCCTGATCCAGGCCGGCACCAACGGCCTGACTGACGGCGACGGAATCGTTGGCGCCGCGCTCGACAACTTCACGGGGATGGTGCAACTCCACGCACCGGGAGCGCTGATTGACGCCGTCGCGTACCGCCATGGGCTGGTGAACCCGGAATGGCCGGCGGCGGCGTGCGAAGGTCCCTCGATCTATGTTCGGCCGGACAGTGGGTACACCACTTACAGCAACGATGACCCGGCTTCCTGGGCGGCTTCGACCAGTGGCCTGCATGGGGCTTATGGCGTTCATGCCACTTCGACCTTCGACGGGGCGGACGTCGGCTCGCCGGCCGTTTTAGCGGACGTCGTTCAGGGCGCCTGCAACGAATATGGGCCGTTGTTCGACGGCAACCGGGATGGCACGCTGGATCTGCGCGATTTCGACCACTTCGTGCGATGTCATCGGGGGCCGGCCGGTTCACTGCCAGCCAACTGCGGCTGCTTTGACTGGGACGTTGATGGTGATGTGGATCTTCGGGACGCAAACCACCTGCTACAGGCCTTCTGACACGGACGGTCCGCTGAGAAGCGGGTATCCGGAAGCCCCTGTACGTGAACACCCCAATTGTATTCGCGGCGCCAGCAGGTTGGGCCTAAGGTGATATTGGGTTTTACATACCCGCGACAGGCGGTTGGCAGTGTCCCTGAGAGTGAGAGAGTTTAGAAACCGAGAGATGGCGTGCCTCGTCAACGCTCTCTCTTTGTATTTACGGGGTGCGTTGGCCAAGCTGTGGGAAGGCGACATCAGAGGCTAGAGCGGCAATGCCGCCTCCGTCGCCACGTACCGCGCACCATCGCGGTCAACATCCCCGCGGTCGATCAGGTCCCGGAGGCGACGACGCAGGGTGTCATCCCCGCCCATTCCCGCTGCTGCGGATTGATTGACGTGGGCTCTTGCAAGGTCGGTGCGCCAGGGCGCTTCATCCGAGGGATACCACGTAGGTAGATACCCCTAGTCAGCGTCGCCGCGTGCTTATTCCCCTTGAGGATTGCCTACCCACATGGGTACACTCAACGCCGGTCGGTCAGGGGCACCACTAAGCCAGCGCGTCGGCGCGGAGGAGGGGCTGTTATGACTGTCAACCAACCGGCGATGATCACCTCGTGCGCCGAGGTGTCCGACCCTACAGAAACGACCTGTCGCTGGTCCAGCCGCACAGGCCGCCCATCGCCATGGACACCCGAGGGGGCCATCCGTAGGTTGCCGCGCCTCGTTATCCTGCTTGTGTGCTTCGCCGGAGGCGTGGTGAAGTCCGCCGATTCATCGGCCGCCGCCCCACTCACCAACAATCTCGCCCGGGAGACGCAACTGGTCGGTTCAGCGGTCATCCCCCCTCGCGCCGACTGCAACACCAATGGCGTTCAGGACACTGACGACATCTTGGCGGGAACCAGTTGGGACTGTAACGCCAGCAACATCCCGGACGAATGCGAGATCGCCAGTGGCGTCAGCTCGGACACCAACTCGAACGGGGTCCCCGACGTCTGCGATGTCGGGGATGATCGTCAACGTTCAGGGATCTCCACCTGGGGCAGCATCCTGATCTTCCCCAAGGTGGAAATTCGTTGGGATGCCGCGGGCAACGTCGTTCAGGATACGTTCATTGCACTGACGAACGGATATCCGATCGACGTTCAGGTACAGATGTACTTCGTCAACGGTGACCCTCCCCTGCCCGCGACCGATACCGAGCGCGCCCATCCGGGCTGGAACTGGGTGGACGTGGGCATGTACCTCACCGGCAACCAGCCGACATACTGGTCGGCCATGAGTGGCCAACCGGCGGGGGGCGGCATAGCCCCGTTTATGATCCTGGATCCATTCCCGCCGGCGGGGCGTCCTGTCCCCGAGCCGGGCGGTACGGACCGCTTCATGCGCGGCTATATTGTCGCCTGGGCGGTTGATTTCAATGGTCAGGAGATTCGGTGGAACTACCTGAGCGGTCGGGCGATCACGGTGGATTACCGCACCCATCAAGCAACTGAGCACGCTGCACTTGCATTTCGCTGCGTGAGCCCTGCTTCTCACGGCAGTCATCCCGACGGGGTCCCTGCCCGGCTCGCTTTGAACGGCGTCGAATACGCCGCCCCGCCCGCAGAGCTTGTCTTCAGCTTCCCATCAGCCGGCTCAAGCAGTCTGAGTCGTTGGGGGATCGACGTGGTGACCGACGGTGCTCTTACGTTGGTGCCTGCGAGCTTTGATTTTCGCCAGGAATCGACGTTTATCCCAGCAACCGAGGCCCGCATCGAGGTGTGGAATGCCAGCGGATTCAAGTTCTCCGGATTCCAGCGCTGCGTTACGGTCTGGGATCATACGTTGATGAGCGATTACGGCACGCCGAACAACTTTCTCGCCGCCAACCTGCAGACCGACACCGGAAGTGCACGCATCGATGGCCAGGGCGGTTTCGTCTGCGCGAACGCGGCGCTGGGGGTGGTCAGCGCCGACCGCCCCCTGGTCGGGTTGTTGAGTCGGTCGCTTGATTTCGGAAGTGGCCTGCGGGTGGCTGCTGCGGAGACCGTCATGACTGGACGGGGCGCGGAGGCGGGTCTGATTCAGTGGGACATCTACATTCCTCCGCCTCCAACGGCAGTTGGATCCGCAGCGGGCGCAGCAACCGCAAGTCGTCCCGACCCTGGGCTCGAGCGTGGGCCCGAGCAACAGAACCATCGATCAGCAACCGGCGCGGAACGATCCGGCGATCCTGCCCGCGTGGACGCCAGTCAGCTTGGCAGCCTGCTGATGCTGCCCAGCGTCGAGCTTCGCTGGGACTCGGCCGGCAACCTGGTCCAGGACACCATCATCGAATTGACCAATGACTACCCGGACGACGTGACGGTAACGCTGGCCTTTGTTCAGGGCGACCCGCCGCTGGACGCCGGACCTTCCGAGCGGGCCCATCCCGGATGGAATCAGCATCGCTGCTGGGTGGACCTCGGCCCCCACCAGACGCTGACGTGGTCCGCGAACGAAGGTGCATCTGCCCTGGGTTGCCCGGCGTTCACCATTCTCGACCCTGACAACCCGCCCGGACGCCCCGCGCAGGACTCCGGCTCAACCGATCGCGTCCTCCGGGGATACATCGTCGCCTGGGCGGTCAATGCCGGCGACGTCGAGATGCGCTGGAATCACTTGTACGCCAGCGCAATGATCGTCGACTATCGCGACTTGTCCGTGTGGGCTTACTCGGCGTACGCCTTCGAGGCGCTCACGGACGTGGCCCGGGGTGAACCACTGGGAACGCCCGGCCAGCTCGCGTTGGACGGTGACGAGTACGACTTCGCGTTTACCTTGCTCGCGCTGAATTTCTTCTCCGCAGGTTCTCAGGCCGTCGCCATCCCGGGGTACCCGAACGGCATCAACACCGACCTCACGCTCCTGCCCACCAATATCGACTTGCGTCGGGAAGCGGCCACGCCGGTGACGACCGAGGCCCGCATCGAGGTTTGGAACCGAAACGAGGTCAAAATCACGGGCGCGCACCGTTGCGTGACCGGCTGGGATCAGACCCTCTTGAGCCAGTACGGCGCCCCCAACAACTTCCTGCGCCAAACCATCGCCGACGATCAAGGCCGAGCCCAGATCGACGGCCTGGCCAGTACGCTCTGCGACGTGGACCACGACCCGGCTGATGGCCGGCCCCTGGGCGATGACGCGCGTGACCGGGTCAGCGCGGCGACACCCATGCTGGGCGTGGCGTCGCGGCTGATCATGTTTGACGATGGGAACGTGCTGGTCACCGGTAATACTCTGGCAGGTGCAGGTACCGAAGCATCCACCATTCGCTACACCCCCTTCGATTGCAACGCCAACGGCGTGCGTGACGATCTCGACATCGCCGCCGGCACGGTCGACGACTGCAATAGCTCCGGTATCCCCGACCCGTGCGAGATCGAGGCTATCCACGACTGTTGCCAGACGGGGCACGGGGCCGGATGCAGCAACCCGGCCATCGAGGCCTGCGTGTGCGCGGCGGACGCCTTTTGCTGTTCCACCTACTGGGATCGCACCTGCATGGAGGAGGTGACGCTGCTCGGGTGTGGCGCCTGCGCGATGGTCAGCGACTGCAACGGCAACGCCGTGCCGGACGCGTGCGAGCCCGACTGCAACTCGAACGGCGTGGCCGACGAATGTGACATCATTGCCGCCACCAGCGCAGACTGCGAGCCCGACGGAGTCCCGGATGAATGCGAGCCGGATTGCAACACCAACGGCGTGGCGGACGCCTGCGACCTTCTGGCGGCCACCAGCGCCGACTGCCAGGCGAACGGGATCCCCGACGAGTGCGAGGCGGACTTCGACGCCGACGGCCTGATCGACGCCTGCGACCCCGACGCCGACGGCGATGGCATCGCCAACCCGGCGGACATCTGCCCCTGGACGCCCGCCGGCCAGCCGGTCACCCCGTGGGGCTCGCCCAAGGGGGACGCCGACGGCGACTGCGCCGTCACCCTGGCCGACCTGTTCTACTTCGAGTTCTGCCTCGGGGACTCCGGCCCGGGCGAGCCGCCGGCGTTCCAGGACTGCATCGACGTGTTCGACCTCGACGCCGATCAGGACGTGGACCTGCTGGAGTTCGCGGTGTACCAGCTGGTGTTGAGCCCCTGATGCCGCCGGTCATGTTCATTCCTTGATCAGCGGCTGCCGGAGTGTTACGACGCATGCGCCTTGTGCTCCTGCTCCATAATCACCGGTCCCGCTGGTTCAACACGCTGCTGGTCTACCGCAGCACCTCGAGAAGCTCCGCCACCACCCCGGCCGCGTGCACCTCGGCCACCTTCAGCACGCCGCGGTCGAAGGCCCCGGCCGCGAGGATGTAGTCGGTCGCGGGCACCGGCTCGCCCGCGTACTCCAAAGGGACGACGGTGAGATTTTCGACGGTCACGGCCGCACCGGCCGTGATCCCGGGCAGCACCTCTCGCAACGTGGGCATGGCTCGCCTCCTCAAGCGGACAATAGAATGGCTCCTCTCAGACTATTCCCCACGCGGGCGACAATCCGTGTCGGCCCTAACACGGGCGGGGGGTGACATTTCGTGTCGGGCCCCAAGGACAGTGCGGAAAACGCGAGGTGTGGGCCCATCAGGAGCTGGGGACCTGCGGATTTCCTCGTACGAATTTCCCGATGTTCGGGTTGTCGCGTACAGCGATGCCGCGGTCACCACCGTTAGGCCGGAGTGCACAGATACCGTTTTCTTCGAGGGTCCGACACGATCTGTCGCGACGGCGAGTTACCCTATAGACCGCAATGGGGCCTTGGACACTGTACGGGGTAGTTACGTATGAAGCTCGCCGATGCACGGCTGGTGTTCCTTGATGTCGAGACGACCGGGTTGTCGCCCGCGATGGGGGACCGGGTCATCGAGATCGGGCTCATCGCCTGCTCGCCCGGCCGCAAGCCGCGGCAGGCGAGCCAACTGATCAACCCCGGCCGTCCGATCCCGCGGAATGCCCGGCGGGTCCACGGCATCGGGGACGACGACGTGGCCTCCGCACCGCGGTTCGAGGCGATCGCGGACAACGTCGGCAGCTTCCTGCACGGGGCTTGGCTCGTCGGCCACAACCTGCGGTTTGATGTCGGCTTCCTGGCCATGGAGTTCGCACTCGCCGGGCTGCGGGTGGAACCGGCCGGGTGCCTGGACACCTGCCAGCTGGCCCCCGCCGCCTGGGATCTGGCCGACTACAAGCTGGGCACGCTCGTCGCCCACCTGGAGATCAACCAGGCAACGCGCCACCGAGCCCTCGCCGACGCCCTGGCCACGCAGGCCGTGTTCGCTCGGATCCTCGACGCCATGGGCGACCGGGAGGACATCGAAGACCTCACCGTCGCCGACCTGCACGCCCTGCATCGTTACGTCCCCACCTGGCCGCCGCATCCGGAACGGGTGCTGCCCCGGCCGCTGTTCGACGCCCTCACCAGCGGGCGGCCCATCACCATCTGCTACCAGAACGGTGACGGCATTACCTCGTCGCGGATGATCCGGCCGCACGCCTGCTTCCCCGTCGGCCGCAACGTCTACCTCAAAGCCCACTGCATGGAGGCTGCCGAGATGCGGACGTTCCGGCTCGACCGGATTGTCGAGGTGACCGACGCGACGGTACTCAGCCCCTGATCTGAGGAGGCCAAAGATGATGACTATGGCAGCATCCGCACCTGTGCCGCGCGAGCAGCCGACCCCGCGTTACTGTGCCACGTGTGGCCGTCCCTGCACGGGCGACTCCCGGACCGACTGCGGTGGGTGCACCGGCCTGTTTGCCCTCGGCACGGGCCACGTGCTCTACAGCCCCGCGACCGGCAGGCCGCTCCTCCAGTCGGCGGCCGACGGCAAGCTGATCAGGCCCGGCCACTCGGCCCGTCCCCGGGCTCCGATCGGGATTCCCCGGCTGCACCCGCAGGCGAAATCCCTGGAGCGCGACCCGGGTTGGTGGTTATTCTGGTGGGGACTGGCAGTGGCCGCCCTGGTGGCTTTCCTGGCGCTGCTGAGTTCCTGACGGGAAGCGCCACGTCCATCAGCCAGCTGCGAAGCTTCCTGTACCGCCTCGCCCGCTTCCTCGGAGACGTCAGCGCCATCCGCCGCGGCATCGTCGGCAAGCGGATCGGTCGCCGGATCGCGGGCCGGACCACGGGGCGGTTCCTGTCCCGGCTGTTCAAGTGATCAACCCGATTGCGGTGGAGGAAACCGCATGAACGACGTTCGTGATGCCTTGCACTCCTGGCTGGCGAATCAGGATGAGCGTCTCGATCGCTTCCGCCGTCCGATTTCCCTTTCCGAAGTGGCCGACGAGTCAGGGGTCTCGCAGGCGCGGCTTGCCACGTTCCTCCGGGCGGGCGGTGAGCCCGTCTACCACTCCTGGAAACACACCCACGCCGGGAAATCCAGCCGCAGCAAGCCGTACAGTCTGCGGTTGAACGGCCCCGGTACCGTCGGGCTGGACTGGGAGCACTCAGTGGTGGGGGCGGCGGAGGCGGCGTTCCAGCGGCAGGGTTACGAGACCTGCCGCGAACTGGGCACCGACGAGCACCTTGAGCACTTGCTTGTGTCCCCCGCCTTGGGAAACCTCGTGCCCGGCAGCAATCAGCGCGACCTCTGGGCCCTGCGCCGGGTGGGTAGCCAGATCGATCTCTGGATCATCGAGGCGAAGGGCAAGGAGGCGTACGGGTTCGACCACTACTGCTTTGCGGAGACGCTCGGTCAGCTGTTCGAGGTCTCCGGCGAGTGGCTGACCGCGCTGCTCGGGGCGCAGAAAGGCGATGGCCACGGGCTCTGCTGGCGAATCGCCCGGCGACTGCATCAGGCGTGGTCGCAGCAAGGCCTGGCGCCGACCATCACCCTCGCAGTGCTCGTCCCCCACTGGGCACCGGACGTAGTGTGGGACAACGGCAGGCCGCGGACGGTCCCGGAGGGGTATTACTCGCGTCCCGTCGCCGCCTGCCGGCAGTACCTCCGGACCGGCGACTCCGCCGCGGTTGCGGGCAGGCACAAGTACCAGCGGGCGTTCGGCGCGATCCTCGAGGAACTGGATGAAAAGGTGGGCTTGCGAGCGCTGGCCCGGGCTACGGCCGGGCTGCGCTTCCGCCTCCTGGGGGCACAATGCCACGAACGCGGCGAGTTCCAACTGACCGATCTGACTGAATGAGCTTGGGGTGCAAGGGGCTCGCGAACCCTCCCGGCACAAGTGTTCCCCTATAAATCCTAACGCGTTAGTATATGTCGGCGATCGGCGACTGTTGTCTGGTCAGACAAGGAATACCACTCAGCGGAAAGGGGAGGTCTGCCGGATGAAACTCGTGGATTACTGGGGTATTGGCCGCAAGGTGCGGACGCTACGCAGCTCCAGGAAAGCGTATGGCTGGGCCGACGTGGCGTCCCGGACAGGGATGGGCCAGGACAATCTTCGCCTCGCGATGCACTTTGCCGGGTACTTCACCCGAGCGGAGGCGCAGGAGCTCGATGAGGCCGGCGTGTCCTGGCGGAAAGCCGTGGAGCTGACCCGGGTCAAAAACGAGGGCAAGCGGCGCAGGCTGTTTGTTGACCTTTCCCAAAGAAACCTGTCCAAGCAAGACCTTGCGGCGCGGGTCGAACGGGCGACCGGTGTCCGCAGCATGCCGCGAATTCCCGAGACTCCGAGGGGGTTCTTGAGTCGCCTTGCCGAGGAGATTCGCCGGATCGAGTCCGTCGCCGATGTGGCGCATCAACTGCTCACCGAGCAGCACGCGGTGGACGGCAGCCCCCACCGCAGCGTCTGGCGAACGCGGGCAATGCAACGCAATGCCGAGGTCATCTGCGACGACATTGGGCAAGCAATACCGCGACTTCGCCGGCTACAGATCGCCCTGCGAAAGGTCATTACGGCCGCATCTCTATGAACAACAGGCTCAAGTGGTTCCGGCAGACAGCCGGGGAACGGGGCAGTGTGTCGGATGCCAGGTGTGGTTTGGGTACCGTTTTTGCTGCCACAAAACCACCCAATTGAGGCCGCTGGGGGCCGCACAAAGTCACCTCAAAGGGGCCTCCAAAGTGCCAGGATGGAGGCATGTTTGGGGACCTCATTGAGCCACTGACAGGCCAGCTTTGGAGTCGTCGATCGCCCTTCGCGGAAGCGGTCGAGCGGCGGTTTCCAACCGCGTTTTGTAAACGCCCACCAAGGCCATTGGGCTTGTCGGCTTGAGGCCGGGGGCTGGCGCGGGTCGGAGGATTGCGCTGGGGTTTAGTGAGTTGGCTTGCGGCCTTGGCGTCTACGGGCGGCGCGGCGGGCTGTTTGGCGCCGGGCCCGGTCGTGGCGTTCGGTGATGCCAGCTCACCGTGAAGTCGA
>NPIE01004822.1_pt1 | contig 10958 bp, 6 predicted proteins | sample 8637661 | NCBI WGS metagenome assembly NPIE01 (sample SAMN07420842, study PRJNA396082) | bioreactor metagenome | isolation source: sample BA12 brine-fed electro-methanogenic bioreactor BA | place: Japan: Kochi | collected 2016-12-09 | reverse complement strand
CTCCATGAGGCAAGGAGAAAGATGACAACAGCCCATCTCAGCTATCTGCCAGTAATGGATGGCGATAGATTTCTTGGCATGATCGAAGACAGACTCATAGAAAAGCATATTACGCAAAAACTCCTCGAATACGAGAGAAAGATTGTTTCGCTGGAGGATAGCTGATTATCCTTTAGGTTTGACCTCCTGAGCCTTTTTATCCATCTGCATGTTTAATTTTTCTGTGATAACGACATTGTTTGTCCTGATCTCTTCAATCATTCTTCCTAGATAGTAGTTTTCCGGGTGCTCGGCAAACAACTGTTCAAGGATGCTGAGTCTATCGAAGGTAATGTAGACCCCAGATCGGGATTCGCTGATAGTCGGCTGTATAGCATTGAACAATGCGATATTTTCTTCTATTTCGCTTTTAAGATCGGCAATTTGGGGTTCGAGGGAAGCAAGCATATCTATGTCGGCCATAGTAATCGGCGAGCAGCCTTCGCATTCTTCCCCGGGACGCAGACCTTTGTAGCTGAAATCTATGGCATAGTCATAGAGTCCATTTCCTTTATGGGGATTGTTCATCAGCTTTCTGATATTTTCTCTGTGTGCATATTCATCGTCTAGCTCTCCATGGTGAAAGGAACCGTCTCTTCTGTCCAGCCATATGGCATATGGGGGATTATCCTCGTCTCCTTCATATCTGAGGTGTCCGGACATGATCTCGTCATAGTCATTGCTCACAACTTCAGAAGGCAGATTTCCACCTTCTGAAATTCTTTTCCCCAGAGCTATGAAGCTGAAGGACACTGTACCTTCGCCTTCCTTTCTGACTGTGAAACCATTCCTATTTATCTCGGAGATGTAGATATCGGCAGCTCTACCGACAGGTGAGATTGTGACAACAGGAATATCTTCAGTTAAAAGGGCAGAGAAGTTTTCATCGAAGCGAATTTCTATTTCAGAGTCTGTTATCCTTTCAAAACCTCCCGTTTGAACCATAGGGGAAGAAGATGTTGTAGCATAGGATATCTTTCTTTGCTCGTCCCCAGTGTCGGTTAAAAGGGCGTATTCGGAGTTTGTGATTACGTCTCCCGTCACATATTGTCCATATCTCTGACCCGAAACATACTGTCCGTAGTGTTCACCCCTTGTAAGATGACCGAAAAGCTCACCTATTCCCAGCGCACCTCCGGAGACAATAAGAGGCTCAAAGAAGGGACTTGTCTCAGAGCTTGTTCTGAGCAGGCCGCTTCCCGAATATGATCCGCCATTGTATACAAGACCATATGTGCTTCCCCCAACCCTTGTATGGGCAAGGGAGCCAAATCTTGATGATGTATAAGCTCCCATAACTCCAGACGAAAAACTGGGACTTGAAGATACCTGTTCGGCTTCACATCCGAATTGATAGTCATAGTCATCGCCATAGTTACCTGTAGGTGAGTTTCCGCCCAGGGCTGCAATACTGCTCAATACACTTCCGCCGGGACCTGAGTTGTAATGCCTTCCCGAGACTCCATAGTCCCCATAGGCGTCGCCAGTTGCATCACAATCGCGATAGCCGTATACGCCATATCGGCCTGTTGAGGTATCATTGCTGTATCCGTAGACAGCATAACTTGTATAGCCAACATACCCATAGTGGGATGAGTCATAGTAGCCATAGACACCGTAGCTGGAACCGCCCAGATATCCGTAACGCCCTCCGTTATAGCCATATGCTCCGTAGCTGCCTCCTCCTAGGTAACCATATCGTCCACCATTGTATCCATATGCACCATAACTCGAGCTTCCGAGATAGCCGTAATATCCTGCAGAGCTTTGACCATAAGCGCCATATCCTGAATCATCGCCGATTGAGCCATATGCCTCAGTTGCGACAGATCTTCCCACTACGCCTGCGTTGCGAGGGGCGTCATAGTACGATGACCAGCCATCTGAACTATTAGTTGTTATGCCGTATACACCTGCATTGTCTCCCCACTCATCAACTCCAACAACACCGCTGTATGGTGCTCCAAGGTCGGTTATGAACACTCCGCCAAATCTATAGGCGATACCGTAAACACCTGCGCCATATGCAGTTGTAGGGCCTGCGAAAAATTCCCCCTCATAGCCGAGATAACCATAGGCATAATCGTAGCTCGAGTCGTAGAATCTTCCCTGTATTCCAGCCCTTGGCGTAGAAGCATAGCTTGTTTCAAAATATCCGGCATATTGATTTGCTCCGAGGTAATAGTAACCGTAGGTCTGGCCGGAATCGTAGACCCGTGCCGAGCTCATTGTGGTTGCATTTATGTATGTGCCGGAATCGTTCCAGAGATTCCAGTCGGAGTCATANNTGTCCGTCGACCATGTCTGCATTGAGGTTCGAATTGGTTGCTCCGTTTGATATAGGAATCTGTCCAGAGCCATTGCCCGAATTCAGGTTTACGGAAAGCGTCATGGTTCCGCTACCGGATGAAGAAAGACCTGTCCCTGAAGTCGAAATGTTTTGTAGCTCATTAGATGTGCTTCCATCGGCCTCTGTCGCGGCAATAGTAATTGTTCTGCCGCTTCTTGAGATATTTACGATACCCGATTGGGCAAAATTGACAGATTCATGGCTGTCGATGTTCTCAGCGGTGCCTCCATTTGCCTGGAGCTGCCAGTAGCCGTAGTTATCGTAGGAACCCATCAAATATAACTGGTCGGAACCATTTATCCCTATTGTGGTTCCATCGGTGTTAACACTTACAGCAGTGGACGATATCGATATACCTGCACCATCACCAACATTGAACGTTCCAGAAGGTGATTCTGTCAGTCCATTGCCTGCAGTATAGACACTGCCGTTGTCGATACCGTCTACAAAACCGGCAGGCACTCCGGTGAGATTTTCCCAATGAACCCTGTTCACACCAGTATTAGGAGCAGAACCATCGCCTGTATTTAGCTGAGCCTGAGTATAGTATCTGCCATCGTGGTGATGCTGGGCAGAGGCGTCCTCTGAAGTTGCATCGGAATTTGTGAGAAGATTGTATTGTGTGTTTGAAAGATGATAGTATTCAGATGCTGTTCCACCCTGCAGAGATGTAAGCGTGTTGTGGGCATGGTTATGGGTGTTCAGGGAGAAATTTCCGTCAACATAGGCCTTTGTTGCTGCGTCCTGTGGTGAGGATGGGTCTGCAACAGAGACTATTCGATTTGAGTTCATGTCCAGATAGCCAATTCCGCCTGAGCCGATTGAGGCACTACCCTCGATCTCCATATTGTCCAGACCTGTAATCTCACCTGCCACTGTCAGGTCTTCACCAATGTTCACATCGGGATCTGTATCGTCCCCATCAAAGATTGAGCCGGAGACATAGAGATTTCCAGAGTTGACAACCCTCAGATCACCTGTGAAATAACCGGCACTGTAGTTCGAACCATCATAATGACCAAGACCACCCCAGACTGTGCCAGATACATCGCCCCGGATTGCAGCTTGTCCGGCAGTAACGGTGTATGAAATATCATTGTGTAATCTGCCGGAATCATATATTCTCAGAAATTCTCCGGCATCATCACCTACGGAATCGGGGAAAATATATGTTGCAGTAGGTGTCCACTGTCCCGGAGTGGCATCGCCTATTCCAGGTGGAATACCATCTATTGAATCCCAGTGGACATAGCCTGCCCAGTGGGCTGAATCGGCCCAGGTAGTACTGCCGATATATCCTATTGAGTCAACATAGTGCAGAGAGTCTATGTAGCTAATGTATTCGACATATGTAACTGAATCGATAAGTCTGACGCTGTCGATTATGTTAATCGAGTCCACATATCTAATGGAATCCACAAAAACAAGCGAATCTATGGGCAGTTCATTCCACTCGAGAAAACCGCCACTTGAGAGTGTGAGGTATTGGGCTTCTGTGCCTGCATCTCCATCGATAAATATATTTGATGTTGCGCCAAGATAGAGATCATCCCATGGTGTGGCCATTTTCCCAAGATCCTGAGCAGGATCATTCGGGACTATGTCATCATTGATCACAACATCGCCGTCGGAAAAAGAGCCATCGGAATTGAAAATGTAGTTTCCATTGAGGTCAATGTCACCTTCAAAGTCTATGTTGGTGTCTGAGCCTTCCGGACCTATTCTGTCGACAAATAAACCGTTTCCGTCAAAGACCTTGAGATCAGACTCAATGTCCACCTCTGAATCAGTGAGATCGTTTATCGAAAAACCTGCGGTGTTGTTGCCTGCAGCAAGGACAGCGTATAGAGGAGGGACATCTGTAAGTGCTGATGTTTCTATCTGATATGCTCCATCAGGTAGTGGGATTATGGTTATGCCACTACCACCCGTAAGAAGCGGATTGCCAGCGGCATCTCTGTACTTGGCGAATATCAGTCCATCCACCTCCAGATCATTTTCCAGATATGCATCACCTTCACCGTCCACATGGGTGATACTGCCGGTTCCGCTCCAAAGGGTCGTCAGACCCGAGCGGATATCAAGCCTGGAATATGGATCATCGGCTTCGGATATGCCGATACCCAGATTACCTCTGAGCCAGATATTTTCAGCGTCTGTCCTGTCTCCAATGATAAGTCCAAGGTCAAATGTCTCCATTGGCTCAAGGTCTTCTTCAGGCATTCCCCTGCGGAGAGTCATGTGTTCACTATAAGGCTGAGGTTCACCTACAGTCTTCCCGTCTATCAATACGACGAACATAAGTCCATCTAAATCCTCCATATCAATCGGTCTTTTGGAGCCGGGTTCAGGCAGTGTGTTGTCTTCTATTCCGGGGTGATGCTCCGCCCAGATTATCCCCCCTTCGGGATGAATGATCTGATAGCTGATCTCGTGTGTTCTGTTGCTCTCGGGTACAACAATGGTGGTGCCTGAAAAAAGATACACCAATGGAATCAATAAAGCTATTGCTCTTTTCAAAGTAATCTCCTCCTTAATTTTGTATTAAGTATAAATTAGTATAATGTGAGTTATTCGACAAGTGTAAATAGCTGTGAATAAATAATTAAGCAGAAATCAAAGATAATGGCGGAAGTTCTCTATGAGATCAATCCATGGACCTTTGAGGCTGGCATGGATATAGAGGGAATCATCCTGGGACACAGAATGATTGTTGGATATTCCTGCCCCCATTGTCCAGGCAGGCTTATCGTCAATATAGAGCACAGGAAGCGATGGTCTGAGGAATCGTGGAATCTTCTTATCCCGTGCAAATTGTGTGAACCGCCTTTCGGAGCTTTTGAATGGATGAAAGGTTTCACCCGAAGAAGGATTGGCAATGTGAAGTCTGCTTGAAGAGCTTATCTTCAAGGAAGCAAAGCCCATTCCGTCATGGGTCAGACTATCCCTGTTCTCACCGCCGGGTGAAATGATCAAATCGCCATATGAAGGTACTGAATGCCTGCCAAGCCTGGCCTCAAGTCTATGCTGGATATGGGGCAGAAGGCTGTCTCTGTATACAAAGAGAAAGCCTCTGAAAAATTCGCATCTGAAGTCCTCAAAAAGATCGATAGTACGACTTTCAAGGGTGTCGAGAATTCTTCGTACCAGATCATTGTTGAACCGTGATAGAGGTGCATCAAGATGGCTGAGTATCTGCCGGAGAGCCTCTCCGAACATGAGCATATTCTTTCTTTGCAGTAGATTGCAGGGGATAGCATATATATTGTATGGCAGATTGATATATAGTCTCTCCACCCTCTCTTCGAAAAGACCAACAAGCTCCCTCTGAAGATCTGTTGTCTCTGTGACCTTTCTCAGTGAATTTTCGCCAAAACGCGCCAGGAGATTTGGGATTACGTTGTAGCGAATATAGTTCCTACTAAAATTGATGTCATAGTTTGTATAGTCCTGTCTCCAGGAGATGTTTCGATACTTCAGATAGCTCTCCAGCATTCTTCGTGTGGCAAACATCAATGGTCTGAATATGGATACATCAGGTGATAACTCTCTGAGCACAGGCATACCGTATAGTCCCCTGGGACCTGTCCCCCTGAACATATTGAAAAGAACCGTCTCCACCTGATCATTGGATGTATGGGCAAGGAGTATATCCGCTGAAAGTAACTCACCAATCTCCCGGTATATGTCGTATCTTTTATGACGGGCATGTTCTTCAATGGAAGTCTGGCCAAGGTTTATCTTCCTTTTTATCAGGGGTATCTGCATATCTTGTGTCAGCTTCTCGACAAACTCCTCGTCCCTGTCGGCCTCTTCGCGAATACCGTGATTAATATGCAAAGCATCAAGCCTCAGATTCAGCTCTGGTACAAGTTCACTGAACAGTGCAAGCATTGCTACGGAATCGCTTCCACCGGATACTGCCACAACAAGCCTTCTATCTTCGAGGTTGAAACCTTGCCTGACGGACCAGTTCTTAATGCCTTGCTTCAATTTTCTCGTCAATTGTTCCATTGAGAATAATATATGGAATACTTTGGGAAAAAGGAAGATTTATCCTTTGTCGAAAAAAAGGGTTTTAAATATATTAGACTTGTGAAAAGAAAAAGACTACTGGCACAGCTTGAAGAACTTGCTTCCAAGCTGGATATTCAGATAAGAAGAGAAAAACTCGGACAAGCCCGTGGAGGTCTTTGCAGAATCGAGGAAAGATTTGTGATCATAATCAACAAAGATCTTTCCGATTCCTCTCAGATTGAGCTCCTTTCTCAGGAACTAGCCCGGTTTGACACTAATGAGATGTATTTACTGCCAGAGGTGAGAGAATCCCTCGAAAGAAAGAAGAAAGATGAATAACGAGAGAGCACCGGCATTTGCGCTTGCAGCTGCCATGGTAATAGGAATTATACTTGGATACTTTTTTTCACCTTCAATGTGGCTGATCTTTGGAGCTTCTGCTCTGTTTTTTGGCTTTTCCATATGGTTTTATTTTTCAAAAAATCAGCTGCTGTTTACAGTTTTTGCCCTTTTGGCAATGTTGCTTGCAGGGTTTCTGCGTTTTGAGACAAAGGAAAGATTGATACCAGACACGGATATTGTTTTTCTTGAGTCGGGCAAAGATTATCTCGTGGAAGGTCTGGTCGCAACGCTTCCCGAGGATGCAGGTACAAAGTGGAAATTCGAGATGAATCCACAAAGGGCCACACTCAAAGGAAAGGATGACTGGCAGAAGGTAACGGGTAAGATACTCGTATACTATTATGGAGCGAAGGAGCTCGATTACGGCGATAAAATCAGGATTGAGACGAATCTGCCAAGCCCCATGATAGCAAGAAATTTCTATGCATTCAACTATCGGGAATGGTTGAACAGGCAGGGTATATTCAGGGTTGCATATGTCTATCCCGAGAAGTTTGAAAGGTTGGAGGAGGCTACAGGAAACCCCCTTTACAAGTTCATTATCTATCCGATACGACAACACATTCAAAAGGTTGTACGCGGCACTCTCAAGGGTGATGTTGCAGGTTTTCTTGAGGGTATACTCCTCGGCGGCGGAAAACAGATGCAGCGCGATACACAGGAACAGTTCATCAGTGTTGGTGTAGTCCATATACTCGCTGTTTCGGGTCTGCACGTGGGTATTATTGCCCTTCTTTTCTTCCTGCTTTTCAGGACAATTATCCATCTGGACAGACGATGGGCAACAATTGCCACCTTTATCGTTCTGATTATCTACATGATGGTGACAAGGATGCGTCCCTCTGTCATGAGGGCGACAATAATGATAGCCATTGTAATGAGCGGTCAGCTATTCGGGCGAAAGCCAAAGCTGCTCAATAGCATTGGTGTGGCTGCCATTGTACTTTTGGCCATTAACCCGATCCGTTTCTTTGATGTTGGTTTCCAGCTATCATTTGGTGCTACATTTGGCATTGTCTATCTATATCCGAGGCTGTCGGAAATGCTGCCTCAAAGCTGGGTTCAATCTGAACATCCACTTTCGAAATTCCTGGTACAGGCAGGTCTTGTATCGATCTGCGCACAGCTTGGGACATTCCCAATCATTACGTACACATTCCACAGAGTTCCCCTTCTGGCTGTCTTTGCCAATGTACTTGTTGTTCCAACAGTTTTCTTTGCGGTTTCTCTCGGATTTCTTGCTGTTTTCGCCGGAATAGTGAGTATGAAGTTGGCTCTCGTCTTCTCTGCTGCCAACTGGCTTGTTCTGAAGTTTATCATGTTCGTTGTCGATCTATTTGCCCGTTTTGAATATGTCAGCATAGCATTTCCCCACTTTGGCGTGTGGTTTCTTATTCTCTTCTATCTATTTGTGGTAATGGCTGTTAACTCAAAGAGATCTTTGTTTGCCAGGCGAGTCTTCTTTTCTCTTCTGGTTTTGATACCAATCGGTGCCGGTGTATATCGGGTAGCAATCTATGAGCCGGAGCTCTGGGTGGTATTCCTTGATGTAGGGCAGGGTGATGGTGTTTTCATCAAATATCCCAATGGTCGTACTATGCTGATAGACGGTGGATTCAGCAAGAACTATGGATATTCGATAAAACCGTTCTATATGGCACTGGGAAGACATCGAATTGATGACATTTTCATGAGTCACGGTCACCTTGATCACTTTGGTGCACAGGTTCCATATTATGAGGAAAAGACATCTGAGAGATTCCTTGCAACCTTTGCCAACAGGGGTGGAATACTATACAATAAACTTCTGGATATGAGTCTTAAACAGTCTGAGTACAATGACACTTTACGGGCAGGTGATACCCTGTCAGGGATATATCCGGCCCATGCCGAGATATTATGGCCCGATACTGTTTTCATACGTCCGGATGGAACCCCTGAGGAAGGCTCTGCGAACAATGCCTCACTTGTCATGATGCTTGAATACGGCAAAGCACGTATTCTACTTTCCGGCGATGCCGAACATGAGGTAGAGGATGTTCTTTGCGAGCGTTATGGTGAGAAGCTCAAAGCCCATCTTTACAAGGCTGCCCATCATGGATCTAAAACCTCAAACTCGGCTCAGTTTATGCGGTTTATCAACCCGGATGTTGTTGCTGTCTGTGTTGGCGAGAGGAATAAATACCGTCATCCCTCACCGAGTACAATGGCCAGATTCGACTCTCTGGGCACAACTGTATTCAGAACAGATCACGATGGTGCTATCTGGTTCAAGACTAATGGCGAGCGCATATGGGGAGAATCCAAGCTCGGTGGAAAATTCGAGATCATACTCTAAGTGCTGAAGAAGGCTAAGACAATTCGGGTCGCAATGCTTGCATCGACTCATTCAACAAAGGATGCAAGGATATATCGGCGAGAGGCAAGAGCCTTAGCTGAGAATGGCTACAGCGTGACTATAGCATTGCTATCGAATGAACCCTTGCCAGATCCGGAAGAGGGTATAAACTGGATTCTATTCAAAAAACCATCCAATCGATTTCTGAGAATAGCAGTTGCGATTAAATTTCTCTTTATCTCTGCGGATATCTTCCACCTTCACGATATCGAATTGGCCCATCTGATACCCATCTTCAGAATACTGGGAAAAAGAGTGATTTTTGATGTTCACGAATTCTTCCCAGAGGGGATAAGGGCAAAAAAATGGGTTCCCAAACCCCTCAAGGGTTTGGTTGGGCTGTGTGTTGCTATTTGGGAAAGGTGTTTTCTTTCTTTCGCAAATCAGATTATAGTAGTAACATCATATATTGGCAACAAGTTCCCAAAACACAGGGTGGTACGCAATTTTCCCATATACCGGAATCAAGATATTTCTGATGACATTAGAAAGAAATCTATCATCTACGTCGGTGTGATGTATCCGGAAAGGCTTGTTTCGAACATGATCGAAGTAGGGCGATATGTGAAGGATATGGGGTTCGAAGTTGAAATCTATGGTCCGGCTCATAATCTTGATATAGACGAACTCAAAAAAAGAGCTGCTCAATACTCCAATGTTACATTCCAACCGGAGAAGATATCCTATGACATTACCAGGCAAAAATTCAACGAAGCAATGTTTGGGCTCTGTCTTTTCGATGACTCCCCCAGAATGACCCGCTCTTTTCCCAACAAGGTTTTCGAATACATTGCCCATGGAGCGATTCCGATCATTACACCAATAAAATCCATACTGGATTTTCTTGAGGATGGACAACATGCTATTGTTGTCGAAGGTGGTGATCCAAAGATTATTGCTGAAAGAATAGAATCATTAGCTGATACAGATACGCTTCGCAAAAAGGGGCGGGAGATTCTGAAGAACAGATTTAACTGGGATATTGAGAAAGAAAAACTGCTCGATGTCTATAAACAACTTTTGTGAAAACTACGCTATGTAAAAAATAACTGATGAATCAAGAGCCAGGCTAATCTGAAGTCTATAAACAATAGGAATAACTTTGAATTCCTTCTGATTCGCATATTTTAAGGGTTATGGAAAGAAATATTTCGATAAAAGAGCTGCTTTTTGTGATGATTTTTGCCATCATCTATACATTGAGCTTCCTTGTTTCTCCAATACCTGCAGTTGGCCTGACAGGTCTCCTACTGTTCGTCCTTGTTTTCTATAAATTTCAGGAGATCGGTTTTTTCATCCCATTCTTTGGAATAATTCTTCTAAGACCAATCTTCCTTGCTGCCGGAATAGAGCGAGCTCTATTGCTTTTTTTGCTGATCTCATCTATGGCTATACTGTCTGCCTTTCTGAACAGAAAAAAATTGGCATTACCTCAGATCAATACAGCCTTGATACTCTTTTTCCTTTTATATGCGATGTTCATAATTGGTCTTTTTAGGAGTCCGGAGCCTGCATACGCCTATGAAAAAGTCGGTATTATGTTCTTTTATTCAGTAATACCATTTGTGATTATGCAGATGCTGCACAGAAGCCATGATATCCTTGAGAATACCCATAGAATAATGATTTTGCTGAGCCTTTATCTGATTGTAGCTTCCATAGCTCAATATCTTGTAAAGGGTGTAGGAGCATATGAGAGATTCACAATCGGATTAGGACCCATAGGCTATGCCAGAGCAGTTGGAATTGGTA
>NPIE01001045.1_pt1 | contig 10959 bp, 5 predicted proteins | sample 8637661 | NCBI WGS metagenome assembly NPIE01 (sample SAMN07420842, study PRJNA396082) | bioreactor metagenome | isolation source: sample BA12 brine-fed electro-methanogenic bioreactor BA | place: Japan: Kochi | collected 2016-12-09 | reverse complement strand
TGAGGAGGAGCGGCGGCTCTGCTATGTGGGGATGACCCGCGCCATGGATTTTCTCTACCTTACCCGTGCCCGGCGGCGGCGTGTCTACGGCGATTTCCAGTTCAATCCGCCCAGCCCGTTTCTGGCGGAGATCCCTCTTTCCCTGCTGGATGATCAGATCGGGAGTGAACATTCCAGCTCATCGCAGGCGGGCAGCACCCCGAAGGCCACCGCCCACAACCTGGCGGCGGTTTTTGCCCGCATGCCCGGCGCGGAGCAGTCCTCAACCGAAGATGAGACGGAGTCGACTGAAGAATTCGAAGAGGATGTGCGGATAGTTCCGGAGCCTGACCAGGGACCGCGCATCGGCATGCGGGTGCGTCATGTCAAATTCGGGGTCGGCACCGTTCGTCGACTGGAAGGAGAGGGTGATAACCAGAAAGTGACCGTTTATTTCAACCGTGTCGGGCCGAAAAAACTCCTCCTTAAATTTGCCGGCCTGGAGCCGGCCTGACAGCATGGTTCTTGGCCCACAGCAGTAGTGTCCGGTTAGAAAATAGCAGTTGACCGGAACGGTAAAAAAGCAGATATTTTTCGTGGCTTACTACATTTTTCTCTTGACAAGTCGCCACGAGATCGGGGCGGCGAATTTCGTAAACACCTATNNGGATTTACGAAATTGTCATTACTTACACGTTTACACCGTACCCAACTCGACAGGCGCACCCTCGTTCGACTTTTCACCCCATTCAAAGGCTCTCTCGAACAGATCCCGGTTCTTGAGGCGCGAGGAAGCAGGCCACGACAAAGCTTCCCATTGCCAAAGAGATCTCCGAGTTGGGAGATCTCGATCGCCCGCAGTCCCTATGGGCCGCTTGCTCAGAAAGCGGGTCCAATAGTTGATATGAGGTGAGGTGATTGCGGGGTTGATCAGGACTTGGCCATGCCAGAGATCACAAGGGCTTCGATCTCCACCGTCAGTTGTTGAAAATCGAACGGCTTGGACAGGTAACCATTCATGCCGCTTGTCAGAAATCGCTCCCTGTCTCCCTGAAGAGCATAGGCGGTCAATGCCAGAATTGGGATTCGCGGGTCAAAGTCGCCGGATTGATCCTGCCGAATCAGCCGGGTGGCTTCGAGACCATCCATGACGGGCATCTGGACATCCATGAGGACCAGGTCAAACCTCTGCGTTCGCAGTTCTTCGAGCGCCTGGCGCCCATTCTCCACACAGGTGACACGGTGCCCCTTTTTCTCAAGCATGCGGGCAGTCATTAGCTGGTTAACCTTATTGTCTTCGGCGAGGAGGAAGCTCAGGTTGATATTTTCCAGGTTATCGCCACATGAGGTTTCACCGATCCTCGAATTCAAAGGGAATTGAATATCGCTCGCCGAAGCCTCTAAGGGCAGATAGACGATGAATGTCGAACCTTCCCCGAGGCGACTCTCCAGTTTCAGTCGCCCCTCTTGAAGTTCGACAAGGCGTTTGACAATGCTCAGCCCGAGGCCGGCACCCTGGTAACGGCGCCTGCAGTCATCCTCCACCTGCATGAATGGCTGAAAAATTTTCTCCTGGACACTCTCTGGAATGCCGATGCCGGTGTCCTTTACGCGCAGCTCGATGCCTCCTGCGGCCTGCTGCCAAGGTTTCAGGCTGATGCTGATTCGGCCCTGGCTGGTGAACTTTACGGCGTTCCCGACGAGATTGTTCAGGATCTGCCCCAGCCTTCGGCAGTCCCCCACAGCGCTTTTCGGCGTCTCTGGGGCAATCTCGACTTCCAGCGAAACTCCTTTTGCCAGGGCTTCATCTCGAAAGAGATCTTCTGCCTGTTTGACCGTCTGCGGCAGGTCGAATGGCTCTTTGACGATCTCCAACTGGTCGGCTTCAATTCGCGAGAGGTCGAGGATGTCATTAAGAAGGGCAAGCAGGTTGTTCCCCGAGTGGATGGATTTATTGACATAATCCCGCTGCTCCTCGTCGATGCCGGTGGTCTTCAACAACTGCAGCATGCCGAGAACGCCGTTGAGGGGCGTGCGGATCTCGTGGCTCATGTTGGCGAGAAACTCGCTCTTCGACCGACTGGCAGAGTCGGCCGCTGCAGCCATCTTTTTTGCAAAGGCAGTCTGCTGAGCAAGTTCGCGGTTCAGGCAGGTTAATTTTTCTTTCGTCTGCTCCGCTTCCCGGGCTTTATTAACGGCCTCTGTGCGACTCTCTTCTATCTCCTCCAGTGTTTGCTGAAGCTGCTCTTCCAATCGGCGACGCTGCGTTACATCGTGAATGATGGAGTGGATCAGCATCTGGCCATGGAACTTAATCGGGCTGCTGAAAATTTCAACATCGCGCAGTGAGCCATCAGCCAGACGATGCTGCTGGATAAAGTGATTGCCCGATTTTTTCAGGATCGAAGCGATTTTGTCTGCGACCTCCGCTTTCGGGGCAATATTGATCTCGAAAATAGATCTCTCCTCGAGTTGACTCTTCGAGAGGCCATAGAACTTTACGGCTGCCTCATTTGCCCGGGCGATTCTCCCGGTCTCGGGATCAAAGAGCATTTGTGTGGAAAGTGAGCTCTCAAAAAGGCTGCGATAGCGTAACTCGCTTTCTTCGAGACGATTCTGAGTGTTTTCAAGAGCTTCGAAAATATGGCGGGCATGTGCCGCGATATTTGAGAATTCAGACACGGAATATAGCTCTTCCATAAGGTCGGAACTCCGATCTTCGGCCGTGGCAATGCCATTCTGAAGTCTCTGAGCCTCGCTGTTGATGCGCCGGGCGAGGCGATAGGAGAGCGCTAGAAACAAGCCCGTCGCCCCGAGGCCAACCAGAAGGAAGATCAGTCCCTGCTGGATGAGCCGGGTTTGCAGCTCGGTGCGCTGCTGCGACAATGCCATCTCGATGTCATCGAGGTAGACGCCTGCCCCCACGATCCAGTTCCAGTCCGGGTAGGCGCGGACAAAGGAGAGTTTGCCTACCAACCGCCCTAGGGAAGGTTTGTTCCACTGATATTCGACAAACCCTCCGCCATCGCGGCGGGCCACCCTGGCGATCTCTTGAACCACCTTGAGGCCGCTTGAGTCCTCCATCTCCCAGATATTTGTGCCGATCAGTTCCGGTTGGGTTCTGTTAACCAGCTCCACGCCACTGAAACTCTTGACAAAAATGTACCCCTCACCGTCGGCAAAAGAAATAGAATCAAGCTGAGATTTTAGAAAGGTCTTAAGTTCGGCTTCCGGCAAATGAAGGCTTTTGCGAGCGTTCTGGATCAATTGAATTGCGCGGTCAACGTACCCTTGAAGAAGGGTCTGCTTGAGCTCTAGCAGATCTGTTTCGATGAGTTCGGCTTCCACTTTGAAATGGTAAAGCTGCAAGGCCATCATCGCCGCGAGAATCGTCAGAACGGTGCCGAGGAGGACTACGATGGCCCTGCGTCTGAGTGTCTGCACGAGGCTTGGCTTGGGCTGAGTCATTTGCGCGTCCCTGCTTGGCGTTTTAGATTGCAGGCTCGTAGAAATGGCGAAGTGGAGGTGAAAATGAGATATTCAGGTTATCTTATGGTTTTTTTAATGTCAATATCTCAAACTTTTAACATGCTTTACAAAAAAGGCCTCAAAAAAATATACTTGGCTAATTTCACACGTAAAAATTTTGCTTCATGAGACATTTTTACGTGTGCAGCGAAAAAACTCCAAACAAATTTAATCCATTTTTGTTTTTTCTTGGAGTTTGGCGCCTTTACAACTTCTTAACCGGACACTGCTTGGCCCACAGTGTAAGAGTAAAAAGACTTTAAACTTATTCCAATGTGTGGTTGAATGTCTTTTATGGGTTTCCCACCGGTCTGGAGGATCCGTCATGAAAGACCCCGCCATGAGCCACATTCCTGAAAAAAACAGGCGGTTGAAAAAACTCGTATTTCTGGCCGCACTTTTTTTCCCTTCCATCCTGTTTGCCGGTCAGCCCCTGGTCTACACCCCTCTGCCCCTGGTCGGTGCCAAAAAAGTGGTGGCCGACAGTCGCCCCATGCTCGATTTTCTCGAAGAGCGACTCGGCGTTGATATCGAGCTTCGTTACGAAAAAGTCAACGCTGATGTCGTGCGGGCATTTAAACAGGGACGTATCGACCTGGCTGAAATCGGCCCTCTCCCCTATGTGGCGTTGCGCGAGCTGTATCCGGCGGCGCAGGCAGTCCTGTTCTTCGTGGAACCGGATGGCAGCACTCACTATACCTGCGCCCTGGTGACCGCCTTCGACGGGCCGGGGTCGATGACGGACGTGAAGGAGATGGCGCACATCTCTCTGGCATCCACCCAGCAGCTGAGTACCTGCGGTCCCCTCTCCACCGGCTATCTGCTGCACAAGCACGGCATTGATCCGCAGGCGGTTTCTCTCGAGATCCTCGGTAATCACGAAGCGGTTTCCCTGGCTGTGATTCGCGATGAGTATCCTCTCGGCGGGGTCAAAACCCATATTGCCCGGCGTTATTTCTCGCTGGGACTGCGCGTGCTGGATGAAACTCCTCCTATGCCGGCCTTTGCCCTGGTGGTCAACCGCAAAACCGTCGCGGCTGAAACGGTCGACGCGATTGCCGAGGCTCTGCTGGCCGCCTCTCGGGACCAGCGTACCGAATGGGGAGTCGCACGTCGGGGGTTTGTGCGTGCCCATGAGGGTGATTACCACAGCATGCGGTGGATGCTGCAGGAGACCGGCCGAAGAGCCGTTGACTTTCTGATGGAGCCCTCCGGCGATGATGGCGCGCAAAAGGGTGGACCGGCAGCAGAGGGTGAAGAGGGCGGACGGGAATGATGAATGTCAGGCACCGCATCGCGTTTGCTCTTTTTCTGCTGCTGGCCTGGTTGGCGGTGGCGGGGATATTTCGGCAGAGACATGCAGAACAGAAAAGCGCCTATCTCAATCAGTGTCTGGAGATGCAGGATCTTGCCTGGCGGGCAGCGGTTCGCTCCTTCGAGGATGGCCTGGGCGTGTATGTAAACGAGTATGTTCGCCGCCCGGAAATTCTTGCTCTGCTAGCCATGGCGCAGGATGAATCGGAAAGGGTGCAGGCCCGGGCGCTGCTCTACCGCAAGTTTTTTCCTGTTTACCGAAAGCTTCGCGCCAGAGGCATGCGGCAACTCCAGTTTCACCTCCCAGGCGCGGTCAGCCTGCTGCGTTTTCATGCGCCTCACCTCAGCGGCGACTCGCTGATGACCGTGCGTCCCGCCATACGCATGGCCCAGTTGCGCCGGCAGACTTTCGAAGGGTTTGAAGTCGGGAAGGTCATATCGGCGTTCCGTTCGGTTTATCCCCTGGAGGATGACGATGGACGCCTGCTTGGCAGTGTCGAACTGGGACTGCCGTTTGATACTTTGCGCCGTGCTGTCGCGGAACTCAAGCCGAATAACGAGTTCACTCTGATTTTGCGAAGAGATGCCCTGGGGCACCTGTTTGATGAAAGCCTTGGGCTTTATGGTCCCTGGGCGGGAGATCCCAGCGCCTGGGTGGAGGAAGACCCCCATCGCGAACTGCCCGATGCGCCGCCACCGCTATCTTTTACCAGCCGCCGCCTGGAAGCCCGCATCGCGGAGAGGGAGGATATCCGCCAGGCCCTGGAGACGGGCGAGGGGGGAGCCTTCAAGCTCGCCCTGGGAGCCAAAGCTTACGTCGCTGTTTTTACTCCGATTACCGATGTCCAGGGAGATGTCGCGGGATATCTGGCGTCTTATGCGGATGGTCGGGCGCTGGCGGAACAGGATGTTAATTTCTTCACCAACCTGGCCCTGACCACCTTCTTTGTCATGCTGGCCGGCTGGGCTCTGTATCGCCTGATGGTGAGTCGCGCCCGTCTGGCCCAGGAGCGCCGCCAGTTTCAGGCGATCGCCGAGAGTATGGGGGAAGGGCTTTACGTCACCGATTCCGCCGGTCAGCTGACTTACATCAACCCGGCCGGCGCTTCCCTTCTCAAACGCGACCGGGACAAGCTTCTGGGGGCGTCCCCCCATGACAGCTTCCATCCCGCCCCCGCCGGAGGGGGCGGGGACCGGAGAGACTGCCCTTTGTGTCGCTCGCGAGGGCCTTTTCATGGAGAACTCATTTTTGTGCGCAGCAACCACGAGCCATTCGTGGTGCGGGCGGCCAGTCGCCCCTTGATCGAAAACGGTGCCGTGCGCGGCATGGTCACTGTCTTTGAGGACATCAGTGAACGCAAGCGCACCGAGGCGGATCTGCTGCGCGCCAAAGAGTCGTTGGAGAAAGCCAACGAGCGCCTCAAGCGGGCCATCGCTCACAGCAACCGCATGGCCGAGCAGGCCCGCAACGCCAACGAGGCCAAAAGCCGCTTTCTGGCCAATATGAGTCATGAAATCCGCACCCCCATGAACGGGATCGTCGGTATGGCCGAGCTTTTGTTCGGAACCGCCCTCGACAAGGAGCAGGGACAGTACGTGCGCACCATGCGTGCCTGTGGCGAGTCTCTGCTGGCCATCATCAGCGACATCCTCGATTTCTCCAAAATCGAAGCCGATCGACTCGAACTTGCGGAAGAAGACTTCAACCTGCTGGAGCTGGTGGAGGAATCCGCCGATCTGCTCGCCTTGCAGCTGGGCGACAAACCCGTGGAGATGATCGGCTATGTTGCGCCGGATGTGCCGCGGTGGTTACGGGGAGATGCCGGTCGGCTGCGGCAGGTCTTGCTCAACCTGGGCAGCAACGCAGTCAAATTCACCGCCCGGGGCGAGGTGGCGATTCTGGTGTCTCTCGCAGAGTGCACTGATGAGAGGGCGACGATCTGCTGCGAAGTCCGCGACACGGGAGTCGGCATCTGCGCCGAGCAGCGGGAAAAACTCTTTCTACCGTTCGAGCAGGGTGATCCCTCCAGTACGCGGCAATTTGGCGGAACCGGGTTAGGTCTGGCGATTTCCCGGCGACTGCTGGATCTGATGGGCGGAACAATCGATTTCGACAGCGCTCCCGGAAAAGGCACGACTTTCCGCTGCAGCATCCCATTGAAACCAGCGGCCTCTAAAGATAACATTTCAGATCCTCCGATCCTGGACTGTGCCGGCGTGCCGATGCTGATCGGCTGCGCCAACCCCACACAGCGGGATTTTCTGATCCGCCGTTTGGAAAACCAGCAGGCCTTGCTTCGGGTCGCGCACAATTCCGAGCAGGTTCTGGCGGTCGCTGAACAGGCGCGCCGCGAAGGTGCGCCGCTGCGTGTGGTTTTTCTTGACCACGATCTTGCCCCCCCCATGGCGGCGCCCCTTGCGCATGCCCTGCGGCGCGGCGGGCAGGAGAACCCTCCCGCCGTCATTGTCCTGAACCGTCTCAATCGTCCGTTGGCGTCACCTGGTGATGAGAGGCTGCCGTTCTCCGGCGGGCTGCACAAGCCGATTCGAACAGCAAAGCTCATGGAGATACTGGAGCAGGCCCTGTCACAGCGCCCCGGACTGCTTGAGACGAAGTCCGATGAGGACAAAAAGCGCCCTGAGCAGGAGTCCCCTGTCGAAAGAGGAAGAGTTCTGCTGGCAGAGGATAATCCGGTCAACCGCAAGCTGGCCATGACATTTCTGCGTCGGCTCGGCTTTGAGGCCGAAGAGGTTGAAAATGGCCACCAGGCGTTGGAGTTTCTTGGCAAAGACCGATTCGATCTGGTTCTGATGGATGTGCAGATGCCGGAGATGGACGGCATGGAGGCCACACGCCGTATCCGCGCCGGCCAAGGGGGTGACGATCATATGGATATCCCCATCATTGCCCTTACGGCCCATGCCATGCACGGCGACCGCGAACGTTGTCTGCGTGTCGGCATGAGCGATTATCTTGCCAAGCCGATCCGCATGGCCGAACTTTCTGACAAACTCCAGCGCTGGATCCAATCTTCCTGAGGCGCGGGGCGCTTTCCTGGCTTGTTCTTGCCGCAATCCTTGCTACACTTTGCGCGGATACTTTGTTCTTAAAGAGTTCATGCTGCACAGTTGTGTATATTTCCCGCAAGGAGGAATGCATATGGAAACCACACGCATAAAAGGGACTGATCTGGTGGCGTCGCGCATCGCCCTTGGCACCTGGGCGATCGGCGGCTGGCTGTGGGGCGGCGCGGATGATGAAGAGTCGATCCGCACTATCGACGCGGCACTTGATCAGGGGATCACCCTGATCGATACCGCGCCGGTGTACGGCTTCGGCCGGTCCGAGAAAGTGGTCGGCGAAGCGCTGGCACGCCGCGGCGGACGTGACCGGATCCTGATCGCCACCAAGGCCGGACTTCAATGGACTGAAGATGAGAAGGTCTTTCGCAACGCAAGTGCCGAACGCATCCAGGAGGAGGTTGAGGCTTCTCTGAAGCGCCTGCGCACCGACTATATCGACATCTACCAGGTTCACTGGCCCGACCCCGTAGCGCCGATCGAGGAAACCGCCGAGGCGATGGATCGACTGCTGCGCTCAGGCAAGGTGCGCGCGATCGGCGTCAGCAATTATTCACCCGACCAGATGGAGGCCTTCCGTTCAAAGTCTACGCTGCATACCTGCCAGCCCCCTTACAACCTGTTCGAGCGCGGCATCGAGGAAGATGTGCTCCCCTACTGTCAGCAACGCGGGATCACAACGCTCGCCTACGGCGCCCTGTGCCGCGGCCTGCTCAGTGGCAAAATGCGTGCGGACAGCCGCTTCGAAGGGGACGATCTGCGTCGCCACGACCCGAAATTCAAGCCGGAACGCTATCCACAGTACCTCCAGGCGGTGGACAAACTCGACCGCCTTGCCCGCGAGCGTTTCGATACCGATGTTCTTCATCTGGCGGTGCGGTGGATTCTCGACCATGGCGCCGATATCGCCCTGTGGGGGGCGCGGCACCCGGAGCAGGTGCAGAGCGTGGGGAAAGCCATGGGATGGCGGCTGAAGGCCGACGATCTGAAGGAGATTGACCGCATCATCAGCGAATCGGTGACCGATCCGGTCGGACCGGAATTCATGGCGCCGCCCGACCGCAGCCGTTTCCAGAAGAAATCCTGAAATCGTTTATTCGCGGCCAATTACTTCCCCGATTCTCAAGACAGGGGGATTTTTCCGCTCTTCGGAGGATGCAATGCGTAAAATTTCTCTGTTTATTTTTTGCTGGATGATCGCAGCAACGGGTTTGTGCCTCCACCCGGCGCCAGGCGTCGCCGAGACGGCGACCACCCTCGAGGATCAGACGGCAGTGGCTGTCACTATCTACAACGAGGACCTGGCCCTGGTTCGCGATCGGCGTGAGGTGCAACTGCCGGAAGGCGAGGTCCGCCTCGCCGTGCGCGAAGTCAGCGCCCGCATCCGTCCGGAGACCGCTCTGCTGCGGACCCGCGACGCAAATTCACCTCTGCGCGTCATCGAGCAGAATTTTGATTTCGATCTGCTGACTCCGGATAAGCTGCTGGAAAAGTATGTCGGCAAGGAGGTGCTGCTGGTGCGAACCCACCCCACCAGCGGCGCAGAGCAGGCGCAATCCGCCACTGTCCTGTCCTATAACGAGGGTGTTCCGGTGCTGAAAGTGGGTGATCGGATCGAAACGGGGGTGCCGGGGCGGCTGGTGTTTCCTGATGTGCCCGAGACTCTGCGCGACCGTCCGACCCTGGTGCTGCTGCTCGATAACCCCCACGCCGGGCAGCGGGAGCTTGAGCTGAGCTACCTGTCCGGCGGGCTGTCCTGGCGCGCCGATTATGTGGCCCGGCTCAACGAAAGCGACGACCGGCTCGATCTCTCCGGCTGGGTGACGCTCACCAACAGGAGCGGTATTGCCTTCCGGAATGCACAGGTGCAGCTGGTGGCAGGCGACGTACAGCAGGCCCGGGACAAGATGATGGCGACGGAAGCGCAGCCGCGTATGGCGATGGCCATGCAGGATGCGGCACCTCAGGAAGAGAGCCTGTTCGAATATCATCTCTATACTCTGCCGCGGGCCACCAGCATCCGCGACAACCAGACCAAACAGGTCAGCCTGCTGTCGGCGTCCGGACTGCCGGTCCGCAAGGAGCTGGTGCTGCGCGGCGCACCGCATTTTTTCACCGGGCGCTACGGCGAGCCCCAGCGCGGCCTCAAGGTGGCGGTGTTTATCGCCTTCGACAACCGGGAGCAGGAGGGGCTCGGCGTTCCTCTGCCCAAGGGAGTCATGCGCGTCTACAAGGATGATTCCCGTGGCGCCGCACAGTTTGTCGGCGAGGACCGCATCGACCATACCCCGAAAAACGAGGAGGTGCGCCTGCGTCTCGGCTCCTCCTTCGACCTGACCGCCGAAAAGGTCCAGACCGACTACCGCAAGTTGGACCAGGAGCGGGACAAGGCTCCTGTGATCGAGACGGCCTGGCGCATCACTCTCAAAAACGCCAAGCCGCAGGCGCAGACTGTGCGGGTGGAGGAGCCGCTGCCCGGAGACTGGACTATTCTGAAGGAGAACTTTCCGCACCGCAAACTCTCTTCCTCCCTGGCGGCCTGGGACATCGAGGTGCCGGCCGAAGGAGAGGCGGTGCTTGAATATCGGGCGCGCATCCGTTACTGAGCATGGGGACCGATAAATCTTGACTCTGCTGGAACATCCCATTTCCCTACTGCTGCTGATCATGGCGCTGGGTGAACTGCTCGGACGCGTACGCGTATCCGGCATCACCCTTGGGCCTTCGGCGACGATCTTCGTGGCGCTGGCCTTCGGTCATTACGGCTGGACACTGCCGCAGGAAGTCCAGACCCTCGGCCTGGCTCTGTTCATCTACGCGGTGGGGCTGCAGGCGGGGCCGGGGTTTGTCTCCTCGTTCCGGCAGCACGGACTGGTCATGTCGGTGGTGGTGCTGGCCATGGCGGCGGTGGGAACGCTGGTGAGCTGGGGGTGCTGCCGGCTGTTCGGCTTCGATGCCGGAACCGGCGCGGGCCTGTTGTCGGGAGGGATGACCAGCACGCCGTCGCTGGCGGTGGCAGTGGAGCAGGTCGGTCACGCCAGCGCCCCGGCCGCCTAC
>NPIE01002164.1_pt1 | contig 10975 bp, 9 predicted proteins | sample 8637661 | NCBI WGS metagenome assembly NPIE01 (sample SAMN07420842, study PRJNA396082) | bioreactor metagenome | isolation source: sample BA12 brine-fed electro-methanogenic bioreactor BA | place: Japan: Kochi | collected 2016-12-09 | reverse complement strand
CTATACGGGAAGCACCAAAACCGGCGAGGTGGAGCGTTCGATTATGGGTTCGGCGGTGCTTCCGATAAGCAGGTTCCACAATTCCCCGTGGGTGGAAAGTCCGACAACCACGAGTTTGGCGCCGATCAGCGCGCACTGCTTGAGGATTTCCTCCTCCGGTTCTCCACTGACAAGAACGGCCTCGGTTGACGGGTTCCACTCCCTTACCGCGATTTTTACTTCTTCGAGGGCTTCAGAGGCCGTCCTGAAAATCTCATCGGAGGTTCCGGGATCCTCCAGGACTACGGAATGAAGGAGCGTTAGCCTGGTTTGGAAACCTTCCAATAAGGGCCTGAGCTGGGTAAGCATTGAGTCGGTCCGCTCCGGTGACAAGTCGGTGCAAAGGACTATTTCCTCGAAAGGGTCGTCCGGAGGGATTCTGTCTTCGGGGCATTTTGCGATAAGATGAGGAATCGGCAACATACGTACGAAAGGCGTAACCTTATCGTGTGCGGAAGCGAAAAGGACCGATGCGCTGCAGCCGGCGGAATGGGCAAGATCCGGGAGTAACTCTTTCGCGTCGCCCGTTTCGAGGAAAATGGAATTTTTTATATTCCTTGCTGAGAGATCTTCGCTGATTCTCTCGAGGAAGTCCTCGGTGTTGCGTGTTATCTCGGGAGTCCTGAGACCTGCTGCCGGGTCGATTAAGTGGGCGATCAAAATTTCCGATTCGCCCTTGAGCAGATTTCTCATGGTCCATTCGAGTCCTTTCAAAGACAATTCAGAAAGATCTGTAGGATACAATAGTTTACGAAACATGGCGCAAGCCCCCTTTTTGTACTATGTCTTTTTAGTCTATCAAACGAGAGAGACGCGTCAAGAAGTCAAACCTGGCAGGTGTGACCATGAACTACAAAGACAAAAAGAATTTATCGATGGAACTTATCTGGCGAACGATACTTTTATTCCGGTGGATCCTCTGGCATCTTCCGCATAGGTGGGCTCTTTACCTGGGGACCGCTATTGGTTGGATCGTCTGGGCCCTTAGCAAAAGGCGCGTCGACAGGGCCGAAGCACGATGTGTACGTGCCCTTGGCGTCGGTGTCAGTCTGGCACGTGAGGTAGTGAAAAGTTCCTACCTGAATCTGGGAAAAAGCCTGGCGGAGTTTTTGCGTTTTCCGGTCATGGGGGCCGAAGTCGAAAAATTTGTCGAGATCCATGGTGAGGAAAACCTCAAAAACGCATTCGACGAGGGGCATGGTGTAATACTTTTGACGGCTCACCTCGGAAACTGGGAAATGGCGGCCGCCGTGTTGGGGCGAAAGGGTTATCCCATGAACGCCATCGGGGCCGAGCAACGGGACTCCCGGATAACGGAACTGATCCAGCTTTTAAGGGCAAGTTCCCTTGTAAAGACCATCGGCAAGGGTTTCGATCTTAAGGCGGCCCTTACATGTCTTAAATCGGGCGAGATCCTTGGCGTCCTGCTGGACCAGGATTTCGGATCACGAGGCATCGTGGCGCCCTTTTTGGGCATAGATGCCAGTACGCCTTATGGTCCTTTGAAAATGGCAGACAAACTGAAATCGAGAATTGTTCCGCTTTTTATTATCAGGAGACCCGATGGGATCAACCACGACCTTTATCTTCTGCCCCCTCTGAAGCCATCGTCCGGGGAAAGCTTCGGGGACGACCTGGAAGGGTCCGTCCGTCTTTGCAACGATATCATCAGCGAATGGATTTCCAGATATCCCGGTCAGTGGATGTGGTTATACCCCCGGTGGGCTTCGACCACAGGTGACCGCTGATGCTGGTGGGTATAGATCCGGGGCGTGAGAAATTCGGATGGGCCTTTGTAAAAAAGGACGGAAGCCTTCTCCTTTCGGGAGTTACGCCCCTGCCCGAGTTCAATGAGTGGCTCGATGCGATAGGGTCGGGAGAAACGTCGGGGTTCGAAAATTGGGTGTTTGAGGGAAAAGACGACGAGCTCTTCCTGCCTCCCGTTGAAAAGATCCTCTTGGGGGAAGGGACCGGGATGAAGAAGGTCGCAGATATTTTGCGGAGCGAGAACCTGCCTTTTGATGCAGTCTCTGAGACGTACTCCACTCTCAGGGCGAGGAAACTCTACTGGGCCCTGCATCCGCCGCGTGGCCTGGGGCGGCTGGTCCCACTTTCTTTCAGGGTGCCGCCCCGCCCGATAGACGATCTTGCGGCATGGAGACTGGTCCTGGACTTTCTGGGATTATTCGGGGAGGATTAGAGCGGTTTTAAAGTCCCGATAATGAATCTGGTTTATTAACCGAAGGGAAAAACGGGCGAGATGGCTAAAAACAGCGTGAAGCCAACAAAAAAGGTTACACATTTTTTTGTCGAAGAGTCTTATTTCATTTTTGAGCTTGTCAAATGGCTTTTTCTCGCGTTTGTCACGGGAGTGATAGTGGGATCTTTTTCGGCACTGTTTTTACAATCCCTGAAAGTGGCCTCATCCATTGTGGCTTCCCCAGGTTTCTGGCGCTTGTTTTTATTGCCTGCCGGATTTCTTGCCAGCACCTTTATAATAAAAATCTCCGGACTTGATAGTCCCCATTTGAAGCGTGATATAGCCGTTCAGGCGGTTCACAAATTTAGGGGCCTCATCCCGCTCAGGATCGCTCCAGTCAAGATGGTTGCCTCCATACTTACCATAGCCGTTGGGGGATCGGCCGGGCGTGTTGGTCCATGCGCACAGATCGGGGCTGCTCTCATGTCCGGTATTTCGACTTCAGCTGGTTTCAACGAAACGGATAGGCAGAAACTTGTGGTGTGCGGAATTTCCTCTGGTTTTGCTGCAGTCTTTGGGACTCCCGTCGCGGGCGCCGTATTCGGCCTGGAAGTTTTATTCATGGGGCAGATGCTTTACGACGTGCTTTTGCCGTCTTTCGTCAGCAGTATTGTTTCCTATCATACAGCGCTGTTCCTGGGGATTCCCTACAAGGTGGCGACCTTCGTCGAAATTCCGGCGTTTACGCCGCTTGTTTTTGGCTTCGTCGTTTTGGCCGGTGTTTTTTTTGGTTTTGTTTCACTCTTTCACATAGAAATGCTCTCTTTACTGGAAAGAATTGCGAAAAAGGTTCCTTTTGGCCCCTACAAGAAAGCTTTGCTCGGTTCGGCTGCGCTTCTTTTGATCTGGGCCTTTTTCGGTGATATGTACCTGGGGCTGGGCGAATCTACCATAATTCAAATTTTTCACGGAGGTTCCGTCCCTGTTTACGCTTTTGCGGTAAAGTCGCTGGCTACCGGCATTACCCTCGCGTTCGGTGGAACGGGCGGCGTCCTGACGCCGACATTTTTCGTGGGGACCGCCGCTGGTTCAGCCTTCGGCTCGATTTTTCATCTCGATCCGGTCTTTTTCAGCGTTCTGGGTTTTGCGGGAGTGCTCGCTGGTTCGGCGAACACTCCCATTGCGGCCGTTTTCCTTGCTACGGAACTTTTTGGTGTACAAGCAGGCGCCTTTGCCGCCATCGTCTCCGTGGTATCCTTTGCTATCAGCGGCCACAGAAGCCTTTACCCGAGCCAGATACTGGCCAGGTCAAAGGTGCCATTGCCTGGTTACAGGAAAATAAAATCAGAGGACGAAGAGATTTCTGAAATTATTTAAAACCTGTCAGCTCTGGCTAAATTGCTCAGGCGGTTGGGGCAGCCCCATCGCCGCCATAAAGGCGCCTGATGCAAGATAGGGCGAGCGCATGGAGGCTTGAAATCATCCAGTCCGCCGGAAGTCCGCCCGCTTCCCAGGCTAAAGGTAGTTCCGTGCACGCGGCTATAAAGGGTAGATTTTGAGAATCGCGAAGGGTTTTGACTATTTCCCCCAGCAATTTCCCTGCTCGTTGTGTTTCATTCGCCTTTACGAGCCTTACCGTTTCGTGGATCTTTTCCCGTTGGCCTTCGCCGGGTATTTTTAACGGGTATCCCCTTTCTTTAGCGTGCTTCTCGTAAATTCCCGAAGCCACGGTCCCCTTGCTGGCAAGAAGCCATGCCCCTCCACTATCCCTTGAAGCGGCTTCGCTTATCGTAGCGTCGACTATGTGAATCAGGGGAAGGGGGACTTCTCCCATCAGCTTGTCGATGAACACGTGAGCTGTGTTGCATGGAACCGCTAAAAGCGAAGCACCCCATTCGGCCAATTTCTTAAAGTCTTCCAGGATGCGGGGACCCGGATCGGGTCCGTTGCCGATAATGGCCTCGGTCCTGTCGGGTATCCATGGGTCTGAAAGCAAGTACACCCTGGGGTGGTCCTGGTCTTTTTCTGCAGGTGCAAAAACTGAAAGGAGCCTGAGAAATTCGGCTGTCGCCGCAGGCCCCATGCCGCCCAGTATTCCGAGAATTTCAGAAGGTCGTCGGGACATATAAAAAGCCTCCTCCTGGATGGTCCGTTCCTTATCCCACTGACTGATTTTTAGACACCAGCCTTATGACTAAAGCATTATATGTACGGTAGACAAGCTCTATGTCCGGAAAAGTTGGTTCTTACGCTCGTCCCGCCGATCGGTAAAGCCTGATTCTGTTATTATAAGGTCAAAGGTAGCATTGAAACATTGCAGGTAACTGTTGGAGGGCTTCCGTCGTGATAAAGAAAAAGAAATGGATTCGTTTTTTTTTGTTTATTTTGATTCTGCCGGCCCTGATCCTTTCCCGGGCAGAGGCGGAAGGGGTGAATCCTGGAAAGGAAGGAGTGGTTCTGGTCCTGTCGGGGGGAGGAACGCGCGGTTTCGCCCATGTTGGCGTTATCCAGGTTCTCGAAAAAGAAGGAATCCCCTTGGCTGGAATTGTCGGAACGAGCATGGGATCCATCGTCGGTGGTCTGGCCGCCTGCGGTTACAGCGGTGAAGAGCTCGAAGACATTATCCGGGAGATCGATTTGAGGGAACTGCTCAATGACCGGTCCGAAACGGCAGGTCAGGGTGGGATAACACCTGGAGAGAAATCTTTGATGAGACTCGAATTCGACAGGTCGTGGAGAATAACCGGTCCGCTCGGAGGGCTTGAGGGCAGAAACCTTATGGAAAGGCTTTACATGTTGACAAGACGCGCGTCGGTCTATTCTTTCCAAGATCTTCCCATACCTTTCGCGGCTGTCGCGACCGACATCGAGACGGGAGAAGCCGTTGTACTTAATTCCGGGGATCTGGTATCTGCGATGAGGGCTTCCATATCGATCCCAGCCTTGTTTGAGCCCTGGGAAATAAGGGGCCGCCTTTTGGTGGACGGTGGTCTTGTGGCAAATGTTCCGGTTTCACAGGCTAAAGAGCTGTTTCCGGGTCACCCCGTCATAGTTGTCGACGTGACAAGCCGCGGTAAAACCAGGGAGCAGATAAGAACCGTCCTGGATGTTATCGACCAGATGATTACCGTCATGACGGACCAGAACGTTGAAGAAGCCCTTAAAGAAGCGGACGTGGTGATCAAACCCGACGTCGGAACGGAAGCGATGCTTTCAACCAGGGGATGGGATGAAATTATAGCCCGAGGCCGTTACGCGACACAGGCCTCGATGACCTCAATACGTGCCGTCATGCCTAAAACCACTGAACGGATTGAAAAAGGAAAAGTCAAAGCGCTTCCCGTGATAACAGATGTCAGGATAGAAGGACTGGAAGGTTACGAGAAAGAGAGGCTCCTTGAGATTTGCAGAGAATGGAAGCAAAAGCCCATGAACGCCGCCGAGGTGGACAGGGTTTGCCGAAACCTCAGGGAGAGGGAAAACATAAAATTTGTCGAGTGCTTCCTCGAAGATCCAAACGCAGAAGAAACGGCTATAAACCTTGTAGTGCGTAAAAAACCACCGAGGGAAATTTCTGTTTCCGGCTACGCCTCCAATCTCGATCCCTACAGACGCTTGTATGTCGATCTTGTCAACAGGGATGTTTTTACCCAAGGCGACTTCCTGAATGCCGGTATTGGAGTCGGCGACGAGTGGGAGGCGTACGCAGAGTATCTTGGACGACTCAAAAAGGAGAAACAGAGGACGGGCCTGTTTCTGTACAGCAGCAGTGAAAAACGGGAAACCGCATCGAGCGGTATTTTTGATTGGGAGCAGTATAGGGCCGCCTTCGGGGAACATTTCTATTGGAGTCCCTATGGGATTTATGTTGGCTACATGGTTCAGGAGGTGGATTACAGGGGAAGCCATAACAACCACGGCCCGTTGGTGTCGATGAAATGGAACAACATGGACGATCCGATCGACCCGACCAGGGGGCTTGAGTTGAGCGGCGTAGGGTGGTACACCGATGATACGCTGCTTGGAAGAGTCGAAGTCGCCGGAGTAGAGCCCCTGAACGACACCTGGAAATTTTTTGTCAAGGGAGGAGCCATCTTCGGTGATAAAAGTGAGCCCTGGACCGCGGCCTACCTTGGAGCCCGAAACGAATTGTATTCCCGCGCCGACCATCCGTTGAAGGGTGAAAATGCCCTGTGGGCGGGGATAGGGTTCCGCCGGCTTTTCAAGGAAAGCTGGTGGGGTAGAATGCACATGGATATCTTCGCAACAGGCGGGAGGATATACCGTGACGGGTGGGACGTTGAAGAGGACGTCTGGGAAGCGGGCCTGGGTTTTACCCTTCCGGGCAGATTCCTCAATGGCAGAATATTTATAGTTTACGATGACGAAAGCGAGTGGAGTTTCGGCTACTCTCTCGGTCAGCCTCGCCATTACAGAACTGTTCCGTCACCCTGACCAGCTGGTGCATGCTGACCTTGTCGATTCTGCGGTAAGAATATTCATGAATATAACGAAGTATCAGGTAGAGTTCTGAAAGGTTTTTATCGACCCATAGCCGTTTTTTTAAGTTGGATGCTTACAGGTATCCTGTGGGTTGATGTACGGATTCCGGCAAGCAACCCTTGCTCCACCATCCTTATCTGACTACAATGAACTGGAATTTTCGCATGACTCCGGTTAACGCACCAAGAGTCTGCAGGGGAACCTAAGGAGGACTGTCATGGCACGGAATATTACACCCAGGGAAAAAGATTACTCCCAGTGGTACCTGGACGTCATCAGGGCAGGGGAACTGGCTGACTACGCTCCGGTAAGGGGATGCATGGTAATTCGCCCCAACGGCTATTCACTCTGGGAGGTCATCCAGAGACATTTCGACGAGGCTTTCAAGGACACGGGACACGTCAACGCCTATTTCCCGCTTTTGATCCCTAGCTCGTTCCTCGAAAAAGAGGCCGACCACGTCGAAGGGTTCGCCCCCGAATGCGCCGTCGTTACCCATGCGGGAGGAGAGGAACTGGAAGAACCGCTTGTAGTGCGTCCCACCTCGGAAACGGTCATAGGGCACATGTACAGCAAGTGGGTGCAATCCTGGCGCGATCTGCCGATTTTGATCAACCAGTGGTGCAACGTCATGCGCTGGGAGAAAAGGTCGAGGCTGTTCCTGAGGACATCCGAATTTCTTTGGCAGGAAGGTCACACAGCCCATGCCACGAAAGAGGAAGCCGTCGAGGAAACGCTCCGGATGCTTGAAGTCTATCGCGAAGTTATGGAAACGAAGTTGGCCCTGCCCGTCGTTACGGGCGAAAAATCCGAGGCGGAACGTTTCCCCGGCGCGGATAACACCTACACCTGCGAGGCCATGATGACCGACAAGAAAGCGCTTCAGGCTGGAACCAGCCATTTCCTCGGGCAAAATTTCGCGAAGGCCTTTGATATCACCTTCCAAAACAAAGATGGTGAACGGGAATATGCCTGGACCACCAGCTGGGGTGTTTCCACACGCCTGATCGGTGCCATCATAATGACGCACTCGGACAACGACGGTCTTGTCATTCCCCCAGAGGTGGCTCCTGTGAAAGCCGTGATCATGCCGATAAGCGACGACGAAAAAGCTCTTTCAGAGACGTTTGAACCCAAGGCCATGGAGCTCAGGGACAGACTAAACGAATTGCTAGGGAAACGGAGTGTCACCCTGGACACCCAATATCATATGCGTCCCGGCGACCGGTTCTTCTACCACCTTCAGCGTGGCGTTCCCCTTCGCATAGAACTGGGCAAAAAGGAATACGAGTCGCAATCCGTCAGGCTTGTGCGGCGCGATACCGGTGAAAAGACAGACGTTTCATGGGACCGCGCAACGGAAGTGGCCCGTCAGATGCTCGAGTCCATTCAGAAAAACCTTTACTCGAGGGCTTTGGAATTCCGGAAAGCCAATACGCACCACGTGAAATCCTATGAAGAATTCAAAAATGTTCTTGAAACCCGGGGCGGATTTATAACAGCTCACTTTGCCGGCACCAGGGAGGACGAGAAGGAGATCAAATCTGAAACCACTGCCACGATCAGGTGCTACCCCATGAACGGGCAGTCCCGCGGTACATGTTTTTACACCGGAAAAGATGATGCTCCCCTGGCAGTTTTTGCCAAAGCCTATTGAGCGGGAAAAAGGTTGGTAAAAAGAAAAATTGCTGTCACTCGGGCGGCTTAGCCTCTATCAGGTAAAGCCGCTTTCTTTTATACTAATAGAGGATGAAAGGCAAAAAGACGCATAAGAAAAATCGGGAGGAGAGACCATGATTTCCGAGCGAAAGGTCGGTAAAACGTGGATACGTTTATGCAAAGGGGACATTACCTGTTATGACGGTGATGCCATCGTTAATGCCGCCACCGAAAAACTGGTCATGGATGCCGGAGTGGCGGGCGCTATCAAGGAAAAAGGCGGAGAATCCATTGAACACGAGGCACTCGGCAGGCTGCCCATAGAGGTGGGTGAAGCCATAGTGACCAGCGCGGGAAACCTCACTGTGGATTATGTCATTCACGCCGTCGTCGTTCGTCGGGATGGTCATACAGGAGAGGCGGAGATCAGGACGGCAACCCAAAACAGCCTTTACAGGTGCGATGAACTGTCGATAGAGCGTGTGGCCTTCCCGGCACTTGGAACGGGCCTGGGCGGTTATCCCGTCGACAAATGCGCCAGGGCCATGCTTGAGGAAGTTGTGCTTTATCTAGAGGAAGAAAGAGATACCTCCCTGAAGGAAATCGCATTTTACCTCTTCGGTGAGGAAACCTGGATAACCTTTTCAAAGGTGCTGGAAACAATCAAAATCGTTGACATTCCAGAGTGAGGTTTTAAGACGAACCCCAACCGGGTTCTGTCCTATGGTTTTTGGGTTTTCCTCTTGCGCCTGATTCATATAACTGAAGGGGAAATTGACTCGTCTGAAAAAAAGCTGTTTTTATTGGCAACTAGCGAAAGGGTTTGTAACGAACATGTATGAACCTTCCAACATAGAGCTGAACGATGAATTCAGGCGTGCTCTCGATGTGATGGAAAACACGTCCAGGAACGTATTCGTCACTGGTAGGGCGGGTACGGGCAAGTCAACCTTGCTCAGCTATTTTCGCGACATAAGCGAGAAGAACATGGTTGTTCTGGCTCCTACCGGGGTTGCCGCCCTGAATGTCAAGGGTCAGACCATTCATTCCTTCTTCGGGTTCAAGCCGGGTATTACCGTTGACAAAGTGTCGAAAGCCCGCTCGAAGGGCAGCAAGAAAAACGTCTACAAGGCTCTGGATGCGATCATTATCGACGAGATATCCATGGTGCGGGCCGACCTGCTTGATTGTGTTGACAAGTTTCTGCAACTGAACGGTCCGAAGCGGGACAGGCCTTTCGGCGGAATCCAGATGATTTTTTTCGGGGACCTGTACCAACTCTCGCCGGTGGTCACTGGCACGGAAAAGAAGGTCTTCCAGTCCCTTTATGAAACGCCCTATTTTTACAGCTCAAAAGCCTTTGGTTCGGTGGATTGGGAGTTCATAGAGTTGGAAAAGGTGTACAGGCAGCACGACCAGCATTTCCTGAGCATGTTGAATTCCATCCGAAACAATTCGATCGACGAAGAAGGGATCCGGCTCCTCAACAAAAGGTATATGCCGGATTTCGAACCGCCTCCGGACGACTTCTACGTTTACCTTGCTACTACCAACAAGATCGCCGAAGAGATAAACACCAGGGAACTGGCCAGGCTCCCAGGTGACGTGCACTATTTCGACTCATATTCGGAAGGGGAATTCGGCGACGAATACTTGCCTACGGGCCGCCAACTCAAGCTCAAGGCGGGAGCACAGATAATGATGATAAACAACGATCCTGCCGGTCGTTGGGTCAATGGGAGCATTGGTAAAGTCCTGGAGATAGTAAAAGACGAGGACGATATTGTCATCGCCGAATTGACCGATGGCGAAATAGTGGAAATACTTCCTTACACCTGGGAGGTTTACAGGTTTTTCGCTGAAGAAGGGCGGCTTCAATCCGAGGTGGTCGGGAGGTTCACCCAATACCCGCTGACCTTGGCCTGGGCCATGACCATCCATAAAAGCCAGGGAAAGACCTTCGACAAAGTTATTATCGATATCGGGAAGGGTACCTTTTCCTACGGACAGGTATACGTCGCGTTGAGCCGATGCACTTCCCTCGAGGGGGTCGTGCTTAAAAGGCCCGTTCTAAAAAAACATATCTGGACGGACTACAAGGTGGTCGATTTTCTGACGAGTTTTCAATATACGAAAGCAGAAAAAGCATGTTCGCTTGAGGAGAAAATGGAAGCCATAAAAAAGGCAATTGAAGAAAACGCCGCCCTGGAAATGCTCTACTTGAGGCCGAACGACGAGAAGACCAAAAGGGTGGTAATCCCCAAAGAGCTAGGAGAAATGGAATACAGGGGGAAACGGTACATTGGCATGAAGGCCTATTGCACTTTGCGTGCCGGCGAAAGGGTATTTAGGGTCGACAGGATCCTCGAACTTAACGTACTTCGACAAACAGAAGCCTGAATATGTCCTTGGCCCCCGGTTTTTTCACTTTGAAGATTTTCGGGCGACCCTTTTTTCTCAAAGAGGTTGATTTTCGAGAAATTGCCCCCTTGACTTTCGTCGGCGGGCTTTGTAATATACCCCTTGCGCGTTGAGAACAAGGTATTCGCGCATTGCACCTTGACACAAGAATAT
>NPIE01001742.1_pt2 | contig 10977 bp, 11 predicted proteins | sample 8637661 | NCBI WGS metagenome assembly NPIE01 (sample SAMN07420842, study PRJNA396082) | bioreactor metagenome | isolation source: sample BA12 brine-fed electro-methanogenic bioreactor BA | place: Japan: Kochi | collected 2016-12-09 | reverse complement strand
GGCGACGGTGGCGAAGAAGGCGTATGGGGCGGAAGAGGGGAACCGTCTGGTGAATATCGAGCGGATCTTCAAGGCGAACCAGGACACGCTCCAGAGTCCGGATCAGATTTTTGTCGGTCAGAAACTGGTGATTCCGCCGTTGCCGAGCAGCGCGGCGGGTCAGAAGGACGACGCGCTGTCGAGCGCCATCTTCGAGAAGGTGCAGCAGATCGGCAAGCGCGAGGTGGCGGAGGTGAAGGCGGGGAGCAGCAAACCCGAGGGGCGGTCGTACACGGTTCAGGACGGGGACAGTCTGTGGAAGATCGCCAGCAGCCAGTTGGGCAGCGGGGCTCGGTGGGAAGAGATTGTGAAGCTGAACCAGAGCACGCTGAAGAGCAAGGATGCGACTCTGGTGATCGGCATGCAACTGCGACTTCCGGCGAAGTAGGTCGGGCATCGCACGTGATTGTCCCGAAACGTTTGTCGCGACGGCCTATGGCTTCTCGATTGTGTTTTGCCCTGGTGATCTTCTTCTTTGCGGCGACGCTGATTCTGGCGGTCTACATGCGCGGCGCGAACCGTCGCGCGTTCTATACGCTGCGGACGTGCACGACGGAACAACGGCGTCTCCAGCAGGAGCTGTGGCACAAGCAGCTTCGGGTGGAGGCGATGACGAATCCCGTGTCGGTGTCGCAGCAGTTGGGGCAGTAGGACGACGGGATCGGCAGGACCGATAAAACGAGAGCGGGTCAGCGTGGCAGGGGCAGCAGCGATGGGGTCGGAAGGGACAGGCAGGTCGGGTGCGGGCGAAGTTGTGGAGGGGCGGCGCGAGCGGATTACCATCAGTGTGTTCGGGGTGCTGATCGTTTGCGCGTTTCTGGCGTTGGGGGGTCGGTGCTACTATCTTCAGTATGCGGCGGCGGGGCGGTATTCGGAGCTGAGTCTACAACAGCAGTGTGCGTATCTGCCGCTGGAGCCACAGCGGGGGGCGATTCTGGATTGCCGGGGGCGGGTGCTGGCGGCGAGCAATCAGATTCGGACGGTGTTTGCGGATCCGAAGATCATCGAGGACCCGAAGGAGACGGCGAGCGAACTGGCGGCGGTGCTGGATCTTCCGGCGCATGAGGTGTGCAAGACGATCGTGGATCGTGCGGCGTTTCGGTATGCGCCGATTGTGACGGGGGTGGGTGCGGACCGGGCGGAGGCGGCGCGGTCGATCTACGGGATCGGGATCGAGTACGGCTGGCAGCGGCACTATCCGATGGGTCGGCTGGCATCGCACGTGGTGGGCTATATCAGTGCTGATAATCGGGGTCTGGGGGGGATCGAATACGAGTTTGANNGGAGGGAGCGGCGGGGGGGGGGGGCGCGGCACGTGTTCTTCGTGGACGTGCACCGTCGTCCGCTGTCGTTTGCGGTCGAGCGCCGGACGGGGGACAACGGGATGCCGACGAACGGGGACAGTGTGATCCTGACGCTGGATGCGACGATCCAGCAGTTCGTTCGGGAGGAATTGATCAAGCAGTACAAGGCGTTCGAGGCGGAGGCGGCGCTGGCGGTGGTGGCGGAGCCGAAGACGGGGGCGATTCTGGCGCTGGTATCGGTGCCGGATTTTGAGCCTGGGGAGTTTCGGGAGGCGGACCCGAAGCACTTTCTGAATCGGGCGTTGACGGATCAGTATGAGCCGGGGAGTATTATCAAGCCGTTCAGTGCAGCGATCGCGCTCGACACGGGTGTGATCAACACGCACGAGACGATCTTCTGCGAGCACGGGCATTACTCGGGGCGGGGGTTCGGACATATCGGGGAGTATCGCCAGGGGTTCGGCGATTTGACGCTGCGCGAGATCCTTCAGAACTCGAGCAATATCGGGATGGCGAAGATCGGGCAGCGGATGGGGGCGGAGCGGCTGTACGAGGGGCTGACGCTGTTCGGTTTCGGCAAGCGGGTGGGGATCGATCTGCCGGGTGAGGCGGAGGGTCTGCTGCGGGCGCCTTCGGATTGGACGGGGTATAGCGTCACGCGGATTCCGTTCGGTCAGGAGATTTCGGTGACGGCGATCCAGCTCGTGCGGGCGTTGTGCATGCTGGCGAACGGGGGGCGTCTGGTTCGGCCGCACGTGATCAAGGCGCTGGTGAAGCCCGACGGCGCGGTGGTGGACATTCGGCCTCCGGCGCTGCGGGTGGGGTACGTGATCAAGCCTGAGGTGGCGCGGTGGGTGGTGGGCGATGCGATGGTGGCGGTGGTCAACGACGGGACGGGCAAGCGGGCGCAGCTCGACCGGTGGCAGGTGTTCGGCAAGACGGGGACGGCGCAGTTGGCGCGGACGGACGGGCGGGGGTATGAGGATCGTGCGTATGTCGCGTCGTTCATGGGCGGGGCGCCGGCGGAGGACCCGCGCATCGTGGTGCTGGTTTCGGTGCGGCGGCCCAATTATGCGCTGCGCAAGGGGTATACCGGGGGGACGGTCTCGGCGCCGGTGGCGGGGGCGATTATCGAGCGGGCGCTGACGTACCTGGAGGGGCCCGAGGTCGGTGCGCCCAGCGAGACGGTGGCGCGAGGGCGGTGAATCCACGTGCGTCGGGAGGGCGACGCATGCGTCGCCCCTACGGGTGGCATGTCTGGGGGGAGGTCCTTCGCTGGGGGGCAAGGTGGCAGGACGGGCGTCTTTTGCGGTGGGGAGATCCCTTCGACAGGCTCAGGGCAGGCTCTTCACTGCGTTTTGCTTCGTTCAGGATGACAAGGGGGGGCAGGGTGACAAGGAGGGTGTGCAGGATGGGAAGGGGGCGTTCGGGGCGGCAAAGCAGTGTTCGGGATGACGGAGGGAGGCAGGGTGGGGGCGAGATAATGGAGGCGGGATGGGGTGCGGGGCAAGGGCGAGGCATGCCTCGCCCCTACGGCTGGTTTGTATGGGGTGGGGTGACAGGAAGGGGTTGGTGTGGTAGAGTGGGGAGCGGTGGGGTGGGGGTGATATCTGACGGGTAGGAGTCGGTTGGGACGATGGCGCGGATCATTTATGCGGTGGCGGGGGAGGGATTCGGGCACAGCAGCCGGGCGCATCTGGTGGGCCAGCGGTTTCTGGATGCGGGTCACGAGGTGATGTTCGCGGCGTCGCACAAGGCGCTGTCGTATCTGCGTCCGATCTACGGGGAGCGGGTGAAGGAGATCTTCGGTCTGTCGTTCAGCTATCGACGGGGGCGGGTGGATGCGCCTCGGACGTTTCTGTTCAATCTACTGCTGGCGATGCGCTCACACAGTGGGACGCGTCGGCTTTTCGCGCGGGTGTACGAGCCGTTCGGGCCGGAGTTGGTGGTGACAGACTTCGAGCCATTTTCGGGCTGGTGGGCCTGGTGGCACGGGGTGCCGTTCATCAGTCTGGACAACGAGCACGTGCTGACGGTGTGCCGGCTGGAGCATCCTTGGCGGCACGTGGTGTCGCGGGCCGGCGCGACGGCGGTGACGGTATGCAACGGGATTCGGGCGGCGCGCTTCGTGGTGCCGAATTTCTTTCGGGCGCCGCTGAAGACGGAGCGGGCGGTGCTGGCGCCGCCGATTGTACGACCGATCGTGACGGAGCTGACGCCATCGGAGGCGGGGCACGTGATCGTGTACTGGACGACGGGGACGGAAGAGGGGCGGCTGTGCGGGGTGCTGCGGCGGTTTCCTCGGCAGCGGTTCATCGTGTACGGTTTCGACAAGAAGGCGCAGCAGGGCAACTGCACGTTCAAGCGGGCGTCGACGGAGGGGTTTCTGGAGGATTTGGCGTCGGCGCGGGGGGTGGTGGCGTCGGCGGGGTTGTCGCTGATCAGCGAGTGCATGTATCTGCGGAAGAGGATGCTGCTGCTGCCTTTGCCCGGTCAGTACGAGCAGACGATCAACGCACAGTACGTGGATATGCTGGGTCTGGGTCAGGCGGCGCGGCGGCTGGACGAGGCGGCGCTGGGGGGCTTTCTGGGTCGGTTGGATGAGCCGATCTCGGAGGACGAGCGGATTCTATGGCCGGACAACGAGGGGTTCTTCGAGGTGCTGGACGGGACGCTGCGAGGGTTGCCCCACCCAGTGAGCCTCGGGGGGGATGGCGGCACCTAGCGGGTGGGATTGGCTGCGGACCAGGCCAAAGGACGCGTTGTGGGGCGAGGAATGGGGGTGAGGGATCAGGCGGTGGGCGGTGGCCAGGGGGCGAGAGTGGTTGTCATGGCGTGTGCTGGAAAGCCATCGGCAAGCTTGCGCTTGCCGCTGCCACCCGTCGTCCGTCGCTTCCGGCGTCATCACCAACGGTCTGGTGAGTGGCATGCTACGCGGAAGTGGCGTGGCGTGGAATCGATTCGCCGGCGCCGGATGTGAGGGCGAGGCATGCCTCGCCCCTACCAGTGCGGGGGATGAATCGGGTGGGGGTTAGCGGTTATTGGGGGCGGGGAGGGGCATTTCGGCGGGGGTGCCGAGGTATCCGGCTTCGACGCAGAACTGGATGACGTCTCGGGCGACGGGGGCGGCGTCGGTGGAGCCATGCTGGCCACCTTCGATGAGGACGGCGAAGGCGATCTTGGCGCCTTCATCGTCCTGGGCGAAGCCGGCGAACCAGGCGTTTTCGGAGCCCTCTGTCGATCCGGTCTTGCCGAGGACTTTCACCCCCTGATCGGCCAGTCCGCTGGCGCGGAAGGCGGTATGGCCGGAGCCTCCGGTTTCGTTGACGACGGCGTCCATTCCATCGTAGACGACCTGCAAGCTGGCGGGGGAGATGGGGATCTCGATGCGGTCGTCGGGCGAGGGCGGAGAGGCGGGCTGGAGGAAGAGTCGGGCGGGACGGGCGAGGCCTCCTCGGGCGAGGGTGGCGAAGGCGTTGGCGACCTGGAGGGGGCTGGCCCAGAGATTGCCCTGGCCGATGCCGAAGTAGCGTCTGTCGGCTTCGCGGATGGGGGGGACGTCTTCGAAGGACCCGATTCTGGTCCTCGGGCGCTTCTGACTGATCTGGCCCTGGGCCTGGATGAGTCGTCGCGGCTGGAATTCGTCGGAGGGCATGGGCGGGTAGTTGATGGGGACTTCGTGTCCGTATCCGAACTGATAGAGCCAGCGCTGGAGGACGGGGCGGTCGAGGCGGTCGGCGAGGCGGGAGAAGTAGATGTTGCAGCTTCCCTTGATGGCGTTTCGACCGATGTTGGCCCACTTGACGTCGTGACCGACCTGGGCGTTGAGATAGATGAGGCAGTTGGGCCAGCCTGGAGGGGCCTTGGTGGAGGGGCAACTGATGGGCTCGTCGGGTGCGACTTTCTGCTCTTCGAGTCCTGCGATGAGGATGAGGGGCTTGATGGAGGATCCCGGGGGGTACTGCTCGCGGATGGCGCGGTGGATGAGGGGGCTGTTGGGATCGCGGAGGAGGTCGCCATAGTCGTAGCGGATGCGGTTGAGGTCATAGGTGGGGGTGGAGACGAGGGCGAGGATGTCTCCGGAGCGGATCTCGATGACGACGACGGCGGAGGGGGCGGTGTAGTTGGGGTTGAGCGCGGGGTCGGTGAGATAGCTTTCGATGCGGCGCTGGAGCTCGATGTCGAGGGTGAGCTGGACGTCGCGACCGAAGACGGTATCGGTGCGTCGGACGAGCTTTCGGTCGATGTCGTAGACGAGTTCGCCCCGGCGGCCACGGAGGATGGGTTCGCAGACGTATTCGACGCCTGGGCGGCGTCCGCAGACTTCGCCTTCGCGGTAGCTGGCGAGGGGGTCGTGCTCGAAGAGTTCGAAGTCGCGCTGCTGGTTGGCGGGTCCGACCCAGCCAATGGTCTGTGCGGCGGCGGAGCGGTAGGGATACTGGCGTTCGCCTTTGGGGACGACGGCGACGTCGTTGATGTCCATGAACTCGATCTGGGCGGCGAAGATGTCGTCTTCGGTTTCGAGTTCGAGGAGGGGTTCGCGGTCGTAGAGGCCGGCGAGGTCGTCGACGCGGGCGATGCGGCGGAGGCGGTCGGCGCGAGCGGGATAGCGGCTCTCGAAATCGGCGCGGGCTGCGGAGAGGGGGATGCTGTTGATGCTGGGGTAGCTGGCGATGATGTTGGGGTCGGGATCGCTGCGTCGCCAGGCGATGAAGGTGCGGAGGTTCCAGCGGTCGTCGTTGAGCTTGCGGATGCGGCGTTCGAGGTCGTAGGGGCTGGCGCCGAATTCGCTGCAGGCGCGGATGATGCGGGCGAGGTCGGTTCGTTTGGCGTCGATCTCCTGCTGGGCGTCGAAGAGGGCGGCGGGGTCGGACTTGTCTCGGGCGAGGAGTTCCATGGCTTCGACGACGCGGTCGTCCCAGAAGCGGGTGAGTCGGTAGTCGATGGCGATCTGGAATTGGGGGCTGTCGGCGGCGAGGATGTTTCCGTGTCGGTCGAGGATGCGCCCGCGGAGGGTGTTGAGTTCGCGGGACCTGCTGCGCTGCGACTTGAGGGCTTCGATTTCGTCGCGGAGGGAGGAACCGGCGAGCAGTTGCATCTGGACGAGTCGGAGCAGGCCGACGGCGAGGAGGGTGAGGCTGAGGGCGATGAAGATCTTGACCCGTCGGTCGTACATGCCGACCTGTTGGTTGTTTGCGAATGGCAGGTGATCTCGTCGTGCAGACATGGTTGTGTCCGGCGGCCGGCGTGGCGGCGTTCTATCGGGCTCCAGCGCCGTGCAGGTGGCGCCGGCGTCTGTTCTCATTCATATGCATCCACCATCCGACGGGCAAGAACAAAAAGGGCCCGATAACACCGGAGAGGGCGGGCTGCCAGACGCACTGTCGGGCGACGTCGAAAGCGGCGGGCTCGGCGCGCAAGTAGGCGAGCAGGTGGCTGGCGAGTGCGGTGAGGGCACCCATGACGAAGATGGCGGCGGCCTGGTAGGGGAGCCAGCGGATGGAGATGAAGTTGTGGAGGTCGTTGAGCAGCGTTCCGAAGAGGCCGAAGCTGATGATGCGGGGTCCCATGAAGCCGGCGACGGGGCTGGCGAGATCGGCGGCGAAGCCGATGGCGAAGGAGGCGATGACGGCGTCGGTGGGCTGGCATCGTACGGCGAAAAAGACGAGCAGGATCAGGAGCAGGTCGGGTTTGATGTTGGCGTCGAGGATCCAGATCATGTCGACGAAGGCGGTCTGAAGAATGGCGGCGGCGAGAACGAGGACGGCGAAGCGAAACCAACGCATTCAGAGGCACCTCTCGCAGGTTGGCGCGGGGATCGGGTTGGACGGGCCCGGCGCCATCATCGGCCCGAGATGATGACGGCGACGGTGGTCAGGTTGGGGATATCGCAGACCGGGCGGATGGTGACGTTCCAGAGCAAGGGGCTGTCGGCATCGGGTCGGGCGCTGACGACCTGGCCGGCGATGATGGGCACGCTCGGGAACCCCGGCACGCGGACGGCGTAGACGCGGTCGCCTGCTTTGGGTTGGCGTTTCATTTCCTGGTCGGCAACTCCGGGGATCTCGGCGGCGCCGGCACCGCGGCCCAGCATCAGTCCGTGGGCGTCCATCTCCTCGATCCGCACGGGGACCTTGGAGGCGGGATCGGTGATCAGCTTCACGCGGGCGGTCTGGTCCATGACGTCGGAGACGACGCCGATGACGCTCAGGTCGCCCAGGACGTATTGGCCGACGGCGAGGCCATCTTCCCGGCCGCGGTCGATCATCAACTCGGTCTGGTCCTGTCCGGGGTTGGAGATGACGCCGGCGGGCTGGAAACGCATGCGCTGCCATTCGGGTACGGTTCGAAGCTGCGCCAGCTCGTCGATTCTGCGGTGCGCCTCGGTCAATTGGGCTTCGCGGTTGGCCAAGTGGTTCTGGAGCTTGCGAATGCGGGCTTCTTTGGCGGCGATCTGCTGCTGCAACCGGCGATGGGTTTCGAGGGCGCGGACGTAGTCGCCCGGGCTGCGGGGCTCGGGCGGCAGATTGGTGCGTGAGGCGAGGGTCAACTGGCGACCGGTGGTGAGCAGTCCGCTGAAGGTGTGGGCGTAGGCCAACTGGAGCTTGCCGGTCAGTCGGGGGGGAGAGAAGAGGAAGATCAAGCCTACCAGCATGCCATAGAGCAGCATCATTCGCTTGGATGTCTTGACCCATTTGTTCTTCATAACGATCGCTTCCGTTCGAGCGGGCGAAAGACCCCCCAGATTCTGTGTCGACGGACGGGTCGACGTTGGTCTCTACGATGCTATTCCCAGCCTCGTTCGCTGTGGTCCATGGTGTCTTTCCAGATCTCCAGGTTTTCGAGATAGACGCTGGTGCCTCGGGCAACGCAACTGAGGGGGTCCTCGACGGTGTGGACCTTGAGTCCGGTGGCGTTGGTCAGGACGATGTCGAGTCCACGGAGGCAGGAGCCGCCGCCGCAGATGTGGATCCCATTTTCGATGAGGTCGGCGGCGAGTTCGGGCTCGGCCTTTTCGAGGGTGGTGGTGACGGCGTCGATGATGGCGGTGATGGGGTCCTTGAGGGCCTCTCGGATTTCCTCGCTGGTGATGACGATTTTTCGGGGCAGGCCGGAGATGGTGTCGCGGCCGGCGATCTCCATGGTGAGCTCTTCCTCGAGCGGGGCGGCGGAGCCGATGGCGATCTTGACTTTCTCGGCGCGGGCCTCCCCGATGAGGAGGTTGTAAGTTTTCTTGAGGTGATTGATGACAGCCTCGTCCATGTCGTCTCCGCCGATGCGGATGGATTCGGCGGTGGCGATGTCGGCGAGGCTCATGATGGCGACCTCGGTGGTTCCGCCTCCGATGTCGACGATCATGGAGGCGGTGGGCTCGGTGATGGGCAGTCCGGCGCCGATACCGGCGGCCATGGGCTCGTCGACGAGGTAGACCTTGCGGGCTCCGGCGCGTTCGGCGCTGTCGACGACGGCGCGTCGCTCGACGGCGGTGATGCCGCTGGGGACCGCGATGACGACGCGCGGGCGGACGAGTCCGCCGCGGCCATGGACCTTGCGGATGAAGTAGCTGAGCATGGCTTCGGTGACTTCGAAGTCGCTGATGACGCCGTCCTTGAGGGGACGGATGGCGCTGATGGAGCCGGGGGTTTTGCCGAGCATTTCGCGGGCGACCAGTCCGACGGCCTCCCCGTCGTTCAGCACGATGTTGGTGCCTTTGCGCACGGCGACCACGGAAGGTTCATTCAGAACGATTCCCTTGTCCCGGACACACACCAGGGTCGAACAGGTACCGAGATCGATACCCATATCCATGCTGAACATGCCGAGGATAGAATCCAATAGCACGAGGCGACTCCTTTCTCAGTTGGCCATTGGATATTGTCGCTGCGCGGAGGCGCTATCGTCAAGAGGATTCTCTAGGGCATGCCAAAAATCGTGCCATACTGGCTGTAGCACTGGTAGGCGACGTAGGCGGCGGTCGCGAGGACGGTGGCGAAGGCGACGGCGAGGACGGCGGTGTAGAGGTTGCTGGGCGGCGCCACGTTTGCAGTACGTTGCGGCATGGGGCTCATATTCAGATCCACCTTCCGGTAACGCGCGACGGGCCGGCGTGCGGCGCGGGCGCGAAGGGTTACCATCATTACAGATTGGTCGAAGCGACGTCTCCGACGCGCGGAGGCGTCTGGACCTTCTGCAGGATCCCGACCGACTGATCGGGTCCGACGTCGAGGATGCGGATGTCGGCGACGAACTGCTGTCCGCGCGTGACGTGGAAGACCATGTTGGGTCGGACGCCGGCGGCGGAGCCGATGGACAATTCGGCGAGCGAATTGTTGATGTCGACGGCAGTGACGCGGGCGGTCAGATCGATGTTGGTGGTGGGGCCGACCGGCTGGGCGGTCCCGGTGCGCGGCGTCACGGTGGGCGGCGTGGCAGTGGTGCGTCCGTACTGCTGGAGGTTCTGGTTGAGACGGGTCTCCAACTCCTGATTGGCTTCGGCGAGCTGGCGGTTCTTCTCTTCCAACTGGCTGATGATGGCCATTCTCTCCATGAGGGCCTGATCCGTTTCGGCGAGTTCCTTGCTCAGTCGGGTACGGTCGGCTTCAATGGAGGCGACCTGCTGCTGGGCAGCCTGGGCCTGCTGCATCTGGCTGGCCTGCAACTGGTTGGCCTGCTGGACAGCGGCGCCCATGTCGCGGACGCGCTGGGCCATCTGGGTGTTTTCGCGCTGGAGGCTTTCGAGTTGGGTCTCGAGGTCGGAGATGGTGACCTGGAGCTGGTTCATCTGGGCTTCGAGTTCACGCCGGGCCTGGTCGGCCTGGTCCTTGGCGGCGGCCAGATCATCCTGGGCGGCCTGACTGGCGGCCTTGGCGGCCGACAACTGACGCCGCTGGGTGTCGTAGAGGTCTTTGTAGTTGTCCGCATTGGCGACGTAGGTGACCACGATGCCGCAGAGGAAGATGGAAAAGACCGTCAGCAGGACAATCAGAACCTTCGTAAGCGTACTCAAGACAGGCTCCTTTCACCAATCAGTACGTTCTTGCAGATCTCCGACACCCCCTGCTATCGGACGTTGGGCGATGTTTCTCAGGGCAGTTGGGAGAGCCTCGTAATTGCAAGAGATCAGTCACTCCAACCCACGTCCAGATACTTCAACTGCGTAGTATAATTTTACGCTCGGGGGCCTCAAAGGTCAAGTCATTTTTCCTAAATCGCCCAAATAGAATGGGTTTAGGTCATTCGGGCTGGTCCTTCCCGAACGTCGTCGCCCATCTCCGCCAGGAGCAAGGCCATTATAGGACGCAGGTCCCGGCGTGTCAAGGGCGATGTCGATGGGCACGAGCGGTTCGGGGGGCTCGGCGGGCGAGGTCCCAAGAAGGACCAAGCACGAAGCACGAAATCCGAAAGACATCCGAATGGCCCAGACGAAAATTGCAGGGTGTGGCACGCACGCCATTGGTATGGCATCGTTGCAGGGTAGGTGTGCACGGCACACCCTGCAAGTGGAAGCTATCGGCTCGATCGGGTCGACAGATGAGGTGCGGGGGCAGCAGTTTTTCGAGGGGCGATGTTTCGCGATCCATATCCGGAAGCCTTGGCTACCATCGGCAAGCGTTGCTTGCCGCTGCCACCCGTC
>NPIE01003701.1_pt4 | contig 10981 bp, 7 predicted proteins | sample 8637661 | NCBI WGS metagenome assembly NPIE01 (sample SAMN07420842, study PRJNA396082) | bioreactor metagenome | isolation source: sample BA12 brine-fed electro-methanogenic bioreactor BA | place: Japan: Kochi | collected 2016-12-09 | reverse complement strand
TACTGGCATGCCGAGGCGCTGCGGCGTCTGGCCCGTCTTGACGAGGCCGAGCAGCACTACCGGACCGTGCTCGAAGCTGGCCCACTGCACCCGGACCATGAGCGCGCCCGGATCCGGCTTTCGCGGATGAGTACCGACGGATGAGCCTGACGCTGGTCCAGGTCTCCGATTGCCACCTCGCCGCGACCGTGGGTGCCGACTACCGCGGTCAGGACCCGGACGCCAATCTGCAGCGCCTGACGCCCGCGATCCATGCTCTTGATCCGGACGTGCTGGTGTTGACCGGCGATCTGTCCGAGGATGCCTCGATGGCGAGCTACCGTCGCCTGGTCGAGTGGGCACAGGGCCTTTGCGTGCGGGTCTGGTGGATTCCGGGCAACCATGACGACCCCGAAGTCATGGCGGAGCCGTTCGGCCGGGCCGGATTCGAGTCCGGGCCGCGGGTCGCGGCTGGTGGCTGGCAGTTCCTGCTGCTCGACTCACGCTGGCCGAACGATCCGGGCGGCGAATTGACCGACGCGCGTCTTGAGCCCTGGGATGCGCTGGACCCCGATCGGCCATTTGCAGTGTTCGTCCACCATCAGCCGGTGGCGGTCGGCGCGCACTGGATCGACAAGGTGGGCATGCGCCATCCCGAGCGCCTGTGGCAGCAGATCGAGGTCGGCCCCAGACCGGCCTTCATCGCCTTCGGCCACGTGCACCAGCGTTTTCGGCGCACGGTCGCGGGTGTCGAATGCCTGGCCGGGCCGTCCGCTGCTGCCAACAGCCTGCCGGGAACGATGCGTTTTGCCGCTGGCGAGATCACGCCGATGGCGCGCTGGTTCCGGCTGGAAGATGGAGTTTTTCGCAGCGGCTATCTTTCGGAGATCTGAATCGAGTTCAGGCGTCCTGATCAGGCACGCGACTGGGCAGAGCAAGCAGTCTGAATCGAAACCATGTTCTTGATTGAAACCGCAAATGAACGCAAATCTCTGATGGGCCCGGAGCTCGATTTGATGAGTCCTGATCGTGCGCGGCCATGAGTCACGAACCCGGATCTGCTTCCGAGGCCACGGGATTATTTGCGTTTATTTGCGTCCATTTGCGGTTCGAAGCAGTTTCTGGACCGCCTGGAGATGCTCACCGAATGCTGGCTAAGTCATCCAGGCAATCAGGTCTTTAGAACTCGACCATCTCGAAATCTTCCTTGCCGGCGCCGCAGTCCGGGCACAGCCAGGATTCGGGGATGTCGTCCCAGCGCGTGCCCGGTGCCAATCCGCTGTCCGGATCGCCGGATTCCTCATCATAGATCCAGCCGCAGACCACGCACATCCATTTCTTGTAAGGTTCGTTGTCGCTCATGCCTGTCCTTGCTCTTCAAAATCGAAACCGGAATTCTAATGTACCCCGCGCCTTTTTCCGCAACATTCAGTGAATCGGAAGGCGTTTGTCCACAGGGTTGATGTGGAAGCCTAGCGTTTTTGGCGCTGCAGGCTCTGGTAGACCCTGCTTATGCCGATCGAGTATCGATCCGAAATGCCCGTTTTCCTGCCGGCTGAGAAAAAATACGGGCTTGATCCGGATTTCTTGACCGAATTGTTTTTTCTGGGTAGTTGATCAGAGTTATAGTCATGCTGTCCATAGTGCGTGGCGAATCCGTGGCTGTGCTGATTCAGCGGCTCACCAGGGTTTGAGACTTGCTGTTGACTCGGAGTGAACGCAAGCCTGCCGGGGCAATGCCTGGCCGGAAAGCTTGTGGTAGCGAGGCAGGGAGATTTGCCGGGAATTCCCGGCATCACATGGCATCGCTGCCTTGATGACAAGAACAATAACCAAGGGATGATCATGCGTATCACGAACTTTTCTGGTCAGTCGGCCTGGGGCCTGCTGGCCGCCGTTATGGCAACTTTTCTGTTGGCGGCAAACGTCAGTGCCCAGAATGTTGACCTTGTCGTCAACATCACCAGCGATCAGCCGGCCTATATGGCCCAGGATCTGCAGACGTTTGCGGTCACGATTTCAAACAACGGGCCTGATACCGCAAGCAATGTCGTGCTGGTCGTCGAACACCCGGTGGCCAATCTTCCGTTTGAACTCAGTGCCACCTGCCAGGCGCTGCCCGGGCCCAATCCGAATGGGCCGGCGGTCTGCCCGTCGGGCTCGGGCAGCGCGCCTTCCGCGGCATTCGTGCGCACGGGCCAGACCTTCAGCGTGACCTTGCCGGCAATTCCTGCGCAGAGCCAGGCACGAGTGGACTTCGAAACCCGGGCCCACTGTCCGCCGGTTGATGGCATCGGGGAACCCAGCTGCTTCGGTGTGCCGACCGGCAACTTCACGATCACGGCGGATGTCACGGCCGCCGAGTCGGACAGCAACAGCGTCACCAACAGCAGCACGACCAACGTGTTCCTGTTCCCGCCCGACGTGCAGTACGCGGTCCGGATTACCTCGGCACCGGCCACGGCGACGCCGGGCTCGGTCGTGGAATACGAGTTCGAGGTCGCAAGCTTCGGCCTCAATCTGTCCGACCTGTTGGGCCTCAAGGTCAGAATCCGCGGCGAAGCCGGCAGCATGACCCCGCTCAGTGCCAGCAATCATCCGTTCGGTGCAGGCGGCTCGACCTTGCCGAATACGGAATTGCTTGCCATCGATTGTCTGTCGGCCTCGCTCGGCAGTTTTCCGCCCGGTTCGGTCTTTCCCGCCGCACCGGCAGCTTGGCAGACCTGTCCCTCGACCGGCTTGATTCCGATTCCCACACCGATCAGCCCGAGCAACCTGGCGCCGGTGAGCGGTTTCCCGGCCGGCGATTTCCTGGAGAATCTTCCCGGCACGATCGATGGCCCACCCGCAGGCGGCGTGATGCGATTCAAGGCGCAGGTGCGGGTTGGCGATCCGGTGTGTGTCAATGCGCCGGACATCGGCGATCGCGATCTGGTGTTCGAGTTCAGCGTGCAGGGCTTGCAGGGAACCGACCTGGTCGCACCGGGCCCGGCCGACAACGCCGCAAGCGTCGTCACCGCGGTGCCGGGCAACTGCGAAGTTGCCGATATCGAATTCACGACCACGCCGGTACCCACCAGCCTGACCCTCGACGGAAACGGCGAGGCCAGCTGGGTCCATGAGCTTACGGTCACCAACCTGAGTTCCGGGCCATCGGCCGGGACGGCGACCAACGTGCCGTTCAACTTCGAGCACCATAGCCCGGCGTTTGCCATGATGCATGGCACGCTGACGTGCACTTCATCCCCATTGACGCCCAATCTCTGCCCGACGAATCTGGCTGCGGGGATTGTTTCGTCAACTGCCAGCAACTTCCAGTTCGCCTCGGTCATCCCTGCGCTGCCGCCGGGCGCATCGGTTACGCTGTCCCTTCCGGTGAGCATTTCACGAACCACCTGCTGGGCGAACAACACCGCCTACATCAACCTCAGCGGGCAGGCTTCGCCGTCGCCGGCCTTGTACGATCCGATCTTCGGCAACACACCACCGATGCCCCCGCCGTTCACCCCGGGTTCGAACCCGTTCTTCGGCAATAACGGATTGCAGACGGCGCTTCCTGTCAACGGCCTCACGCCCTGTTCCGGTGGTGCGCCATCCGCTTTCATCGAAGTCGACAAGTTCGGGCCCTTCGCCAGCGCGGCTGACGCTGCGGCCGGCACACCGCTGATCGGCCAGACGCCGGGCAGTTTCATTACCGACGGCACACAAGTGTTCTACAAGATCGTGGTGAGCAACCCCAACACCGTCAACGCCGTACCGCTGGGACAGCTCACTGACAACAACTTCAACGTGCCCGGACTGGCCAGTTCACCACCGACCGGCTTTGTTCACACGGGGAGCACCCTGGCCGACTGGGGTATCAGCTGTACGTCCAGCCCGGCTACGGAATCCTGCCACGAGCTGGCCAGTCCGTTGTTTGCAGCCGGCTATACCAGTGCCTTCAGGCTCAACTACGACCCGGCATTGCATGGCGGCGACAGCGAAGTGGCTCTGGCGCCGGGGGCCACGCTGACCTACATCGTGCCGTTCACCATGCCGATCCACATCAATCGATGCCACGGTCCGGATCGGACCAGCAACCAGGCTTCGGCGGTTTTCGCCAGCCCCACCGGTACGCTGTTGACGACGCCGATGAGTATTGTTGACCAATTCATCGGCATGCCGCCATGCGTTCCGGGAGCGCTGGCAATCGACAAGCAAATCCTGCTGCCGGCAAGCGCAAACAGCATTCCGCCCAGTGGCGAGATCAGCTGGAGCGTCACATTGACCAATGCGTCGCCGACTGAAACCCTCGATATCCCGCACTTCATCGACCAGACCTTCGTCTTTGGTGTGGATGCCGATATCGTGAACATCTCCTGCAGCGTGCTTTCCGGCGGAGCGCAGTGTCCAGTAACACCGGTGATTCCTGGTGTTCAGACACCGGCCTCGGGGCCGTCTTCGCCGCTGGCCAACCCGCTGGGCATCGATCATGAATGGGGTTTTGTCGGCAACAACACCTTCCCGCCGGGCAGCAGTATCGAGTTCGTGATTACCGCGCAACTGGCCAACCCGGACAGTACTTTTGGCTGTGTCTCCAACACCGCGTCGTTTGATGGGCAGAGCGACCCCAACGGTTGGCTTCCGGCTCAGGATTCGGCCTTCAGTTGCCCGCCGCCGGGCCCCGACTTGAGTCTTCAGAAACGCGTATTTCCACAAATCGCCGGACCGGGGGATAGCGTGACCTACACCGTCACCGTGGTCAATATCGGCGCGGGCTCCGCGAATGGTGCCGTGCTGATCGACCCGTTCCCTGCGGCGTTGCTGTCGTCCAATCCGAATGGCTATGTCAACGTCAGTTGCACCGATATCAGCAATTCGAACTTCATTCCAAATCCGCAGGGCACAGCAGTGTGTCCGCCGATCACCAGCAATGCCAGCGGGCTACAGGCCACGATTGCGAGTTTCGGACCCAACAGCGCGCTGCAATTCAGCTACCAGGCCGTCATGCCCCAAGCGGTGGTCTCAGTGGACAACCTGGCCACGGTGTTGCCCGCCGGCATGAGTTTTGGTGCCGGAACCTCACAGTCGCAGCAGAATGTCCAGGTCATCGATCAGCCGACCGGGGAGCCCGAGGCCGGCATCGCGATCCCGACGCTGAGTCTGTGGGCGCTGATGTTGCTGATTCTGGTCCTGCTGACGCTGGCGATTGTTTTTCTGGCGGGTCGGGCTGACCAGCAGACAGCTCGAACGCCGTGAGCGGTTCTCAGGTTCCGTGGCTGGGGTGTTTCGTGACTGCGCAGCAGGATGGACGGTAAATCAGGCGGGGCCAAAAGGGCATGATCAACACCGACCCGGCCGCAGTCACGGGACTGTATGCGATCACACCCGCGGCGCTGAGGGGTGCGGCCTTGATCGAGGCGGTGGGGCAGGTGCTCGCAGGGGGGGCGGCGTGGCTGCAGTACCGGGCCAAGGCAGGGGCCGATGTGGCCGAGGCCCGGGCGCTGGCGGCCCTTTGCCGTCGCCATGCTGCGCTTTTCATCGTCAATGACCGCCCGGAACTGGCGCTGGAAGTCGGTGCCGACGGCGTGCACCTGGGGCGCGACGACGGCTCGATTGCCGCGGCGCGGGCGCTGCTGGGGCCCGACCGGATCATCGGTGGGTCCTGCTATGCCGATCTCGGGCGGGCGCGGCGTCTGGCGGCCGAAGGTGCCGATTACCTCGCTTTCGGCAGCATGTTCGCGTCACCGACCAAGCCCGAGGCGGTGTCCTGTCCGCTTGCCGTGCTGCGCGAAGCACGCGGCTTCGGCCTGCCGGTGGTCGCGATCGGTGGCATCACGCTGGCCAATGCGCCTGAGGTGATTGGTGCCGGTGCCGACTTGCTGGCCGTGATCAGCGATCTGTTCGACGCGCCGGACCGAACCGCCCGAGCTGCAGCCTATGCAGCCTTGTTCAATGGTGCACTCGAAGAATCTTGAGAAAGCTTATTCCTGCGTGGTGTGCAAACAAGGATCGGCGGCCCGGGTCTGGTGCACCGAGCCTGCAAGTCACGCCGCAAGGACGCTCCGAGCGCAGCGGTCTGGAACCTGTGGCACGGTCTGCGGTCTTCTGACGTACAGGCCTGTTGCGGTCACTACGACTTCCGGCGCATGCCGTATCGTCGGTGATCGTGCAAGATCGGCATCGGGGATTTCAAATCAATCCGACAGGATTTTCGATGAACAAGATGATGCGTTTTGCATCCGCGCTGATGCTGGTGCTTGCCGCGTTCGCGGCCGTGGCCCAGGATTCGACCCTGAGCTTCGTGACCGAAGTCGAGGGCATACGCGAATTCCGGCTCGATAACGGCATGAAAGTGCTGCTGATGCCGGACGCCAGCCGACCCACGACCACGGTCAACGTGACTTACTTCGTCGGCTCCAAGCATGAGAGTTATGGTGAGTCCGGCATGGCCCATCTGCTCGAGCACCTGGTGTTCATGGGCACGCCGACTCACGAAAACATCAAGAAGGAAATCTCCGAGCGTGGCGGCTTCGCCAACGGCACCACCTGGTGGGAGCGTACCAACTACTTCCAGACCCTGCCGGCCGAGGACGAGAACCTGGAATGGGCGATCCGGATGGAAGCCGATCGGATGGTCAACTCCTTCATCGCCGCAGAGGATCTCGAAAGCGAGATGACGGTGGTGCGCAATGAATTCGAGATTGGCGAGAACAGCCCGTTCCGCATCCTGCTGCAGCGGGTCATGGCCACGGCCTACGAATGGCATGGCTACGGCCGCTCGACCATCGGTGCTCGCGCCGACCTGGAGAATGTGCCGATCGAGCGCCTGCAGCGTTTCTACCGCACCTGGTACCAGCCTGACAACGCGATGCTGATCATTTCCGGCAAATTCGAGGAGGAGCGTGCGCTGGCACTGGTGCAGCAATACTTCGGCGCGATCCCGGCACCGGAGCGCACGCTCGACAACAAGCTCTGGACCACCTACACCCGCGATCCGCCCCAGGACGGCGCGCGCGAAGTCACGGTGCGCCGCGCCGGCGGCACGCCGACCCTGATCGCCGCGTTCCATGTGCCGTCGGCGCTGCATGAGGACTTCGCCGCGGTCGAAGCGCTGGGTTTCGTGCTTGGTGACTCACCGTCCGGGCGCTTGTACAAGGCGCTGGTCGAGCCGGGCCTGGCAAGCTCGGTCGGCGCGTTCGTATTCCGCCTGCCCGAGCCGTCGCTGATGCTGCTGTTTGCCGACTTGCCCGAAGGCGGCGATATCGACAGGGTTCGCGAGGTGACGCTGGAAACCATTGCCGCGCTGACTGAAAATCCGCCGACTGAAGAAGAGGTCAAGCGCGCCGTTGCCGCCCTGACCAGCCAGATGGAGCGTGGCCTGAACGACTCCAGCCAGGTCGGCATCGGCCTGTCGGAGTGGGCCGCGACCGGCGACTGGCGGATGCTGTTCCTGCATCGCGACCGGCTCGAGACGGTGACTGCCGCCGAGGTGGTCGCGGCCGCGTCACGCTACATCGTGCGCGACAACCGTACCGTCGGCATCTACCTGCCGGAATCGGAGCCGCAGCGCGCCGAGATTGCGCCGGTGCCCGATGCCGAAGCGCTCCTGGCCGGTTATACCGGACGTGAGAATCGTGCCGCGGGCGAGGTCTTCGAAGCCACGCCGGAAAACATCGAGGCGCGCGTGCAGCGATTTGCCTTGAGCAACGGCACCAAGGTGGCCTTGCTGCCGAAAGCAACCCGCGGCGAGCGGGTTCGCGCCAATTTCGTGATGCGAATCGGCTCGCTGGAAACGCTTGAAGGTCTGGGCCTGGTGCCGGCAGCGACTGCAGCCTTGCTGGACCGGGGTACCAGTCAGCACACGCGTCAACAACTGGCCGACCGCATCGATCAACTGCAGGCAGGCCTCGATCTGGGCGGCTCGACTTCGGTCTCGGCCAGCCTCGACACGCGGCGCGAGAATCTTGCCGCCGTGATTGACCTGATCGCCGAGGTCGCGCGCAATCCGGTGTTCCCTGAAGCCGAGCTCGAGGAATACAAGCGCCAGCGCCTGACTGCGCTGGATCAGGCCGTGTCCGAGCCGAATGCGGTCGCGAGTCGCATGTCGGCACGCCACACGCAGGGTGATCGGCCGGCGACCCACCCGGATTACACGCCGAGTTTCGCCGAGGAGCGGGCCCGGATCGAGGCCCTGAAGGTCGAGGATCTGCGTGAGTTCCATCGCCGTTTCTACGGGTTCGGACCGGCTGCGACGATCGCCATCGTCGGCGATTTCGATCCGGCGGCCGTGCGCGAGCAGCTCGAACAGCGCTTCGGCGACTGGCGGCCGGAGCTTGTCTTCCAGCGCTGGGCCAGCGACTACCAGCCGGTCGAGACCCGGCGCATGGTCGAGCAGCTTGACGACAAGGCCAGTGCACTGCTGTTCGGGACCCAGGTCATGGCGCTGACCGACACCGACCCGGATTACATCGCGCTGGATCTGGCCGGCTACCTGCTCGGCGGCGGCTTCCTCAATTCGCGTCTGGGCAACCGGATTCGCAATGAGGAAGGCCTGAGCTATGCCGTCGGCGGCGGCTTCAGCGCTCATCCGATCGACCGGAGCGGCAGCTTCGTCGCGTTCGCGATGTTCGCGCCGGAGAATCGCGAGCGACTCGAGACCGTGCTGCGCGAGGAACTGGTCAAGGTGGTCGAGCAGGGCTTTACCGCCGAGGAGCTGGAGTCCGGACGCACCGGCCTGCTGCAGCAGAAGCGCCTGATGCGCTCGGACGATGGCCGCCTGGCTTCGATCCTGGCCTCGGGGCTATATCTGGGTCGCGACCTGTTCGACGCTGCGGCGCGCGAGCAAGCGCTGGCCGAGTTGACGCTGGACGAGCTCAATGCTGCGGTCCGTCGCTGGCTGGATCCGGACGCGATCAGCTACGCGATCGCAGGCGACTTCACCGCCGAGGAATCTGCCGAAGCGGGTGAGTAAAGGTTCCAGATTACGCAGCTGTCTCAGGCATGACCCAAACCGTGTCTACCGCAGATGGACGCAAGATCTGAAAAATCCTTTCACCGCAGATGAACGCAGATCAAGCCCAAGGAAAAGGGTACCTGGTTACGTATATGCCTCAGCCATCGGCCAGTGAGGCCGATTGCGGGGTCGGCGGGGAGCGGCGTTGCCTGCTGGCGAGTCGTGGGTCGATCGGTATTGCGCCTGGAGCAGAGCTCAGGGGAGCCCGGGTGCCGTGGAACAGGTTTAGAGGCACCAGCGGTGGGTGTGCTGCTGAAGCTCGGCAGATTCGGATGGATGCTGAAAGCTCGTTCTCTGATCTGCGACCACGCCTCACCAGCAGGCAACACCACTCCCCGCTGAGAGTTTCATGCAGAGGGCTGGGCCCGCCCCCAGCCCCCGGCATCAAGCGATGCTCGAAGCCCTCTGCTGAATTAATCTGCGTGAATCTGCGAAATCTGCGGTTCGTTTTTACCAATGGCTGAAACAAGTAACTAATCAGGTAAAAAAATGGCCGGCGTCGGAACCGACGCCGGCCGTCCCCTGAACCGATCGAACTTCCCCATCCGATCGGCTCTTTCTGCTCGAACCGCCTGACGGGACGCGCCCGTCTCGACCACAGGGATACAGCGTACAGGGGCTTTTTCTGCGGCACATGCACGTATGCGACAAGTGTGTGCAGGAAAACGACAAGTCCGGTGTGAATCAGCGGCGCCGCGTGGCGCGCATGCCGAGATAGATTCCGGTCAGCGCCAGACCGGCGCCGGCCCATTGCCAGCTCGACAGCACCAGGCCGAACAGCAGCACGTCCCACAGCATCGACAGCGTCGGCTGCAGCAACAACAGCAGACCGACCAGCGAGGCCGGCAGCCCCGGCATGCCGCGCGTGATCGCCAGCCAGCCCAGCACCTGGCAGAAAACGCCGAGCGCGATCAGCGCGAGCAGCGAACGGCTGTCCGGAATCGAGAAGCCGTGGCCTTCGCCGAGATTGATCAGGCCCAGCATCAGGCAGCACAGCAGCGTGACCTGGGCCAGCCTTGCCTCGCCGCGCATCTTCGCCGCGCCGCCCTGAGCATGACGCAGGCTGAGCAGGTAGGCCGAGTAGGCCAGCGCCGTGGCCAGGCCAAAGCCGATGCCGACCCGATAGCCGTCGGGCAGGCTGGACCATTCGCGACCGAACAGCAGCCACAGGCCGAGTACGGCCAGCGCGATCGCCGCGGCCACGCGCGGGCCGAACTGCTCGCGGTAGACCAGCAGGCCGATCGCGGCCAGCACGAACACCTGGAAGTTGGCCAGCAGGGTCGCCAGCCCCGGGCCGATCGAGACGATCGATCGATGCCAGAACCAGAGGTCGGCGGCGAAGAATGCCGCGATCAGCACAGAGGCACCCCATCCGGCCGCAAGTCCGCGTGCCAGTGCCGGACGAATCGCCAGCAGCACAAACAGAGTGATCGCGCCGAACAGCATGCGGTAGAACGCCGAGCTGGTCGGTTCGACATCGGCCAGGCGCACGAACACCGCGGCCAGACTGATCAGGACCGCGCCGATGGCAACCAGCAGTGCCGAACGCGGCGGCGCGACGATCGAGTTCATGTGGCGCACCCGGTCCGGCGTGTCGGCGAAATCCGGCGGCCGACTACAAGGATTCGGAAGCAAAATCCGCCAGCCGCGAGCGTTCGCCGCGCCTGAGCGTGATGTGGCCGGAGTGAGCCCAGGGCTTGAAGCGGTCGACTGCAAAGGTCAGGCCCGAGGTGGTTTCGGTCAGATACGGCGTGTCGATCTGCTCGACGTTGCCCAGACAGACGATCTTGGTGCCGGGGCCGGCGCGGGTGACCAGGGTCTTCATCTGCTTCGGCGTCAGGTTCTGCGCCTCGTCGATGANNGAAGGTGCGGCCGCGCATGAAGTTCAGCGAGCGGATCTTGATCCGGCTGGTCAGCAGATCGTTGGTGACCGCTCGGCCCCAGTCTCCGCCGTGGTCCTCGCCCTCGGTCAGCACTTCGAGGTTGTCGGTCAGCGCGCCCATCCAG
>NPIE01007602.1_pt1 | contig 10985 bp, 9 predicted proteins | sample 8637661 | NCBI WGS metagenome assembly NPIE01 (sample SAMN07420842, study PRJNA396082) | bioreactor metagenome | isolation source: sample BA12 brine-fed electro-methanogenic bioreactor BA | place: Japan: Kochi | collected 2016-12-09 | reverse complement strand
CGACGGATTCACAGGCCCCCACCATCGTCATCCCGACCGCAGGGCCGAAGGCTTTCCTTGAATGGGGGCCGTTTTCGGGCGGCTGCGAGGCCGGCCGGCGGGAGAAAATCCTTTACAAACCACCCCCAGCCGACACAATGAAACGGTTGCAGGGCCGGGTGTGCAGTCGGTGCACGTCCTCGGCCCGACGCTGCGGACCGGCATGGATCGGGAAAGGGACAACCATGCACAGACGAACTCTGCTTATCGTGGGTGCCCTGGCGGCCGTCGGCCTGTGCTCCTGCGGCAAGAAACCCACCGGAGCCGACAAGCCCGTCATCGCCGTCATCCCCAAGGGCACGACGCATATCTTCTGGAAGTCCATCCACGCCGGGGCCGTCAAGGCGGCCACGGAACTGGACGTGGAGATTATCTGGAAGGGCCCGCTCAAGGAGGACGACCGCGAATCGCAGATCACCGTCGTGGAGAACCTCATCGCGCGGGGCGTGGACGGCATCGTGTTGGCGCCGCTGGATGACGTCGCGCTGCGGGCCCCGACGAGCGCCGCGATGCGAGCGGGGATTCCCGTGGTCATTATCGACTCGGCCTTGCAGGGCGAGGACTACGTGAGCTTCGTGGCCACCGACAATTACGTCGGCGGACAGAAGGGCGCCCGTCACCTGGCCCAGGTGCTGGGTGGCAGGGGCCGCGTCGTCATGCTCCGCTACCAGGAGGGCTCGGCGAGCACGGCGAATCGCGAAAAGGGTTTTCTCGACGCGATCAAGGAGTTTCCGGATATCGAGGTCGTCAGCGCCAATCAGTACGGCGGCGCGACGACCGAAAGCGCAATGATCGCCGCGGAGAACCTCTTGGCGCCGCTGAAGAAGGCCGACGGCTCTCTACAGATCGACGGCATCTTCTGCCCCAACGAATCCACGGCGTTTGCCATGCTGCGGGTGTTGCAGGATCAGAACCTGGCGGGCAAGGTAACCTATGTGGGCTTCGACAGCAGCCCCATGCTCGTCAAGGCCATGCGGGAGGGCCAGATTCACGGCCTGGTGCTGCAAGACCCGATCAACATGGGCTACCTGGGGGTCAAGACGCTGGTCCGGCACCTCAACGGCGAAAAGGTGGACAGGCGGATCGACACCGGCTCGACCGTCGCCACGCCCGAGAACATGGACAGCCCCGAGATCGAGCGGCTGCTCAATCCGGATTATAGAAAGTACCTTGGCGAGGGGTGAGGACCTGCCGCGTGACCGCACGCCTGGAGATGAAGGGAGTCTGCAAGCGTTTCGGCGCGACGGTGGCGCTGGCGGACGTGGATTTGACGGTTCAGCCGGGACACGTTCATGCCCTCGTGGGCGAAAACGGCGCCGGCAAGAGCACCCTCATGAAGGTGCTTTCGGGCGCGGTCCGTCCCGATGCGGGGCAGATGGTGCTCGACGGCGAATCGTATCGTCCCGCGGGACCGCTGGATGCCCGCCGCCGCGGTGTGGCCATGATCTACCAGGAGTTGAGCCTCGCGCCGCATCTGAGCGTTGAAGACAACATCATGCTGGGCATGGAGCCGCACACGGCCGGATGGATTCATCGCAGAGAGGTCCGCCGGCGCGTGACGGAGGCGATCGGGCGGTTCGGACACGCCGACATCCGACCCGATGTGCCGGTGGGCAAGCTGTCCGTCGCGGCCCAGCAGCTCGTCGAGATCGCCCGCGCCCTGGCTATCGGCTGTCGCGTGCTCGTGCTCGACGAGCCCACCAGCAGCCTGACCCAGCGGGACGTGCAGCAGCTCTTCGAGTTGATCCACCGGCTCAAGGGCCAAGGCATCGCCGTGGTGTATATCTCGCACTTCCTCGAGGAGGTCCGCCAAGTAGCCGACGTGGTCACCGTCCTGCGGGATGGACGCGTGGCCGGTTCGCAGCCGCTGGGCCAGATGAGCACCGACGATATGGTCACCCTCATGGTGGGCCGCACGGTGGAGGACCTCTATCCGCGATCGCCCCGGACGCGGGGCGAGTGTGTGCTGGAGATCCAAGACCTGTCCGGCGTTCCGCTGCCGCACGAGGCGAACCTGCAACTACATCGCGGCGAGGTCCTGGGCATTGCGGGGCTCATGGGGGCCGGCCGCACGGAGCTGCTGCGAACGATATTCGGGCTCGATGCGGTCCGGTCCGGCAAGATCCGCATCGGCGCCTACGTGGGGCCGGCCTCGCCGACGCGCCGCTGGGCGCAGGGCGTCGGCATGCTCAGTGAGGACCGAAAGGAAGAGGGCCTGGCGATCAACCTGAGCCTGGCCGACAATATCACCCTGTCGCGATTGACGGGCTTCGGGCCCGGGCCGCTGGTGTTGCCTGGCCGCCAGCACCGCGCCGTCCAACGGTGGATTGACCGCATCGGCATCCGTTGCCGCGGGCCCCAGCAGCGGGTCCTGGACCTGTCGGGCGGCAATCAGCAGAAGGTCGCCCTGGCGCGGCTGCTGCAGCACGATGCGGACGTGTTGCTGCTCGACGAGCCGACCCGCGGCATCGACGTGGCCGCCAAGGCCACGATCTATCAAATCATCGACGACCTGGCCTGCGGCCAGGCCGGCCGACTCCCCAAGGCGATTCTCATGGTCAGCAGCTACCTGCCGGAGCTGATGGGCGTCTGCGACCGCATCGCGGTGATGTGCCGCGGTCGATTGGGTCCGGCCCGGCCGGTCGAGCAGACCGATGAGCACGCCCTGATGCTCGAGGCCACCGGCCAGGACGTTCATCGATAGGACCACGGACAGAAACCAAGGCAAGAACGAGGCTCAAATGGGTACGGAATTGGATTCGCTGCCGATGAATCAGCCCGGCTTCTCCTGGCGGCGCTGCCTCAACACCGTCGGGCCGGTGCTGGCGTTGATCGCCATCTACCTGCTCTTCGCCTGGATCGAACCGAGCTTTCGCTCCACCGCCCCCATGCGTAACATCGCGCGGCAGACCACACCCGTGGCCGTCGCCGCCCTGGGCATGACGCTGGTGATTATCTCCGGCGGGATCGATCTGTCGGTGGGTTCGGCGGTGGCGCTCGGGGCCGTGGCCATCGCGTGGCTGCTCGAGTTCTTCCGCCATGCCTTGGGGGGCGATGCCGGTCAACTGTCCGCCTCCGCTCAGATATGGGTCCCCATCGTCGCCGCCTTGGGGGGGATTGCCCTGTGTGCGGCGTTCGGCGCAGCCGCGGGCGCGGTCATCACCGGGCTGCGGGTCGTGCCGTTTATCGTCACCCTGGGCATGATGCTCGTCATCCGCGGCACGGCCAAGTGGATCTCACACGAGCAGAAGATCGACACGCCGTACACCTGGCTGACCGACCTGATGGCCATGTTGCCGCCCGAACGCCGATGGATGATCGTGCCGCCGGGGGTATGGATCCTGCTGCTACTGGCCGTGCTGGTGGCGCTGATGCTGCGCTACACGCGCCTCGGACGGCACATCTTCGCCGTCGGCTCGAACGAGATGACCGCCCGGCTGTGCGGTGTGGCGGTCCAACGCGTCAAGGTCATCGTCTACACCCTCAGCGGGGCCTTCGCCGGCATGGGAAGCCTGATGTTCTTCTCGCGCATCAGCGTGGGCGACCCGACCGCGGCTCAGGGCATGGAGCTGGACGTCATCGCCGCGGTCGTCATCGGCGGGGGCAGCCTCTCCGGCGGCGAGGGGTCCGTCCTCGGGACGCTCGTCGGCGCGTTGGTCATGGGGACCATCCGCACCGGTTGTCAGCAGAAGGGCTGGCCCACCTACGTCCAGGAGATCATCACCGGGCTGATCATCATCGTCGCCGTCGCGCTGGATCGTTTGCGTCATCGCCGGTCGGCCTGAGCGCACCGATCAGAGCCGGCGTCAGGAAAGGCATCCTATGGAACTGGGCAGGTATTCCATCGGCATCGGCGACCGTTTCGCCCATCAGGGGTGTGCCCAACTGGCCGCGCTGATCCGCGCCGCCGAACAGGGCGTGACCGTTACTCCCGTGTGGAACAAGTCCCACCGGGAGCACAGGATCATCGGTTCGTCGCCGGTTTCGGTACGCGCCGAGGCGGATGCGGCCGTCCGCGAGACGGGCTGGCCGGGCCCGTACTTCGTGGACGCCGATCACATTCACTTGGGCAACGTGGACGCCTTTATCGCATCGAGCGATTTTTTCACACTGGACGTGGCCGAGGCCATCGGCCAGGCCGCCGAGCCCGATTCCATCGAGACCTTCGCCGCCGCCATGAACTCCTTTACGGGAACGCTCTATATTGAGGGGCTGGCCGAGCCTCTGGCCGTGACGGAAGACAGCATCCGAGTTATCGCGAGGCGCTTTCTGGCAGCGGTTCAGCAGGCCGGCCGCATCTACCGACATATCGCGGAACGCAAGGGCTCCGAGGACTTCATCACGGAAGTCAGCATGGATGAGACGGAGACCCCGCAAAGCCCGGGCGAGCTGCTGTTCATCCTCGCCGCGCTCGCCCGTGAGGGCGTGCCCGCCCGGACCATCGCGCCAAAGTTTACCGGGCGATTCAACAAGGGCGTGGATTACGACGGCGACGTGAAGCGCTTCAGCCGGGAGTTCAACGACGACCTGGCCATCATCCGCTTCGCCGTCGCGCAATTCAACCTGCCGGCGGACCTCAAGCTCAGCGTTCACTCCGGCAGCGACAAGTTCAGCCTTTACGGGCCCATTCGTCGCGCCCTGACGCGGCATCAGGCGGGCGTCCACCTCAAGACCGCCGGCACGACCTGGCTGGAGGAGCTGATCGGCCTGGCCCTGGCCGGCCGCGACGGCGTACAGATCGCCCGCGAGATCTATCGCCGGGCCCTGGACCGCTATGAGGAGCTGTGCGCCCCCTATGCCACGGTGATCGACATCGACACGGATCGCCTGCCCCCCGCCGAAGCGGTCGATCGGTGGGATGGCCCCACGTTCGCGGCGGCCCTGCGGCACGACCGGGCGTGTCCATCGTTCAATCCCCACCTGCGGCAGTTGTTGCACCTGAGCTATAGGATCGCCGCCGAGATGGGCCCCCAATTCCTCGCCGCGCTCGACAAGCACGCCGACGCCATCGCCCCCCACGTCACGGAGAACCTCTACGACCGCCACATCCGCCCGCTCTTCCTCGATGTGTAGAGTATATCAGCGCGCAAAAAAGAGGGCCCTGCATCCCCTCGTACAGGGCCCCCCAAGGGAAAGAAACTTACCAGGCCCCCCCGCGTAAGTTCCTTTATGACCGGGCGACCTGTCGCCTCGGCCGAGGCCTGCGGGCCGGGGCCATGCCCGACTCGCAAGGCCGCAGGTCGCGACCTCGGCCGACGGACAGCGGGAGGAGGCGAAGAGCACTGCCCGTAACGGCCGAAAACCGGCGACCCGCCAACAAAACCTACGAAACCTTGCTCCCAAAGGCAAACCGCTTCATCACTTCATCTTCCCGACGAACCACCCTTGCCGACAGAACGATCCAGTCGCTGTAACAGGCCTGATACCGGGGTCTTTGCGTCGTCGGCCCCGATGCCGGGCCTGGCACAGCGGAAAACGATTCCCTTCGGGCCCCGGCGGAGGCCTCGCGGCAAGACAACGCTCGCCAAAACAATGATCTATGATTATCCGGCAGCTCATCTCATTTCCCCCCATGAACCCGACTGGGTCTTTCATTGTTATGCTCATGATACCAGGATGAAGGCTGAATGTCAAGAACTTTTAGAGGCGGCGCAAGGATTTTATAAACGACAAGGTGGTTCAAGTGCGTTTGCACTCACGCCCGACTCGAGATTATCGGACAAAAAGAAATCCTCGCCAGATCTTGGGTTTCAGGACTGAAACCCTTCCGTCACGCAAGCCCCCGAACCGACAACGCGCCGCAGGACAACCTTGACTTTCCCGACAATCTCGTTTATACTATTTTTTCATGCCGTGTTTTCAGGTGAACCGATGGTGAATCAGTCAGGGGGGTCTTATGTCGAAACGCGGAGCATTTCTCGTGAGTGGCGTGTTCCTTGTCTTCTTGACGGCGGCGACCGTCGCGGACGTGGCCGACCATGTCTTTTTCATTGATCTGAACGTGACGTACCTCTCCGAGCATGGCGAGCCGGGCGAGGCGATGGAGCACGAGTTCCTTATCGAGATCGATACCGATGACACGGTCCAGCGCGTGGAAGTCCTTACGCCGACCGGCCACACGTTCGAGATTCTCCCCATCGAGGACCACTATGATTGGGACACGGGCATTTGGACCGATTACGGCTACGACGACGAGGATCAGGTCTGGGTCTGGGAATACGAGCACGCGGTAGAGACCGTGGAAGCCCTGGAGACGCTTTACGGCGACGGCAATTACCGCATCACGGTAATCTATGCAGACAGCGGCTGGGACTGGACCATCGTGTGGTTCGGTGTGCCGGGCAGCCAGCAGTTTATCCCCCAGCCGACTCAGCAACCGGCCTTCGTCTGCCCTCAGCATCGTGAATCGGTCACCAGCCCCGTGACATTCGAGTGGGAGCCCTGCACGGATCCGGCCGTCCGCGTCCTATGGGTCAGCGCCGAAAATGACGCCGATGAGGAGATTGAGTGTGACGGTCCTCTCGACAAGACAAGCAGTGAGTGGGGACCTGTCGAGCTGAGCGATGGCTATTGGGAAGGGTGCCTGAGCTTTATCAATGGTCACCACCCTGTTCTCGACCCTGGGCTGGTTAACGCCGACGGTATCCCGTACGCCGTGACGAAAATCCGCGAGACCGAGATTCGGTTTGCCGTCGGTCGCCCATGGGTGGCCTATGAGGTTTGGGGCGGGGACGAGGATTTCCTTCAAGAACCCGAGTGGTGGCGTTACTACCAGGATCCCGGGGCCCACGGCTATACCTTGCTGGGGGTCAGTGAAGACGGACGATCGGGCCGGTTCGACGGGAACTATGCGTACTACGTCATACTCGCCCAGGAACCGGTCCGCATCAATTGTCTCCGTGGTTCCGACGGCAGTTACTACCAGGGCCACCTGGCCACGAGCTGCGTGGACAATTGGGACGGCCTGTTGGGCAGTTGCGACCAGCAGTACGCAATCGTGGGGGCGGACTGTGGTCCGGGCATGGTGCGAATCACGAATCCCGGCGGCGCGTGGGCGTGGTTTCGCGTCATTACCGATCAATGCCCCTGGGCCGATCTGAGCGGGGATTGCTTCGTCGATCTGGCAGACCTGGCCATCGTTGCCGAGCAGTGGCTGACGGGCGCGCGCTGAGCGGTCGGCTCACGCAGGCGATTTCGATCCCGTCGCCCGACGCCTACAGGTCGGTGTACTTCTTGTGGCTGCCGCGGGCCTTATCGACAGGGTACTTGCGGGCGTTGTCTTCGAGTTTGCGTAACGTCGCGTCGAACAGGTCGATGCCAAGCTCCTCGGACAGGTAGATGAGGAACACGAACACGTCGGCCAGCTCCGTCGCGGCCGCCTGCTTCTGCGCATCCGTCAACCGCCGGGACGCCTCGGCGTCGATCCACAGAAAGTGTTCCAGCAGCTCCGCCGCCTCGACGCAAAGCCCCTCGGCCAGGTTTTTCGGGCTGTGGTAGGGGGCCCAGTCCCGCGCATCGCGGAAGGCCAGCACCTTCTTCCTGAGCTGTTCGTACCGGTCACTCATTCCAGACAGACCTGCGCCCCGCGTTCGATCCGTGGGATCTGATCGCGCCTGGCCCGAACGTCCTGGGCATCCAGGGCGAAACTCGGCATGATCTCGATCACGCAGTCGGGCGTCCCATCCTCCCGCCGCGGCACGTCGACCCCGGCGGCCTCCAGCCACACCGCCGCCCGCTCGATCATCATCCGCCGGGTCACCTCCGGGCTATCGACGCCCGTGGCGTTCTTGACCGGGGCGAACTCCTCGCGGCGGATCGTCTCCAGGATGATCGACGGCTGCGACAGCGGCAGGGCGTCGAAGATGAACATCTCCAGCTTGATCCCGTTGGGTGCATCCGGCTCGATCCGGCGGCCCTGCTCATCGAGATGCGCGACCTTCTTCTCGGCCCGGTGGATCGGCAGCTCCAATTCGCCGCGGCCCAGCCGCTCGACGAACGTGCGGCTGAGCACGTGGATGCCGATCGAGCCCAGCTCAAACACCAGCGACCCGTCCTCGTTGCGGCGATGCGCCTGCTCATCGGTCAGGTCGCTGTATTCGATCACCGTGACGCGCCCGTCCACCAGGCAGAAGTTGCCGACCTTCTCCAGCGGGTCGCGCTTCTTGAGGGCCTTGGAGCTCATGCCCGCCCCGGCGCCGGCGTGCAGGCCGATGAACAACGGGTCCAGCACCCGCACCAGCGGGTTGTCCACCTGCCAGTAGCTCAGGACCTCGATGCCGCGCTGCCGCATGTGCTCCAGGGCGCCGCTGCGGTGCAGGGCCCGCAGGCTGCCGCCGTGGCCGTCGGGGTTGGTGCAGAGCCGGTGCTTGTCGGCCAGCAGAATGCGGCCGCGGCGGTCGAAGCTGGGCAGCGTGCCCTGCGGGAAGAGAAACACGTTGTCCCGGCCCAGGCCGAAGTAGTCGTTCTGCTCGAAGATCGCGACGGTGGGCCCGTGGTTCAGCGGGCTGGTCATCACGTACCAGCAGACCGCGTGGCCATACCGCCGCGCGGCGGCCCGGAGCCCTTCGGCGAAGATCGCAAACAGCGTCTTCCGGCGGATCGGGCTGATGGGGAAGTTGCCCTTGGGGCCGTCGAAGCCGAGGCGCGTGCCCTGTCCGCCCGCGACGACGAACGCCCCCACGCGGCCCGCCCGCAGCAACTGCTGCCCGCGCTGGACGGCGCGATCATAATCGGCCCGCTGTTCGGGCCCCGGCACGGCCGGATAGTACGGGGCCGGCTGCGGATTGGGCGGAATGACCGTCGTCCCGGGCCCGCGGACGTGCGTCTCGATCCAGCGGTCCAGTTGCTCCCAGTCCAGCTCCTCGATCTGGTCCAGCAGGGCCACCCGCCGGGCCTCGTCCAACTCGTCCCAAAACCCCAACAGATGCGCCTGGCCGTGCCGCTCGAGCACGTCCCGCGCGCGTTGACAGCGTTCATCGATCGTCATAGGTTCCCGCTCACACGGATGTCGCTCACGTCCATCAGGTCATGAATCCAGGGCGGGCATCGTATCGAAAACCAGGCGTGCACGCAAGCCGCGGAGAAATAAAGATTCCTGACACGAATGGCGATTCCTTAAGGGCCTTGGCGACATTTGAACCTGCGTTGCCGAGCCAGCGATGCGGCTTGGGCGCCTCGGAAGCCGCTTAAGGAACCGCCATTCATTCCTGACACCTTTATTTTGCCCCTTTATTTTGCCTCCTTTATTTTGCCCCCAGCACGTTTCCCATCAGGATCACCGCCGCGTGGTCGCCTGACAACGTCGTCCGATGATTGGTTTTGAACTCTATAGTACCGACCGTCTCACCGCTCAACAGATCGATCACACGCAGTCGCATGGCCTGGCGTGCTACCAGCGTCAGACCTTCCCGTCGAATGCCCACAGGGACACACACAATTCGCTCACCACTCCGGCTGCATGCCATACGGATGCACCCCTGAGCGACCATGGGAGCGTCTGCGTCGTTACAGTCGCTCGTTGGCCAACTGGCCAAGTCACCCGGCAGGATGCGCATCATGTGAGCGAAGCTACCGATCGCAGGCGTGTCTTCGAAGCGGGTCTTTCCGAAGACGCCTGCCTCACTGTGAAAGACATACATGGGCAGCCGGGACGCATAGGCGTATGCCGCCGCCAGGACCAGCCGTACCGGATCGGATTCGGAAGCCACCGAAGATCCGGGGCCGATGGGTTCATTGCTGCTGACCGGAGGGCAACCCGCGACATTCGAGAGACGGCGACAATCGATGACCGGCCGCCAGCCTTCATCCTGAGAACGATCACGACTGAAATGCCACGTTGCAATGTCGGCGGCACTGTCGCGATAGAGCCTCTCAAAAGACCCCTCGTGATTGGAGGTCGTCGCCACGGGAACATCCGTTCGTTCCGCAAGATACCGCGTGAACTCCCGCAGATCGGCCGTACCTTCGTCTCCGGGGAAGCCATTCTGCCAGGCCTCGTTGGCGACTTCGATGAGAATGATCTTGTGCTCGCGCCCCCTCACCACATCGGAGAGCATCCTTCGCATGTGCTCAAGGCGGTCGCCCTTATCCGGCATAAGCTGCGCATCGGCGAAGATCGTAATCTGCGTCCGCATGCCGAAACGGTCATACGTCGCATCCACAAGCCCGGCCATCGCCTGCCAGTAATCCGGCCACGCATCGACGTATTTTCCTTTGCGACTGGTGAAGTCAACCGGTGTGATTTCAAGCCCCTCCCACGCGCTGTACCATCCGACCATGGACAGGACGCGCGTATAGTTGAATCCCTGCCGCGACAGGAACTCCATGTCCCTCTCCCATCTCGGCCGATCGTTCCGGTATCGCCATAACGCGGTAAAATAGGACACGCCCAGCCCCAGGAACGGCCCGCCGTCATCGACCAGAGAATGATCCGCCACACTCACCCGTCCGGTTCGCGCGGATAAGTCCGTCTGGAAGCCGGTTAACGCCATCGTGACACACATCAGGCTGAAAATTATCCGTCGTCTCTTCATTGCATGCTCCTGTGGCTATCAAGAAGAGGAAAAAACATAGGTGTCGCGAATGTCTTGGTCGCGGCCCGTTGTGAACACGAAACGCACTTTGCATGACACAGCATCCGTCAGTTCCTCCGTGTCCCTCATCGCGGCGCTCGGATCATGGTGTGAATCCTGGCAATCCTGCCTAGTATCCATTAAAAAAAGATTCCTGACACGAATGGCGGTTCCTTTAGCGGCTTCAGATGCTCCCAAGCCGCGTTTCTAACTCAGTAACGCAGGTTCGAATGTCGCCACGGCCCTTAAGGAACCGCCATTCATTCCTGACACCTTTTGTTTGCCCCACCCACCTTTTGTTTGCCCTGTCGGGCGGCCACAACTCATCACCGCGTCATCAGCGCGAACACACCCCAGCCCAGGTATTCACGCGTG
>NPIE01011725.1_pt1 | contig 10986 bp, 6 predicted proteins | sample 8637661 | NCBI WGS metagenome assembly NPIE01 (sample SAMN07420842, study PRJNA396082) | bioreactor metagenome | isolation source: sample BA12 brine-fed electro-methanogenic bioreactor BA | place: Japan: Kochi | collected 2016-12-09 | reverse complement strand
ATTCTGATTCTGTGGATATTCCGCCATCTGGTCACTCGCCATCTGGCGGACATGGCCGACTACACCCGGGATCTGTCATTGCGAAATCTTTCACGCCCGCTGGAGCTGGATAGGCCAGATACTCCCGCTTACCAGCGTGATGAACTGGGCATGGTGACCGAAGCCATCAACCAGATGCGCGAACGCCTTATCGATGACGTCACAAGGCGGGAACGGGATGAAGCCGAAATCCGGAAATTCTCCAAAGCCATCGACCAGAGCCCGTCTTCGGTCCTGATCTGTGACCGGCAATGGCGCATTGAATATGCGAACCGGAAGTTCAGCCAACTGACGGGGAACAGCCCGTCTGAGATCATCGGCAAGCACCCCTCGTCACTTATTGACCCTGGCGTGGATTCCCACGAAGCCAGACAGCTATGGAAATCCATCAGGCTTCAGGTACAGCGCGTGGGCGTTTGGCAAGGCGAAGTCAACAGCACACGGAAAAATGGCGAGCGCTACTGGGAACAGCTTGTGGTCACCCCTATCAAGGACAATAACGGTGAAAGCACCGGTTACCTGATACTCGGGGAAGACATCAGCATCCGCAAACGTTACGAGCAACAGCTATTGCGGCAAGCGAATTACGACATCCTGACCGGGCTTCCCAACCGCATGCTTGCACTGGACCGCCTGAAACTGGCGCTGGCCCAGGCAAGGCGTGATGAGTCCAAGGTTGGGGTAATGTTCCTGGATCTGGACAACTTCAAGCACATCAACGATACCCTCGGCCACGACGCCGGTGACACCCTGCTGATTGAAGCCGCACGCCGGATCTCCAGCTGCCTGCGCGGCACCAGTACCGTTGCGCGGCTGGGTGGTGATGAGTTCCTTGTGGTGCTGCCGGGGCTGAACGGGCCGGACGCCTCTTCCCAGGTTGCCGAACGTATTCTGAAAACCTTCGCACCGCCGTTCATGCTCAGCGGCCAGGAAGTGTTTGTTACAACCAGTATTGGCATCGCCACCTTCCCGGACGACTCGGATAACAGCGGCACCCTGCTCCAGCACGCCGATGCGGCCATGTACGAGGCGAAACACAAAGGCAAGAGCGCCTATGCCCGTTTTACTCCGGAGATGAGCGAGGTTTCTCACGAGCGTCTGCAAATGGAATCTCACATGCGCAAGGCCCTGGAGCTGGGTGAATTCGAGCTCTATTTCCAACCCATTGTCGACACCGCCAGTGGTGGCCTGGTGGCGGCAGAAGCCCTGCTTCGCTGGAACAATCCGGCCATGGGCATGGTGATGCCAGATCGCTTTATTCCGCTGGCCGAGGAAACCGGCCTGATCATTCCGATCGGCGAATGGGTAATCAAGGAAGCCTGTCAAGCCGCGTACTGCTGGCAGGCGATGACCGGGCGTGAGATCAGCATTGCCGTCAACGTATCACCACGCCAGTTCCGGGACCCCGGGTTTACCGACGCCATCATGCGCGCGCTGAACGACAGCAATTTACGGCCGGAACTGCTGGAACTGGAAATCACGGAACGGCTGATTCTGGACAACTCCATCGAAACCGCTGATATCCTCAAACAACTCGACAAAGTTGGAATCCGCTTGTCGGTCGACGATTTCGGCACTGGCTATTCGGCACTCAGCTATCTGAAAAGCTATCCGTTCGATACCCTGAAAATCGACAAGTCATTTGTTCAGGATGTCCTGAAAGAAAACGAAGATGCTTCCCTTGTCCGCGCGATCATCAACATGGCCCACAGCCTAGGCCTGAAAGTGGTTGCCGAAGGGGTTGAGGAAGAAGACCAGACTCACTTCCTGAAAGCGGAGCATTGCGACTACTCCCAGGGTTACTTCTATAGTCGCCCCCTGCCCGAGCAGGACTTCATTCACTGGCTCGAAACCAATGAGCGGGCCAATCTAAAGTAATCAATACGGCACAACCATGGACGACTCAATCCTGGTCGTAAACTGCGGCAGTTCATCACTGAAACTCGCGCTGTTTGATCACGACCACCAGAAAATCACCTCCGCCCTGGCGGAAAGACTTAATCAATCCGATGCCTTTGCACGCATCAATGGCGATGAAACACCGGTTCACTTACCTTCCGGTGCCAGCCACAGCCAGGCGCTGGCGGCGCTCGTCAACGCATTTAAAGACCGGGCTCTGATGACGGGCGAACCCATGGCTGTTGGCCATCGAGTGGTGCATGGAGGCGAAACCTTCCGTGAAGCTTCGTTGATTGATGATCAAACGGTATCCGCCATTGAAGCATGCGCCGCGCTGGCCCCCCTGCATAACCCGGTAAACCTCGCGGGCATTCGCGCCATGCAGGCGCTGTTCCCGAACGTTCCACAGGTCGCGGTGTTCGATACCGCTTACCATCAGACCCTGCCCGAGCGCGCTTACCGATACGCACTACCGGAACGGTGCTACAGTGACTGGGGAGTGCGTCGTTACGGCTTCCACGGCACCAGTCATTATTTCATGGCACACGAGGCCGCTCGTCTGCTGGACAAGACACCGGCCACTACCTCAATTATCTCTGCCCATCTGGGTAACGGTTGTAGCATCACAGCGATCCAGAATGGTCTGAGCGTCGATACCAGCATGGGTCTGACTCCGCTAGAGGGACTCGTGATGGGCACCCGCAGCGGGGATGTCGATCCCGGGCTGTTCGACTACCTGGCAAGTCGGGGTATGAGTGCCGGTGACGTCCACGAGATGCTGAATAAAGAAAGCGGCTTACAGGGACTCTCAGGCCAGACCAACGACATGCGAACCTTGTGCGAGCTGGCTGACCATGGCCACGAACCCTCACAGCTGGCAATTGACGTATTCTGCTTCCGCCTGGCGCGGTATATTGGAGCGATGACCGCGTCCCTGACAAAACTCGACGCTCTGGTCTTTACTGGCGGCATCGGTGAAAACAGTGCCCGCATTCGCCAGGACACAACCCGACATCTGCACCTGCTTGGGATTGAGCTGGATCCGGACCTCAACGAGCATCACGGCCGCTGGAGTGATGGCCGCATCAGTTCCCCGGACTCGCGTTATCCGGCGCTGGTCATTCCCACAAATGAAGAACTGGTGATTGCCCGAGAAGCCGCCCGCCTGGCCGCTGCCGGCATCGAACACTCCGAAGAATGAAACCTGGAACAATCATGGCAAAAAGTCTTTTCATAGCCCCCACCTCTCTTGACTCCGGCCTGACATCCGTATGCCTTGGTCTTCTGCGTGCCCTGGAACGGGAAGGCGTGAGCGTCGGCTTTTACAAGCCATTCAGTCAGTCCGTACACAGAGGCGAAGCGCTTCATAACGACGGCAAGGATTCTTCGGTGGCCTTTGTGCGTGCCCGCAGCCACCTTGAACCACCCGACCCGATTCCCCTGAAACAAGCCCAGCAGCTGTTGAACCACGGCAAAGCCGACCTGCTGATGGAGAACGTCGTCGGTGAATACCAGAAAGTCGCCAATGAAGCGGATGTGGTCATCATTGAAGGATTGGTACCGGACAGAACCGAAGCCTATATCGCCCGGCTGAACGTGGAAGTCGCCCGCAATCTCGGTTCCGAAGTGATCCTGGTGAGCACACCGAAGAGCTGTACTGCCAGCGAACTCGATGACGACCTGGATTTCTCCTCTCGCCTGTTTGCGGCACCGTCGGATCCTGACGTGATTGCGGTCATTCTTAACAAGGTGGGAGAACCACAGAAGTCCGGTATGGCACTGGATCATCCCCCGGCAAGTGAAGCCACCGAAACCGATTATCACACCTCCTGCAAAGTATTCGCGAACGGCCGCTTCCAGTTGCTGGCGCAGATTCCCTGGCAACCCCAACTGCTGGCACCCCGGGTCTCTGATGTAGCGCGAGAGCTTGGTGTTCCGGTACTGCACGAAGGGCAAATGCACTCACGGCGGGTGCAGCGGGTATCAGTGTGCGCCAGATCCATCCGCAACATGACCGACACCCTCAAGCCAGGCACCCTGATGGTCACCCCTGGTGATCGCGAGGATATCGTAGTGGCCACGGCCGTTGCCGCTCTCAATGGTGTCCCGCTTGCCGGACTGATGCTGACAGGCGGCCTGATGCCGGACGAACGGGTTATAGAGTTGTGTCGACGGGCACTGGACACCGGCTTGCCAGTGCTGAGCTCGGAAACCAATACCTACGAGAGCGCCCACCTGTTGGCAAATCTGTCTTCAGCCATTCCCATTGACGACCCGGAGCGTATTGAAGAAGCCATGGAATCCGTGGCCCGGCGAATCAATACCCAGTGGCTGCAGGAGCATCTGAAAGTTCAGCGCCAACGTCGGCTCTCGCCTCCGGCATTCCGTTATCAGCTATCGGAGAGAGCCCGGGCTGCAGCCAAGCGGATCGTCTTGCCAGAAGGCAGTGAACCCAGAACCATTCAGGCAGCCATTATCTGCCATCAACGTAACCTGGCTCATTGCGCGCTGATCGGTGATCCACACGAAATTCGCTCAGTCGCCGCCTCCCAGGGCGTGGAACTGCCAAATGACCTGGAAATCATAGACCCGCAATCGGTGCGCGAGCGTTACGTGGCGCCCATGGTGGAGCTGAGAAAACATAAAGGCCTGACACCGGATATGGCCGAAGCCATGCTGGAGGATAACGTCGTTCTGGGTACCATGATGGTGGCCATGGACGAAGCCGACGGACTTGTATCCGGCGCTATTCATACCACGGCCAACACCGTGCGCCCTGCCCTCCAGCTGATCAAGACCCATGACAACGCCAAGGTGGTGTCATCGGTATTCTTCATGTTGTTGCCGCAACAGGTGCTGGTATATGGCGACTGCGCCATCAACCCAGACCCGAATGCCGAAGAACTGGCCGATATTGCCATACAGAGTGCCGAATCTGCTGAAGCCTTTGGTATTGAACCTGTGGTTGCAATGATCAGCTACAGTACCGGCGAGTCCGGCAGCGGTGAGGATGTCGACAAGGTTCGCGAAGCCACCCGCATTGCCCGGGAACGGCGCCCGGATCTACTCATTGACGGACCGCTGCAATACGATGCTGCGGCGATTGAGAGCGTGGCAAAATCCAAAGCCCCGGGCAGCAAGGTGGCCGGCAAGGCTACCGTGTTTGTGTTCCCGGACCTGAACACGGGCAACACCACCTACAAGGCCGTGCAGCGCAGTGCCAATGTCGTCAGCGTGGGGCCCATGCTCCAGGGCTTGCGAAAACCGGTAAACGACCTGTCCCGCGGGGCCCTGGTGGAAGACATTGTCTTCACCATTGCCCTGACGGCAGTACAGGCAAAACAGGTCGCGGATGCAGGAGCCGCCTGATCAGGGCTCCTGGCAGGGACTAGCCCCGGCAGATCAGCGTTTAACGCTTTTCTGCCGGGTCTTCTTGATCCGACGGCCTTTCTTCAGATCGTTGTCCTTCTTGACCTTTTGCCGAGGCGTCAGACGGTCGACCTTGGTTGCAAAGGGGTTCTCGCCTGACTTGAATTCAAACCGTATCGGCGCGCCCACGACTTTCAGCACCTTTCTGAAGGTGTTTTCAAGGTAACGCTTGTAAGCACCGGGCAGTGAATCCACCTGATTACCATGCACCACCACAACCGGCGGGTTGGAGCCACCCTGGTGAGCGTATCGCAGCTTGATGCGGCGACCATGAACCATCGGCGGCTGGTGTTGAGCAACGGCATCCTGGAGGATTGCAGTCAACCGGTTGGTTGGCCACTTTGACATCGCGGATTCATAGGAGGCCTGGACCGACTCATACATGGTTCCGACGCCCGTGCCGTGCAGTGCCGAGATATAATACTTGCCCGCATAATCCAGGAAATCCAGGCGCCTGGCCACCTGCTCTTTTACCCGGTCACGGTCTTCCGGATCCATGCCATCCCATTTGTTGATGGCGATCACCAGTGAGCGGCCCGCATCCAGTACAAACCCGATCAGGTGCAGATCCTGGTCTACCAGCCCCTCCCGGGCATCGATTACCAGAATCACGACATGGGCATCATCAATCGCCTGCAGTGTCTTGATAATGGAGAACTTCTCCACCGCCTCGCGAACATTTTTTCGGCGACGAACCCCGGCAGTGTCAATCAAGGTATACTCATGGCCCTGGCGCTCATAGGGAATGTAAACGCTGTCGCGAGTAGTACCCGGCATGTCGTACACCACCACCCGATCTTCACCGAGCATGCGGTTAACCAGCGTAGACTTGCCCACATTCGGCCGCCCCACCACACCAATCCGGATACCCGGGTAACGATCCGCCCTATCCTGGTCTTCCGGATTTTCCGGTTCCGGCAGCAGCGCTTCCAGCAAAGACAGGATGCCTCGGTTATGGGCCGCCGCAATCAGAAACGTGGATTCAAACCCCAGACTGTAGAAGTCCGCTGCCGCCACGTCCGGATCCTGGCCATCGGTCTTGTTAACCACCAGATGAGCCTGTTTGCCCGATTTGCGCAGATAATCCGCGATCATTTCATCGCCGGCGGTCAGTCCTGCCCGACCGTCCACAAGAAACAGGACAATGTCCGCTTCTTCTACCGCCTGCATTGACTGGCGAGCCATTTCGGCGTCAATACCGGCTTCGTCACCGGTAAGGCCGCCCGTATCGATAACGATGAATTTCTGGCCTTCGTAGTTGCCCTCACCGTATTTTCGGTCCCGGGTCAGCCCGGGGAAGTCCGCTACGAGAGCATCCCTTGAGCGGGTCATCTGGTTAAACAACGTTGACTTACCAACGTTGGGGCGGCCTACAAGGGCGATAACTGGGGTCATATTGATCTGCTATTCAAGAAACCAGAAACCCGGCACACAGGCTAAAGCCTGGGCCGGGCATAAACTTGTCGGGGCGTACTCAGTCGTCCTGTTCAATTCTCAGGAGGGCCATCTTTCCGCCATTTCCATAAACCAGCAGGTTACCATCTTCGATCACCTGAACTGGTACGCGGATACCGTCACTATCGAACTCACGCTGGCCCTGCAGACTGCCATCGGAGGTCGACAGCACGTGCAGGTAGCCTTCAAAGTCGCCTACCACGAGGTAATCACCGGAAACAGCCGGTCGGGTCAGTTGGCGCCAGGACAGGCTGTCCTGAACCCAAAGCTCTCGCCGGTCGCTGCCACGGAGCGCTACGATATCGCCATTGGCGGAGGACAGAAAGATATTGCCGTTACCAATCGCGGGCGAGTAGAAGCTTGATGCCCGACGGCTCCAGATTTCCTGCCCGGAACGAATATCCACCAGCGCCAGCTTACCCTGATAACCGACGACCATAATGGCCGAATCCAGAACCAGCGGCTGGCCGCCGATATCCACCAGGCGTTCCAGTTCGGTACGACCCTGGGGCTGACCGACCTCATACTGCCACACTGGCTGCCCGTCCGAGGCGGTGAGTGCAATGACACGACCGTTGGCAAACGAGGAGATCACAATGTCGCCGCCCACCAACGGTGCAGCTGCGGTTCGCACGGTCAGCACCGGTACTTGAGCCTCGTATTGCCAGCGGCGTTCTCCGGTCGCTGCGTCGTGGGCAATCACACGGCCATCGGTGGTTTGTACCACCACGAGGTTACCGTTGGATTGAGGCGCAGCCAGAACCTCGGTGGGCAGGGGTACCCGCCAGGTCTCGGCACCGTCTTCCGAGGACACGGCCACCAGTTCCGCATCCCGGGTGACCATGTAAAGATGCCGGGCATCAGCGCCCGGTCCGGCGAAAAACTGTTCATCGTAGTCTTTCTGCCAGATAACCTCACCATCCGCCGGCCTGACTGTCGCAACAATCCCGTCAGCGGAAGCGGCGTAAATCACGTCGCCGGCGTAAAGAGGCGCGATCTGAAGCAGCTGATCGTCATGACCATCGCCAACAGACATGCTCCATACCGTATCCAGTTCAACGGTTTCGCTGATTTCAGGCACCGGAGCAGGTTGCTCAAAAGTGTCTGTACTACTGCACCCGGAGATTCCGACCAATAGACCACAAAAAACGGAGCCAACCCCGACCTTGAGCGCGCGCCCAACGAACATCAAGCGTCCTCCCCGACACCGAGGTCTGACAGCTTCAGTTCAAGAACACCGCTACGACCCTGCTGGCTCTGCTCACGTGCCGCCAGGTACGCCTCACGCGCACCTTCCCGGTCGCCCTTGGCCAACAGAACATCGCCTCTCAGCTCGGAGAAGATGGCCGCAAAGGCATCGGCGTCTACTGCATTGTCCAGAGTGGCAAGCGCGGCATCGTGTTCGCCAGCGGCAAACTGGGCTCGGGCAAGACGGTTACGAATCACCAGCTCCAGAGCCGGATGACCCGCTGATTTCTCCAGCGCCCAGTTCAGTGATTCAACAGCGGCCGCGGGATCCTCACCTTCAACCATCTGCTGCCGTGCCAGAACCAGATTGCCATAGATGGCATAGGCGCTGTCGCCGTGTTCGTCTCGCAGTGTCTCCGCCACAAAACCCACAGTGTCGGCCGACTCATCATCTGCGGAGGAGAACGCGTTCAGCAGGTTGGCAAACTGATTAGCGGCTTCGGCGCGTTGTTGCGCCTGATGGTTCTGCCAGGCCTGCCATCCAAAGACGATGGCCAGAGCCGCACCAATACCGATGAGCAGCGAGCTTCCGTTATTTTTCCACCAGTCCTTGATTGCCTGGACCTGTTCTTCTTCGGTGCGCAACTCCGCCATGAAAACTCCTGTTATTCGTTAAACTGCCTGTTTATATAGACTCTGCTTACAACAAACCGGCAAGCACAGCTGCCAGGTCTGCCTGAGCAACTTCCTGCTGGGGCTGATCGTCACGTAACGGCTTGAGCCCCGCCGTGGCCTGAGCGATTTCGTTTTCACCCAGAATCACCGCAAAGCGTGCGCCACTGCGGTCTGCCTTTTTCATCTGACTCTTGAAGCTGCCGCCACCGCAGTGTGAGACGACAATCCGGCCCGGCAATTCATTTCGTAGCGTTTCTGCCAACGCCATCGCCGGGGCTACCGCCTGGTCCCCCATGGCTGTAACGTAAACATCGGCTTGATTGTTCACATGTTCGGGGACCAGTTCCAGGGTTTCCAGTAACAGAATCAGTCGCTCCAGCCCCATGGCGAAGCCCACCGCTACGGTGGGTTTACCTCCAAGTTGCTCCACCAGACCATCGTAACGGCCACCGGCACAGATCGTGCCCTGGGCACCCAGGCTGTCGGTAATCCACTCGAACACGGTTTTGCCGTAATAGTCCAGTCCGCGCACCAGGGCCGGGTTTACCGTGTAGGCAACGCCCGCCGCATCCAGCATCGCTTTCAGTTGTTCAAAATGCTGGCGCGATTCATCATCCAGATAGTCGTCCAGGCTCGGTGCACCCTGCAAAATCTCCCGCGTGGCCGGATCCTTGCTGTCCAGTATCCGCAAAGGATTCGTGGTTAACCGGCGTTTGCTGTCATCGTCAAGCTTATCCTGATATTGCTCCAGATAGGCAACCAGGGCCTGACGGTAGACTTTCCGGGAGTCGCTGGTACCGATGGAATTGATCTCGAGTCTGGCATGGTCGGACAACCCCAGGGCGCTCCACAGGCGCGCTGTCAGGATCAACAGCTCGGCATCAATGTCAGGGCCGGCCATACCGAAGCATTCCACACCAATCTGATGAAACTGGCGGTAACGGCCTTTCTGTGGCCGCTCATGCCGGAACATCGGACCCGTGTACCAAAGCCGCCGGGTCTGATTAAAGAGCAGCCCATGCTCTTCCGCTGCACGCACGCACCCGGCCGTGCCTTCGGGCCGCAGAGTAAGGCTATCGCCGTTGCGGTCTTCAAAGGTATACATCTCTTTTTCGACGATGTCAGTGACTTCACCGATCGATCGTTTGAACAACTCGGTATGTTCGACCACCGGCATACGGATTTCCTGATAGCCGTACTGCCCGAGAACCCGTCGAACGGTGGATTCAACGTACTGCCAGACCGGTGTCTGGTCCGGGAGAATATCGTTCATCCCCCGGATTGCCTGAATCTTTGCCAAAATAATATCCTGATAGGTTTCTGAAATCGGTTCTGATCAGTCTGAGGACTTGGCGATGACTGCACTGTCCTGGTCCTCGCGCCGTGACACTTCCTCGCGAATCAGGCGTTCAAGGTCGTCCACCAGCGTTGCGTTGTCCAGCTTCTGGTTGGGCTTTCCGGCCATATAGAACAGGTTTTTCGGTGTGCCACCGGTCAGACCGATATCCGCTACCTTTGCCTCACCGGGACCATTAACAATACAGCCGATTATGGCCACATCCATGGAGGTGTTCACATCCTCAAGCCGGGCCTCCAGATCATTCATGGTCTGGATAACATCAAAGTTCTGACGGGAACAACTTGGGCAGGCGATAAAGTTAATGCCGCGGCTGCGTAACCGAAGACTTTTGAGAATGTCGAAGCCGACTTTGATTTCCTGAACCGGATCGGCAGCAAGGGAAACCCGAATGGTGTCCCCAATGCCATCCATCAACAGCATGCCCAGGCCAATGGAGGACTTGACCGTACCAGAGCGGAATCCACCGGCCTCAGTGATACCCAGGTGCAGCGGTTGCTCAATCTGGGAGGCGATAAGGCGGTAGGCCGCGACGGTCATGAACACTTCCGACGCTTTCAGGCTGACCTTGAAGTCCTGAAAATCGTGTTTGTCCAGGATGTCGATATGACGCATGGCCGATTCTACCAGCGCTTCCGGCGTGGGCTCGCCGTATTTGCGTTGAAGCGCTTTTTCCAGTGAACCCGCGTTTACGCCGATCCTGATCGGAATGTTGCGGTCCCGGGCAGCACTGATTACCGCACTGACCCGATCGTCCCGGCCAATGTTACCGGGATTGATACGCAGGCAGTCCACACCAAGCTCTGCAACTCGGAGCGCTATCTTGTAGTCAAAATGGATATCGGCCACCAACGGTAACGAGACCTGCTGGCGAATCTTGCCAAAGGCCTCAGCCGCTTCCATGGACGGAACCGACACCCGCACGATATCAGCTCCGGCCTCCT
>NPIE01015447.1_pt1 | contig 10988 bp, 13 predicted proteins | sample 8637661 | NCBI WGS metagenome assembly NPIE01 (sample SAMN07420842, study PRJNA396082) | bioreactor metagenome | isolation source: sample BA12 brine-fed electro-methanogenic bioreactor BA | place: Japan: Kochi | collected 2016-12-09 | reverse complement strand
ACATTACTGGAGTAATGTTCACATGTAGCACCAAATAATCTAGGAATCCTGTTATAAAATACAGTAAATGTACCTCTCAATAAATAATATTTATAAAGAAGCATCTTAAAAAACATCACACTTGCACAGCAGATTAGTTATTAATCTTGATACCATAAAAATAGCCAGTTTTCTGAATTTGAACTTCGATGACTTCAGCTAATGCGCAAAACACTTTCTTCTTGCTCCACCAAAAGAATGGATTCTTAAAGAAAGCAATTTTTTTGTGTTGATTCCAAATATGCTCTTCTTTTTTTTCAACATCAATTAAGTAGATATGTCTTCCTATAAATGACTTTTCAACATACTTTTTTATAAAATCAGCCCTATCAAAATGAGCAAAATCTAAGTCTCCGCGCTCCTCAATACTTAATATAGAAAAGCAACCATTACTATTATAATAATTATACACATCTAAAGATACGTTTCTGTCCAAATAGTTTTTGAATGTGTTAGTTGAGTACTTCATGTTATATTTTTTACACAAAAAGTCTAAGTTTTTCTTAATAATTTTCTCCATAATTAATTCCTCACCAAAAATAATTAACGGGTATTTTCCAAACGTGACGAGTTTGCCAAACTGTTATAATTAACCTTTCAGCACCATAATACAATCCTCTAGTCTTATGGAATGATGTCATACCAATATCTATAACCGTATAACCTTTTCTAAGCTTGCCAAATATCCAATTACTGTTGTGCAGAACAGATGCAGTACCATTGTAAAGTTTCCCTAATCCTTTCGCACTTTGATTGTATCCTTTCCAAGCATCGTAGATATCATCTGTTCTATTTAGTAATCCAGCAACATCCTCAACTCTTCCCATATTTCGACCTATAACTGTTACCTTACTTATATCATTGATATTGTCAATTTTATTAATCACACCAACTACATCTGTAGCATCATCTATTCTATTTCCTGCTTTTATTATTTGTCCTGCTCCACCAGTAACAAATGGTATTGCCATAAATAATAAATCCACTCCAAGTGCAGCCCAGTTTTTCCAATCTGTAGGATCATTCCAAACGTCAACAATGCTCCAAATTAGAAAGCCAACATCCAATACTGTATCTATCCAATATCCGGTGCTGTCTGTGAACATGACTGGAGTAATGTATCTAGAATACAGCGGATCAATTGCTTCAGGTGGAAATTATCTAGCTAATCAATTAACAATACTCCTATTTTGGAATGCTCCAAATAAATAATTTTATACGTTTCTCCTAACTCCACATGATCTACTATTCTTATCATTATTTCGATACCAGTTTCGTTTGATTTGATGATTGGATTTGCATAGATAGGATTATCGGGGGAATTTCCTTCTCTATGTACAGTAAATTCAATTACCTCACCTTCAATGTAAAGGAAATCATTGTTATTTACGGCCTTCAAATCCAAGATTCTAAAACTAAAGAAATACCCACTAATGATTGCACCAACAAACAGAGCAACAATTAAAACCCACTTAATGAGATTCGAATATTTTCCATATGATTCAACTGAAAAAAGGTGTTTCCTCAATAGAAATATCACTAGAGAAGAGACCAAAAGTACAGCAGTAAGGGCTAATAGTAGCCAAAACGATTTGAAGAATGCATCAACCAACCTTTGTTCACTCATTTTTTTCACACCTCTTTCTAATATGCATAATCAAACACAAGCAACGAATTTTGATTGGTTTCATTATTTGATTGAGATTTTACAAGATAGTCATAATATCCTCTCATGACTCCTCTATATAAAGGTCTTAGATCTCCGGGTAGTCCAAAAGCTGTCGCTCGCACAACGACATCAAATGCATATTTTTCTACAGAAAATGATAATCCTCTGGTTCCCATTTTCAACAACTGGTTTGCTCCTGGTCTAATTATTGCATCAGAAATAAATCTCCATCCCAGGCTTAAGTTGAGTCCTTTCGCCAGTCCTCCGAAAGCAAAAGCTATTGCGTAATCTTCCCAAGATCCAAATTCCTTTCCAAATGTGCCAAGAGCAATTAAGTCTGAAGCGAATTTTGTTCCTAGGGAACCTAATCCAGAGAATATAGCAGCAGATCCTAGTCCGAAGACCGCGCCTACTGCCCCTCCTATTACAGCGCCAGATATAATACCTGTAAGTATATCTTGACCGCTATTTGCAGCAGTGATTCCGCCAACCGTTCCACCAACAACTGCTCCAACGATAATGCATATTATCAAGGTGGTTAGGACAAATTTCCCGCTAGGATCTAGATACATTACTGGAGTAATGTATCCATGAGTAGACACTATATTTTGCCAACATGTTTGAAAAATACTTCAATAGATCTGAAGTGATTGGTGCCTTTTTGCCTTGATATGACAATTTTGTCGATTAATTCATTCACAACCACCAGATTGATTTCAGATAAATTTTCATAATTAGACAAAATCTGAAGAAATACAAATACATTCTTTTTTTGATTCTTCAGGTCATCTTGTTTCTGCTGCAGTAACTTTATTCCCTTAATCAGTGACATTTTTTCTTCGTCGAATGATCTATCCAAAGAATAAAATCTGTCTTCTTGAATTTTCCGAAGAATATATTTCTCGTAGAGCGCTTGAATCAACCTGTCTATTTCATGTAGTCTTGTTTCTTTCTCTTCTAAAACTATACCAAGATCGTTGAGTAAAGAGTCGGTATCTTTTTGTTTGTTGATTTCTTTGCGCAGGAAATCCTCTCCTTGTTTAGCCAAGTTAATGAGAAAATTCAGTTTCTCAAGTAAGAATTTTTCCAGCCATTCATATGTTAAATAATGACTATTACATCTGATCTTACCATATCTGCGATAGGTACTACACTCGTATGTTCTTGCTTCCTTTCGTTCCGGCCGGATTGAAAGTGTTAGAGTTTTTCCGCAATCATCACACCTTATTTTTCCTTTGAAAATATTCTCATGACGTGTCTTAGGAAGTTTCTGGTTTTCATGAATGAGCTTCTGCACTTGATTAAATTGATCTTGATCAATGATGGCTTCGTGTTTGTCTTTCGTAATTATCCATTTGCTTTCGGGATTTTGGATCAGTTTCTTGCTTTTGAAGGTTTTCGTTTGATGCCTGTTACAGACTACACTGCCAGTGTATTCCTCGTTACCTAGTATGTTTTGAATCGTTTTGGTGGACCAATCGTAAGGATAACGAGTTACTGAATCCGAATTATACTTCCCTAGAAATCTATTTAGGTCAGCTCTTGGAGTAAGTACTTTGTCATTCCTAAGTTCCTTTGAGATACCATACACACTAATCCCAGAGATGTACAAACGAAATATCTTTTTGATGATCACTGCTTGAATAGGATTGATTACTAACCTATTCTTATTACTTTGATCTTTGTCGTAGCCGTATGGAGGATATGGACCAGTGAACTCGCCATTCAAAGCTTTAGTATGATATGCACTTCGTATTTTTTTGCTGATATCCCTTGCGTACCATTCATTTATAATATTGTGAAACGGGGCAAAATCATTCTCGTTAAGCAGCGTATCGACTTGATCGTTTATGGCTATGTACCTAACATTATTCATTGGAAAATAATGCTCAATGTAATACCCAGTTGTAAGGTAGTCTCTTCCAAGGCGTGACAAATCTTTGGTTATGACAATTTGAACTTGATTGTTCTCAATATCGCTTTGAAGTTCGGTGAATCCAGGGCGTTCAAAGTTCGTTCCGGAATACCCGTCATCAATGTAGTATTTGGTATTTATCATCCGTTGTTGATTGGCATATCTTTTCAAATATGCTTTTTGGGTTTCAATGCTGGAACTGACTGTGTTCAGTTCGTCTTCTCTTGAAATCCTGCAATATAGCGCGGTTATCTTTTCCTTTTCCATGATCTACACCCGATTCAAACAGACTCGATATGTCCATTATACATCAAGTGAAGCATTTCAAAAAACCGCTGTGTCAGGCGGCTAGGCTCTTGTATTCATGGATGAAAAACGCAGCGATGCTGCTTCAACAATTATGAAAATAGAGTCTGTTTGCCTTAAATAGCTTATACGTAATATAATTTCAGAAATAGACTTCTAAAATTATACATTTCCACTCATTCTAGTAGATATTTACCATGTATCAATTCTTCGCCACAAATCAATCTCGTCATCACCGTGTTCTATCTCCCTAAATGAATATTGGTCCAATTTAACTTTTTCTTGTACACCATTTTGAATTATGTAATATTTCTTCTTTATAGGTATTGCTACTCCATATGCGAGATTCAACAATGGAGTTAGATTTCCATCTAGGATTTCTGTTTGTGCAAAAATAGCCGTTTTCAAATTCTTAAGCTCATTTAAAAAAGAAATGCTTGATACTGCTTTGCACGTATCGATATATAAATATTCCAGCGAACAAATATTTCTTAATGCTGAGAGAGATTCAAGTTTCGAAGTTCTTATGATTTTTATGCATCTCAATGATTTTAAATATCTTTTATTCCCCTCAAGACTTAACATTTTACCATTTTCCTTGAGAATTAAAACTTGAAGTTTGGTAATACCTTTTATGAATGACAAATCTCTCATTTCAGAACGCTCAATCATAAGTGTATCAATTGTTGGAATCATTCCTATTTCATCAAGTATTCTCTGTGAGCATAGCTCTTTTCCTCCAGAGATAGATACTGACTTAATACTCTTTAGACTATCAATACCAATCAACTTGTTTGGTGTGCTAGTAGATATCCATTCGAGGTTAGGATACTTCGTTAAATCAATCGATGTGTATGAATTTACTTTAAGTAATTTCAAACCACTCATTGAAGTTAGAAGAGATGCGTTAATTGTGCCATATATATCTAAAAATTCCAATTTCTCAATCTGACTTAAGTATGACAAATCAATTTCATCTGTGTATGTAAAATCAAGGATAACTTTATTTATATTATTTCGGTTTATATAACGAATGTCATCGATTGATATCTGACGAGAAAAATAGATCGCATCCTGTGGTGCTTTTCTATATCGAAAAATCTTTCCAAAGTAATAACCATCTTTGAATTTAGTGCCATGCATAAGTCCTTTATTCTCTAGCGAATTCATCAAATCACCTCATCTCCTATTACCACCCAGGATCTCCAGGATAATAACTACCATTATCTTGATAATAATATACTCTTCCGGGTGACCAAATCTGATTATATAAAACATCAGTCTTATGGAACCCATAATCAACCATTAAGATGTATTCTTGCTTGAATGCCTCTCTATCATTCGCTGCTGAATAATATATAAATGCTGTAGGTGTATCTCCGTGTCTTAAAGACTGATATAGCGCTGACGTACATGCTCTAAGATATCCTCCCTTTCCAACGTAGACATGACCCGATTCAAATTGAATAACGTAAGTCCCACTGTTGTTTTTCGTTCCAATAGCGACGGCTGCTGCAATTGCAAAAATCTTAACATTCTGCTTCATTTTATCAAGTGAATTCTGGATACTCTGTCCTATCTGATTGATTGTATCTTTTACACCGTCTAGAACATCTCCTGCCCCAGGAATGCCGATGACATCAACGATGGCAAGTACGGCAACTGTAGCAACCACTACAGCAACAACAGCTAATGCAACCTGCCCAAGTGTTAATCCTGCGATTAATTCTGCCATGTTTCCGTCGCTGTCTGAATACATTACTGGAGTAATGTATCTAGAATGTAGCTTACCTATATTATACCAATGGTTTTATAGTAAATGCAAATGGTTTTAAGATTATTTTCATCTTTCTTTTCAGTAATTACTATCTTTTCTATCAATAAATCAATATTCTCTTTAGTAAGTTCAGAACCCATTTTCATTTTCTTTAAATTATCGACAAATTGATGGATGTCTTCAGTATACTTATTGATTTTGACTGATTTATTATGTATATCTGTAAGTTTACCTTTAATACTAGATTTTTCTAACTCATAAAGTTGTTTAAAATGATGATATTCCTCAAGTGGAATTTTATCCAAAGCATAATCTTCATACATTTGAATGAATACTTTTCTTATTGTTTCAAGCCTCTCTATGAGTTTATGCTCATTACATAAATTTTTATCCATGATTTCATCTTCTGATTGCTTTTGTCTCATGATATTATCAAAAAGTGTTTTTTCGTCACGTTGGGCTTTCGTTTTCAAGTCAAACATCGAATCATAGATATGCTTACATAAATGGTCATATCGAATATAGTGACTATTACATCTAGCTAAACCATGAACACGGTATGTACTACACACGTAAACCCCTCTATCTTGTCTTCGTTTATCTATACTATATATTAATGTCCTTCCACAATTATCACACCGTATCATTCCCATAAATAGATGTTTATTTTTCGCTGCTTTCTTTCTGTATCTACTAAGCATAATTAATTTAGTTTTTTGAAAGGTTTCATTACCAATAATTGCTTTATGAGTACCTTTCGTGATAATCCATTCTTCACGAGGATTGAGTTTTAGGTTTTTGTTCTTATATGAAATTGTTGAGTGTTTATTACAGACAAGATTACCTATATACTCTTCATTTGATAAGATTGTCTGAATACTCTTATATGACCATTCATAGGGATATTTCTTAGTTAACGGCAACACATATTTTCCAGTAATTTCATTTTTGCTAGCTCTTGGTGTCAGTATACGCTTAATCCTAAGCTGCTTGATTATCTTAAATATTGTCAAACCATTTACATACATCTCAAATATACTTCTTATTACTTCTGCTTGTTTTGGTTCTATTACAAGATGATTCTTATTCTTTGGGTCTTTTACGTATCCATATGGAGCAGATGGTCCAGTAAAATCACCGTTTACTGCTTTTGTCCTGTATGCTGATCTAATCTTTTTACTAATATCTCTTGCATACCATTCATTCATAATGTTCTTGAATGGTATTAAATCATTCTCTTGATGAATGGTATCCACTTGATCGTTGACTGCTATGAATCTGATATTGTTAACAGGAAAGTAATGCTCAATATAGTATCCTGTTGTCAAATAGTTTCTTCCTAATCTGGACAAATCCTTAACAATGATGTTTTCAATCATTTTATTCTCAATATCTTCAAGCAATTCATGAAATCCCGGCCTTTCGAAATTTGTTCCTGAAAACCCATCATCGATATAATACTTAATGTTTGTTAATCCTTGTTCTCCTGCATATCTTTTTAGGAATGCTTTTTGTGTTTCTATACTTGAACTTGCATCAGATCTCTCATCTTCTCTTGAAAGTCTGCAATATAATGCAGTAATCTTACTTTGTTTCATACTAATCACCTTATTTTTAACAGACTAGAGAAGTCTATTATACCCCTAAATAAGGCGCTTAGGTATTTGATATTTACTTTATATTTCGTATGCATATCACCTATCAAATACAGCAGAAATTTCTGCTGTATTTTATTGTTATGTAGTTGTATTCCCAGTCTGCATATTAATAATTACTATTTCAGAAATCTCCATGTTATAATGGTTCATTCCAAGGAGAACTCTCTAAAAAATCATTTAAATCCTCTTGATATGTAAAATAATCCGTAAATATTCGATATCCCTCTTCACTGTCGTATGTTCCATCAGGATTAAACAACATTATTACCCACTCATTACTCAATCTAGCTTCAGCCACAATTAATACCCTTCCATAATCGTCAGAAATATAGTAATCTAAATTTCTATCATCAGGGAAATGTTCATCATCAGGAAATATGTACTCATATAGGGGAGCTATTTGTTTATAAGTTAATGGTGAGTCTTGTTTAGTTCTTGCTATCTCCGAACATTTGATACGATTACCATCTATTTCGGAATTCCAGTCATTATCAATCTTTATTTCTTCAATCTCACTTTCACTAAACTCATTATCTAAAGAAGAAATAAAGTTTTGATCTGAATAATAACATACTTCATTTTCATCTGAATACTGCATAACTAATAAACTATATGAACTAATATTATTATCCTCAAAATAAGTAAAAAGAATTTTACCATTGTCATTATACTCTAGAATATCAATCTCAGGATTAAATCTAATTTCACTTTGAATAAATCCTTTTGTACCCGGTATAACATTTATGGCCTGAGTATACAAGTTAGAATAATCTCCTTCATATTCAAATGAGTAATTTCCACAACTATAAATGCCTACGGATACTAAACACACGGTAAGGATCATTATAATTTTTTTCATATATCATACTCTCCTAAATTAAAAAGATTCCAATTAAATATGCAATTGACTCATAAATACTACTTGAACTATGTTGTTGTCTTGAAACTCCTCCAAATAAATCTGCACTTCTTTCCCATGGTTTGTTGTAATAATAACCCGATCCTAGATTAGCCATAGATGGTATCCCATAAAATATGAAGTACTTAGGAACTCCAACAATAGCTAACTGGATAAAATGACCCCATTCATGTCTAACTGTAGTAGTGCTTTCTCCTTTTTCTAAAAACATTGCACCCATTGAAAAAGATCTATGGTTGGTGAAGCTAAAATTAACTCTAACAACAAACTGTCCTTTGTAAAAAGATATTTTTCTAGATTTTGTGACAATTGTTTCATCACTATTAAATGGATTCCAACCAATATCTTTCATATCAGCTCTAACATCTTCATCCCAAATAGAAATAATTGCAGCTGCAAGATATCCCCCTGCGCTTGCAGAGACACAAAAAATAACTCCAGATAATGCTAACAATAATAAGATTGGAAACTCCCCGCTAGGATCTAGATACATTACTGGAGTAATGTAGTTAGACATAAGCATCATGCTAGTCCAATATGTGCATAATAGTGCTTAACATCGCGTTTATCAACTCTTATCGTTTTTTCAAGGATAACTATTTTATCAACTAAACTGTTAATGTATGCTATTAATCAAGTTATATAAATGTCTCCATTTTTCACAAAGAACCTGCTGATTTTTATTAGATAATCTATGTAATATATTGTCATCTACTAGAAATTCTCTATTTATTATTTCAATCATCTGCATATTCAGTTCACAATCAAATCTTTCTGTATCTAACAATTTTCCTAAATCATTGAAAAATCTCATTGGATAGTCATATAATAATACACTTAAAGATCCGTAAAAATTTTGTTCTTCATCTGATACATATCTATGCATTTTTTGTTTGTCGAAATTTAATACAAAACTTAACAATTCATCATAATTGGGTATTGGAAGTCTACAGTAGCCACTTTCAGAACCCCGGCCTAAATCTACCATTTTTCTATATTCCCATAATGATCCATCTTCAACTAAACAATATTTATTCGACTCAACCCTATTAAAATAAGAGTCGTATTTATTTTTAGGGGTATTTCTAATTGTAACAAAAAAATATCTCATATTAAAACGCTCCATAAATTATCTCAACAGCTTTATCAAAAATAATCTTAGCTTCACTAAACCATATTGAGTCATATGACATGCCTGGATAATAAAGAATAGCTCTAACGGTAGCACCATTTGATACTTGATTAGCGAAGTTTTGAGAGGCTATCACCCAAGCTGTTCTATTATAAGATAAGCTTTCCAAATATGAACCTATATGTGTCATACCTAATGTTTTGCCACCAATATTATTTGCAAGATTATTCGCTTGATTCTGTGCTATATCTCCACCTGACCAAAATACATGTGTGAAAGAATTAGTTGTTTTTGTATCTCGATACTGGAACTTGTATTAAGTCGGTCGTCTTCTCTTGACAGTCTGCAATATAGCGCAGTAATATTACTTTTTTTCATCGTAATCACCTTATTTATAACAGACTAGAGAAGTCTATTATACTCCTAAATATGGCAATTACTAAATTGATCGTTCATTGTGAGTTTCACATACTAGCACTCATCAAATACAGCAGATTGTACTGCTGTATTTGATTATATATGCTTTCATATCTCTAGTCTGTTTTTATAGATTTATCACATAATTTTTCTTCAAGTGTCTTATTTATGAAATAAAACGGATCATAATGGCCATCTTGTTTGATAGAGTTTTTAAAAACCACTTCATCATCGTGACGAATCTCACCTCTGTCAGATACTAAAACGTGTTTATGATTCTTGTACTCATATTCAATTACTATATTGCCAAATATCTTGTAGTAATACTCAAAAGAAATCAAATTAGCATTATATAGTTGTAGTGTTCTTTCCAAAGAAGACATCATTTCTTTTTTTCGTTTATTAATATTCTTAAAAATCATAATTACTCCTCATATATAGCTTATTATGCCAGAAAAAATGAAATTCCTTGTTGTATCAAGTATTGTATTTCTTGCCATAAAGATCCACCCGATTGGACTACATAATCTGGGCAAACAACAAATTGTGATCCGGCTCTATAAGCGTCTTTAAGATATGTTAGATTATTTGCCCACCCAACTCCTCGTTCAACAAGTTTGCTATATAAGTCATTTGATATAAGATAATATCCTGCTCCTCCAGCTTGAGCTGCACCTATATATCCCGGCATATGACCTAATACAGTTACAGCTTTAATGGCAGTAATTGAATATTTTGTGACAGAAAAACCAAGCACTCCAGTCGTACTAGATATTAGAGCTCCAACTCCATAACCAGCTGCAGCGCCTATTGCTCCACCACCAACGATACCCAATGCTGTCCATCCAAACAATTCCCAACCTTCAGCGCCGCTGTCTTTTGCGATATTGTAGGCAATAATACCTCCAGCGGTTGCTCCAATTATTGCCCCCACTATTAGCGCTATTGTTGCAACTGCAATAAAGAACTCTCCGCTAGGATCTAGATACATTACTGGATTATTAGCACAATAAGCATACATGTTTGTAGAATGAATATTTCCCATTTGGCCCAACAATCCATCAGAACTAATAAATCTACCAATCTCAGGATTATTATACCTACTGTTAAGGTAATACATATTGATTTCACTATCGTATTTATAAGATCTATATCT
>NPIE01046638.1_pt1 | contig 10993 bp, 15 predicted proteins | sample 8637661 | NCBI WGS metagenome assembly NPIE01 (sample SAMN07420842, study PRJNA396082) | bioreactor metagenome | isolation source: sample BA12 brine-fed electro-methanogenic bioreactor BA | place: Japan: Kochi | collected 2016-12-09 | reverse complement strand
TCTAGACTTAATTGCCATCGACAACTCAAACAAATATCAGGGTAAGTACCACGTGTTGCACGGTTCGATTGATCCCTTGAACAATATCGGTCCTGAACAGATATTTATGAAGGGTTTAATGGATCGCTTGCAGGGAGTAGAGGAGTTAATTCTTGCCACTAACCCCACTATGGAGGGTGAGGCTACGGCTCTTTATATTAAGGAAATGATTGACAAGTCTGGCAGACATCCTGACTTGAAGATTACTCGTATTGGTCATGGTTTGCCCGTTGGCGCAGATATTGAGTATGCTGACGGCGTAACTTTAGCCAGGGCTTTGGATGGCAGAAGAAAAATAGAGTAGTAGCAGTCTATTTTTTTTATCTAGAATTTTGCTGCCTCTCTTCATCAACGACTTTTATCAATCAATGTACAACGATTGGTATTTTTTGAAATCCTTATCAAAACTAAGCGCCTGATTAATTTTCATTTGATTGATGACCGCAAATGAAAAACAGTCGGCCCAGCTTACATTTTTTGAGGGGACTGAAGAAAAATAATCATAAGCTTGTTTTACTAACTCGGGTGACTCAAGCACTATCTGGGTGCCGCTATCGTAAATTTGATTAACAAATTTAATTGTGAGGTCCTTATCAATTCTCATGCTGCCGACTGTCAAGGTTTCTCCAATCACAATCTGTGATGTAACCAGTTGCTCTGCTGAGTACTTTTTTGCAAGGTTTATTGCTTTTTGGTGGTTGCTGTCTTGAGAATTAAGCAATGCCAAGTAATATGAAGCATCAATGTAAATCATGACTTAGTCTTTATAAAGATGATCCTTGTATTTACTTGATAAGTTTTTGGGAGCAGTAGATTTCTTTTGTTCTCCAATGTCTGCTAGTTTTAGCAATACATTTGTTTTATCTTGCTTTCTTTTCAAATAATTAGTGATTGCTTCTCTGACAAGCTCAGAAACAGGAAGATCTTGCTGCTGAGCCATAATTTGCAGGAAGAGCTTTTGTTGTTCTGGTATCCGGACGATTAGTTGAGCACTCATATGTATTACAGAATATATATTACATTATCTAGAATGTCAACGACTTTTTAGTCACTTGATTACAATTTCTGTAAGTTTTTTTATTACTTGTTTAACGTTTTAAAAATAGTTTACATAGTTTTAAGCACGCTCTAATTTCCCAGATGTACCAGACGCTCTTTACTCGTTGTATTTCTCGCCATTTGTTGTTAAATTAAAGGTAATGATACTCTCGTATCACATAGTCCGACAAATGATTTGAAAAACAAATCCTTGTCGGCTTTTTTGTTATTAGCTAGTTTAAGGGTTATCCTATGAAGATACTGGTTCAGGCAAAAAACATGAAAGTTACGCAAGCCATTTATGGTTTTGTGGATGAAAAGGTTGCTAGAAATATCTCAAAGCTTGGACACAAGGTGTTAGGAGTGAAAGTTTATCTGGAAAAAGTCTACAGAAAGAAGAATGATCCAGAGGCTGCGACTGCTAAGGTTGAAATTGAGGTTCCCGGAAACAATATTGTGGTTGAAGGTAAATCATTTGATCCTTATCAAGCAATTTCAGAAGCTATTAAAGCGGGGGGGAGAAGGTTGCGCAAAACCAAGGAAAAGAGAGTCAAGAGCAAAAAATCATAATTCTGTGGTGATCATAATTTAATATAAGATTCTTGAGGTTATAGCTGAAGTGATTGGCTGTGCTATCATATATTTATGAACCAAANNGACCAAACAGCAACTCCTTTGACTTCTTCTCAATCTAAGAATAGTTCAGCCGACCCACTAAGTCAGCTTGAAGAGTTGATAAATGAAGCTAAAAACAATGCTGGCGGTAGTGTGGCTCCACCCGATTCTTCTACCGATGAAAGCTTAGACTCTGGAGAAGATGCTCAAGAAAAAATGAAGCAAATCAACAAGTTGAAGCAACAAAAGGCTCTAGAAGACGAAAAACTAATTGTTCAACAGAGGGAGTTGATGGAAAGAACTGTAGCAGAGTCTCCTCAAACCACTAAAAGAGCCGAGGCTAAAAGAGAAGAGTCTTTACAAAATGAATCATCAACTGATGGACTAGAAATTAGACAGTTATCACATATCAAGATAAAAAAACCCATTAAAGATTAACATGAAAAAAGGAGCGGGAGCCGTAACTCGTCAATCAGGGGGTATGCGCCAGTCATTTGGTGGCATGTCTAGTTTTGATGGCGAGCGCATGGAGCAGCAGGCAATTCAGGGTGCGACCCAACAGAAGGCGGTTCAGCAACAATCCGGTAGCACTGGGACATCTTCGTCAGACCAACATAACTCAAGCCAAGCCAACACGCACACGCCTCCCAGAGAAATGGGGTCTTTAACTGATGAGTTAGTGAAGCGTCCGGCAAAGGATGTTGCCCAAGAGCTTAAAGGTTTTTTTGATCTAAATTCTTTATTGGAGATTAATCAAGAAGATACTCCAGAAGAGCAGGCAAAAAAAAGACAGCTACACCAACGTTTTCAACAGTTAACTCAATCAGAGCAGAAAGTAGCTCAAGAAAAGTATGAGCGAGAGTTGCAAAAGAAGCAGCAAGAGGAAAGACTCAAACAGCAAGAAGAGGAGGAGCAAAGACAAAAAGACGCGACCGTTATGCCCGAAGTGGGCAAAGTCAGCAGAAGAGGAACGGCTCTAATGGGGGGAAGCCAAAAAAAGAAGGCGGCTGCTCGAATGGCACATGACAGACAGAGAATCGGCAAAGTCGCTGGGGCTAATTAAGGTTGTTTACAAAATGTTTGTGAGATAATCTGCATTCCAATATGAAAATTTACAACACCCTTAACCGTCAGATTGAAGATTTTCAGCCCCTTGAACCTCCACAAGTAAAGTTTTACGCTTGTGGACCAACCGTTTATGATTACGCCCACATCGGTCATCTGCGTAAGTACACCATGGATGATGTTTTGCTGCGCGTTTTAGAACATGAAGATTTCCAGGTTAAGNNGTGTCCAAAATGTGACTGATGTAGGGCATTTGGCATCTGATGCTGACACGGGGGAAGATAAGTTGGAAAAAGGCGCTAAAAAGTACAGTCTTGATGTTTGGGAGATTGCCACCAAATTTGAAGAGTATTTTTATCGCTCTATGGAGTTAATGAACAATCGTTTGCCTGATGTAATTTGTCGTGCTACCGACCATATTTCCGAGATGCTTGAACTGGTAGAAACTTTAGAAGAAAAAGGTTACACCTACGTGATTGAAGAGGACGGAGTATATTTTGACAGTAGCAAGTTTGATGATTACTCCAAGTTGGCTAAACTGGATGTTGAGGAGTTAATGGAAGGAGCCAGAGTAGAGAAGGTTGAGGGTAAACGTAACTCCACCGATTTTGCCCTGTGGAAGTTTGAGCGTCCTGGTGAAAATAGAGCGATGGTTTGGCCAAGTAAATGGCATCAGCGCAGTTTTCCCGGGTGGCACATTGAGTGTTCGGCGATGAGCATGAAACATCTCGGAGATCAAATTGATATTCACACCGGTGGCGTGGATCACATTAGAGTTCACCACACCAATGAGATTGCTCAGTCGGAGGCGGCTACTGGTAAGAAACCCTTTGTTAAGTATTGGGTTCATCACAACTTTTTAACGGTAGATGGCGAAAAGATGAGTAAGTCTAAAGAAAACTTCTATACCATTGATGATGTGATAGAAAAGGGTTTTGAGCCGATGGCTCTTAGGCTTTTATTTTTGGGAGCTCATTATCGCAGCGAGCTAAACTTTACCTGGGATAGCTTGCAAGCAGCCCAAAACAGCTGGGAAAAACTGCGAGAAACGGTGGCTCAGTTACTGACCGAAGCTCAGGGGGAAGAGATTACTTTATCTGCTTCATCTAAAAATTATTATCAACAGTTTTTTGCTGCGGTTGCCAATGATTTGGGAACGCCGGAAGCCTTAGCGGTTTTTTGGCAAGTAATCAAAGATGGCGGTTTGCAGGCAGCAGAAAAGTTATCCTTGCTGTTTGATTTTGATCAAGTGCTTGGTCTTGAGCTAAGCAGCATTCAGTCAACAGATAAAAAACAGCCACTGGCGCTTGATGATCTGCCCAAAGAGGTGGGAGTTTTGCTTCAAGAGCGCAAAGAGGCGCGCCAGCAGCAGGATTTTGACAAATCTGATCAACTGCGTCAGCAACTCTCAGAACTTGGCTATCAAGTGATCGATGATGAAGATGGTCAGACAGTTTTTAAGATTTAGCAGTTGTTGAATAAAAACAAAAAGATCAGGATGAAGAAGAATTACTCCACTACGCTGATTGAATTTCCCACCAGCGATGATTTGCTGTTACCTGGCTTGTTGTTTGCTCCAGATAAACCCACCAAAAAAGCCGCTATCTTTTTGCATGGCAACGGCAGTGCCTCCGTTTTTTACTCCCCAACCAGAGCTGAAGCACTGGCAGAAGCTTTATCAAATAAAGGGATTGCTTTACTTTTATTCAACAATCGGGGCGCTCACTTTATTAAGACAATCAACAAAGTTGAAGATCCTGATGTAGAGGCCAGCAACAGTTACAACGATGTCACTTTGGGTACCGCTTATGAGGTAATAAAAGACTGTGTTCATGATATTAGTGGAGCGGTGGCTTATCTTCATCAACAGGGCTACCAAGATTTTTACCTAGTTGGTCACTCCAGTGGCGCTAACAAGATCTGTGTTTATGATCACTATCAGCCCAAAAATCTGATCAAAAAATATGCGCTTCTTGGTGGAGGGGATGATACAGGTCTTCTTTACAAAAAGATTGGTAGCAAGAAAAAGTTTAGGCAATTTCTTAAGCAGGCCAAAGAAAAAATCAAGCAGGGGAAAGGCAGAAACCTGATTCCCAAGTATATCTTGGACAGATGGCTATCTTATCAATCATTTTATGACACGGTTAATCCCGATGGCGACTACAACACTTTTCCCTTTACCGAATATTTAGAGAACCTAAATTTATCGACTAAGCCCCTCTTTAGGTACTTCAAAAATATTAGTAAGCCATCGCTGGTGCTTTATGGGGAGAAAGACGATTATGCTCCCGCTCAAAGTGGGGTAAAGGCCAATGAGATCTTGCGTCAGCATGTAGCAAAAAAGAAAAACTTTGTTTTTGATGTTGTGGCTGATGCCGATCACAGCTTTCATGGTAAAGAAATAGAGTTGGGTGAGCGAGTCGCTTCTTGGCTTGCATAAAAAAATTAGCTAAGCAACCCCTGTTGTTTGAAAGAAAAGAAAGAGCTCTTTGAGACAATTATGTGGTCGATGAGCTGTACTCCAATTAGTTCCGCTCCCTTGGCGATTTGTGTTGTAACGGCAATGTCTTGCTGGCTGGGCTGGCAGTTTTCTGAAGGATGATTGTGAGCCAAAAAAAACCCGGAAGCAGGTAGAGTGATGGCCGGACCCAACAACTCTCTAAACTCAAGAAAATTTTGATTAAGTGAGCCAATTGAGAGTGTTTTTTTCTCAAGCAGTTGTTTACTACCATTTACGTACAAGGCTTGGCAAACTTCTTGCTGGCGATCTTTAATGTCAAACAGTTGATAAAACACTTTGCTTGGTTTGTTGAGGGAGACGAGCTCCGACTGTTGTTTAAATCGTCTAGCTAGTTCGAAGGCTGCCAACAAACTTGATGCTTTCGATGCCCCTATCCCTTGATGAGAGCGAATTTGATCTTCTGTTAACTTCAGCATGGCAGTTAAGCCATCTTTAGAGATCTCTCGAGCTAGTTCAAGCACGGAGTGCTTGCTGTTGCCGGTTTGCAGCAAGATAGCCACTAACTCATTCAAAGAGAGATTGGCTGGCCCCAGCAAGCTCATTTTTTCTCGAGGCTTGTGAGTTTTGGGCAAGTCTTTAAATGAATTGGAAGGTTTTGTTTGAGATTTTGACATAGTTTTCTATTACAAAGAAATCAAGGTTTTGCTGCTGTTAAACATCAATCATTAATCGAAAGACAAATAGATGAAATGCCAGATTGAATCTACTATAATGAGAGAAGCTGAAGTTAAGCTGAAAGTAAAGACTCTACTGTGAGTAGAGTTAACTGACGAGAGGCACTGCTAGCAAGAAGAGCAACCTTGTTTGACCAGTGAGTGCCAAGAACAGTCGAGGTAGGCCTGCTGAGATCAACAACAACCAGCAAAGGAATCACGCGCTCTTTAAAGTTTTGTTTAAAGGCATCAAGTAACAGCAGTTGCTTCTCTGGAGAAAAGCTGGCACTGATGATGTATAAATCAAATTTTTCTTGCGAAAGAGCCTCGGCGGCTTGCTTAACAGTTCGAACTCTCTTTTGAGAGAGATCTGTCAAGAACGAGTAAGGACTTTCGAGCTTATCATTGGGTTCTACGATCAGAGTTTGGGTCAGAATTTGGGTAGGTTGAGAAGGACTGGGCATTTGTTGATATCTATCGATATTAGAGTCATTCTAATTAAACTAGAGTTATTATGTCAAATCAAGAAAAACACCACCAATCAGATCAGAGTTATCTCAAGCAGATTGGGGAGAGGATCAAGCGCGCTAGAGAAGAGATCGGCTACTCTCAGCGAGAGTTGGGCGATGCCCTATGTTTATCTGATCGCACCGTTAGTGCGTATGAGGTAGGCAGGGCGCAGCCAAGTCTTAAGATTCTGCAGGAGTTGGGTCGAGTTACGCACCAGCCGATTAGTTATTTTTTAGATGAGGATCAGCAGATCGACTTTGATCTTCAACTTCAAATTAAGAAAATTGAGCAGGAACTATTGGAAGTAAAAAAGCTCATCAGCAAGAAGCAGTAGTGACAGTTGAAGGATTAGTTTTTTTCGCGAATTAGGCTCTTTTTTGCAGATTTTCCATTAACCTAGAATAAAACCTTAAATTGTGAATCGACGCCAATCTGAAGGCGCTAGAGTCTTTGATTCGAAAAAGATGGTGTAGATAGGCTCTTGAGTGATTTTGGCAAGTATAGCAATCGCAGAAACTGCCAATGGGACCCAAATCGTCACTCATTGAACCTCGGTCCATATAAACATACCTGTACCAGCTGGAGTCTAGAGTTAGATCGGCTGAATCAGGGTCGACTGTGAATGCATAAAGTCTTTTGTGGCGAGCGTCTCTGGTAGGCAATACGCAGTCAAAAAAATGATAGCCCATCTCAAAAAGTCTGACAATATTTTCGGGGGTTCCAATTCCCAAAGCAAATCGCAGTTTGTCGTCGGGGGTTAAAGAGCTATTTACTTGACAAAGTTCGTAATCGAATTGATCATTTTCATCAAAAGGCCAGCCGCCTAAACCATATATGTCAAAGTTTATCTTCACCAGTTCTTGAGCACATTCTTTTCTCAACTTATAATCTTTATGTCCTTGAATAGGGGCAATCAGTAGCGGTCTATTTTNNTTGAAGCCTTTTTCTTTGACTAATCGGTCAAACTCAATCTTGCTTCTCTCTGCCCAAAGTATAGTTCTGGTGACACTTTGCCTTATGCGCTGTGAATCTGCGTCGGGAGGGGTAAAGTCATCCAAACACACCATGATATCGCTGCCCAAAGCAAACTGAACCTGAATAGATTCTTCGGGAGTAAAAAGATGCTTCTTTTGCCGATTTTTGCCAGTATATATGATTACTCCCTCATCAGTAATTCTGCCTAGCTTTGGGTTTTTGTTGATGAGTGAGAATAGCTGAAAGCCGCCTGAGTCAGAAATAATTAAGCCCCCCCAGTTCATTAGTTGTTTGACGCCTCCAATTTTGTTGAGTAGCTCTAAGCCTGGCTCTTCTCTAAGATGATAAGTATTTACCACAAGGCTTTTGATGCCAGTTTGAGCAACGTCTTGAGAAGACAAGCTTCGAACGACGGCCAAGGTGGCGTCTGGCGAAAAAAGGGGAAGGGGGTACTGCTGTTGATCTCTTTTGAACTGATTCATCATGCGTGTCGATAGATTATACCAAGCCTAAGACATGTTTTCTTAATGCTTCTTGATACTGAAGAATTCAAGAATTACGAAGCAAAAAAATTGGAGAAAATATCAACAAGATCTGGCACTTTGCCGATTAGATAAATAATCAAAATAGCTTGAACAATTAAGATGATGAAAAACCATATCATACTAATGATCACCGATTTGTTGGTGGACTTGACTAGAGTGCCGGCCAACATGTCGTGCCAGGTTTGCTTTTGAGCATTGCCAATCATCCACAGGTAACCAAGACCAAGAGAAAAGCCACTAACTAATTTCAAGACTGACTCCCTGAAGAAAGCCATGCCAAAAGAAAGAGTTTGATCATTTTCATCAGTTACTACCACTCCCCAGATCTGTTTGCCTGGAGTAGCTCCGAACTCAGAGATAAACCAAGAGTAATAGATCACTCGAAAAACGAAATAAGGAATGATGGCCAGAGCACAAATGAGAACTAGTCTATACAAGAAATCTACCTCATTTATTGCTGAGAAAAGTATCGCAGTGCTCAACAAAGGCAACAAACCTAAAATCAGTGAATCGGTAATGCTTGCCATCAATCGCTGAAGATATGATGCGTAATTGATTGAGGTTGAGTTGGTACCAGTGGCTGGGTTGATACTAGTAGTTTGGTTGGTGTTATCAGTCATAGGTTTGATGAGTATTGTTTTGATTGATTAGATGATTTTGGACTTGTCCTTCTTGATAAGTCTGTTCTTGATTAACGGTTGTACTTGAAAGCAAAGATAACACAGCCCAATACCAATTAGTGTTTTTGATAACAATGGTGACCACTCGTAAAGCAATAGAAAGTAAAACTGTGATAAATAGACTGATGGCAATGATAGCGATCCATCCTGAGGTAAATATTTCCAGGATGGTTGGAAAAATCTGGGAGACATCAGACATCTTAAATTTTTCAGCATTGCTCGCGATCATTCCCCCAACTGCAGCAACCAGAGGGGCGGCAACTATCATCGATAAAACAGCGTCAAGCACAATAACATGAGTCACTCCAAGTCCAACGATTTTTGATTTGTGTCCTTTTATCAGTTGCCAGCTTTGCCGATAGGCATCTTTGGCAGGAATTCTTTTAAGAACAATCAACCTGGTTCCAATTAACTGTGATAAAAAGATGTTAAAAATCTTAATGCCCACCACAACTATGGCGCAGATTGCAAGAACAAGGAGCACAACTGTGAGTAAGACCGTGACATCAGCTAGGCTGAAAGCAAGAGAAACCGAGGCGGGTACAACTAAGGCCAATGCCAATATCCACAACACTATTTTGAGTGTTGGCATGAAGTTCATCCAAATCATCGGTAAAATTTTTGAGATGCCTTTTTTGGTTGCGTCCGAAAGCTTCCAGGAGTTGTGTCCAACTTGATCTGCAAGCATGATACCTTCAATCATGGCAGCCTGCGCCCAGGCAGTAATTGCCAGAGAAATAACGATCATTAACAATACTAATGCCACTATTTGCAAAATAAACAAGATGTATACCCAGCTTGGGATTTTATTGCTGACTTGTTGAGTAATTGCATCAAGCTTGTCAAAAAATGTTGGTGAGAACTGAGCTCCGAGCACGTCTGCGATCTCAGCGGGGGAGTCGGGGAGAGAGCCCTCCTGGATTAACTGTAATAGGCCGCTTTCTTCTGCTTGAGCTTCAGTTTGAACTTCGGTTTGAATCTCGCTTGCTGGATCGGCTTGATTGCTGATTGAGTTATTGCCGACCATCTCTGGCTCAGTCTCAAACTCACTATTGATGTTATTGAGCAAATCTTCAGCATCTGTAGAAAAGATCTCCTCAAAGGGTAGAGAGTTTTGATCTTGTTCTAGTTCTGGTTTTTCGGTTGAGTTAAAAAAATTGTTGTTTCTGAGATTCAAATTATTTCTTGAACCAGCCGAGAGAACAATTAGAGCAACTCCCAACAATAGCAACTTGGGATTTTCTTTCACCAGCGATATTGATCGTTTGTAAAAATCAATGATGTTCCAGTTCAGAGGAGAGTGATTAGATTGGGTTTGCTGAGGGCTTGATTCTGGAAAGCTGGGGTTGAGGTTGGGATCTAAAGGCTCGGTCATAGGTCGTGATTTAATGTGTAATCGCAGAAATTATTTACTATCATCTTAGCCATTATTCTGATTATAGACCATATTCAGCACTTTTTTTGTGCTTTATTTTTTGATTGTTTTAATGTACTCTATTGATTCTGATATTATCTGTTATTAAGTGATTAACATCGAAATGAAAAACAACAAATCCCTTCTTATAATTGCCGCTCTAATAATAATTGCTGGTTTGGCCTGGCTCTTTATGACTGGACGAACAGAGCAGGAGCTGTTGGTTGAGCAAGCAGAAAATCAAGTCGACACAACTGTTGGCGAGTTCGGTGAAGAGAATGAGCTTGATGTTGTTGAGAGTGATTCGTTGGTTGAGGACTCAATTTTACAAATTGAAGATGGTGGCTCCGGCGATATTCAAGGCATGTCTGATGATCAGAGCGAAATGGTTGTTGAAAGTTCCGACTCCACGAGAGATCAAAAGTTTGTTTTCTTTTACGGAGACACTTGTCCTTACTGTCACGACGTAATGGACTGGATGGACGAAACTGGGGTTGAATCAATGCTTGATATCACTCGCAAAGAGGTCTACAACGATGCTAAAAATAGCGAGCAGATGAACCTGGCAGTCAGGAGTTGTGGTATGGCTCAATCGGGTGTGCCGATGATGTATACCAGCGATAAAGAGTGCATCGTAGGCTCCACTCCAATTATTGATCATTTATCTGAAGTGGCTGGAATTTAGTGGGGGAAGAGGGTTAGCTGGGGGCATTTTTCAAACAGTCATGGAGTAATAAAGGTGTAAAAACTGCGCTTGCATTGCATGGGCGATTTTGGTTTAATGTTTTTTCTAGTGCCAACACTAGATTTTTTTTTGCCAACTTTTCAGATTTTAGGCCTTAAGCAACCGGTTCAAAACTGCTTTTATTCTTCTTCACATCTCGCGCAAGCGAGATTTTTTTTACTTTACGTCAGCCGCTTTGACAATACAAACTACT
>NPIE01016615.1_pt1 | contig 10994 bp, 8 predicted proteins | sample 8637661 | NCBI WGS metagenome assembly NPIE01 (sample SAMN07420842, study PRJNA396082) | bioreactor metagenome | isolation source: sample BA12 brine-fed electro-methanogenic bioreactor BA | place: Japan: Kochi | collected 2016-12-09 | reverse complement strand
CCGCGCGGAAGGCCGTCGTGGCCACCTGGCAGATCCCCCCACCGACCCCGGGTACGGTGCGGTTCCCGATAATCACGAAGGACTCATCATACCCCGCCTCGGGAGTGACCTCACCCAGGTGCTCGTTGAAGGAGAAGATCTCACCCGGCGCTATCATCACGCCGTCGAACCGCGATGCACCCAGCCGGATGTTCCGGTCGCGAGCCGACGACGACCCGGTGAAGTAGGACTCGCCCACCGCCACCAGCTCGCGGATCCCCAGATCCTCAGCCGTCACGGCATCATCCACCGCCGGAGACAACTCATTCAGCACGAGGGGGATCATAGGCTCACCCGCCTGGAGTCGTTCACTGATCTGTGCGACCGAGGCGGTGACATCGAGCTCGCGGCCCGCCACGCTGGGGGTCACGAGGTCCAGCTCAAAGGCCGCCATATCGAAGGCGTAGACGGCATCCACGGGTTCGCGGTAGAGCGCCATGGCCAAGGGACTGAGAAACTCCGCCATCGCGGCGCCATCCAGGTCGACGCGTACCCCATCGCCGGCAAGCTGGATCGAGAGCATCCGCGACAGCACGTCAGGGGCCAGCGTCCACGGCCCGGGATCGCCCTCCCGCGGCGAGCTGACCAACAACGTCAGGGGTCTCTGCAGCATCCGCTCCGCCAGACTCAGCGCCTGCTGCGCCTGTGCGTCACTGATCTCGGGCTCGAGATCGGTCACCGGAAGCACCAGTTCCAGGGGGTCGAGCGCTAGAAGGCTGGGGACGAGCGCAGCCACCGTCTCTGACACCTCAACACGCCGCCCGATGCGCCCCCCGGCGAGCACCACCGTGGCCCCCTCCAGCCGCACGGTAGCGTCCTGCGCCGGTCGTTCGAGATCCGAAGCCAGCGCTCGCACCACGTCCAAGGTCCGCTGCTCATCCCACGTCAGCACCGGGGAGAGCCGTGTGCCGTTGAGCATCAGCTCCAAACGCTCCGCCAGGACATCGGTGCCCTGACGCTCGCGCCCCAGCACATAGGCTTGGGCCAACGTGGCCGCCACATCGACCGACACGCCGAGCTCCGCCGGTGAGAAGGACCACCGCTGATCGTCAGGCCCGAGGAGCACCACCGTCGGTCGGTCAAGGGGCAGCGCCGACCGCACCTGTGCAGCAGCCTCATCCGCCGTCATGCCCCCCAACGAGACATCCCACACCCAAACCCCAGGAATGAACCGCTGATCGAGGCCCGGTCCCAACAGCCATCCGACCAACACCATCACCACAAGCTGCACCGCCGCCAGAACGACAAGTAACCGTGACACGTCATTCACCCCACACTATTCCGATATGATCTGCGATCACCGTCGCGGGACGGGCGTCGGACCCGCTCCTGGGATCAGGTCACCCTCTCCATCAAGCACAGGGCTAGAGCTCCCCAGAGCCCGACATCGCCGCCCAACGCAGCCCGCACCACGCGGGTCTGTTCACGATAGGCCTGCGGGGCCCGTTGCTCGATGGTCCTCCGGATAGGGCCAAAGAGGAGATCACCCGCCAGGGTCACACCGCCCCCCAGCACAAAGAGACTGGGGTTCAGGAGGTACATCAAGCTGATGAGAGCACTACCGATATAGGTGCCCGCCTCCTCATAGATCGACGTCGCCAGGCTATCGCCCTGCTGAGCTGCGCGACCGACCTCCTTAGCCGTGATCGAGGAGAGATCATCGCCGGCCCAGTCCGACAATACCGAAGGCTCCCCGGCAGAGAGCCGCTCCCTCGCGTGACGCGCGATCGCGGTACCGGAGGCCATCACCTCCACGCACCCGATGTTGCCGCACGAACAGCGCGGACCGCGGGGATCGATCGCCATATGGCCCACCTCGCCCCCGAGCCCGTTGCCGCCGGTAAACAGACGGTTGTTGACGATCATGCCCCCGCCGATGCCGGTGCTGATCGTCAAGTACACCATATCCGATACACCCCGGCCGGCGCCGAAGCGATGCTCCGCCAGCGCCGCCACATCCGCATCGTTCCCCACGTAGACCGGCACGCCGAGTTCATCTCTCAGCATCTGCCGCAGCGGGAGGTTCTCCCAACCCGGCAGGTTAGGGGCAAAACGCAGCAGCCCCTGCTTGAAGTTGATCGGCCCCGGTACACCTACACCGACGGCGGACACCGTGCCCTCCTCCGCGGTCGGCCACACCTGACGCACAGCGGACACCAGCCGGCTGAAGACCGGCCTAAAGCCGTCCTGCGCGCACGTGTCCAGTGCGACACGCGCCTCAAGCTCATGCGCCTCAGTCAAGCGAGCGGCGCGGATCTGTGTTCCACCGAGGTCAACGGCGATGATGTAGGAAGACGTCATAGTCTGCTCCTGGACTGGATGAGGTGGTCGTGAACAGGACGACGGCGTTGACGTATCGCNNGGCTTCATCGAACCGTGTAGGGTCAGTGTCCGCCGCAGGTGGCGCATGAATGGCTGCTGCACGACGCACAGCCGCTCGCACTGGTGGAGGCGCCGGCGCTGCCGCCATTACCCGCCCGCGAGGAGAAGAACATCGAGAGGCCACGCTTGGCGTGGAATCCACCGCAATCTGGGCATGCAATCGGCGCATCTGCATCACTCATCGCCCGTCGTGCCTGAAACGCAATGCCGCAGTCCTCACACTGATACTCGTAAATCGCCATTCAACTCTCTCCGTTGCTGTGGGTTTCGTTCGATACCGTCAGACGCTCGCGCGGTTGATCATCTCTGTGAGCTCCTCTGCCCTGACGTAGCCGGCGACCTCGATCTCCTGCGAGGTCACACCGGGCACGCTCGCGACCGCGCGTTTGATATCCATGACCAGGCTGTGCGCGAGTGGGCAGAGAGGCGAGGAGGGGCGAAAACAGTAGGAGACGGCGCCATGCGCCTCGTCGACATCCAGGTCCTCGACCAGGCGCATCCGCAGGACATCCACCCCCGTCTCCGGGTCAATGACCTCGACCAGTCTCAGTAGAATGCGCTCACGCAGTGTCATCTGTGTGCTCATCATTACCCCCATGTGATTATACCAGACTCGAACGTCCTGTCACCGCCGAATCAGACCGGCGCCATCACGTCTCGCTACGTATGGACTCCTGCCCTCCGGCTCGCTCCGCTCGCGGATCTGACCGGTCGTCAGGACCTCCGGCAGCACCTCGGTTGGCTCGTCGTTCAGCCGCAGCTCGACGTACCGGGCCACTTCAGCCTCAGCGAGCGGTATGCCCCGTGACTGCATCGCACCGGACTTCCGCGAGAAGCGTGGGCGGAAGAGCGTGGCGTGCGCGTGAATCGGGATCCGCGGTCGTAACCGGGGCAGGAGAGTCGGCAGACCTCCGGTGTGATCATCGTGGGTATGGCTCAGCACGACGGCATCCAGCCTCGCCGGTCAAGGCCCAGCAGAGCCAGGTTGTGCAGCAGCACCTCGCCCGAGGCCCCTGTATCGAGCAGGACGTTGCCCGAGGGGGCTTCGATCCAGACAGCCAAACCGTGCTCGGCGTGCAGCGGCGGCTCGGCGATGTTATATACGACCCAGATCAAGCTGATCACCCGGTGTCCTCCTCAGGCCCAGAGATGCGCTCGTCCAGCATTATACGCAGCCCCAGCCGGAGGGTCAATTGCGCGCCCAGCCNNGGTGACCTAGACCAGTTGCCAAGCGAGGGTCGACCACTATAATCCGCCCCATGACAAAACGACAACTTGGCTGGCTGCTTATCGCGCTTGGACTCGGTGGTGACCTCGCCCTGCTGATCATCGGTCGGCTGGGAGGCGGAGCTTGGAGCGGCATCGGGCCGCTGGAGGCTGCGATGCTCGCGGGCGGCGTGGGCATCGCGCTGGTCGGGGTAGGACTCCTACCCCTCGGGGATCAACCGGCGGCACGTGACGCTGAGCCCGCCGAGCGGTCCGGAGGCCTGATCTCGGGTCTGCCGAAGGGATGGCGTTGGGTCATCGGGGGTCTCTGTGCCCTGACCCTGATCATCTTCCTGGCCTATTTCGCCGTCTATGTCACCTACGCCGTCGACCTCTTCAGGTGGCCATACGACTACGACCAGGGCGAGAGCTTCGAGCTCTACGACGCCGTGCTCCACAGCCGGGGCGAGTGGCCCTACCGTGATAGCAGCACCTTTCCCTTCTACGCCTCCAACTACCCGCCCGTCTTCCACCTGCTGAACGTGCTGCTCTTCCCGCTCTTCGGCCAGACGCTGCTCTCGGGACGCGTCCTCTCTTTCACCATCACGCTCCTGACCGCTGCGATGATCGGGCTCACCGTGCATCGCCGGACCGGCGGCGCCTTCCTGTCTGCCATCGCCGGGCTTGCCTATCTGGCCTCCCCCTTCGTCTACCACGTCGGCCCCCTCTGCCGCCAGCATCTGACGATGGTCTTCCTGGAGGTGCTCTGTGTCTACTTCATCGCGGCAAGCGCCGACCCCCAGCACGGCAGGCGTAACCTGGTGCTGGGTCTCATCTTTCTCTTTCTAGCCGGCTATGCCAAACAGCTTGCGGTCTTCACCGCAGGCGCGGTCTTCTTCTACCTCTTCCTCAAGAAGCCGGTCCGCGCCGTGATGCTCGCGGCACTTTTCGGCCTAGCGTTCGGCGCCGTCTTCCTACTCATCAACTGGGCCACCGACGGCTACTGGTGGATCAACACCATTTCGGCCAACGTCAACGAGTTCCTGCTGCCGCAGCTCATCGGGCTGACCCGCACCTGGTTGAGGGTGCATCCGCTCTTGATCGCGCCCGCGCTCGCGATGGTGCTCTACGAGACCTATCGCGAGCGCCTCTCGGTCTACAGCCTGTGGTTCGTCGCCGCGTTGGGCACGGGAGCGATGTCGGGCAAGTGGGGTGCGGGCGAGGCCTACTGGGTGACCTCGGTGGCGGCGGCGATCATCCTGGCGGGATTCGCCCTTGGGAAGCTGCGGACCTGGTCAGCTGGGCGCTCGTTGTCGTGGCGTACGGCTGCCGCGGCAGCCGTACCGCTGCTCCTGTTAGCCCAAGCGACCCGGATGGTTCACTTGCCGACCGAGGGGCCGATCTGGGGTCCCGTGGCGCGTCTTCTCGGCGTCGCGGGCCGCTCGGCCTACGCGGACTATCCCTACTACGATGTCGTGGGCTACACGCAGGTCGGTCACTTGATGCTGCCGCGTGACTACGAGGGGGGTGAGCGGATCATGGCGCACGTAAGAAGCACCGATCTGCCCGTCCTAAGTGAGGAGGCCGCCTTCACGATGTTGGCCGACAAGCCCGTCGTCACCAACCCCACCCAGCTGCTCAACCTCTACAACGCGGGATTGCTGGACACGACCGAACTCGAGGCGATGATCCGCGAGCAGGCCTTCGGCCTGATCATCATGCGTGCCCAGTTCTATCCACCCCCCGTGCTGACCGCAATCGGGCAGCATTACGGACTGGTCGAGCACATCCCGATGAACGGCTTTGACTACATCATAATGAGGCCGCTCAGCCAGGCCGAGCCGACCTACTGACGTCAGTCGACCGTACCGCCGTTCGGGCCTAGCAGCTCCGCGTAGTCGGCGCCCAGCAGCACCACCACGTCGTAGTCCGCCGTGGGGTTAGCGCCGTGGACCACCGCCGACTGCTGCAGCCCCAGCACCGTCACCAGCTGCTGCGCCGTCGTCGGACGGTCACGGTTGAGAATGACGAGTGACGTGTCGTAATCCTGGCGATCGGCGTTGTCGTAGTGAGCGACCTTGACCCCGTGGGACTCAAGGTAGTCGAAAGTCATCAAGGCCAGGCCGGGCACCGTGGTGCCGTTCAATACCGCGATCGTTGCGACCTCCTCCACGGTCGGGTCGCTACCGTTGGCCAAGGTCAATCCCAGGAACTGGTCGCGCACCTCGCGGATGCGATCGCGTAAGGGGATGAGGATCTGCGCGTTATCGGGCGTCTCAGCGAAGAGCGTACAGGTCTCATCGATCGTGTAGAAGTGCCGGTCCTCCGGCGCCACCTTGGTGCCCAGGTTGGCGAGCGCGATGATCTCATCGAGCTGTAGATTGGGGTCCACCTTCACCGAGCCCTCGACGATCTGCCAGATCTCGGGTGCGCGGGCGGCAAGCTGCGGCAGCAGCCTCTGGTCGGTCACCCGATCCAGGACGGCGTCGATGATCTGCTGCTGACGCCGCGCTCGGTCGAAGTCCCCCCCCGCCGTGCGGCGGACCCGCGCGTACTTGAGCGCCATATCGCCGAAGAAGTGCTGCTCGCCGGCCTCGATGGTCAGCTCCTCGCAACCGTAGTCCAGCGTCGGATAGCAGTGATCGTAGATCCGCTCAGGCACGTCGATGGTGATGCCGCCGATGATGTCCACCATATCGATGAACGCCTGGAAGTTCAGGCGGACGTAATAGTCGATCTCTACACCCAGGTTGTACTGAACCGTCTCCACGGAGAGGGCCGGCCCCCCGCCGGGATGCCCATAGGCGTCGCCCAGCGCGTGTGCGACATTGATGCGGTTCTCGGTGTAACCCGGTATCGAGACCCAGAGGTCACGCGGGATCGAGAGTACTCCGGCCCGCATCGCCACCGGGTCCAGCGTCGCCAGGATCATCGTATCAGTGCGCCACACATCGTCCTCTTGCTCGCGCTCGTCGATCCCCAACAGCAACACGGTGACGCGATCGGTGCCCTTCCACACGGGCAGAGCCTGCCCCTCGACCCGCTCCACGTTGGGGCTCTCCTCCTGGGAGGACCTGCTGATCGTGAAGTCGGGTAGGATGTCTGAGCGGCTCACCTGATCGCGCATCCAGCTGTGGACCACGAAACCGGACGCCGCCGTCACAATGACGTAGATGAGGACCAGCCCAATGCGCATCAAGGTCGCGTAGGGGACTTGGGGCTGCCGAACGCCCATCCCGGCGCTTTCTCCCATCGCATCACCTTTCACCGACGCCACCCCGCACCTCACCCTAGTCCACGGGGGCCTGGTAATCCTGCCCCAACACGACCACGATGTCCTGCGCCCCGTCGGAGGGCACTCCTTGCGTCACACTCGATGGAGGCAAGTCGAGCATCTCGAGCAGCCTGGCAACCGTCGCGGGCTTGGGGCGATTCTGGATCACCTGCGTGACGCTATAGTCGTGACGGTCAGCATTGCCGATGTAGGCGACGTCCAAGCCACCGGCACTGAGCAGATCGGCGGTCGATCCGGCGAGCCCGGCGCGCGTCGTCCCGTTGAGCACGGCAACCGTCGCGACTTCGGGCGTCGGCGTCGGAATCACCAAGGTCGGCATCTCCTCCGCCTCCACAACCGCGGGTACTGTGGTGAAGACGTAGTCCCGCACCTCACGCATCCGGTCGCGCAGCGGCACCAACACCTGAGCGCCATCCGGCGTCACCCACGGCTGGGTACAGGTCTGATCGATCACAGCCATGCGGATCTCCTCCTTCGGAACCGTGATCGCCAGGTTCGCCAGCGCCAGGATCTGATCCAGTGCGAGATCGGTGGCCACCGAAGCCTGCAACGTCTCGTAGAGCTGCGGCGCGGTGCGGGCTAGCTGCGGCAGCAGCTCGTAGGCTGTCACCCGTTCCAGAATCGCCAGCATCACCTGCTGCTGGCGCCGTGCCCGATCGAAGTCGCTGCTCCCGTGGCGCGTGCGCGCGTACTTGAGGGCCATCTCGCCGTCGAGGTGATGCCAGCCCGCCTCGATGTAGAGAGGATCATAGCCGTAGGCGTGGTCCGGATAGAGCGGGTCGTTGATCGTCTCCTCAACGTAGACGTCGATCCCGCCGATCTGATCCACGAGCGAGACGAAGGCCTGGAAATTAACACGCACGTAGTAGTCGATCGGGACGCCAAGGTTGTACTCGACCGTCTCGATCGCGAGGCCCGGCCCATCACCGGGATGATTATAGGCCTCACCGAGGAAGTGCGCGGTGTTGATGCGACCATCACGATGACCGGGGATCGGCACCCACAGATCACGGGGAATCGAGAGCACACCGGCCTGGCGCGCAGGCGGATCGAGCGTGAGCAGCATGATCGTGTCGGTACGCCACGGGCCACTCTCTTGCGCGCGTTCATCGACACCCAGCAGCAGGACCGTCACCCGATCGCGACCACTCCAGGTCGGCAGGAGCTGTCCGAAGCCGTAGGTGACGTTCTCGCTGGGCTCGGTGCTGCCGGGCAAGCCTGGCGTGAAGCCGGGGGTCGCCAGGCTACCTCGCAGCCACTGGAGCGCGAAGAGGGCGACACCCGCGCTGATCGCGACAAGCAAGACGATGAGGAAGCCGGTCAGCAAGATCGGCGCTCGTGATGATCTCATCAAGGATCGCTGTTTCGTCACCCTATCTCCCGTGTTTATGGTCGCTTCGTCCGGGCAGCACGGGCGTCATTATACCACGCCAACTCGGGTCAGACAGCCAATAGGGCGAGCAGCGCCTCCTCCCAGCGATCGACCGCCGAAGCCAGATCGTAGTGCTCGGTGACAAAGGCCCGCGCCGCAGCGCCCATCTCGACACGGCCCTGGGGGTCCTGGAGCAGGCGGACCACGCTGTCGGCGAAGAACGTCGGCCCGTCAGCCGTCAGGAGCTGCACACCGGGCACGGCGCCCACGCCGTGATTACTGACGCTCGTGGCGACGACGGGCACGCCCATCGCCATCGCATCGACGACCTTCTGCAGCAGCCCCCCCGCAACCAACAGGGGCGAGATGAAGACCGCCGCCGACCGGTACCAGGGCGCCAGATCAGGGACGAATCCGGTGACGACGACCCGCTCGCCGTCCGCGCGGGCCCTCAACGCCTCGGGCGGATCACCGCCCACGATGAGCAGCCGGGCTTCCGGACACCGGGTGAGCACCAGATCCCAGGCGTGATCGAGGAACCAGGTGATCCCCTCCTGGTTGTGATCACGCCCCATCGCCCCCACGAAAAGCAGGTTGGACGCCCCACCCACAGCGGGCGCGACGTCAACGTCGGCAGCCACCGCCGGCGTCAACGGGACCATCAGAAGTGTCTCGGGATCGCAACGGGGCCTCAGGAGCCGCATATCACCCTCCGAGATCGCCAGCATCAAGTCATAGCGCCGGCAGAGCCACGGCTCCAGCCGGCGGAAGAGCGCCCGCTGGGCAAGCGTGACGAGCCGTCGCGGCCCTACAGCGCGCGCCAACCGCTGATCCAGGAGAAACCAGTTGACGTCCTGGGTGCGATAGCTGGCGGGCGGACGCTCGAGGCCCAGAGCGGCAAGCGCCGTCTGCGTCGTCTCGACGTGCAGCAGATCCGGCTGCGTCTCGCGCAGCGCCCGGCGGATGGCGCCTCGCAACGCCCAGTAGCTGCGCAGAAAGGCCACCAGGCGAGGCCCAGATCGGCTGCGATGATGGGGGACCGTATCGACGCGTTCACAGATCGCCGCCACGTCAGGGAGATGGTGCTGCTCATCGTCGGCGATGCGTGCCACCAGCGTGAGCCGGTGCCCTCGCGCGTGCAGCGCTGCCATCAGTCGGAAAAGCGATTCCCCCCCGGCGTGACCGACCGAGGGGGCGGGGAACTGCTTATAGGCAATCAGAATGTGTGCCATCTACATCACCGGGCCCACGTGGCCCCATTGCGACGCGTACGCCGGCGTCGCTTGCCCGGATCAGGCGGCAGGAATGACCTGCACAATGACCTCGGGACGATTGCGCGTCTCGCGGTAGAAGAAATCCGATACGCTCTTCTCCACCGCCCGCTGCACAGTCGCTGAGGGTGTGTTGGCATTGATGCCGCGCATCACCCCCTTGACGATCTCCGTCGACGCCGAGAGCGCCGTGGCCAGCGCTTCAGCCGACGCCATCGCGCGAGCCGTGATCTGCGGCTTCCCGACGAGCTTTCCCGTCTTCTCATCGTAGGCGAGCGCGATCGAACAGACGCCTGACTGGGCCAGATCCTCACGTTGCCGGATCAGGTCAGGGCTGACGGCATCGCCCACCCAGTTGCCGTCAACAAAGATATAGCCGCCGGGTATCCGCTCCCCAACCTCAACACCCTCGTCGGTGAATCGGATGACGTAGCCGTTCTCCACCACGGCGATGTTCTCCCGCAGCACGCCCACCTCCTCGGCCAAGGCGGCGTGCAGCTTCAGGTGGCGAAGCTCTCCGTGAATAGGCACGAAGCACTTCGGTCTCAGCACGCTGATCAGGAACTTCTGCTCCTCCTGGCTGGCATGGCCCGAGACGTGTACCGGCGCCACCGGATGGTAGACCACGTTCGCGCCCTTCTGGAAGAGGCGGTTGATCACCCGATGGACGGTCTCCTCATTGCCCGGAATCGTGTGCGACGAGAGCACGACCGTGTCGCCAGGGATGATGCGCAGTGACGAATGTCGCCCGGTCGCCAGCCGGCCCATGATCGACCGCGGCTCGCCCTGAGCTCCTGTCGCGATGATGGTGACCTGGTCGGGGGGCAGCCGGTTCACCTCCTGCAGACTCAAGATCAGGTCGTCGGGCACATTGAGGTAGCCGAGCTGGCGTGCCATCCGCACATTCTTGGCCATACTCGTGCCGGCGATGGCCACCTTGCGCCCCAAACTGTCCGCCACCTCCATCACCTGCTGGATACGCGAGATCAGGGACGCAAACGTGGCGACGATCACGCGTCCCTTGGCAGGACGGAAGACGTCGGAGAGCGTCGTGTTCAGCGACTGCTCCGAGAGCGTGCGCCCCGGGTGATCGGCATTGGTGCTGTCGGCAAGCAGGGCCAGCACGCCACGCTGCCCAAACTCGGCGAGCTTGGCGATATCGGTGGGCCAGCTGTCGACCGGCGTGTGGTCGAACTTGAAGTCGCCGCTGTGGACGATCAGACCCACCGGCGTCGTGATACCCAGACCGACCGTGTCGGGGATGCTATGACAGACGTGGTAGGGCTCCACCGTGAAGGGCCCCAGATGCAGCGTGTCGCCCGGCTCCACCGTCTCGAGCTTGACCTGCTTCTGCAGCGCGCGGTTCAGCTTGACCTCGATGAGGCCCCGCGTCAGGCGCGTCGCGTAGATGGGGACACTGAACTCCTGC
>NPIE01010062.1_pt3 | contig 10995 bp, 8 predicted proteins | sample 8637661 | NCBI WGS metagenome assembly NPIE01 (sample SAMN07420842, study PRJNA396082) | bioreactor metagenome | isolation source: sample BA12 brine-fed electro-methanogenic bioreactor BA | place: Japan: Kochi | collected 2016-12-09 | reverse complement strand
TACCTCTAATCTCATTGACACATGCAGGTTACTTCCAAGATATTGATTTTCTGATTTCTGTGGTCGTAATCCGATTAATGAAACACCATGTGCAGGAATTAATCCCAAATTTATGGGTTCTCCCGGGTTGATTAGTTTAATCTGGTTATCCCAAAAAGAATATGCAAAATAACCTAATTGTGGAAGACAGAAATCAGGAAAACTTAGATAAATCTCTCTGGGACGATCCTTCCAATTGAAACGGGCGAGAACATTCCATTCCCCGCTATTATTTTCCAGATCTAATCGAATATTGTGGGGGGTTTCTGTATCTAACCAGTCCATAATATTTGCTCGTTTACCAATGATTGGCAGCAGAACTTCAATAATTTTTTTGCGATCCTCAGGTAATTTTGGTAAATCGTCTGAAACCAATAATGATCCACCGGTTATTGCAATGACTGTTGCAAGTGATCGTATCTCATCAATGGTCAAATCAATTTCAGGGCGAACTAATAAACAATCGGGGTCATTGATCCACCAACGTTGATGTTGCTCAGCTCTTGTTAAGATGTTTTGAATTGAGTTTTTGGCTGAGGGCATGTGCGGTTCTTTTTTGAATATACTTGATAAACCAAAATATTTTGGTGTCCAATCCCCGCTCACATCCGCCCCAATCCGATTTGCATCAACCAAACCGATTACTGATCCTAACGGCGCACCACATGCTAGTAAGAATGTCTCCTCACCGGCTACATTTCTAATTTCTTCCATGGTCTTTCTAAGTATTTGCGCTCTGGTGACAGTTTTGTCAAACCGGTCACCTTTTAATGCACCGGCATATAAAAAATCTAATTTTAAGTAAGGGAATCCCCATTTTTTAGTTGCGGTTTCAATCATTTCTCGTACATGATCCACTGCACCAGGAACTGTGAGATCCAGTGCTTGTGTAAAAACGTTCCATACAAAACCAGCGTTGACTGGTCTGCCATCTGGTTTTCTTAAAATCATTTCAGGATGATCTAAGGCAAAATCACTATTCGGGTGAAGAATAAATGGAGCCATCCATAACCCGGGTGTTAGTCCTGAATCCGATATTTTTTTTGATAATGGTGAAACCCCGTTTGGAAAACCTTTTCGGAAGGAGAACCAATCTCCAACCTCTTTTTGATAACCATCATCGATTTGCACGAGGTCAATAGGTAGTTGGCCTTTAAGCTTGACAATTGTATCCAAATTGCGACTAATTTTTTCTTCACTAATGTTTTGATAAAAATGGTACCAGGAACACCATCCAGCGGGTATTTCCTTTTCTATATTGACATTATTTTCTCGAGCAACTGCATTGTAGAAAACAGATAGAGGATCTGGTTGGTCGAAATAAAAGGGAAATGTAACAGCCCAATCTGTAGCTAATGATTGTCCAGGTAATATTGTTGTTCGATCGCCATTTGCCCACATTCGTATTTTAGTTTTTTGTAATAGATTTGCTTCGATGGATCCAAACTGGTTCTTTTGAGATAAAAAGCCAAATAATAAGGCATTTCTGGAGTTTCTGTCGGCGAGCACTCCAAAAAAATCACCACTGAATTTTCCAGCCTGACGAAAAACAGGGGTTCCTGGGTTTTGAACCATCATATCCTGGAAAAAACGAAGACGCGTGTGTCTTTGAATTTGATCATCACGATAGGTCGCCGAATGTGACCAGGATTGCCACCCATTGCAGTGAAAGGAATAATTTGGTTTTACATTTTCATTACCTCGGATAATTCTGCTTTCAATAGCACTGCTTGATTCATCAATATTTAACAGCTCAAAGAAATTTGAATATACGGTGGATGAGGATTGATTTTCTAATAAAGCATTCCACATGAAAAATGGTTGATCATCACTCAATGCAAAAGTTAATCGAATAATTTGTGAAATTTCTTCAATAAAAATTGAAAATTCCAACTGATGCAATTTGCCATGAATGGAATTTGTTAAGGTTTTCATTAATTGGTAAGGATTCCAGGAGTTGGTCAATAAGTTATGTTTTACACCTTCCTTTATTATTTGAACCTTCAATGTAGCATTTTGGATGGATGGTAGTCCAATACGTTTTGAAAACAAGGAAAACGATCCTAAGTCAGGATTACACTCAAATCTAAAGAAGTTATTTTGTAGTTCGATCAATGGCATTTATTGTTCCTTCTCAAATCATTTTCTTAAGGATTATTGTATGCTATTTTTTTATTTAATGTTTGATACGCTTGTTTGGCTAGAAATTTTCAAAAATTTCTATTATGATCATGATCTGAGGTAACAGCATTTACAAGATGAAAACGAAATTTATAATTCGATCAATAGGAATTATTCTATTTATATCAAGCCTGGTTTTGGTTATTTTTACTTTCAAACAATCCCAATCTAATCCATGTATATTCTCAGAAGGATCTTCCTTAGGTGAGATAGACGTAAGTGGATTAAGCAAGGAACAAGCTAAGATTTACTTAATGGCATCGTACGAAAAACCTTTGAGGTATGTAATACATGACTTTGAATTCGAACTAGCAATCGCCAATAGTGGTTATGAATTTCATTACGACAAAATGGTCGATCATTTGAGTTGTGAATCTATATCGTCCTTCGAAAAATTTTGGAACTTTATCTGGAACAGGGTAGAAGAAAATCCGATCAATATTGATTTACTTTATTCACACGACGAAGAAGTTTTACAGAATGTGATTGATCAACAAATAATCCCGTTGGTTGAAAAGTCACCAATTCCAGCTAGCAGAATCTCAGGTACGACTCAATATTACCCAGGCGAAGATGGATATTCCATTGATAAAGCAAAATTAGTGGAAGCAATCAATCAAGAAGTTCTAAAAAGTGAGAGAAATTTGGTTAGAGTTGAAGCAACGCTAATCCCAGCCTCACCTCCGACAAACCAAATGATCAGGGATCATTTAAAAGAAGTGATTACCGAATCACAATTTGATGGTGTTGTTGAAGTTTTTGCCCAAAACCTGACCACAAAAGATAAAACACAATTATTAATGCAAAATAAAGAAGAAAAAGAATCTGGGGTCGCTTTCACTGCAGCGAGTACTATGAAAATTCCAATCTTAATTTCCACGTATTGGAGAAATGATCCTCCACTTGGTGAGATGATGACCGAGTGGATTGAGTATATGGTCGTGTTTTCTGAAAATGATCCCGCGGATCGATTGATGGAACAGATCGACCCAATCCGAGGTCCGATATTAGTAACCAATGACATGCAAAGTTTAGGCTTTGAGAATACATTTATCGGTGGTTATTTTTATTTAGGTGCGCCTTTACTAAATCTATATCAAACACCAGCAAACCAACGAACAGACATCAATATTAATCCCGATGTATATAACCAAACAACACCTGAGGAAGTTGGGGAATTATTGGTTATGATTTACCAATGTGCTGAGAAAGGAGAGGGGGTACTAATTGAAGAAAGCAATGGTTCCATTACATCTGAAGAATGCCATCAAATGATAGAAGTATTGAGCCGAAATCAAATGGGGGCATTAATTGAAGCAGGATTGCCCGAAAATACAACAATTGCGCACAAACATGGTTGGAGTCAGGAACGAGACGGGTTGGTACATTCCTTTAGTGATGTGGGGATCATTTATGGTCCGGAAAATGATTTTGTACTGACCGTGTTTCTTTTTAGCGATCAGCAATTATTATTTGATGTTGCTAATCCTTTGATTGCTCGCATTTCGCAAACTATTTTTAATGCTTATAATCTAAACCACCAAATTTCTTGGCCATTCCCTGAAAACTGAAAAATTAAACCTTAGGCAATAAAATTCCTTGTTGGTTCTGATATTTCCCTTTTTTGTCCGCATAGGAAATTTCACACAGTTCATCCCCTTCCAGGAATAGCACCTGCGCTAATCCTTCATTGGCATAAATTTTTGCTGGTAATGGGGTTGTATTTGAAATTTCTAAGGTGACGTAACCTTCCCATTCTGGTTCGAATGGCGTGACATTTACTATAATGCCACATCTGGCATAGGTGCTTTTTCCTACACATATGGTTAACACACCACGTGGAATACGGAAATATTCTACTGTTTTCGCCAGGGCAAAAGAGTTGGGAGGGATAACACACACATCCCCTTTAAAATCTACCATTGAATTGGTATCAAATGCTTTGGGATCTACGATGGTGGAAAAGAGATTTGTAAAAATCTTAAATTCATCAGCAACTCTGACATCATATCCGTAAGAAGAAACCCCATAGGATATGACCCCTTCTCTTACCTGGTGATCAACAAAAGGCTCGATCATTTTTTGGTCAAGCGCCATTTTCCGTATCCAATGATCAGATTTCAATCCCATTTATTCCTCCGGTTGTAATTTAATTTGCTTTACTTCGTTTTCATTAATAGTTATGAATTCTTCCATCAAATTACCATATGCGTAAGCACTTATTCGGTAATCCCCAACAGGTAAATTGCTAATAACAAAATTCTCCTGCCAGAAACCATCTCCAACAATGCCTTTTGCATACGTTTCAACATAAATGGTCGATCCTGTTAGGGGAACTCCGTCTGTCATTCTCTGAATTACAATCGACTCACCAGCAATCGGATCACCATTTCGGGATAAAAGTGAACCGATCAGGATTCCTCTGCCACCTTCGAAATTTTCTATCAATGGCAGAAATAATTCAGGATTTCTTGCATTTTGAAGCAAAATATCGCCGACCCGAACTTCAAAATGCAAGTGGTTCGTAAAAGCTTTTCCCGTTGCACCAACCTTACCTATTGTTTGGCCTTTTGTGATTTGTTGTCCATTTTCAACAAGCAGTTCTGAAAGGTGGGCATACATTGTATAAATTGGGTCAGCGAGATCAGGTATATTATGTTCGAGAATGATGAAGTTTCCGTACAGGTTGGTGAAGCGACCCCATTTTTTTGACTGGTCATTTCCACTGAAATACACCGTTCCATCAGCAGCTGCAAGCACTGGTGTGCCAAGCGGATTTAGCAGTTCAACACCATCGTGCGGCATCCGTTCACCAAACAAGGTGGAACCAAAACGATAACTAGGTTCGATTACTCTATTGTTTTCTTCGGATATCGGGAAACCTAGAATTGGTACAAATGAATTTTGATTACTTTCTTCTTCTACTGGTGGAACCATTCCCAGGTTGTTCTTTCCAACCTGGGTTGGTGTAATTGTTTCTAATTCCGGCTGTATTATTTCCTGTTTTTCCTCTTGATTGTCAATTTCAATCATTTTCGAAACTGCTGTGGCAGATATAGAAAGTTCAGCATTTTCAATATCGATTGGGGACGTTGAAACACAACCTGAAGATAAAAAAATTATCGCTGCAAGAACAGATTTGATCAGGGGATTGGAAATCCACCGCGTTCTTTGAGTAATTGCCATGTATTATTCTCTAATGAATTTGCTTGCATTTCAAGTTCTTGAACACTAGTCAATAATTTTTCATTGATCTTGTGATCGTTTATCGTTAAGGTGTTTGTTCGTACATTCAAACAGGCACTGGTCAAGCCAGATTTTGCAAAAAACAAGCCAGACGCTGCGTCAGAGATAGCATTGATGTTTCCAGTCTGGGCAGCTTCGTAGGCTAATTTCATCACATTAAGTGCCATTTGGGCTACTTGTAATGGAACCTCAGCTGCGTGAATGGTCGCTTGCTGGATGGCTTCATCTCTAATCGCTACCTCTTGGTCTGTATTTTTTGGCAATCTAAAAGCTTCCATTACCTGATCGAAGGCAGCAGAATCATCATTTCCTGCCTGTGTAAGTTTGGTTCGATAATCGTCAGCGATGTTGATCATTTCAAACATGCGTTCTTTTACATCAACGTACTTCTTCTTACCACTCGTTAATCTGGCAACCATCGCTACCAAAGCAGCACCAGTGGCTGCAGTATGGGCTGCAGCCGCACCACCACCTGGTGTGGGGGTTGCAGCAGCTAATTGATCAAGAAAATCAGGTTCTGATTCATTTGCATTTGAGGAGGTTGTTTGCATTACCTGGAATAATTTCTGTTCCAGTATCTGGTCAGATTCGAAATCATCGAGTTGAATATACCATTGGGCTGCATCGATTAATGCTTTTTGCGGAATCAAGCCAACCAATTCAGAATGATGAATGCCAACACCATAGCGTTCAGCTTCTCGCCGGACAAATTCAACTACTCTTGCAACCGGTGTTTTGCGGTAATTTGTCAGATTCATAGAGACTTGTGCCCGTCCTTCAACCATCACACCCATACCCTTAACAAAGCGTAAGCCTCCTGAAGAGTGACGTACAGCACGAGCAATTTTTTGTGCAATGCTGACGTCATTGGATGTCAGGTAAATATTGAAAGCGATTAACGGTTGACGAGCACCAATAACGGTCGCTCCTGCTTTGCCCAAGGTGGAAGGTCCAAAATCGGGAGTTTTAACCGGTGTTTTACCAATATCAGTTTTTAATTTTTCATACTGACCTGAACGAATACTCTCCAGATTTTGTTTTTCTGGAATAGCGGCAGCCTCTTCATACAAAAATACAGGAAGATTAAGTTCATCACCTGCACGTTTTCCTAATCGACGGGCCATTTCGATACATTCCTGCATGGTAACATCACTGATTGGCACAAATGGTATTACATCGACCGCACCAATTCTTGGGTGTTCACCAGTATGTTGATCCAGGTCAATTAACTCAGATGCTATCTTCATTGCTAGAAATGCTGCTTCTTCAACTGCCTCAGGTTCACCCACATAAGTAACAACAGTTCGGTTATGGTCTAAATCGGAATGATGATCGAGAACAATGACACCAGGAACAGATGTAATAGTATTTATTATTTTTGTCACAACTTCTGGACGACGTGCCTCGGAAAAGTTAGGAATACATTCTACTAATGGATTTGTCATATTACCCTCTTTTTTTTGAGATACTATAATTATATCAATAAGAAATTTTGAATATTAGGAAGAAACTATGTGCGGAAGATTTACTTTAACCTATAAAACAAAAGAATTGCAGCTATTATTGGGGTTGCCAGATTCTGATTTAGATTGGCAACCACGCTATAATATCGCACCTACTCAACCAATCGCAGCTATTTTGGATAATGAATCTAAGAAAATCGAATTCTTGCGCTGGGGTTTAATTCCAAGTTGGGCAAAAGACATTTCAATCGGTAATCGTTTGATCAATGCAAGATCAGAGACCATTATGGAAAAACCATCTTTCAAGAATGCATTCAATCGAAGAAGGTGCTTGATCCTGGCAGATGGTTTTTATGAGTGGAAACGCGCAAAAACCAAGGGTTCTCCTTCACAACCATATTATTTTTATCTTGATAATAAAGAACCGTTCGCATTGGCAGGCATTTGGGAAATATGGCAATCACCCGATGGAAGTGAAATTTGGAGCACTACCATTATCACCTGTGATGCAAATGATGTAGTACAGCCAGTTCATGACCGTATGCCGGTTATTTTTGACAAAGGAGAAATGTTTTCCTGGTTGGAAGATCGTCCTGTAGAAGAGGTCGTAGACATGATGAAACCATTCTCATCCGATAGGATGGGTTCTCACATGGTAGGAAAAGGGGTGAATTCCCCATTTAATGATGTGCCTGAATGTATTGAGGAAAAGAAGTTTAATGGAAAATTATTTTGAAATTAGAGGATCGTTTTGGAACCAATTTTTGATTATCCCTTGACCTAGATAACCCCATCTGATAGGATCTCGTTCATTCAATGCCCCCATCGTCTAGGGGACTAGGACGCAGCCCTTTCAAGGCTAAAACGGGAGTTCGAATCTCCCTGGGGGCACCTAAAAACCACCGCAAACGGTGGTTTTTTTATTTTTGGTGAACCACTAATATAAACTCAGCCTTTTTAAAATTCAATTGTTTTATAACGTCACTTATAGTCCCTCTCAGGAATTTTTCATTTTCCTGAGTAATATTTAACCCTAAGGTAACCCGTCTATTTTTTCCGAAAGTCTGTGAAACCTCATCCAATAATTTTGTCAATCGGTAGGGAGTATCCATTAGGATAATTGGCATGTCAATCGATCTTAGTGAGTAAAGCTCTTTCTTTCTTTGATCTTTCTCTCTAGGAAGAAATCCGGCAAAGTAAAAACGATCTAGTTTGAAATCAAGCACAGATAACGTTGCCATCAAAGATGAGGCACCGGGAATTGGAATGATTTCAATACCAAGTTGGGTAGCCTGATTGATTAATAAGTGACCAGGATCCGCAAAAACCGGTGTGCCACAATCCGAAATTAAAGCCAGATTTTTTCCCTCAAATAATTGTTGAATGATCAGATCAATCTGATTTTCTTCATTGTGCTCATTCAATGTTATCAATTCTTTTTTTGGAATCGATAATTTTTTCAGTAATGTGCTTCCAACTTTGAATTCTTCACAAATTAAGATATCGATACTATCAAGAATATTTTTTGCACGGAAAGTAATGTCATCCCAATTTCCGATGGGAGTCGCTACAATGTACAATTTTCCAGATTTTTTCATAAATTATCTTCTGAGTTAGTTAATGGATCATTTTGATTTTCCTGGCATTCTGCGCATTTTCCAAATAATTGCAGCCAATGATTGTTTACAGAATAGCCAAATTTATTTCCAATACTTTGAAAAAATTGGTTTAGATTTTCCCCTTCAAAATAATGAGCTTTACCACAGCTTGTGCAAATCATAAGGTGTTGATGGCCATAACTGGATTGAAAAAAAGATTGACACCCATCAGGCATGTGCACTCTTTCAATTAAATCAGCTTGTTCCATTTTTTCTATTGTGCGATATACTGTCACCAAACCTACTTTCGAATAGATGTTTTTTGCTTGTAAGTACACTTCCGTAGGGTTTAATAAACGATCACTCTTAGCTAATATATCTACTATGATCTTCATTGGTTTTGTGATACGATAACCTTTGTTTTGAAGAATTTGCAGCCAATCATCGATTTTGTGAGCACTCAAAGAATTTGTCCTTTTTAGGGAAATTTTATATTATTGTATTATAGTAATGGGTAAAGGGATCGTCAAACAATTTGAGATTTTGGTGAATTTATGGAATTATTTTTATCTTTAAGTCCGATACTTCAAGCGCTGTTTGCTACTTTGTTCACATGGGGATTAACTGCAATTGGTGCAGCCGGAGTATTCTTAACAAAAACAATCAACCGAAAATTATTAGACACGATGTTAGGGTTTGCAGCTGGCATTATGATCGCTGCTAGTTTTTGGTCGCTTTTAGCACCTTCAATAGAGATGGCGATAAATAGTGGTCAAGTTGGTTGGATTCCTGCGGCAGTCGGATTTTTAGCTGGTGGGGCATTTTTATTTGGTATAGACAAGTTATTACCCCATCTCCATATTGATGCTCCACTAGAAACTGCTGAAGGGCTTAAAACCTCTTGGCATCGAAGTGTGCTTTTAGTGTTGGCAATAACGCTTCACAACATACCAGAAGGACTTGCAGTAGGAGTTGCTTTTGGTGCAGCATCAGTTGGGTACGGTGAAGCATTAATACCTGGTGCAATTGCATTAGCAATAGGAATTGGATTACAAAACCTACCTGAAGGACTTGCTGTTTCTGCACCATTACGAAGAGAAGGTATGTCAAGGTCGAAGAGTTTTCTTTTTGGTCAAGCTTCTGGTATGGTTGAGCCAGTTGCTGGTGTGTTAGGAGCAATACTCGTCATCGTTATGAGACCAATTTTGCCATATGCGCTGGCTTTTGCGGCCGGGGCAATGATATTNNGTTGTTGCTGAAGAATTGATACCAGAATCACAAGCAGGGGATAATAGTGACTTGGCAACAATTGGATTATTACTTGGCTTTTCTGTTATGATGGTTCTGGACGTTGCTCTTGGATAAGGTATAATTGGCGCTATGAAAAATTCAGACAATCAGAATAATTTTCAAGAAAATAAAAAACAAAAACCAAAGAGAATTGGTTTTATCCTCATCGGTCTTTTAATGGTTATTATTGCTGGTGGAGCAGGCTGGTTTTTAGGTTCCCAGGAAGGTCAGAAATTGCGTGATCAGGAACAGGATAAAGCGATTTTAGAGATTGCTCAAACCCAATTTGATTTAGGTGTACGAGAGCTCGAGGAAGAACGCTACGAAAATGCTCGCAAACGGTTTGAGTATGTTATTCAAATAGATCCGGATTTTCCAGGTGCTCAGGAAAAATTGACAGAGGTTATGATTGCTCAATCAATTGTGAGCACACCAACTCCGATTCCTTCCCCAACCCTCACACCAACACCCGATTTTCGTGGTGAACAGGAACTATTTGACCAAGCGTGGCAATATGTATTGGCTGAGGATTGGGACAATACCATTATCACACTTGAAATATTGCGTGACAAGAATCTACAATTTCATCCAGTAGAAGTGGATGGAATGTATTACATTGCGTTGAGGAACCGAGGTGTACAAAGGATTCTACAAGAGGGCAGCCTGGAACCAGGTATGTACGACCTTACACTCAGTGAACGCTTTGCTCCTTTAGATCATGAAGCAGAAGGGTATCGCGTTTGGGCAAGGTATTACTTAACCGGAGCAAGTTTTTGGAAAATTGATTGGTCACAAGTAGTTTCAATTTTTGGGCAAATTTATCCATCTTTCCCGAATTTGCACGACAGTTCTGGTATGACCGCTCAAGAGCGATATCGGATCGGTTTGTTGGAATGGGGTAAAGCGTTGGCATTACAGGAAGAATATTGTTTAGCACAGGAAAAGTTTGACCTCGCATTCGCAATGTTGGAAGATGAACGATATGCACCAGCGGCAACTGAAATTTCTAATAAATGTGAGGAATCGAAAAAACCTGAAGAAACCGCACTCCCGGAGGTTTCGGTCACACCTACTCCAACTGTAACATCAGAGTTTGTTGTAACAACTGAAGTTCCTGTTGAGACGACTGAAGCACCTCCACCAACTGAACCACCTGTTGAGACAACTGAACCACCTTA
>NPIE01034917.1_pt1 | contig 11013 bp, 14 predicted proteins | sample 8637661 | NCBI WGS metagenome assembly NPIE01 (sample SAMN07420842, study PRJNA396082) | bioreactor metagenome | isolation source: sample BA12 brine-fed electro-methanogenic bioreactor BA | place: Japan: Kochi | collected 2016-12-09 | reverse complement strand
CGACAAATCGGGCGACAAATCCGGAGCGGAATCTCAGCGGTTAGCCGCAGCGGAGGCCCCTACCACCACTTGGGCAACCATCCGCCCAGCCGTTTGCGCGCAGCATCCACGTACGCGCTCTCCAGTGGGATGAGCTGCTTCAGGTCTTCCGCGTAGTCGGCGATGTTCATGTCGTTGTCCTGTGTCACCGGTGGAAGCTCCCAAGCTCGACGGATCGCGTTTCCGGCGATGTCTCGGGTCGCATCGATCAGCTTGCGATATTCGCGCGCAACCCCGGCTGACTCCAGCCCCATCCATGCCTGCCAGAACGTGAGGCGCTCCTGTACGTCCCGGAAGGCCTCGGATATGCGCACATGCTCGCCGACTCCACCGTCAACCCTGCGCCGAACCACGTAGGGAAACTCCTTGTACGAGGCATAGGCACGAAAGGCGTCAGCGTACTGCTCACGCAGTCGGTCTCGTCGCGCTCGTTCGTGGGCCATCAAGACGGTAACGAGCGACACGATGCCGGCCACGATCGCGGCCACCACCACATCACTGAGCAGAGAGACACCGAGGCCGGGTGTAATCCCTGAACTGACTGTCGTTGTGACAGACTCCATCGGCTATCCTTTCCCCGCAGATGTTGACTCCGCGCCCGGATGCGTCGGGGAGTTGTGTGGCGCCTCCGGTCCCATCCAGCGACCCGTCTCACGGTACCGCTCTTCACGGTATAGATGGAGCCTGGCGAGGTCGAGGAGCGCCACGAGTCCGTCTTCGTAGACCCACCGCTTGTCGGGCGGATCCCAGATGTACCACATGCACAACGATCCATCTGTGAACTGGTGCTTCAAGGGACGCGGGTCGGCGGTCCAGACGCGAGGGCGCAAGCACGTGCTGCGCTCGTCGATGAGCACGGTGACCTGCCGGCGACCGAAGTGGTCCACTTCGACCGAGGCGATGTACAGCACCTTGTCGAAGCCTTCGCCGGCGAGGGACAGGCGCTGCACGTCCGGGTACTCGACGTCACAGCCCCGCATCAAGTCGAGTGTGGTGGCCTCGGCTGACTCGGCGACGGTCACGGCAAGTAGCGCCGCCTCACGTCGTCGCCCCATGATCTGGGCTGCTTGGTCGCAAGGATTGGTGCTGCGTAGACGGGCGCCTTCTTGAACTTGGCCGTTCCGTTCAACTGCCGATCGAGTCGCACCTTGTCGATCTCGGTCGCGTAGTCATCGAAGACCTTCTTCATCTCATCAGCCGCAGTCTGGTCATCGTCGGCATCGCGTGCAGCTTCGAGATGCTTACGGGCTCGACCGAGTCGCTCGCTTGCTTGTTCGCGCGTGAGGCCGGTCGGCATCTTGATCGGGTCGGAGACGCCGGCTGGATCAGGCGTCAACCGGTCCTTCAGGTCGACCTCTGCGTACTTCAGGAGATCGACAAGTGCGCCTTCGACACCGGTCTTCCCTACGATGCTTGCGAGCGCGAGCGCCTCGAGGTTGAAAGAGCACAGCTTCGTCGTGAACTGGTTGTTCCATGCTTTGGCGAGGCGTATCGTGCGACGGAACGTGCTTCCACTCACCGCTGCCGAGGCAGTGTCGCACAACTCCGTGTGCTTCTCGGGATCGGATGCATCCCAGTCATCGCCCTCGGTATGAGGGATCCAGAGTCCCGGTGCGTCCTTGCGGTTGAGGGCGACCACCAGATCGACAGTCGGACCATCGTCGCCGAAGCTCACATAGATGGCGCGCTTCGTGACTCGGTAGGTCGCACTCGGATACGCCTCCTTGAGACCATCCCTGAGATGGGTCCGGGTACTCTCCACCACATCTGCGGAGCCGACGCCATCGCCATCGGGGCCGAGTTCGGGGTACGTGCGCCGGTCGAGTACCAGTCCACAGTCAGCGTCGTTTGCCGGCGCCAGCGCGGTGCGGTGGGCGATCGAGCCGGACGCGAACGTGCGCAGCACACCCTCGGAGGTGTTGGCGACCTCGAGCACCGCATCGCGCCTATCCCGCGCTTCACGGAGGTCAGCGTCCGTCGCTTGGACCTTTCGCCGGATCTCATCAAGTGCGTCGCTTACAAAGCTGGACATGCCTTGCCCCTCTCGTCATTGGGGCTGAGCAGCATGTTCGAGCACTCGGTTGTGAAGGTCCGACGAGGGTCGGGCTTGCGAGTTGCGGTTGCGGCGAACTGCTTCACGTTGCGATGCTGAATTGCCCCGTATGTTGTGCCTCTCGTACCGAAGCACCCACATCTTGTGGTCGAGCGTACACCCTGTCCAGCTTCTTGGTCAAACATACGTTCGATGCGGTCTGCAGTGACCGTGCTACGAGAAGCCACGCGACCACCTCCTCCAGCAGCGGCCGAGTTGTTCGACTCCACCGAGCACGAACGCGACGAGAAGCAGCAGTCGGAACCAAAGCGGTGTCTGCGTCCACAGCGCGTGCCACGCCTCTGCCTGAGCCTGGGCAGCTCGGCTCAATAGCATCGTCTGCACCTGTGCACTCGTGTGGACGATCGCCTGGACTGTTGCTGTGGTTTCGAGCATCGCCCCTCCGAGAGCCTGACCAGCGCTGTCGCGCGCAGTCTACTCCGAGGGTCTGACATCCATCCGGCAAGGCACCGTGAGGGGTGTTGACCGAGATTCCCCTGACAAGACACACAGTCGCGACTTGTCACGGATCCATCAAAGAAAGACACGTCTCAGGACACGCGCTCTAGCTGGCGTTTCTCGTTGAGACAGCGACTCCGAGACCGTATTCATCAAGCACCCATCAAAGAAATCATCGCTGTTGGGGCGCCGCCCAGAACGGGAGGTAGCGCATGGCCTTGTTGCCAGCGTTGGGATCAAACGGCACGATCATCCCGGCGTCCACTGCCTCCTTGATGAGCCGTGAGGCGGTGGCACTATTCTTCTTCTCAATCCCGAACCGCTCGCGCACCGAGGCGTTCGTTAGGCTCTCTCTATTGACGTGGCGCAGACACGCATGCAGGTAGACGGATCGGACTCGGTCCGCCTTGTCCATGCTACCGAGGGGCCGTGGGGAGAAGAGCACGACTCGGGTGCTTCCTTCGACGACCTCGGCCAGAGGCGCCGGCAGTTGGAAGAGCTCCGACTGGAACACGATCTTGTCCCAACCGCTTCCTCGCTCTTCACAGGTGCCGATCCGCCGCATGAGAGACGCTAGCAGCTCATTGCGGGAGCGTGGCGGCGAGTCGACGAACCGGTCGGTGTCCACGAGCGGCTCACCGGGGTTCGTGATCTCAATGCGGTCTGAGAAGATCTCAACCATGGGCCCAGCGCCCGAAGCGAATAGATCCTGGTGGATGAGGGCGTTGGCCACGAGCTCACGAACGGCGAGCTCCGGATACATCGGGACTGTCGTTCGCAAGGCGCGCCCGACGACCTCGTTGGACGGAAGCAGACCGTTGATGTAGTCGATGAGACCTTCGAACCCACTCGCGTATCCCATCACGCCAACCTGCTCGCGAATGGCTTCGACGCGGCTGACCCCTGAGTACAGGATGACCCTCATTGCCTTTCGGCCCAGCGGGCCGAGTCTATCCAAGTGTCGAGCGAACAGAATTGCCCCAAGGTTTGTGACGTCCCAACCGCCGGCCTGGTTGGCCACAATCAGCCCGTCGGACTCTAGCGCCTCCAATATGCGAGGGCCGCCGGCAGGAACCGGCAGACCGAGTAACTCGAAGTAGGCCTCGAAGTTGAGAACGGTAAGCACGTCTTCGTCAGGAACACGCTCCGCGGCGACAAGACGCTCAAACGGCGTGCTGTCGAAGATGCGCCAGAGCTCTCGCTCCTTCTCGGGAAAGTCCTTCAGGTTCTTCTTGTACGAGCCGACCCGAACGTACTCATGGCCCTTGAACTTGACCGGGTGGCGGAACGCGGGATCGATCTCCAGGAGAACGACCGGGGCGGAATCCACGATCACTTGGTGGAAGCTGAAATGGATCTTGGGGTCCAAGAGACGCAGGAGCCAGTTCTCGAGCTCCTCATTGCCAACCTTCGTGGTGCTCGGCGAGAAGCCGGTGCCGGCTATCCCGTGATCGTCATCGCAGACACCCCAGACGAGGTAACCGTGAGCCTTGCCGGATAGCGCTGCCGAGTTCGCGAGCGCCGACACGTACTCGCCGATTTCGTCGGGCTTCTCGTTGTTGAGCTTGAACTCGACCCATTCCACTTCGGCCGGCAGTTTGCACAGCTCGCGGACGAGGCTCTCGAGGTACTCCATAGAACGGTCGGTGCTCATGATTGATGCTTCCTCACCTGCAGGGCCACCTGAACTGCTACTAGGAGTGTAGCTGACCGGTTGTGGGCGCCGAACACACAGCCTTGCCCAACACGGGCCGGCAAGCCAAGGATGTTCCGGGGTGGCGCGCCGGCTCGAAGCACCTATCAGACGGACAGCTCGTTAGTAGACGACTCCACGGTGACTCTCTGCGCAGGACATACACATACGGGCATCATGCATCCAGCCTCGCAAGACGCGCTGTCCGCACTCCTCACATACCCGGAAGTACTTCCGATTGGCGAGAGCGGCCGTCTTGAGCTCGTATTCCGATCGGTTCAGGCGAGCAGGACGGGCGAGCGCGCAGCGCCACGTCGAGCGAGGAGAGTGGCAATCCTGCCACTTTACTGCGACGACGAAGACCCGGTCCCACTCAGGTTCCCGCCGAACCCGAACGAAGTCCCGGATGAGTTCTGCATCGGTTGTGGTGGTGACCATCGTCGTCTTGTCCGTCCAGTCCATATCGCGCCAACAAGTCCCAGTCGGACTCATGGCACTTACACTCGCATGCCCCGTCGGTCCGAATGAACNNCGAGGGTCTGGGGCGCCAGCGCCTCAATGAGTCGCGCTAGATCCTCGGGCCAGGCGTGTCCACCGCTGTGAATGAAGCGAGCCTCCACTTCGCGCTTCTCCGCCCAATCGCGAAGCGCACATCGATCCCGACTCCAGTAGCCGCTCCAAAGGGACCACACGAGTGAGACGTGCGCCGATCCTATGTGATCGAGAAGCTGCGCTGTCCCGTGGTTGCTGCGAGCACACATGAGGAAGCGACCTGGCGTGGCCTTCAGTTCATCAGAACTGACCTTCGCGGATCGCGCCATCTCGTAGACAAGTTCCATCTTGCCGGCGACCTTCAGCTTCTCTACCTGATGGGGAGCGAAGCTGACCCGCACACCATCCCAGTCAAACTGCGGGATGTAGTCCGACAGCGCAGATAGCTTCTGCAGCACAAATGCTTGGTACGGGTCGATGACGAGATCACGACCGGACCTCTTCGCCGCACGGAAGCACGAGACGAGTCGATCAAGATTCTGCCCTGAGATCACGACGGCAACGATGTGGTCTGCGTTCGACGCGGCGAGCTCTACGAGGGCATCCTCAACCTCGACCTCGCTCCGCAGCCCATGACTCTCGCCCCCCGAACCGAGAGTCGTTCCCTCAAGCAGTAGCCAGTCGGGTCTCTTCAGCCTGTTGTCTCGCAGCATTCGTTCGAAGCGCTGCCCCGTACGGCCATGTGCGCGCAGGTCACCCGAGTATATGAGCTTCTGCCCGTCTGCCTCGACGAGTAGTGCTCGCGAGTCCGGAGCGGCGTGATCAACCGGTATGCCGGTGACCGTCAGACCGCCTATCATCAGCGGCTCGTCATCGGGCAGTTCACGCAGATCAGTGGGCAGCTTCGAGTCGGGGAAGAGCACTTCGCCCACTTGAAGGACCGCCAAGGTCCCCCGGCTCCCGTAGACTGGGATAGATCGGTGAGCATGATGCGCGAGCCCGTAGTGGTCCAGGTGGGCGTGCGTCAGGATGATCGCCGATACGCCTGGTACTCCGGGGTCTGCTTCATAGAGCCCAGGTATCGGCCGGAGAATGCCTTCCGATAGAAGCGACTCGGTCGAGCGCTGAGGTGTGCCAAACGAGTAGTCGCAGCCCTCTGCATCGTAGAGAGGCATACCGAGATCGAGCAGGATTCGCGAGCCGTCGTCGGCGATGACCTCTACGCACATGCCGCCGATCTCATTGCGACCACGCCAAACGTTGTGGTTCAAACCAGCCCCCAATGTCATGACCTTCTAGTAGCCTAGCAGCAGGGTCTGACAGTCAGATGATCCGAGGGAGAAGGTCACGAATGGATTCCGGGCAACTCAAGACCATGCCGGTGGGCGACATCAGCGGGGAGTTCTTCGTCCCCTCCTATCAACGTGGCTACCGATGGGGCCAACAGGAAGTCGGTCAGCTACTCGATGACATCAGGGAGAGCGACGGGGCGACCTACTACCTGCAGCCAGTCGTGGTGAAGTCCCGGGAAGACGGCTCATGGGAGCTCGTCGACGGTCAACAGCGTCTCACGACCTTGTACCTGATCTTCCGCTACCTGAAGAAGACGCACCTGCCGAGCGCCACGGTCGGCTACTCACTCACCTACGAGACACGTGAAGGGAGTAGGGCATACCTCGAACAGCTGGACGAGCTCCTGGCGCCCAGCAACATCGACTACTTCCACATGTTCAATGCGTACACGTGCATCGAGAACTGGTTCGCACAGTTCGAGCACAGAACGACTCACGAGGCCACGCGCTTCTACGGCTATCTGTTCGACAACGTCAAGGTGCTCTGGTACGAGGCGCCCAGTACCGTCGATTCGCGGGATTTATTCACCCGCCTCAACGTGGGTCGCATCCCACTGACTGACGCCGAGCTCGTGAAAGCGCAGCTCCTGAGCCACGGACAGGACGGCCTGGGCGGGACCGACCGCGCCCTCGAGATCGCTGCGCACTGGGATCTTATCGAGCGCGACTTACGAGCGCCTGAGCTGTGGGCGTTCCTCACCGGCCAGGCTGAGGCAGAGTCCACCCATATCAGTCTTCTCCTCGACACGATCGCAGGCGGAGTGCGGGGTCGCCAGAGGCCCCTCTTCCACACGTTCGAGACGCTGAGGGAGAACATCTCAAGTGATGCGCATGCGTTCTGGCGTGAGGTTGTCGATCTGCACTCAACGGTGCTGGGTTGGTACGACGACCGCGATCTCTATCACAAGGTCGGCTACCTCATCGCGGTAGGGCGAACCTTCGGCGATCTGGTCGTCCTCTCAAGGGGCAAGGGCCGTAGCGAGTTCGAGTCTGCGCTCGATGCCGAAATCCGCATGCACCTCAACCTGCCGATGGCGCAGCTGTCGGACCTGAACTATGAGAGGAGCTACCAGAAGACATCCGACGTTCTGCTCCTCATGAACGTCGAGACGATCCGAAAGATGCGGAACTCCTCGGAAAGGTACTCATTCAGAGCTCATGCCGCCGGCGACTGGTCCCTGGAACATATCCACGCCCAGAGCGCGGAACCGCTCAACAGGGCCGAACAATGGCAAGCGTGGCTGCAGTACCACCGAGAAGCACTGACCAACCTGCCCGGACTCGATGAACACGACAGAACCGCTCTGCTCGAGCGGGTCGAGCAGGCGCTGTCGGGGAAGTTGACCCGCCAGGTGTTCAGTGCACTCGAGAAGGACCTCGCTGCGGCGCTCTCACCCGACGACCAGTCCGATGACTACCTTACGCACTCAATCGGCAACCTGGCACTATTGGCACACGGCGACAACGCCGCACTCAACAACTCGGTCTTCGAGGTCAAGCGGCGAGAGATCATCAGGCTGGACAGGGAAGGCTCCTACATACCCGCCTGCACTCGCAACGTGTTCCTGAAGTACTACACGGGTGCGGCCAGCCAGCAGCTCCATTTCTGGAGCGTGGCCGACCGGGAAGCGTACTTCACGGCAATCGAAGCCCAGGTCAGCCCTTACCTCAGGGAAGATGAGGTGCCCGCATGACGACTGAGAGTCGCAAGACTACATTCCTCGCGCTGACCGGAGAGCAGGCGTCGGGCGCGGCCATGGTCGTACAGCGCGTTGAGATCCNNTCTTCCAGCGCGATTACGCGCAGGGACGCGATAACGACTCCGTCCAGAGGATTCGAGCGGACTTCCTCGATGTACTCTTCTCGGCCGTCGTTGGCACGCAGACGGTTGGCCTCGACTTCGTGTACGGAGGAGTGAACGACGGCGTTCTGCGCCCGCTCGATGGTCAGCAGCGCCTGACAACGCTCTTCCTGCTTCATTGGTACCTCGCATCTCGGGCCGAGATGCTCAATCCAGATGACGGATGGACACAGTTCTCATACGCGACCCGCCAGAGTGCGCGCATGTTCTGTGAAAGCTTGATAGCGCATCCCCTGCACAACGGGGTTCGGCCCTCTGAATGGATAACGGATCAGCCGTGGTACCTCTTCTTGTGGCGGCACGATCCGACAATTCAGTCGATGCTCGTGGTGCTCGACGCCATCGATGAGCGATTCTGCGAGACCGATGCGCGCACGTCATGGGCCCGCCTGGCCGATGCGGAAGATCCCGCAATCTGGTTTCACCTCCTACCTCTGTCCGGTCTCGGAACCGCCAGCGGCGAAGAGATGCGGCCGGAGGATCTCTACATCAAGATGAACTCGCGTGGCAAGCCTCTGACGGACTTCGAGAACTTCAAGGCCCACTTCGAGCAGACCATCCAGTGGTCACCGCGCTCAGCCGAGTTCGNNTCGCGCTGAATGTCGACACCAGATGGTCCGACCTCCTATGGAGCCTTCGAGGCGATGACGATCTCATCGACGATGAGTTTCTGCGCTACCTTGAGTTCGTCACCGAGGTCTGCGAATGGCGGGATGGCCGCACCGATGGGGCCGGCCAACGTCTCGATCGGCGGACGCTTGGCGTGTTCGGCGAGGATTGCCCCGGGCATCAGGCCCATTTGGACTTCCTCTTTGATGCCTTAGACGCATGGTGTGACCATTCGGCCTACGATCTGTTCAACGCGCTCTTCGGAAGCAACGGGGATCGGGACTCGAATGCAGTACGGACTCGTCTGTTCTTTCGGGGGGCCGACGAATCAGAGAACGCATTCAACCTGTTCGAGGCATGCTGTCGCTCGTACGGTGAAGCGCGTGTCCGAGCCCGCGTCTTCTCTCTGGGCCAGAGCCTCGTCCTGTATGCCGTTCTCCTCCACATCATCGAGGACACTCCCGACTTTCCACGCCGAGTCAGAGTACTTCGCAACCTGATTGAAGCCTCAAGCGACCGCCTGCGCCCTCAGAACATGCCGTTGATACTGGACGATGTCCACCAGGTGATCCGGCACGGTGCAGTGGACATGGTCGCGACCTTGAACCAAGCCCAGGTCGACGACGAGAGGCGCAAGACCGAGTTCCTCGCTGCAAATCCGCACCTGCAGGATGCGGTGTTTGCCCTCGAAGATCACCGCCTGCTTCGCGGCTGCCTCAGTGCCTTCGAGCTCGATGCGACTGTGTTCGAAACGCGAGCGCGCACGTTCGAGGACCTGCTAGCGCATCCAGAGCACTGGACGCACCTGCTGGGCGGACTGCTCGCAACCGGCGAGTACCAGCGTCAACGCACGAATTCGCGCCCGTTCTTGTTCGGGACGGACTCCAGCAAGCATGAGAGCGCATGGCGCGAACTGCTGACAGGCCCGCCACGTGACGTACTGGAGCAGACACGCGAAGTCCTGGGCCGGTTCCTCGATGGTGTGGCACCGTCAACCGACGCCGTAGCAGCGATGCGCTCCATCGCCGCTGACTACCTTGCCCAATGTGAGACCGAGCGGCGCTTCGATTGGCGCTACTACATGGTCAAGTACCCGACCATGCGCGAGTTCGGATCCAGTACCTACTACGCGGAACGGGACGCCGAGACCGGCGATCTGGCAATGGGGTACTCGCTCTGCATGATGAGAGCGGGCGTCAACGGCTTGAACAGCAACTACCGTGATCCATACCTGCTCGCCATCGTCCGCGAACTCGAAGATCCGGGTGTCGTTGAGGACAAGTGGTTCACCGGCTACGAGGACGCACCTCGCAGGCTTCCGTTGACGAAGAGCGGCGCATCGATCCGTTGCGTTGCCGACGGATTCGAGCTCGCGGCGCCGGAGCTCGGGTCATTTGCCGAAGGCTTCGAGAGGGCCTGCGCCGATCTTGGTTGCGATGAGAGCCACCGCATCCGACTGACACAAGTCGAGATTGACGGCCACAGGCTTGATGCTGTCGATCGGGTGAAGGCCGGCGCCGATATCGTGAAGTGCCTGGTGAATGCCGGGCTCTGACCGAAGGCTGGGCAAGTCCGAGCCGAGGGCCAGAGGTGCGTTTCGGTTGCTGTTGACGCTCGCGGCGTCGGCGGCCAGTACCCGGTATGTCGCCAGGTGACCTCAGGCTGATGTCTCGGAGCTTCGCCGCGGGACGCCGCTTGGCTCGCCTAGAGGCGACGCACGGCGCCTGCTGCTAAGAAGGCACTTGTTGGGCGGAGACTCGCCGGCCGATTCTCACCACTCACCAGACCTGATTCGATCATCGTGGAGAATCGCCCAAATGTACGAGGAGCCGCGGACAAGGTTCGTGATCTCTCCGGGAGCCGTAATTGGCACCAACTCCAGCGCCTTCTCAAAGTCGGATGCGGCGAGCGTGAAGTCGGTGCGGTCAGTCCTGAGCGAGTTGCCCGAAACGCTATAGGTGAATGGCTTGCCAGTGATTGTCGCGAACTGCTCCCCTTGGTGCCCCTCGATTCGCCGCCAAACGGATTGCAGCGACCAGCGCATGAGCCCTCCCATCGTGTAGCCCCCGGCTAACGCTACACCAGCAGCGCCCTGAGTTGCCCAACTGAATGATCTCGATACCGCTCGTAGATTGCAGCGGAATTGCGTGATGCGTGATTGGGCCTCACCAGGCCAGCCAACGACTTGTAGTTGGTCACCTTAGCGGAGATGTTGGACCAGTCTAGGCCTGTAATCGCGGCCATCTCACGACACAGTTCCGCCTGTCGGCCGTACGGAAAGCCCTCCAACTGGAGTTGCTTGAAGATGATGAGCGAACGAATCTCATTCTGCTCGCTCCACTGAGACCCTGCTCTGAACTCCACAACGACCCTCCTGCTTCCGCCTACGGTACGTGTTTGCGGATAACCCGCGAGC
>NPIE01011750.1_pt1 | contig 11018 bp, 6 predicted proteins | sample 8637661 | NCBI WGS metagenome assembly NPIE01 (sample SAMN07420842, study PRJNA396082) | bioreactor metagenome | isolation source: sample BA12 brine-fed electro-methanogenic bioreactor BA | place: Japan: Kochi | collected 2016-12-09 | reverse complement strand
ATCGACGACGCCGTCGGTCTCGGCGAAAATCTGCTTGATCTGCTCGGCCAGCTTGACCCGGTCCTCGGCGGTTGGTCCGTAGATTTCGGCCACCAGGGTCTGCAGGACCGGCGGGCCAGGCGGCACCTCGGCAACGACCAGCGCGGCGCCGTATTGCTCGGCGATCGCCGCCAGCTGTGGCCGTACCCGCTTGGCGATGTCGTGGCTGTTGATGCTGCGCGCATGCTTGGGCAGTAGGTTCACCTGGATATCGGCCAGGTGCGGTCCGGAGCGCAAGAAATAGTGGCGCACCAGGCCGTTGAAGTTATACGGCGAAGCGGTGCCGACATAGACCTGGTAGTTGACCACCGCCGGATCACCGCTTATCACCCGGGCCATCTCCAGTGCCGCCCGCGAGGTCTGCTCGAGGGTGCTGCCCTCGGGCAGATCGAGGATCACCTGGAACTCGCTCTTGTTGTCGAACGGCAGCATCTTCACCTTGACCAGGCCGACGCCGACCATGGCCATCGCGCCGAGGAGCAGCACGGTGATGCCGATAAAAAAGATCGCCCGAAAGCCGCCATGGCCGAGCAGCGGGTCCATGATCCGGTGGTAGAGGCGGGTGAATAGGTCGTCCGGAACCTGGTCGTGGTCGGTTCCGCCCCCGTGTTTCCTGCTTTTCAGGATATGGGTGGCTGCCCAGGGAGTGACGGTAAAGGCGATCACCAGCGAGAAGATCATCGCCGCCGAGGCACCGATCGGAATCGGCCGCATATATGGTCCCATCAGGCCGCCGACAAAGGCCATCGGTAAAATGGCGGCGATCACTGCCCAGGTGGCCAGGATGGTCGGGTTGCCGACCTCGCTGACCGCCTCCACCGCGACGGTTGTCATAGAGCGGCCGCGATTTCCGGGCAGCCGCAGGTGGCGGACAATGTTCTCGACGACGACGATGGCGTCGTCAACCAGGATTCCGATGGAGAAGATCAGCGCAAACAGCGTGATCCGGTTGAGCGTGTAGCCGTAGAGATAAAAGACAAGCAGGGTCAGGGCGAGCGTTGACGGGATGGCCAGCATGACGACGATCGATTCACGCCAGCCGAGGAAAAACAGGATGAGCAGGGCCACGCCGAATACCGCGATGCCCATGTGCAGCAGTAGCTCGTTTGATTTTTCCGAGGCGGTCGCCCCGTAGTCCCTGGTGATGCTGACCTCGATGTCCGCCGGTATCAGCGTTCCCTTGAGACTGTCCACCTTGTCGAGCACCGACGCGACGACGCTGACCGCGTTGGCACCCGGCCGCTTGGCCACCGAGATGGTCACCGCCGCCTCCGGATCGTGGAGGTCGGGTGCGCCGAAGAGCACGTAGGTCGACGGTTCCTCGGGGCCGTCGATGATCTCGGCGACCTCTTCGAGATAGACCGGTTTGCCACCGTAAACGCCGACCACGATCCGGCCCACTTCTTCGACGCTGGTCAAAAACGAGCCGGTCTGCAACTCGATGTCCTGGTTGCCGCTGGTGAGGACCCCGGAATAGCGCTGCTGGTTGGCCTGCTGCAGCATCGGCACCAGCTGGTTGATCGAAATATCCCGGGAAGCGAGCAGCAGCGGGTCGAGGCGGACGGTCACCTGCCGCCTGGTGCCGCCGATCAGACTCGTTTCCGCAACCGACGGGATGCTCTTGATCGCATCGTCAACCTGGGCGGCCAGGCGCCGCAGCATAAAATGGTCGTAGTTCGGGCTGTGCAGCGTCAGGGCGAGGACCGGCACATCGTCGATGGTGTGCGGTTTGACCAGCGGCTGCGAGACATTGTGGGGAATGCGGTCGAAATTGGTGGCCAGTTTCTGGTTGAGCCGGACGATGGCAGTCTCCAGATCGGCCCCGACGTAAAAACGGACGATGAGCAGGCTCTTGCCGGCCATCGACGTGGAGTAGATGTACTCGACATTGGGCAGCTCGTAGAGCAGCTTTTCCATCGGGATGGTGACCTGCTCTTCGATCTCTTTCGGGGTGGCGCCCTCCATGGCTACCATCACGTCGATCATCGGCACCTTGATCTGCGGCTCTTCCTCGCGCGGCAACATGGCCACGGCGAGGATGCCGAGCAGCAGTGAGGCGATGATACCGAGCGGCGTCAGTTTCGAGTTGATGAAGGCGGCGGCCAGTTTGCCGGCAAAACCGCTTGGTTTACTCTCCGAAGTGCTCATGTCGATCCGTTGGTTGATGCTGTGAAGGGTCGGTGTCGGCTGCTTATTAGTTGATGGTTACCGGCTGGCCGTCCTGCAGGTGCTGGTGACCGGAGACGATGACCCGGTCGCCGGCGCTGACCCCGGCGAGAATTTCCACCGTGCCGTCATGTTTCAGCCCGGTTTTCACCAATTGCAGGCGGGCCCGTTGTCCGTCGGTCAGGAAGATTCGCTCCATCTGGCCAAAGGGCAGGACTGCATCCTGCGGAACCATGAAGGCAATGCCTCGCTCACTTGGCAAGCTGATCCGGGCGAATTGACCGGAGCGGATCTGTTCGGCCGAGTCGATGGCCAGTTTGACCGGGGCGGTGCGCGAACGAGGATCGGCGGTCGGAGCGATCTCGATGATCCTGCCGGTGGTCCGCAGCCCCGCCGCCGGCAGGTGGATCGGTAGCTCATCGCCAATGGACAACGCCAGGACGAGCGACTCGGGGACGTCGGCCAGGACCTGCAGGTGGCCTTCGTTCTCCAACTGCAGCAGGGGCTTGCCCGGTGTCGCGAGATCGCCGATGCTGGCCATCTTCCGGGTGATGATGCCGCTGAACGGAGCGGTGATGGTGGTATAGCCGAGCATCGTGCGGGCCTCTCTGAGTGCTGCTGCGGCGATCTGGCGGGTCTCCTCCAGGGTGCGGACCGTTTCCGCGGTGGCAGCGTTTTTAGCCAGCAGGCTCCGCTCCCGGGCCAGGTTTCGCTCGGCCTGCTCGAACTGGGCCTGGGCCTGCAGAAGTTGGGCGTTGATCTCGTCTGCACTGAGGGTTACCAACAGGTCGCCTTCGTTGACCCGTGAACCGAGCGATACCGGCAGTTCAACGATATTACCGCTGATTCGGGCGGCAATCGAGGCGCTTTCCGCTGCCTGTACAGTGCCCATGATTTCGACCTGGCGGGCCGGCGCCTGCTGCTTAACGGTGACGACGGAAACCGGCGCCGGCTCCAGCTGCTCTGCCTTCTCGACGTGCTCCGGGGCTTCCGACGAGCAGCCGGCGGTAAGCAGGACGGAAAAAGCGGTGAGCAGAATGAAGGGAAGGACTGCGGGCAATCTCCTCATGGCTGTGTCTCCAGAAGTTCTTTCGTGGTTGGTGCGAATTGCTGCAGGCCGGCCGCCTGTCGCAACAGGGCGGCAGCGGTCCGGCAATTGGCCCGGGCCGCCGACTGGCGAACCAGGGCGTCGGTGAGCCGTACCTCGCTGTCGATCAGGTCGGAGGCGAGGATGACGCCTTGCTGGAAGCGCTCACGATTGAGTTGTGCGCTTTCCCGGGCGACCTGGACCATCTTTTCCGTTACCTGCCTTCGTTCGGCGGCCTGGCGCCGGTTCAGTTCGGCCTCCTGGATCTCCAGGTCGACGGCCAGTCTGAGTTTGCCGAGTTGCTCCTTGAGCTCGGCGAGTTCCGCGGCTTTCTGGGCGATCTCGCCATCCCGGCGGCCGCCGTCATAGAGCTGATAGGTCAGCTGCAGACCGGCCAGCCAGGAGCTGCCGTCGCCGTCGACCTCCCAGCCGCGGTCGTACTGGTAGCCGGCAAAGCCGTCAAGGGTCGGGCGCAGGGCTCCGCGGGCGCCGGCCAGGGCAGCCTCGGCGGCCATCAACCGGGCCTGCAGGGCCGCGATTTCCGGCCGCTCACGGTACGCATCGACAGTCGGCACCGACTGTTCGTCGCCGGCGCCGGGCAGCAGCACCGCGTCGGTGCCGCTCAGGCCGAGCAGGTTGAGAAAGCCGCGTTGTGCCAGATCCAGCTGGTGCCTGGCGATAATCAACTGCTCGCTGGCCCGGGCTTGTTGTACTTCGAACTGGAGCAGGTCGGCGCGGAGCAGATCGCCGGCTTCGTAACGGGCCGCGGCCACCTGCAGGGACGAGTCGATGGCGCTGAGTTCCGCTTCCCGGGCGTCGACCTGGTCGCCGGCCTGGATGATAGTCTGGTAGGCACGAACGACTTCGTAACCGAGACGGTGCTCGATGGCAGTGCGATCCGTCTCGCTGGCCAGCTGCAGCGCTTCGGCGGCCTCGGAGGCGGCTTGGTCGCGGCCGCCGTTATAGAAGCGGTAGTTTATTTCCGCCTTGAAACCGAGGTTGTCGGTGCGGCCGGGGTCGTTGAAATCGATGGTGTTGTCGAATCCGCCCTGGTTGAGGATGGCGCCGAAGGCCTGCATCGGGTTGTCGGTCTGGCTGTAGCCGCCGCTTAGGCTGATTCCCGGCTGCATCGCGGCGACGGCCTGGTGGCGGGCTGCCTCGGCGGCGGCGATGCGTTGCCGGGCGATCTTACTGTCCGGGCTGTTTTGCAGGGCGTAGATCACCGCCTGCCGTGCGGTCCAGGCGTCGGGCGGATCGGCGGCGGCCGCCGGACCGGCCAGGCAGAGGGCGAGTGCCAGGCAAGCGGCGGTGAAGAGGTGTCGAAGCGGCGGTGCTGCATAGGTCATGGAAATACCCCGTGGCTCGGTTCGGGTGAAAGGGCGCGTGTTTAACAAAAAACTTAAATAGAAATAAGCGCCATTGTTCCTGCTGTCAAAGAAAAATGTATCATAAAAGAGGCAAATAGTCGAAAAAAAGGGATTTATGCCACGAGGTAGGAGAGTGGGGAAAGCGGTGAGCCTACAGGGGACCTTGAAAAATTCGGAATTTCTTTCATTTTCAAGGTTCCCTACAGATCGATTGCGGCCAGGGCGGTCAGCAGGGCCTGTTTGACGGATTCGCCGGAAAAAAAACGCTCATAGCTGCGTCGCGCCAGCAGAGACCGATCGGCCAGTTTCTGCGGCTCGGCCAACAGGGCGGCGGCAGCGGCCGCCAGCGCCGGACCATCGGTGGGTGGCACGAAGCAGATGCCGCTATAAGGATCACCGGCAAGTTCTTCAGGGTAGGCATCAGAGCAGCGGGTGATCAGCGGCCGTCCGCAGGCCAGCGCTTGGTAGACCTTGTTTGGGATGACCCGGCCGGCCTTCGGCGAGGCCCCGAAAATGCCGAGCAGGATGTCAGCCTCACCGATCCGTCGGGCGAGTCGTTCGTAGGGCAACCACGATTCGAAGCGCACCTGCGGCAGAGCACCCGCCTGCTGTCGGCAGGCCGGGCCGAGCGGCCCGTCGCCGAGCAGTGTCCAGCGTGCTTCGGGCAGACGGGCAGCCGCATCGACGATAATCTCCGGCCCCTGCAGCCCGATAAAACTGCCGAAAAACAGCAGCTCCGGCGGCTGGTGAGGTTCGTGTATCGGCTGCGCGGGGAAGAGAGCCTCTTCGGCGCCGACCGGCACGACGAAGGTTCTTTCCGGCGCAGCGCCGAGCGTCTCGACGAAGAAGCGGCGGTGTGGCGCGGTATCGGCGAGAACGAGGTCGGCGGCACCAAACAGCGAGCGTTCCCAGGCCAGCAGTCGCTTGCCGTGCCGGCTGCCGGCGGGGAATTTCTGCCGCTCGAAGATCGCTTTGTCCCAGGCGCTGATCAGCGGATCGAAGATGAGCGGGATACCCCGGCGGTCGGCAAAGCGGCGGGCCGAACGTAGATCGCTCTGCCGGAAGGTCGGCACCCAGAGCGCGTCCACCGGCGGCAGACCGGCGAGGATCGATTCGATGGTGCCGGTCAGCGAGGAGTGCGGCTTAAAATCGACGATTTGGTGCCCGCACTTTCTCAGCAGACCGCGCAGGATTCGGTTGCGGGAGTAGTCGGCGTCAAAGCGTCCCCACCAGAGGATGGTTTTTTGTGCTTGTGGCTGTTTCATCGTGTGTCGCGTCTGTCTTCGTCTCGGTAGCGCATCCTTAACCGGTTCGACAGGTTTGTATCAATCCTGCGTTTTCGGTGGCGGCCGCCGGGAGCCGGACGGCCGGCGGGAAATCTCGCCGTGGTGCTGCTCGCCCTGCGGCGAGGTGGTGATTGAAGGTATCCGTCCATCGAGCAGATCGAGGCGAAGCAGCCGGGAGTAGTGGCCGTCCGCGGCGAACAGGATTTCGGGCGATCCCTGCTCGATGATGCGGCCGTTTTCCATCACGACGATCCGGTCGGCCCGCCGCACAGTGGACAACCGGTGGGCGATGATGATCGATGTGCGGCCCTCGAAACTGCGGGCGATCGCCTCTTCGAGGATGCTCTCGGTCTCCGAGTCGATCGAGGCGGTGGCCTCGTCGAGCACCAGGATTGCAGGGTCCCGGCACAACACCCGGGCAAAGGAGAGCAATTGCTTTTCACCGGTGGACAGGTCCCGACCGCCTTCGCCGAGCATGGTATCCAGGCCGGCCGGCAGCTTGGCGACGAAACGGGTCATGCCGGTCTGTTCCAGCACCGCTTCGACGTGCTCGCGGGAGCAACCGGTGTCCATGACGATATTGGCCAGCAGGGTATCCTTGAGGATGAAGACATCCTGCAGGATGACACCGACGATGCGACGCAGCTGCCGGGCCCGCAGCTCGGCGATATCGACGTCGTCGATTTTAATGGTGCCGCGCTGCGGCTCGTAGAAGCGCAGCAGCAGGTTGATCAGGGTACTCTTGCCGGAGCCTGTGGCGCCGACGACGGCTATGATTTCGCCGGGTTTGATGCGCAGGGTGAAGTCGACGAGAACCGGCTGGTCCGGTTCATAGCTGAAACTGAGGTCGTTGAACGACAGGCGGCCGGCAGGAGCCGTCAGCTGTCGCGGGTTGGGCGGATCGGTGAAAGCGGCTTTCGTGTCGAGGGTGGCGAAGATTCTCTCGGCCGAGGCCAGGGCCGACTGGACGATCGAATATTTCTGCGACAACTCCCGCAGCGGCTGAAAAAAGAGGCGCATATAGGCGAGGAAGGCGACCATTTCGCCGATGGTCAGGGTCCTGTCGATGACCTGGGCGCCACCGTACCAGAGAATCAGTGCGATGGCCATGGAACTGAGCAGCTCGGTGAGCGGCATGAATGCGCCGAACAGCCGGATCTGACTGAGCGTTCGGGCCAGATACTCCGCGCTGAGGCCGGCGAAGCGCTCGGCGGCCCGGCGCTGCCGGCCGAAGAGTTGGATGATAACGATGCCGGACACCGCTTCCTGGGTGTAGCTGTTGAGCCGCGACAGCTGGCTGCGGATGGCCCGGAATTTTTCGCGTGCCAGCCGGGCGAAGACCACGGTCAGCAGCAGGGCGATCGGGATGAACAACGACATCACCAGTCCCAGCCGAAAATTGATCAGCAGCAGCACGACAAGGATGCCGGCCAGGCGGAGGATATCGTTGAACAAGGTGACCAGCACCGAGGTGAACATTTCGTGCATGTTCTGCACGTCGTTGGTCAGCCGGGTCACCAGCCGCCCCGTCGGTTGACCGTTGAGAAAGGCCAGGTCGAGATCGAGGATATGGGCGAACAGATCCTGGCGAATGCGGTGCATCACCGACTGGCCGACCCATTCGAGCAAGACCACCTGGATAAAGGTCAGCGCAAATCCGATCACGACCAGCAGTCCGAAGTGCAGCGCCGTGGTGACCAGGCCGGAGATGCGGGCCGCTTCGGCCAGGTCGGGAGCGGTAATATAGGAATCGATGCCGCTTTTGAGCAGGTAGGGCAGGGCCAGGGTGGCGCCGGTGACGCCGAGCGACAGCACCACGGCGATAGCGATGGACCGTCGAAAGCCCCGGCTGTGGAGCAGGATTCGATGCCACAGCCGAACGTCGCTGAGCGAGGCCTGCTTGCCTTTTTCGATGTAGCCGAAATCATGCATCGCGCCGATCCTCCGTCCCTTCCTGCAGCTGTTTGCGATACATGGCCTGGTAGAAATCACTGCGCTGCAACAATGCATCGTGCGGTGCGTCATGGAGCAGGCGGCCCTGGTCGAAGAGCAGGATGCGATCGGTCATGGCCAGCAGCTTGATCCTGTTGGAGACGATAAACACCGTCTTGCCGGCGAGCCGTCTCCGCAGTGCCTCGATGATATGGCTCTCGGTGGCGGTGTCGACGGCGGACAGGCCGTCGTCGATGACCAGGATCGGCCGCCGGCAGATCAGCGCTCGGGCCAGTGCCAGCCGCTGTTTCTGGCCGCCCGACAGGAGCACCCCCCGTTCGCCGATCATCGTCTCGTACCCTTTGCTGAACTGGCGGATTTCTTCGTCGATGGCGGCGTCGCGGGCGGCCTGCTCGATCTCGGCCGGGTCGGCCCGATCCACGCCAAAGGCGATATTGTTGGCGATCGTGTCGGAGAAGAGAACCGGTTCCTGGCTGACGTAAGCGATCCGGTCGCGAACCTCGGCCAGAGAGAGGCGGTTGACATCGCGCCCGTGCAGCAGGATGGCGCCGTCAGCAACGGGATAGAGCCGGACCAGCAACCGGCACAGGGTGCTCTTGCCGCTGCCGGTGCGGCCGGCAATGCCGATCATTTCCCGATCGGCCTCGAAGCTGACTCCGGTCAGCTGGCTGCTCTGCGCGGCAGGGTAGGAAAAGGTTAGGTTGCGGACGGTGAAGACCGGGCCAACCGGTGGCGCCGGATCAGCAGACGGTTGATCGAGCAGCAGCGGCTCGGCGGAGACGAGCCGGTGGATACGGCGCAGCGCGGTGGCGCCTCGTTGGAGCAGATTGGCCACCCAGCCGACGGCCATCATCGGCCAGATAAGCATTTGCAGGTAGGTGACGAAGGCGACGAAGTCACCCATGGTCAGTTCCTGGCGAATAACCGCGGTACCACCGAAGAGCAGGATGACCAGCAGACCGATATTGCCGATCAGCGTGGCCGCCGGCCACAGCACTCCCTGGATGGCGGCCACCTTGATATTGGCCGATGCGTAGCGGCGTCCGAGTCGATCGAATTCCCGGGTCTGAATCTCCTCTAGGGTATAGGCCTTGCTCAGTTTCAGCGAAACGAGGCTGGACCGGGCGAACTCGGTGAGGCCGGAAAAATATTCCTGGACCGTATTGAACCGGTGGTGCAGGCGGCTGGAGAGCAGCCGGGTGGAGACGGCCAGGATCGGCATCGGTGCCAGCGCCAGCAGCGTCAGCCGCATATCGATATGGAGCATGAAACCGGTGGCGGCACAGGACATGACCAATGCGTCGACCGCCGCCACCAAGCCCATGCCGCAGGCCATCTGGACGGCGGCAAGATCGTTGGAGCCGTGGGCCATGATGTCGCCGGTGGAGTGTTTTTCAAAAAACGGCTGGTCCATGACCAGGATGCGGTTGAAAATACGGTTGCGCAGAGCCCGTTCCAGGTACCGGGAAAAGCCGATGATCAACGTTCGCCAGAAAAAGCGCAGCACCACGACAAGCAGCGCGATGGCGCAGATGGCCGCTCCCAGCCGCAGCAGCAGCCCCGTCGATGCGCTGCCGGTGGTGAGCGCGTCGACGCCGTGCTTGAGGATGCGGGGGATCATCAATTGCAGGAAATCGACGGCGATCAGGGCCGTCAAGCCGACCAGCAGGCGCAGCCGATGCTGACGGAAAAGCGGTGCCAAAAGCTCTTTGAAAAGGGCGGAAAGGGGGAGCGACGTTTTGTTCTCCGATCTGGGATGGGACGGGGACATGGATCAATCGGAACGATTACCGTCGGCTTTGTTCAGCGGTGCCGTTTCCGGAAGGGAAGATCTGTCCGGTATGGTCTTGATATAGAGATCCTGTTTGGCATAGGGGATTTCGATGCCGGCCTCGTTGAATCGCTTATAGACTTTGGTATTCATCACGTCAACCACGCGGCCGCGCTCTTCCGGATTGTTTGCCCAGAAGAGCAACTCCAGATCGAGACTCGATGCCCCGAACGCGCGAAAGCGCACCCGCGGTGTCGGTTGCCGACAAACGAGCGGCTCGCTGTCGGCAACGTCGAGCAGGATCTGCTTGACCTGGTCGATGTCCGAACCATAGGCCACGCCGACTTTGAGGCGAATCCTCATTTTCTCGCTTACCCCGCCGGACTGGTTGATGATCATCGAATTGCCGATGATCGAGTTGGGAATCGTCACCTCGATATCGTCGCGGGTCAGGATCCTGGTGCTGCGCAGTCCGATGTTGGTGACTTTGCCGCGGTGAATATTGTCCAGCACGATGTAATCGCCGACCTTGTACGGTGCATCGGCAACGATGAACACGCCGGAAAACAGGTTGGACAGAGTGTCCTTGGCGGCGAAGCCGACGGCGATACCGACGATGCCGGCCGAGGCCAGCCAGGCCGTCATGTCGATATGCCAGATGACGAAGATCAGGTAGATACCGGCGCCGAAAATGACCACTTTGGCGATATTGTCGAACAGGGTTACGGTACGCCGCTCAATGAAGCTGATTCTGCCGGAATAGTCGGCGATCCGGTTGAGCAGCAGCGTCGCGAAACGACCGAGAAAGATAATCCAGATGATTACATTGATGGAGCGGATGATCCGGCTCAGCATCACATTCCAGACGTCTGGCAACGGCATCACTTCGATGCCGGCGGTGATGCCGAGGGCGATCAGCGTATAGGTGACCGGCGGTTGCAGCAGCCGCACGAAGTGATCGTCGAGTTGGTGACTGGTTTTCGACGTGAGTGCCCGGAGCAGGCGAAACAACAACCAGGAAAGCAGTGAGGCACAGGCAAAGGTGATGAGGATCAGCAGGCTGCCCTGGACCCAGGGATTGCTGGAAACGGTTTCGATCAGCGGTTTGAGGGGGTCAAAGAACATGTTTGGCGGCGTGGTTTCGGTCGGGGATTGACCGTCGGCGGCCGCTCGTAGTGGCGGGGCCGACAGCAGTATAAACACAGACAACCACGCAAAGATTGGCCACATCGGATGCACTCCCGATCAATGGTGACATATTTCCCATGACGGGATGTCACAACGAACAATGAAAATCAGCGTCATGGTCGGAAGGTCTGGCCGGCCCTGCCTCCAGCTGCTGCGCTGCG
>NPIE01002967.1_pt1 | contig 11020 bp, 6 predicted proteins | sample 8637661 | NCBI WGS metagenome assembly NPIE01 (sample SAMN07420842, study PRJNA396082) | bioreactor metagenome | isolation source: sample BA12 brine-fed electro-methanogenic bioreactor BA | place: Japan: Kochi | collected 2016-12-09 | reverse complement strand
CAGGGCCATGGCGATCATCACCCGCTGGCGCATTCCGCCCGAAAGCTGGTGGGGGTATTCGCGGGCCCGCTGTTGCGCCGAGGGGATGCCGACCTGCTGCAGCAGGTCGACGGCCGCCTCCATCGCTTCCCTGGCGCCCAGCCCCTTGTGGAGCCGAAGCACTTCGCCGATCTGGTTGCCGACCCGGAACACGGGGTTCAGGGAAGTCATCGGCTCCTGGAAGATCATCGCGATCTGGTTGCCGCGAATCCGGCGCATCTCCGCTTCGGGAATATGCAGCAGATCCTGCCCCCGGAAAAAGATCTCTCCCTCGACGATTTTGCCGGGAGAAGGGATCAGCCGCAGCAGGGAGAGGGCGGTCATCGATTTGCCGCACCCCGACTCCCCGACCAGGGCCAGGGTTTCTCCCTCGTCGATCGTGAAATCAATGCCGCCAACGGCCTTGACCAGTCCGCTGGAAGTGAAAAAGTAGGTTTTCAGGTTCCGGACATCGAGAAGCGGTTGCATGGAGGAGTCCTTTGCGGGGGAAGACAGGAGTCTAAATCTACACACAATTCCAACCCCGGTCAAGCGGGCCACGCAGGCCGCGGTGCCGGCTGGCGCGCCCCCGAACAGGCCGGCCGGGCAAGAGATAATCATTTTCAGCGAGGGTGCCGGTTGACAACTCCGGCCCCAGGGTTGAAAATCCAGAAAATCAAAAAATTCAAAAGCCTCGGTGCGCCTGGGCCCCGACCTTTAACCCGCGAGCCGCCATGCCGGAAAGAAGTCGTCCTGTCAATCTTCATGATCCCTCGACCCCGTTGCCCGTTGCTGCCCGCTGGCTGATCCTGACCTTTTTCTGGACTGCGCTGCTGACGGCGCCGGCGGTGTGTCAGACGGGCCCGGATGATTCGAACGCCGAACCGGCCATCGTGGTCGGCGGCGATCACAACTATCCGCCTTATGAATATTTCGACGAAAATGGCCGGCCGACCGGCTACAACGTCGAACTGAGCCGGGCCATCGCCGAGGTCATGGGGATGAACGTGAAGATCCGCCTCGGCGACTGGGCGGCGATGCGCCAAGCCCTGGCGGCCGGCCGGGTTGACATTCTGCAGGGGATGGCCTACTCGGAAGACCGGATCAAGGAGGTCGACTATTCGCCGCCGCATACCGTCGTCTACCAGGCCATCTGGACCCGCAAGGGCGAGCCCGAGCCCGAATCGGTCGAATATCTGCGCGGCAAGGAAGTCATCGTCATGAAGGGGAGCATCATGCATGACTTCATGCTCGAGCAGGACTTCGAGGCGACCCTGGTGTTCACCGATACCCTCGCCGAAGCCCTGCAGCTGCTGGCCTCGGGACGCCACCACTGCGCCCTGGTGGCCAAGCTGCCGGGCGAATACCTGGTCCGGGAGCGGGGGCTTGACAACATCAGGCCCACCCCCCGGCCGATCGCCGAGCAGCCCTACGGATATGCGGTCAAAAAGGGCAACGCTGAGTTGCTGGCCCGCTTCAGCGAAGGGCTGGCAATCCTGAAAAAATCCGGCCGCTACCGGCAGATCCACCACAAATGGCTTGGTGTTCTCGAGCCCGGGGGGGTCCCCTGGGGCCGCATTGCCAAGTATGTTGCCATGATCGCGGCCCCGCTGCTGCTTGGGCTGGGGGGGACAGTGGTCTGGTCGCGCACCCTCAAGCAGCAGGTGGCACTGCGCACCCGCGAGCTCGAACAGGAGATCGCCGAACGCAAGCGGGTGATCGAAGAGCTCGAGGTTCGTCAGCGCCAGCTCATCCAGGCCGACAAGATGACTTCTCTGGGGATTCTGGTTTCCGGGGTGGCCCACGAGATCAACAACCCCAACGGACTGATCCTGCTCAATCTGCCGTTGCTGGAAAAAGCCTATCTTGACGCCGATCCGATCCTGGATACCCATTATCGGGAACAGGGGGATTTCAAGCTTGGCTGGCTCAATTATTCGCGGATGCGCAGTGAGATCCCCCAGATGTTTTCCGAAACCCTCGACAGCGCCCGGCGCATCAAGCGGATCGTCGAAGACCTCAAGGACTTCGCCCGGCGCGACGATTCCGATTTTTCCAGCTCGGTGAAACTCAACACCGTGGCCGAGGCGGCGGTGCGCCTGGTGGACGCCTCGATCAGAAACGCAACGGAGCGCTTTGTTGCCAGCTACGCCAATGACCTGCCGCGGGTCAAGGGCAACCCCCAGCGCATCGAACAGGTAGTGGTCAACCTGGTCCTGAATGCCTGCCAGGCTCTGACCGGCCGGGACGAGGGAATCTTTCTGACCACCCGCTACGATCGGGACCGCGATACGGTGGTGCTGGAGGTGCGCGACGAAGGGGTCGGCATCGCCGAGGACCAGCTGTCCCATCTGACCGACCCCTTTTTCACTACCAAGCGTGAATCGGGGGGGACGGGGCTGGGGCTTTCGGTTTCGGCGGGCATCGTCAAGGAACACGGCGGGTCGCTGCATTTTGCATCAGAACCCGGCCGGGGGATGACCGTCACCCTGTCCCTTCCGGTCCTCAAGGAGGAAAAGGCCCAATGAAAGAAGCCCTGTACCCGTCCTTCCGGGTTCTGCTGGTCGATGACGAACTGCCCTGGCTGCGCAGCCTGAGCATGACCCTCGAGGGGCCAGGCGGCATCAATAACCTGCTGCAGTGCCAGGACAGTCGCGAAGTCATGGGGATCCTGGCTCGCGAGCAGGTAGGGCTGGTGCTGCTCGATCTGACCATGCCCCATCTGTCGGGCGAAGAGCTGCTGGGCATGATTGTTCAGGAGCATCCCGGCATCGCGGTGATCGTCGTCAGTGGGCTCAATCAGATCGAGACCGCGGTCAAGTGCATGCGGGCCGGCGCCTTCGACTACTTCGTCAAGACCGTCGAGGACGATCGCCTGATCGACGGGGTGCGGCGCGCTATCCGCATGCAGGAACTGCAGCGTGAGAACCGCGAAATGCGCCGCCGGTTTCTCTACGACCAGCTCGAATGTCCCGAGGCCTTTGCCGGCATCGTCACCGACAACAAGGGGATGCGTTCGATCTTCCAGTACATCGAGTCGGTGGCCAAAAGCAACCAGCCGGTGCTGATTACCGGCGAAAGCGGCGTCGGCAAGGAGTTGGTGGCCCGGGCGGTGCACGCCTTGAGCCGCGGCGCCGCCCCCCTGGTTTCGGTCAACGTGGCGGGACTTGATGACAGCCTCTTTGCCGATACCCTGTTCGGCCACAGCCGGGGCGCCTTTAGCGGAGCGGAGTCGATGCGGCGGGGAATGATCGAAGAAGCGGCCGAGGGGACGCTGTTTCTGGACGAGATCGGTGACCTGAGCCTGGCCTCCCAGGTCAAGCTGCTGCGCCTGTTGCAGGAGGGGGAATACTTTCCCATCGGCAGCGACAAACCCAAGCAGGCCCGGGCCCGGATCGTGGTCGCCACCCACCAGGATCTGGCGGCCAAGCAGGCCTCCCGGCAATTCCGCAAGGACCTGTATTACCGTCTTCGTACCCATCACGTGCATATCCCCCCGCTTCGCGAACGCAGGGACGATCTGCCTCTGCTGCTCGATTACTTTCTTGACGAGGTCGCCAGGGAACTCGGCAAGAAGAAGCCGACGGTCCCGAAAGAGCTCTCCGTGTTGCTGGCCACCTACCACTTTCCGGGCAACGTCCGGGAACTCAAATCGATGGTCTACGACGCCATGAGCACCCACACCTCCAAGATCCTTTCAATGCAGACCTTTCTCAATGCCATGGAGCACCCTGGGCCCGCTCCCCCCGAGGCCGTCCAGCCGGGGACCGTGCCGGCGAATATTTTTTCCGGAGCCGATCCCCTGCCCACCCTGGCCGAGTCCAGCGAACTGCTGGTGGCCGAGGCGATGGAGCGGGCTGCCGGCAACCAGACCATCGCCGCCCGCCTGCTGGGAATCTCCCAGCCGGCCTTGAGCAAGCGCCTCAAGCAAAGTCGCAGATGACCTTGGCCGTTACCGCCCTCCCACGGAAAAATTTCCGCCCGCAATGGGCATAACCAAAGTTATCGCCATAACTTTGGTTATGCCCATCTATCCTCCTGAAATTGATATATTTTCTTTTGATGTTAGGGTTTTCTTATGTCGCCGGTTATACCCATTGCCGGTCGCGGACAGATCTCTGGGAAACGATGTTTTTCTTTGTTATGTCGGCGTGTTAGCGCCTTGTTCCGGCGATTGGTATACCTGTTGCTGATATTTATTTCTGAATTCAGCGTGATTTGTTGGGCAGGAAGGATTATCCGGAGGGGCCGTTTCGGACCCCGCCGTCTGCTGCCCGCTTGTGGTTTCCCGCCAGGGGGCGGGAAAGGATTGGCAACATTAACCAGACAAAGGAGAAACGGCATGAAACAGTTCAGCATGTGGGTTCTTGCAGCGGCACTGGTGGTTTTCGGCATCAGTGATGCCCTGGCGGCGCCCCAGTTCGTCACCATGGGTACGGGCGGCGTAACGGGTGTTTACTATCCCACCGGCGGCGCCATCAGCAAGCTGGTCAACAAAAAGCGCAAGGAATACAACCTGCGCATGACCGTCGAGTCCACCGGAGGCTCGGTGTTCAACGTCAATGCCCTGATGAACGGCGATATCGAGCTGGGGATCGTTCAGTCCGACCTGCAATTCCAGGCCTACAACGGCAAGGGCGATTGGGACGGCAAGCCGCAGAAGAACCTGCGGGCCGTTTTCGCCATTCACCCCGAAGCCGTCACCATCCTGGCTGCCGCCGACAGCAACATCAAGAGCGTGGCTGACATGAAGGGTAAGGTTGTCAACATCGGCGCCCCCGGTACCGGCCAGCGGGTAAACGCCCTCGACCTGTTCCAGGCCGCCGGCATCGATGTCGACAAGGACCTCCGTACCGAGGGGATCAAGCCCGCCGAAGCTGCCGGCATGCTGCAGGACGGCCGCATCGACGCCTTCTTCTACACCGTCGGCCATCCCAACGGCTCGGTCAAGGAAGCGGTGGCCGGCGCCCGCAAGGTGAACTTCGTTCCGGTTGCCGATGCCATGGTGCAGAAGCTGACCGCCGAGCAGCCCTACTACGCTCCCGCGGCGATTCCGGTGAAGCAGTACCCGGGCGTGGTCAATACCGAAGACGTGCCGACCTTCGGCGTCAAGGCCACCATCTGCACCTCTTCAGAAGTTCCCGAAGAGGTCATCTACAACATCACCAAGGAAGTCTTCGAAAATATCGACGAGCTCCGCAAGCTGCACCCGGCTCTGGAAGTTCTCACCAAGGAGAACATGCTGCAGGGCCTCTCGGCCCCCCTGCACCCCGGCGCCGAGAAATACTTCAAGGAAGCCGGGCTTCTCAAAAAGTAATCATTTGCTGCAGAAGGGCGGGGGTATCGGTTTCCATACCCTCGCCGGTTTTTCGTGTTTCATGAACAAGTAGCTGATTTTATCCCTCCCTCCGCAAGGGCTGGGTCGGCTGGCGGTTACAGGTACCAAACAAAGGACAGGGTGACGAAATGGCAGACCAGGAACAGAAAATCAGGGACGAAGGGCTGGAAGCGGCCCAGCGGATGAAGGAAGAGGAGGAACTCGGCCTTCGCCGGGTGACCGGGCCGACCAGGTTTATCGTGCCCGCTGTAGCGCTTTGCTGGTCGCTCTTCCAGCTTTCGCTCTCCAGCTGGCTGTTGCTCGATTCGACGATTATTCGAGCAATCCATCTGGCTTTCGCCCTGGTCATCGTTTTTCTTTCCTATCCCACGGTCCGGCGCGACGTGAAGGTGCCCGGCCTGAGCTGGCTGGGCGAGAAACACAAGATTCCCTTCGCCGACTACCTGGTGGCCATCATCGCCGGGCTGGTGGCCCTGTATATCGTGATTGACTACGAGGGGCTGGCTTCGCGCGTGGGGCAACCCAACACCCGCGATCTGGTGATCGGAGTGATGCTGGTGGTGCTGCTGCTCGACGCCGCACGTCGGGTGATCGGTCCGGCGCTGCCGGTGATCGCCGGCCTGTTCACCGCCTACGCTTTCTTCGGCCCCTACATGCCCGATTTTCTGGCCTTCAAGGGGGTCAGCCTGTCGCGTTATGTCGGTCAGATCTCGCTGACCACCGAGGGGATCTACGGCATTCCCCTCGACGTGTCGGCCCGGATCGTCTTTCTTTTCGTCCTCTTCGGTTCCATGCTCGAGCGGGCCGGGGCGGGCCGGTTCTTCATCGATATGGCCATGAGCCTGCTGGGGCGCTACAAGGGGGGGCCGGCCAAGGCGGCGGTTCTTTCCAGCGGCCTGACCGGTCTGGTCTCCGGTTCGAGTATCGCCAACGTCGTGACCACCGGGACCTTCACCATTCCGATGATGAAAAGGGTCGGCTACCCGGACTACAAGGCCGGCGCCATCGAGGTGGCGGTCTCGACCAACGGCCAGCTCATGCCTCCGGTCATGGGGGCCGCGGCCTTCATCATCGCCGAATACGTCAACATCCCCTATCTCGAAGTCTGCAAATCGGCGGCCATCCCGGCCTTTGCCTCCTACATGGCCCTGTTCTGGCTGACCCACCTGGAGGCCGGCAAGCTCGGCATGAAGGGGATCCCCAAGGCAGATCTGCCGGCCTTTTTCTACACCCTCAGGCACGGCTGGCATTATCTGCTGCCGATCTTCATCCTGCTCTACGAACTGATCGTTCCCCGCCACTCACCGGACCTGGCGGCGTTCCGCTCGATCATGGTGCTGTCGGTTTTGATGCTGTTTCAGCACGCCGTGACCCGCAAGAGCAAAGGCATCACCTTCGGTGAAGGGGTCAAGCTCGGTTTTCTGGATATCCTCGGCGGCATGGTCGGCGGTGCCCGCAACATGGTCAGCGTGGCGGTGGCCACCGCTTCGGCCGGCATTGTCGTCGGCGTCGTGACCATGGGCCTGGGCGGGCTGATCACCAGCATCATCGATACCCTGAGCATGGGCAACCTGTTTCTGATGCTGCTGATCACCGCCGGGGCCAGCATGATTCTCGGCATGGGCCTGCCGACCACCGCCAACTACATCGTCATGGCTTCGCTGACCGCCCCGGCCCTGGTGACCATCGCCGGCTGGCAGGGTTTCGAGGTGCCGCTGATCGCCGCCCACCTGTTCGTCTTCTACTTCGGCATCATGGCCGACGTCACGCCACCGGTGGGCCTGGCATCGTTCGCTGCCGCGGCGGTGTCCAAGGGCGACCCGNNTTCGGCATCCTGGCCGACGACACGCCGCCGGTCGGGCTGGCGGCTTATGCGGCCGCGGCTATCGCCAAAAGCGACCCGATCAAGACGGGCCTGCAGGGGTTTGCCTACGACATCCGCACCGCGGTCCTGCCCTTCATGTTCATCTTCAATACCGACATGCTGCTGGTCGGCATCGACAGCTTCCCGCTGGCCATCTACATCTTCATCATGACCTGTGTCGGCATGTTCGCCTTTGGTTCGGCCACCCAGAGATGGTTTCTGGTCAAGACCCGATGGTACGAAGTTATTCTGCTGCTGGGGGTGGCGCTGATCATGTTCCGTCCGGGATTTTTCGCCCATTTCGTCGGCATCGACAACCATTACCTGAGTTACCTGGTCGGCCTGGGCCTTTACGGAGCGATCTTTGCCCTGCAGAAACTGCGGGTTCCGAAGAACTCTAACGCCCTGGCGCAAGCCTGAGGAGGATTCCACCGTGATTCCCAAGTACAAGAAGATCGTGTACGCAACCGATCTGTCAGCCAATGCGGCCCATGCGTTTCGCCATGCCATCAGCCTGGCGCGCAGCTACAACGCCCAGATTTACATTCTGCATGTCCTGCCCGAGGTGGAACCGGCAATGCTGAACTACATCTCCACGGTGATGGGCGAGGACCGGCTGGCCGATTTCGAACTTGAGCACAAGGCCGAGGTCAAGGATCAGATTCGCCAGCGCCTGCATCAGTTCGCCAAGGAGGAGTTGGCCGACCACCCCGAAGACGTCGACCGAATCGCCGATATCGAGATTCACCACGGCAATCCCGTCGCCCAGATTCTCCAGGTGGCCGACCGGCTCGAGGCCGATCTGATCGTGATCGGCAGCCACGGCAAGGGCAAGCTCAAGTATGCCTTCCTCGGCAGCGTGGCGGAAAAACTGCTGCGCAAGGCCCACCGGCCGGCCATGATTGTGCCGCTCGGGGGGTGATCCGGAAAATGCCTTTGCACCGCAGAGGCCGTTTATCGGTTGAATTCTTCCGTCGATGATTTTCGAAAAGGACCCTGTGCATGATCGATACAGCGAAACAGCGCCTGCGGGGCGATGTCCTGCGGGAAATCGGCGCCAGTTGCGGCAGCGCCGGCGAAAATCTCTCCTGGCTGCTGGAGAAGATGCATCCCTATTTTTCCATCACCATGCAGGATGTGCCCGAGGCGGTGGCGGCCCTGGCCACCCGGCTGCATCTGCTCAGCCACGAGCAGCGCCTGGTGCTCACCGATCGCGAGAAACGCCTGATCCTGGCGCGCCTCAATCGCCCCGGATCCCTCTATGACACCCTCACCGGGCTGCAGGAGCGGGAAATCTCCTATGCCCAGTTCACCCAGTCCTACGGGGCGCTGCCCGGATTGAACGAGGGCTTGGAGGTGCAGCGCTTCGAGTTCGACCGCAAGAGCAACCAGGAGGTCGCCCAGGCCGGCGAGGTGAAAATCCCCGCCGCCATCCGTCGCGCGATCGCCGCCGCCGTCGCGGAGTTCTATCCCGGTTTCGAACCGAAGCCGGTCGAGCGCCTGCTGCGCCTGCTGTGGCTCAACGACGAGCATTACGTGCGGGTTTCGCCGGCCAAGCGGGTGGCGCAGATTCTCTGGCTGTTCCAGCAGAGCATTCTGCACGGCGGCATCTACTTCGACGCCGAGGAAACCGAGGACACCGAGCACCAGCGCGAGTACCGGGTCATGTTCGCCGCCGGCAACCCGCCACAGATCGACTTTCTGAAGCAGATCATGGAGGTCTTCAACCGCCTGGGGATCGGCGTCAAGCGCGCCTACTGCCTGACCATCAGCAACGGCCTGCACCCCTATTTTCTGGGCAACTTCTACGTGCGCAGCCGCGACGCCGGGCTGGTGGACAAGGGCTCGGAGCTCTTCAACCAGCTGCGCACCGAGCTCTACAACACCCAGATCCTCTCCACCGCTTCCCACGCCTACCGGGAGTTTGTCGCCAAGGGGGTGATGACCGGCGAGGAGGCCTCGCTGGTCAACGCCCTGATCAGCTTCTGCCATACCAACCTGGCTCACAACCAGCCCGACCGCTTCGGCTTCGAGGATGTCATGCGGGCCTTCCACAGCCACCCCGACATGGCCCTGCAGCTGGTCTGGCTGTTCAAGACCCGCTTCGACCCGGCGCTGGAAAACCGCCAGGCGCTCTACGCCAAAACCCTCGCCGAGGTGAGCCAGGCCATCGACGCCTACAACACCGGCCATCGCCACCTCGACGAGGTGCGCCGGGCGATTTTCCGCTGCGCGCTGATCTTCATCCGCAACACCCTCAAAACCAACTTCTTCGTCCCCGAGAAGCAGGCCCTGGCCTTTCGCCTCGACCCGGTGTACCTCACCGAGCTCGGCGCCGAGTTCACCGCCGACCTGCCGCCCGAGCGCCCTTTTCGGGTGACCTTCTTCTTCGGCCGCCACGGCGCCGGCTACCACATCGGCTTCTCCGACATCGCCCGCGGCGGCTGGCGCACCATCCTCACCCGCGGCTGGGACGATTACGTCACCGGCGCCAACACCATCTTCCGCGAGAACTACGTGCTCGCCCACACCCAGCACCTCAAGAACAAGGACATCTACGAGGGCGGCTCGAAGATGGTGGTGATCCTCGACGCCGCCGATCTCGCCGACAAGGACCTGGTCACCCGGCGCCTGTACAAGCTGCAGTTCGGCCTGATCAACGCCTTCTTCGACATCTACGTCACCGACAACGGCCGGGCCAAGGACCCCCGGGTGATCGACTACTACGGCGAGGACGAGCCGATCGAGCTGGGCCCCGACGAGAACATGCACGACGAGATGGTCGAACTGATCGCCCGCCAGAGCGTGCGCCGCGGCTACCTGCTCGGCATCGGCGTGATCTCCAGCAAGAAGGTCGGCATCAACCACAAGGAGTACGGGGTCACCAGCGCCGGGGTGGTCACGTTCGCCGAGATCACCATGGCCGAGCTCGGCATCGATATCCGCCAGGATCCCTTTACGGTGAAATTCACCGGCGGCCCCAACGGCGACGTGGCCGGCAACGCCATGCGGTTGCTGCTCGAGCGCTGCCCGCAGGTCCAGATCAACCTGATCGTCGACGGCACCGGCGCCCTGTTCGACCCCGCCGGGGCCGACCTTCAGGCGCTGCGCAAAATCGTCCTGCAAAGCGACGTCGACGCCTTCGATCCCCAGGCGCTGCACGAGGGGGGCTTTGTCCTCTACCGCAACGTGCGGCGCACCGAGGGGCTGCGCGAACTGTACAAGAAGGTGGTGCGCACCGAAACCGGGCTGCAGGAGCAGTGGATCACCGTCGATGAGTTCTACCGCGAGTTCAACGGGTTGACCTTCAGCGTAGAGGCCGACCTGTTCATCCCCGCCGGGGGGCGGCCCGAGACCATCGATGCCGGCAACTGGCAGCGCTTCTTCCTCGCGGACGGTCGCCCCAGCGCCCGGGCCATCGTCGAGGGGGCCAACTCCTTCATCACCCCCGAGGCCCGCATCGAGCTGCAGAAAAGGGGCGTGGTCATCCTGCGCGACGCCTCGGCCAACAAGTGCGGGGTCATCTCCAGCAGCTACGAGATCATCGCCAACCTGCTGATGAGCGAGAAGGAGTTTCTCGCCAACAAGGAGCGCTACGTCGCCGACGTGCTGCAGATTCTCGAAAAGCGGGCCGGGGACGAGGCGCGGCTGATCTTCAAGCGGTATCGCGAGGCCGGCGGCAGCCAGCTCTACACCGAGATCTCGGCCGCCATCAGCCAGGAGATCAACGGCCACTACGCCCGGCTGTTCGCCTTTTTCCAGGCCCACCCCGGGCTGTGCGACGAGCCGCTGTTCAAAAA
>NPIE01003462.1_pt1 | contig 11025 bp, 5 predicted proteins | sample 8637661 | NCBI WGS metagenome assembly NPIE01 (sample SAMN07420842, study PRJNA396082) | bioreactor metagenome | isolation source: sample BA12 brine-fed electro-methanogenic bioreactor BA | place: Japan: Kochi | collected 2016-12-09 | reverse complement strand
TCAGACCCCCGGGGTTTGAATGGGTGAGAATGGCTAAATTATGCCGGTTCGGCTTGCGGTGAAGGTTCATCGGCGGTGACGGTGGTAAAGCTCAACCCATCATCGCCGCGTGAGACCCGCACGGTATCGCCCTCGCTGACTTCTCCAGCGACGACCTTGAGCGCCAGCGGGTCCTGCACCTCGCGCTGGATCGTCCGTTTGAGGGGCCGGGCGCCGAAATCCGGATCGTAACCGGCTTCAGCCAGGTAGGCGCGTGCCTCCGGTTCGACCTGCAAGGTCAGGCCGCGCTGGGCCATCAAGCCTGCCACTCGGTCAAGCTGGATATCGACGATCTTCACCAGATCTTCCTTGGTGAGCGGGTGGAACACAACAATTTCATCGACCCTGTTGAGGAACTCGGGACGGAAGTGCGCCTGCAGCAGGCGGTTGATCTGCTCCCGGGAGACCTGTTTCACCCCGCTTAGATCGGGCGCGCTGCTGATCCACAATTCGCTGCCCAGGTTGCTGGTCATGATCACCACGGTATTGCGGAAATCCACGGTGCGGCCCTGCCCGTCGGTCAGGCGGCCGTCTTCCAGGAGCTGCAGCAGGGCGTTGAACACCTCGGCATGGGCTTTTTCGATCTCGTCGAACAGGACCACGCTGTAGGGCCGGCGCCGGACCGCCTCGGTGAGCTGGCCGCCCTCTTCAAAGCCCACATACCCGGGCGGGGCACCGAACAGCCGGCTGACGGTGTGCTTCTCCTGGTATTCACTCATGTCGATGCGCACCATGGCATCCTCATCGTTGAAAAGGAATACCGCCAGAGCCCGGGCCAGCTCGGTTTTTCCCACGCCGGTTGGCCCCAGGAAGATGAACGAACCGATCGGGCGGTTGGGGTCTTGCAAGCCTGCCCTGGCGCGCCGGACAGCGTTGGAGATCACGTCAACCGCCTCATCCTGGCCGACAACCCGCTGGTGCAGGCGTTCTTCCATATGCATCAGCTTTTGCATTTCGCCCTCCAGCAGTCGGGAAACGGGAATGCCGGTCCATTTGGCGACAATTTGGGCGATTTCTTCCGCATCCACTTCCTCTTTAAGCAGGGTGGACTCCTTTTGGAGCTCATTCAGGCGCTGTTCGGCTTCTGCCAGGCGTGATTCGAGTTCGTTCATCTTGCCATAGCGCAGTCGAGCCGCTTTTTCGAGGTCTGCGCTGCGTTCGGCGCGCTCAATTTCAATCTCCGTTTCGTCCATCTGTTCTTTGATGTCCCGGATTTCCTGGATAGCCTCTTTTTCAATCCCCCAACGGGCGTGAAGCTGGTTGGCCTGTTCACGAAGGTCGGCCAGTTCTTTTTCGATGCTGGCCAGGCGTTCTTTTGAGGCTTTATCCTTTTCCTTTTGCAACGCCTGGCGCTCGATTTCCAGCTGCATGATAGCCCGGTCGACTTCGTCCAGGGCCTGGGGCTTGGAGTCGATCTCTGTCCGCAGGCGGGCTGCGGCCTCATCGATCAGGTCGATGGCCTTGTCCGGCAGGAAGCGGTCGGCAATGTAGCGATGGGAGAGAGTCGCAGCGGCGATCACGGCCGGATCGGTGATGCGCACACCGTGATGCACCTCGTAGCGCTGCTTCAGCCCGCGCAGGATGCTGATGGTGTCTTCCACGGAGGGTTCGGTCACAAACACGGGCTGGAAGCGCCGTTCGAGGGCGGCGTCTTTTTCGACATGTTTGCGATATTCATCCAGGGTGGTGGCACCGATCATGTGCAGTTCGCCACGGGCCAGCATTGGCTTGAGCATATTCCCGGCATCGACCGCGCCTTCCGCAGCGCCCGCGCCGACCACTGTGTGCATCTCGTCCACGAACAGCAGGATCTCACCTGCCGATTCAGTAATCTCCTTAAGTACGGCTTTCAGCCGTTCTTCAAATTCGCCGCGGTATTTGGCACCGGCGATCAGTGAACCGATGTCGAGGGCAATGATCTTTTTGTTCTTGAGGCCATCGGGCACATCGCCGTTGATGATACGCTGGGCCAGGCCCTCTACGATGGCGGTCTTGCCGACACCGGGCTCGCCGATCAAGGCAGGGTTGTTCTTGGTGCGGCGGGACAGGATCTGCACGATGTGGCGGATCTCTTCGTCTCGCCCGATGACGGGGTCCAGCTTGCCGGTTCGGGCTAGGGCGGTCAGGTCCCGGCCGTATTTTTCCAGCGCTTCGTAGGTTGATTCCGGGGTTTGCGAGGTGACGCGCTGCGAACCGCGCACCTCCTTGAGCGCTTTGAGGATGGCGTCTTTGGTGAGGCCATACCCGGCCAGGCGTTTACCCTCCGGGCTTTCTGTCAAACCCAGCAGGAGGTGCTCGGTGGAGACATACTCGTCCGACATGCCCTTGGCGTAGCGCTCTGCCGTGCCGGTCACTTCGCTGGTGGTGCGCGCCAGCCCTGGCTGTCCGCCGTTGCCGCCGTAGACCTTGGGACGGTTCTCCAGGTCGTTTCCCACATCCTCGCGCAGCGCGGCCGGGGAACCGGCCACCTTGGTCACGATCGCAGGGACCACGCCCTGGTCCTGCCCCAGGAGCGCCATGAGCAAGTGCGCAGGTTCAATGGTCTGGTGGTTCAGGTCTGCTGCCAGGGTCTGGGCCTGGATCAACGCCTGTTGCGCTTTTTGAGTGTATTTGTTTAAGTCCATGTGTGTCTCTCTCCGTTAACGCTGCCCCGGTTTGGTTGGTATGCGGGGCAGCTTTTCATCAGGTATAATCAGTCTCTCTCAGGTTAATCCTAGGATGTGGGTGTTTAAAGAACGTTAAAGGGATATCAGAATTATGCAAACAACGGACACTTGCTTCTCACGCCCAAGAACTAGAGGGAATCATTTGACATCAATCCCATTAAACATTAAACTATGACTGTAACTAAAATTAATTAACCGTGAATAATCGATTAAAATTAGCGTGATCGAGGAGGTTCGATGACTGCCACAAGATTTCAACTCACCATGCGCTCAGGGCCTGTTCCCGGGAGAACCTTTTTGCTGGAGCCGGAAGAGACCACAGTAGGGCGTGATCTCTCCAACGATATCTCCGTCTCCGACCCGGAGGTCTCGCGCCGGCATGCGCGCTTGTTCATTCAGAACGACAACGCCTTTGTAGAAGACCTGGGCTCAACCAACGGCACATTTCTCAACGGCGAGCGGATTGATACTCCGCAGCAGCTGCGCAAGGGCGATGTGATCACCTTTGGCGAGAGCGTCATCATGGCTTTTGACAAGCAGGCAGAGGAGGTAGACATCACAGATGCTCACACCCCGGTTGAGCCTGCCCCAACGCCGGAATATGCGCCCAGAGCACCGGAGCCCCTGTACGAACCGGAGGAGGTGCTCTACATAGATGAGCTGGCGCCGTATGAACAGCCTGAACCTGTAGCAGCAGCCCCTGAGAGGAAGAAAAAGGTCAAAGAGGGCGGAATGCCGACCTGGATGATCATTCTGCTCGTGGCGATTGTGGTGCTGGTCTGTGTGATCGCGGTGACGCTGTACTTCATGCCCGCCTCGTGGTGGTGCGCCATCACCTTCGATTTACTGGCAGGCTGCCCGCTGCCCTGAAGTTACGCATAACAGATGACAATCCCGGCGTTGGTCGTCCGGGATTGTTTTTATTAACCGGGAAGCTAACGCGGGGAGGGATGAGTGCAATATTTGACCCTCCAACGGCTTCGTATCGGTAAAAATGTGTGAAAACCAGGCTCAAGGCCTTCCGATCCTGTGCGGATGCAGGATCAGGGGCCAGCCGGTGGCCTGCGGCGTGAGGTTCCCTTCTGCATCTTCCACCCGGCTGAGGATTTCATCGATCTTTTCCAGGGCAGTCTCTGCCTGTGTGCCCTGGTTGGCATCCAGGGCAGCATGCGCCTCGATGAACAGGTTTTCGATAACCAGGTTCACAGGGGCTTTTTCGCGGTAGGCATAATCCCCCACGATGCCGGCCTCCCGCATCTGGCGGACGGGGGGCCACCAGGCTGTGCGGAAATGTGCGCTGGGTATGGCCAGGGTTTGGTAGCGGCGCAGCATCTCATAAGTGTCAACGGTCAGACGAACGTCCGCCTCGACCTGGGGATCACGTTCGAGGGACCCGAGGGAAGCGATAAACTCAGCTTCCAGCTCATCCAGAGGGATGCCAAAGCTTGCCTGAAGCGCCGCGGAGATGATTTCAGAATCGCTTTCTCCCTCTGGCAGGTTAAAGTAGAAGTCGATGAAGGCTTCCCACCCCCACAGCAGATCGAGATAGGCCACAAGGGCGGCGGCTTGCATGTAGCTGATTTCGTGCTGGGCGGCATAGAAGTCGTCCACGATCTCGCTGAAAGGCAGGTACATATCCAGGGCGAGCAGCGCTGCCCCGCGCTGCAGGGCGTCACCCGGGCGGTAATGCCCGCCGGAGAAGTACACCGCAATGCCTTCAACAAAGATGGAAGGCCGGGGTCCCTGGGTGTTGATCAGCCGGTCGACCACGTGCACGATTTCATGGTGGGCGAGGGTGGCAAAATCGATGCCTGCCCAGTTGTCCTGCGTGTAGGTCAGCACGGCTTCATTCGTGGCAAACCCGCCATGGCCGATCACGATGGGGACGAGCACGATCGAGAGCGGCTCCTGGATGGGGTTCTCCTGCAAAACACCGGCGGCAGTAAATTGCGCCAGGACGCTGGCGCTGCTTTCCTCAAGTGCGGCGGTGATCCCGGGCAGATCGGCTTCTGCATCCGTGCCGGTGAGGTAATGCAGGGTGCAGCATGGGCTGTGGGCGACAGACCAGGCCGCGCGGCGGCTGCCGGGGTCGGGCAGCAGGTGCACCCCTTGCGTCCAGGCTAGGTCGAAATCCGGCACCTCAAACCGAAAGGAAAGAAAACCAGTTAGGCGTGTTTGCGTGTCGTACAACCAGTAGAAGTTTGCCTGGCGGGTGTTCTGCGAGAAGGCGGCCGTCTCCAGGATCTGGTCCGGTTCGTCTGCCAGCGCAGCCGTGATCTGGATTCCGCCGATGTCCGCCTCGCCGGTGTAGGTCACCCGCGCGCTGAGGACGTCCCCGATGTGGTAGGGGGCAACCGGGAAGAAGGTGACCTCGAACTCGGCCGGCGGAGGTTGAATTATGGCCTGGTCAACCCCGCGGGCTGCGATATGGGGGCCGCTCAGCACCGAAAATGCCGTCAGAATCAGGAACAGCGTGCGCATGATCATAGGGGGAATTTTACCGGCTGATGGTTAATGTTGTATAAACATCTTTTCCCGCAGTTTTGTATGGCTTGAGCCGTGTGCTATAATCAAAATTTGCGGTGAGTTAACTGAAAAAATCAAACAGGTGAATGGCTATGTTTAAAAAAATCTCTCAGCTTTTTAGCGGGGACCCCAATCAGCGAAAAGTTGATTCATTAAAAGAAATTGTCGACCAGATCAATGCGCTGGAGCCGGAATATGAAGCGCTCAGCGATGAGGCACTCTCCGCAAAGACCCAGGCGTTCAAAAGCCGTCTGGCAGCGGGTGAGACCCTCGATGACCTCCTGGTGGAGGCTTTTGCCACGGTGCGGGAGGCCAGCAAGCGCACCCTGGGGCAGCGCCACTATGATGTTCAGCTGATCACCGGGATCACCCTGCACCGCGGCGAGATTGCCGAAATGAAAACAGGTGAGGGCAAAACCCTGGCGGCGACCCTGCCGCTGTACCTAAACGCGCTGACCGGCCGCGGCGTCCACCTCGTGACGGTTAACGATTACCTGGCTCGCCGTGACGGCCGCTGGATGGGGACCATTTACCGCTTGTTGGGGCTTTCGGTGGGCATCCTGCAGATGGCTGCCCGCACAGAAAACGGACGGAAAGCGTTCCTGTATGACCCTGACCAGCGATCACCCATCGAGGAGCAGGACCAGGTGCGCATGGTGGATCGGAGAATGGCTTACCAGGCTGATATCACCTACGGGACGAACAACGAGTTCGGTTTTGACTACCTGCGCGACAACCTGGCCAGCCGTAAAGATGCCCGGGTGCAGCGCGGCCACTATTTTTGCATCATTGATGAGGTCGATAACATCCTGATCGATGAGGCGCGCACTCCGCTGATCATCTCAGGCCCATCCCACGAGGATTCGGAATGGTATATCCGCATGGCGCAGATCGTCAAGCAGCTGCTGCCTGAGGATTACGAGATCAGCGAGAAGGACCGCACAGTCACACTTTCGGAGATCGGCCTGGCCCACATCGAAGAGCTGCTGGGCATGCCCCTGCGCGACCCTGAGCGCCCGGAGGATATCACCCCCGAGCAGGCGCGCTTGCTGGGCTTTTTAGAGCAGGCGCTGCGGGCGGAATACCTGTTCCATCGCAACAAGGAATATATCGTTCAAAATAAAGAAGTGGTGATCGTGGATGAATTTACCGGTCGCCTGATGCCCGGACGCCGTTGGTCAGACGGCCTTCACCAGGCTGTGGAAGCCAAAGAAGGCGTGAAAGTCCAGGCGGAAAATGTGACTTATGCCACCATCACGATCCAGAACTACTTCAGGATGTACGAAAAACTGGCCGGGATGACGGGCACCGCCTTAACGGAAGCTGAAGAGTTTGACAAAATTTACAGCCTGGAAGTGCTGCCGATCCCCACCCACCTGGAGTATCGCGCCATGGGCGAAGAGCCCGACCTGGCTGAAGCGGACGACCGTGATGCATTGGGTTACAGATACACCTATTATTACCGTCCGGATGATGAAAGCCAGCGGCCGTTGTACTGGAAGCGCAAGGATTACCCGGATGTGGTTTACCAGACCGCAGAGGCAAAATTACGGGCGATTGTCAAAGAGATCATCTATTACCACGTGGTCGGCCGCCCGCAACTGGTGGGCACCACCTCGGTCGAGAACTCCGAACGGCTTTCCGACAGGTTGAGCGCGACCAATGTGCGCCGGTTGCTGGAGGTGTTCCTCATCCGGCATGCCTACATCCAGATGCACAACCTGCAAGGCCGCGATGTGATGTCAACCCCTGAGCTGGATCAACTCTATGCCCCGCTGGATCAGCTGCGCAGCCCGGAGCTGCGCCGCATGGGACGCGAGTTCGGGCTGAACTCCCTCAGCCCCCTGGATGAGGACAACCAGGTGCGGCTCCTTGAGATTTTTGAACTTTCACCCGACGATTGGCCGCGTTTGGATGCGGTCATCAAAGCCGGGGTGCAGCACCAGGTGTTGAACGCCCGCAAGCACACTGAGGAGTCCAAGATTATCGCCGATGCCGGCGCGTTTGGCGCAGTGACGATTGCCACCAACATGGCTGGGCGCGGTGTCGATATCAAGCTGGGCGGTGAATTGCCGGAAGAACGCATCACCAATGTCAACCGGCTGCTGGCTGAAACCGGCCATGCGGACCCGTTCAATCTGCCGATGGGAGAACGCTTACGCGCCCTGCAGGCCTTATCGGAAGACGCCTACGGGGATTATGCTGAAGATGTGGCGGAATATTTTAAGTACATGGCTGAGATGCAGCGGGTGCGTGAGCTGGGCGGGTTGCATGTGATCGGCTCTGAACGCCACGAAGCCCGGCGTATTGACAACCAGCTGCGGGGCCGGGCTGCCCGGCAGGGTGACCCGGGTTCATCGCGGTTTTACCTGTCACTGGATGACGACCTGATGCGCTTGTTCGGCGGCGGGCAGGTGGAAACGCTGCTCAACCGGCTGAACATCGATGAAGGCATCCCGATTGAGAGCGGCCTGATTGGCCGGATGGTGGAATCCTCACAGACACGGGTTGAAGGCGCCAACTTTGATGTGCGCGAACACCTGCTGGAGTATGACGATGTGCTCAACTCGCAGCGCGAACGTATCTATGAGCAGCGCGAGCGCATCTTTGACAAGGAAGACCTGCGTGAAGATGTGACCGAGATGCTGCACACCGAGGTCAGCCGGCGCATCACGGAGGGCTTGGGTGATGAAGAGGGTTTGTGGAAGCTGCTGGCCTATCTTGAGGATACCCAGCCGCCGGTCGACCAGGGTGAGATCTTTCACCCATCCTTTACCTTGCAATTGATCACGGAGGCTGTCGGCCAGCCGCAGAATGCGCAGGCATTGCGGGCGCGCCTGCTGGAAATCGCTGCTGATGCCCTGGATACCTGGCACGAGCATTTGCAGACCTGGGCTGCAGCCCTGGTTCAAAATTCCGAGATGAGCTTTGAGAACCAGCTTGCGGAACGTATGGACGCGCTCGACACCTTTGTGGAAGGGCTGGGTTACGAGGAATCCGGCCGGGTTCCTGACCTGAGGCAGGCCCTGTCAGAGGTGGTGCGGGTGCCTTTGCGTCTGACAGAGCAGGTTGAGGAAGGCCTGGCTGCCGGAGCGCGGGAGGCCGTCGCTGATGTGGCCGGGCAGATCCGCGCGACGTTGATGCAGATTTTTGTGCGCCGGCTGATCTTGACCTTTGAGCGGCGTTTTTCCGACAACTGGAACCTTAAGGCATCTGACCTGGCAGAAAACACCTGGGATGATGTGCATGACCTCTTGATCGGACGGGTTGAGGATACCTTGCAAAGGCGGCGGGAGCATATGCTGGGTGAAAATGGCGAGATCGGCCGTGAACTGGATGCTAACGAAGACCTGCTGAATGCTGCCCTCGAAGATCCCAGGGCGTTGATGCGCCTGCTGGTCCTGATGACCCAGGGCAGGGTGATTACATTCGACGAGCGCACCCACCAGCGAAAAATGAAAGGTGTGACCCGGCTGACCTATGTGTTCCAGGCGGCGCACCAGCTGGCCGAATACCCCCCGGAAGAAATCCGCAGCAAGGTCCTCAGCCATCTTGAGGCTGCTCAGGACAAGCTGGGGATGATTTGGGGCGAATCGGAGCTGACCCGCCTGTACAACGCCGGGCAGACCCTGGCGAACCTGACCCCAGACTGGCACGATCGCCTGACCGCAGCCCTGGGGCAGGAGCGGTTTAAGCAAGTCAAAGCCACACCTTTGGACCGCTTGCCCCAGCCCGAGCACCTTTTGGTGGCCGAAACCCTGGGTCGGTATGCGCAAAACCGGCTTTACCGCCACCTGCTGCTTTCGAAAATTTCTGAATTGTGGGTGGAGTACCTGACCAAGGTGGAAGCCCTGCGCGTTTCCGTGCGCATGGAGGCTTATGGCCAGCGCGACCCGCTGGTGGAGTACAAGAGCCAGGCTACGACCATGTTTTCAGGCCTGCTATCAGATATCCGCGCCGGTGTGATCGCCCAGATGTTCCGCGCCCGCCTGGTGAGCCCTGAAGAGCGCAATACAGCGCAGGCTGCCCCGCAGGAGCTGGCCCAACCTCAGCAAACCGCGCCCGAGGCGAACGGGTCAGGACGCAAGCGGCACAAAAAGAGCAGGAAACGACATTAATCATCTGATTGAACAATAAAAAGAGGACTGATGCATATTCTGGTAACCAATGATGACGGCGTGCATGCGCCCGGCTTGCTGGCTTTGACGGCCGCAGTGCGCGAAATCGCTGAAAAAGTGACCATCCTGGCGCCAAACCGCAACTGGTCGGCTTCAGGGCATGTCAAAACGCTTCACCGCCCGTTGCGGGTGACTGAAACCGAGCTGGCGGATGGCACCTTTGCCTGGGCGACGGACGGCGCCCCTTCGGACTGCGTGGCGCTGGCCCAACTGGGCTTCATCCCGGAAAAGATCGATATGGTCGTCTCGGGCATTAACCCGAATGCCAACATCGGGCATGACCTGACCTATTCCGGGACGGTGACAGCGGCGATGGAAGCCGCCATATGGGGTATCCCCGGTGTAGCGGTGTCACTGGACCGGCCGGAAGGCCTGGGCGGCACGGTGGATTACCAGGGGGCTGCTCAGGCGGCCAAACGGGTGATCCAGTGGCTCAGCGAGCAAACAGACCTGCCGGAGGAAGCCATTTTGAACATCAATGTGCCTTATGGCCCCCTGGAGGAGATGAAGGGCTTTCGCATCACCCGCCAGGGCCTGCGGATTTACCGGGACGAGCTTGTACGCCGCCTGGACCCGCGCGGCAAACCCTATTACTGGATCGGGGGCGAGGCGCCCACAGGTGTGGATGAACCCGGTACAGATTACGGCGCGCTGGCGGCTGGATTTGTCTCGATCACCCCTATCCAGCTTGATCTGACTTGCCGGTCATTGCGTGCCTGGATGGAGTCGCACCGATTCAGCGACCACTTTTCTGCTGTCTGACATATTTTAAGGTTGAGATTCGGCAAACCCCTTGACACCAATAAGGGAACCGGTATAATCCTACCTCGTGCTTAACGCACAGGTCTTGCTCACAAACGAGCGGATCCTTAACAACAAAATAATCACCCGCTTTTCAGCGAGGGACCAGAAAAAAGAATGAAAAAATTCTTATGGAAAATCCCTTGACAAAGGCGCTCCTGTATAGTAAGATAATTGTCCACTTAAAAATGTGGTTTGCATGATCTTGTCTGAAACAGGCGGATCCTTCAAAACTGAAAACGCAGAGCGTGAGCACAGAATAACAGCACGTTGTAGTTTCGTTGGGAAATGAGGCGGCCGGTGTTGGCGAGATAGCATCGGCGCTTTTGTCTGGAAAACCAGAACAGCCCGAGAGAAACCAGCAAGCTGAGTGCCAAGCGCATAAGCGGTGAGAGATAGAACCTTAACAACTGAAGAGTGATAGGAAGATGACAAACCTCGTCAATGAAAGTAGATCGAATCAGATCTAACATATCCGCTACAAAGAACCAAACACCTTTTTAGGTGATAAATTTTTTGCGGAGAGTTTGATCCTGGCTCAGGATGAACGTTGGCGGCGTGCCTAATACATGCAAGTCGAACGAAGAGCTCGGTGTAGCAATACACTGAAACTCTTAGTGGCGAACGGGTGAGTAACGCGTTGGTGACCTGCCCCAAAGAGAGGGATAACAGTTCGAAAGGATTGCTAATACCTCATGTGATCGTCTGGATTAGATGCCTAACGATTAAAGGAGCTTGCTCCGCTTTGGGAGGGGCCTGCGTACCATCAGCTAGTTGGTAGGGTAATGGCCTACCAAGGCTATGACGGTTAGGGG
>NPIE01004384.1_pt3 | contig 11027 bp, 9 predicted proteins | sample 8637661 | NCBI WGS metagenome assembly NPIE01 (sample SAMN07420842, study PRJNA396082) | bioreactor metagenome | isolation source: sample BA12 brine-fed electro-methanogenic bioreactor BA | place: Japan: Kochi | collected 2016-12-09 | reverse complement strand
CTGGTGCTGCTGATCATTTTCATGATCACCGCTCCGATGATGACCCAGGGGCTTGACGTTGATCTCCCCGAAACAACGGCCAAATCTCTTCGGCAAGACGATGACCCGATTGTCGTTACCATCGACAAGGACGGGGTGATCGGTCTTGGTAATCTGGCGGGGATCAGCCAGAAAGTCTTGTTGCAGGAACTTGCCAAAGTTGGGAGTACAGACACGGACAAACCGATCTACCTCAAAGCAGATAAGGCGGTTCCTTATGGTATCGTGGTTTCGGTGATGGCTGATATCAAAAAGGCCGGATTCGACAAACTCGGTATGGTGACCCAACCTTCCGTTGAAGAAAATCCATAGCATCGTGACCAAGCAGTACAGCGTTACATACGACGGTAAAAACCAATGGTTGCTGCCGCTCAATCTGGCGATCGGTTTTCACCTGCTGATCGCTTTCAGCATTATTTTTCTGCCGGGGATGTTCAAGTCAAAGCCGCGCTTTGAAGATATCTACAGCGTCGATTTGATTTCTCTGGCTGATCAGCCGGCACCGCAGCCGCAAGCAGCTGCCGAACCGCCCCCGGCCGAACCGGTTAAACCCGAGCCGGAAGCGGTTTCCATTGCTCCTGAAACCGTTGCACCGGCACCAAAACCGGTTGATCCTGTCTCGCTCAAGCCGCTAAAAAAGAAAATCAAGAAAACCGTGGTACCAGAGGAGAATCAGGAGCAAAACCGACAACGCGAGGCGGAACGTCTGCGCCGACAACGATTGGCCGAAGCCCTGCGAGCCGAACAACAGGCAGCGGAACAGGCCCGGATAGCCGCTGAAGAAGCTGCGAGGGCCCAAAAACTGCTCGAGCAGCAACTGACCGAGATTCGCAACCAGGCGCAACGTTCTTCCTCGTCTACTGCTCGGTCCGGGTCAGCAAGCACATTGACGATCCTGGAGCGGCAGTATTATACGGCCATCGTCAATCGCATTACGCAATTCTGGGCCCTGCCCGAATTCAAGCGATGGGATCCGTCGACTCAGGCCGTCGTCGTCATAACGATCTCTCAAAATGGGACGATTACGAATCATTTTTTCGAAAAACGATCAAACGATCCGGTCTTCGATCAATTCGTCAGCAAAGCCGTTCAGGATGCCAATCCGCTGCCGGCTATTCCCCCGGCTCTGAGAAAAAACAGTTTCGAAATCGGTCTACGATTTTCGCCCGGCAGTATTAACTAAACCGTGAGTGATGAGCTTCCATGAAACGATTACTGATGCCCCTGCTCTGTCTGTTTCTGCTGGTACCGATTACCGCTGATGCCCAGCGGGTCTATCTCGATATCACGTCACCCGATGCCCGGAAAATTCTTTTTGCCGTCCCCTGGTTTCAAAACAGCGGTCTGGCCGCAGACCAACAGGCCTATGGCCGAAATCTGGCCGTAACCTTGGCCAAGGCACTTGAATTTCACGGAATCATAGACATTGCTTCATCCGCCGCCCAAGAAGGTTCCACCGCTGACGACTGGAAACGTCTCGGCGTCGATTATGCGACCGTCGGCAGGTATACCATCGCCGGAGACCAGATCACCCTTGAGATCAGATTGTTCGACGCGGCAACCGGCGACATGCTGCTCGGCAAGTCGTACAACGGTCCATCGACGCAAACCGATGTGATGATTTTCAAGTTCACCGATGCGGTAATTAACGAACTGACCGGTAAATCCGGGATTGCCGGCACGCAGATCGCATTTGTCTCACAACCGCCGAACAAGCGGGAGAAGGAGGTATTCATCACCGACATTCTCGGGCGCTCGTTGCGGCAGGTAACCAGGCACCAGAGCCTGATCGTCTCACCCCGGTTTTCACCGGACGGTGTTTTCCTGGCCTATACGTCCTATCACAGCGGCAATCAGAATCTTTACATCACCGATCTGCGGCAGGATAAGACAACAAGGGCCCTGTCACGTCGGCCCGGCATGAATCTGGCCCCGGCCTGGGCGCCGGATGGCAACTCGATGATCGTGACACTCTCGCACAACGGTAACCCGGACCTCTACCTGATCAATCGTCAAGGCGAGATCCTCAAGCAAATCACCCGCAACGCCGGAATCAACGTCTCTCCAGTCTTCTCCCCGGATGGCCGCCATATCGTCTTCGTTTCCGACCGGAGCAAGAAGCCGCAACTGTACCTGATGGAACTGGCTACCGGCAACACCCAGCGGATAACCTACGAAGGGTCGGAAAATGCGGAACCATCGTGGTCGCCCACCGAAGACCTGGTGACCTATTCCAGCCTGCGCGGCGGAATTTACCAGATATGCACCGTCAATCCCTTCAAAGACAGATCGGAGACACAGGTTACCACCGATCAGACCCATCATGAGTCACCGTCCTGGTCACCGGACGGTAACCAGATCATCTTTGCAAAAAGAGATGGCGCCGGCCATAAGATCTATGGAATAATGAAAAACGGTTCGTATCAACGCCTGCTTTTCTCTCTTCCCGGCAGTCAGTCGTATCCGCGCTGGCAGATAAAGACCTACTAGCGGCCGTGACGAACGTCACGACGAACGATGAAAATCGGCGCTGTGGTCGGAATGGCCGGTTGATTTTTGAAAGTGAGCGGGGGACAGGTTAAAGCCTGTCCCGCCAATTTTCATATAAAACCTTTTTGCTTTATCAACGATCATGAAAAAAATTCCATTTACCGTTCTCTGCGCCTTTATCGTATCTCCGCTGCTGGTTCAATGCGCTTCCCAGGACGATCTCAATCAGATTCACTACCAGTTGCGCATGCTCAACAAAAAGGTGACTGACCTGGAGTCATCGACCATCGACGAACTGCAGAAGCGTCAGGCCAATTCCGTCAATCAAATCGATCGTTTGCAACAGGATCTGCTGGAATTGCGCAGCGGCCTGGAAGAAACCGGGCACCTTAACCGCCGGCTCAACGAACAGAGTAAGGAGCTGGAAACGGCCTTTCGTAACTATACCCGGCAGGAAGAAGAGAAACGCCTTGCCGAAATGCAACGTCTCGAACAGGAAATTTCGCAAAAGGATTCGCAACTCGAGACACTTGCCGAGCAGTTGAAAGCGCAGCAGGAAAACCTGCAGGCTATTCAGCAGGCCCGCGTCGAAGAAGCAAAGCGTAAAGCGGCGGCTGCGGCAAAAGCAGCTGAAGAAGCCCGCCAGCGTGCGACAGCAGCTTCCACGAGCGGCGGCTCCATTCCGGCCATTCGAGCTGATAAAGTAAAAAAAGTACTGGCCCCGATAGCGGTTACCACGACGGCTCCGCCGGCGGCGGCGGAACCGCCGGTCCGTCAAGCCGAGACCGCCGCGCCGGCGGCGACATCGACACCGTCGGCTTCAGCAGGCGATGCTGCCCGGGCCAAAAGCCTGTTCGAACAAGGCAAATACCGGGATGCATACAACATCTTCGAGCAATTGGCTCAATCTGCCAATACCGTCGAGGCGGTGGAGGCCCGCTATATGATGGGGGAATGTCTGTTCGCGCTGAAGGAGTTTGATCAGGCCATTCTCGACTATCAGACCATCATTACCAACTATCCTTCCAGCGCCAAGGCGCCCACCGCCATGTTCCGACAGGCGCTTGCCTTTGAACGCCTCAATGACCAGGATACGGCGAAAATTCTCTACAAGAAACTCATCGCTTCCTACAAGGATTCTCCGGAAGCAAGCCAGGCTCAGGAAAAACTGGCAAGTATGTAGTTGACCGGGAGTCGCGTCGGCATGTTCAGCAGGTGAGTCGGACCAGAAAACAGCGGCTTGACGAGTTGCTCGTCGAGCGCAAACTTGTCGGACGACTCGATCAGGCCGAACAGCTTATCCGGGCCGGCAAGGTACTGGTTGCCGAAGTTGTTGCCGATAAACCGGGCCGAACATATCCCGAAAATGCCGTCATCCGCATCCGGCAGCAACCAGCCTATGTTTCGCGCGGCGGCATAAAACTCGCCGGGGCGCTGGATCGTTTCGCCATTGATCCCTACGGCTGGGTATGCGCCGACATCGGGGCTTCGACCGGGGGGTTTACCGACTGTCTGTTGCAACGCGGCGCCCGCATCGTTTACGCCGTCGATGTCGGTTATGGCATCCTGCACTGGAAATTGAGGAGCGATGAGCGAGTCGTCGTGCGGGAGCGATGCAATGCCCGCGATCTGACCGCACGCCAGATCGAGCGTCCGCTCGATCTGGCGGTACTCGACACTTCCTTTATTTCCCTGACCAAACTGATTCCACCGCTGTTACCGCTGTTTGGTGAGAAGATACGGATTGTTGCGTTGGTCAAACCGCAATTCGAATTGCGCCCGGAACGGGTCGGACGCAGCGGGATCGTGAGCGACGCACATGCACAACAGGAAGCTGTGGCCGCTATTCGCGACTTCAGCGTGTCTTTGGGATTGTCCTGCGAAGGAATTGTTGCCTCGCCGATAACCGGAACCAAGGGCAATCAGGAGTATTTGCTGTATCTGACGGGGTGCTCCCGCTCCGGGTAGTTCTCGTTCATCCTTTTTTCAGACGCTCAATCAATTCAAGCATTGTTTCGCTCTCTCTTTGCAGTGCAGGGTCGACTTGGGGTGCGCCAATCACTTCCTTGAAGTTGGCTTGTGCGAGATCGAGCTTGCCTTCGTAGAGGTTGAACTTACCGAGGAAGAAGCGGGCCTCGGCTTTTTTCCCCTGGTGGCTGAGAATCCGGCCCAGGTCGAAGAAGGCGCTTGAGAACTCGGGCATCCGCGCGACCACCTCACGCAGCAGATATTCCGCTCGCTCAAGTTCCCCGATTTTTTCCAGGACGCCGGCGAGGTGAAAGGCTGCATACATATCGGTCGGCTGTTCCCGTAGTGCCGCCTCCAGCAGATCTCGGGCCTGCTCGAAATCTCCTTGCTCCGCAAGAATAATGGCTCGATCGACACGGAGAATACGCTGTTGCGGCAGCGGCGCGATAACCTCGTTCAATAGTGAGAGTGCCTGTTCGTAGTTGTTCTCCCGTCGAAAGATCTGGGAGAGTCCATACCGGGCCATCGTTTTGCTGAAACTCGTCGATCTCGAATCATTGAGGCGATTGGCAAAGTAGGCTTTTGCCGCGGCATTGTCCTCGACCAGAGCCATGATCCGGTACTTGAATCGAAGAAAAGAAAAGTCTTTCGTTTGATCCGGAGCCTCGCTCGCACCTCCTTCCGCGGCAATCAGGGACTCGACATAGTCGAGACGCGCTTCCGGGTCAGGGTGAGTGAGCAGGTATTGGGGAACCTGCCCCATTCGATAACGAGTGATTTTGCGCATGGTCTGCAGCATTTTCCGCTGACCGTCCGGATTTCTGCCAAGTTCCTTGAGCCAGTGGTAGGCAAGCAGATCCGCTTCTTTCTCGTCTTCTCTGCTGAAATAGAGCTGGGCACTCTGTCCTGCGGCAAGGGACCCGGTCAGCAGCGCCTGGGACGCGGCACCGCCGCCTCCCAAGGCGATGGCGGCCAGGGCGGCGCCGAGGGCGGCGATATTGACGATCGTTCCCTTTTTCATCCGAGAGGCCAGGTGCCGTTTGGCCACATGGCCGATTTCATGGGCTATTACCGATACCAGTTCGTCTTCGCTATCCATGGACTGGATCAATTCGGTATAAAAGAAAATCAGCCCTGAAGGTGCGGCAAAGGCGTTGAATTGTTTGCTTTTGACGATGAAAAAGCGGTATTCGAAAAATTGAATGCCGGCAACGTCGAGGACCTCCTGGCCGAGTTCATTGATGTATCGATGCAGGTCGGGATCGCCGATGATCGGAAAGGCGGAGCGCACCTGGTAGATCAGCTTTTCACCAAGCTCGCGTTCTTCACCGATGGTAAAGGCTCGGGCCGTCGGCAGGGAACCGGAATGGACGAGAAGGACGACGAGCAGGATAGTGATCCCTTGTTTGATCTTGTTGCGCATCAGAGGCTGCGAATCCAGGTTAATAATCGCTGCTGTCCCTCAGCCAGTGAGACGATCGGCCGGTATCCCAAGTCGCGAAGGGCCTTGGCATGGGAAAAATAGTGTGATCTGGACAGTTGTTCAGCGAGAAATCGTGTCATTTTCGGTTCACCTCGCAGGTTCAACAAGCGATAGACTGTTTCCAGCAGTGCTCCGGCGTAATAGGCCAAAGGCCTGGCAACACGGCGGCGCACCGGTGGGATCTGCAACTCAGCAAACAGCTCGTTAATCCACTGCCAGAGGTTTACCGGATGCTCCTGTCCGATAAAATATGCCTGACCACCGCATTTGTCACTCTTTTCCAGACAGTGGTAGGCAAGCAGGTGGGCATGAACGACATTGTCGATATAGCTGATATCGACCTGATTGGTGCCGTCGCCGACAATGCTCAACTCTCCCCGTCTCCCCCGGTCGACGAGACGAGGAATCAGATGGGGATCTCCCGGTCCCCAGATCAGATGCGGTCTGATGGCACAGGTTTTCAACTGTTCCGAATTGGCGGCCAGGATCTGTTGTTCGGCGCTTGCTTTGCTGCGCGCGTAATGGCAGAGAAAATTTTCAGGATACGGCAGCGTCTCGTCGCCGCCGCTAATATCGGCGCGAGCAAAGACTACCGACGGCGTCGATGTATAGACCAGCCGGGCAACCCCATTTTCCCGGCAGGCCTGGATAACGTTGACGGTTCCGTGCACGTTGGTCTGTTCGTAGTCCTGCCGCCGCCCCCAGATACCGGCCTTGGCGGCGACATGAAACACTGTCTCGACATCGCGGCAACTGCGACGGACGCAGTCGAGATCGGAGATATCGCCGATCAGGCTGCGGGCGCCGTGTCTTTCCAGTTCCGGATAGTGATGCCTTGCCAACGTGGTGACGCGGTGGCCCTGCTCGCAGAGCCTGGCAACCAGGGCGGAACCGACGAAACCGCCGCCGCCGGTGACGAGTATCGTATTCATCGTGACAAGCGAAGTTGACGTTGTGCCCAGATTTTCAGTTTTTCACGAAAAATCTTGGCATTATGGCGAATATCCACCGGAAACGAGGGATGGACGAGAATGTGCTCGATCCGCTTGGTCAACGGATGGTGGCCGGCCAGCTGCCTGACTTCGTCGATCACCTCCTGCTTTCGTCGTCGGCAGCTCGTTTCCAGCTCTATGATTATCACCGGAATTTCCCAGCCGCGGTCGGTATCGACTCCGACCAGAGCGGAACGAAAGACGTCGGGATGGACGTTGATGATGGCCTCGCAGCAAATCGTATAGAGGAGTTCGTCACGACTTCGGACCCGGTGGGCCTTCCTTCCACAAAACCACAGCCTCTTCTGTTCGTCCAGGTAGCCGACATCGCCCATTCGATGCCAGAAACCTGAACCGTCGGGAATTTTTGCAAACCTTGTCTCGTAATCGTTATTCTCGTACGCTCGGGTTACCACATCTCCCTTGACGATGATCTCGCCGATCTCATTCGGTCCACATTCCCGACACGCTGAAAACGAGGCAAAGGCCTCATCCGAACAGGTGATTACCTTCAGATCGATCCCGGGCAGGGCTCGGCCGACGCAGGCTCCCCTGCCCTGCTTGGTTTGCGACCAGGTCTGAGCGATAATTTCTCTGCTTTCGATGGAAATGATCGGCAGGCTTTCCGTCGCCCCGTACGGAGTGTGGATTTTTCCGCCAGGGGCGATGATTTCCGCCACCGCGGCGACCAGTTCACCACTGACCGGGGCACCGGCCATGAGTACGGTTTTCAAGGTCGGACATGATCGCTTGTGGAGAAGACACCACCTGCTCACCACCTTCCAGATGGCCGGCGAACCGAAGGAATAGGTGACGCCGTAGCGATTGATCGAGGCAACGAATTGTTCGGGATCGACCTGGGCCGGCCGGGTCGGATCCATATCCGGAATCACGGCGGTTGCCCCAAGAGCAGCGGAAAACAGGGCAAAGAGTGGAAAACCCGGTTGGTCGATATCGCCCGGTCCGATGTTGTAAAACGAACGGATATGCTCCAGCTGGGCGGAGAAAATGCGATGTTCGAAACGGACCCCTTTGGGGGGGCCGGTCGAACCCGTCGTAAAGATAATGGCTGCCAGCGATTCTTCATCCGGCACGAACTCGGGATGGGTCAATGAGCCGGGTCGGGCCGCCTGTTTCCTGACATCCGTCGCTCCCAAGCCGGGTGCCGGACCACAGGAGAATCGTTTTCTGATCGTGCGAAAGGGCCGCGGAAACAGGCGGCTGAGCAGGATGGCGGCCGGGATGCCGAGTAGATGATCGGGCCTGACCGACTGGATACAGCGCAGCACGTTGCGATAGCCCATGCCGGGGTCGATGAGGATGACCGGCGCCCCGAGGTGAAACAGCGCGAAGGCCAGCGAGATGAAATCAGCCGAGGGCCGGACCATCAGCATGACCCGATCCCCCTCGCCAACACCGTTAACGGATAGAAACGAGGCGTAGCGGCGGGCACTTTCGTCAAGTCCTTGAAAGCTCAGGCTACGGCCGCTGCGCGCCTCGATGAGCCCGGTTTTTTCGCCGTGCTGTCGGGCAACAGCGGTCAGTGTGGCAGCAATGTTGTTCATGTTTGCCGAGTTCTCTCTAGTCGTGCAGAAATGATGCGATCAGCGGCTCTACCGTGCCGTGTCCATCTTCCAGCACATAATGACCGGCTGCGGCGAGATAGTGACACCGGGCGTGGGGAAACCGTGTGGTCCATTGGCGGTAGAAATGATCGTTAAAGCAGAAATCTTTGCCACCCCAGACAAGCAAGGTCGGTGTCTGGCGCTCGACCAATCGATTGAGGCCGTCCTCGATCTGAACCAGGGTCCGGTATGAGGGGTCGGCCGGAGAAAGCGGAATATCCATGATAAATCGATGGATGCCGACGCGTTGCCGCCATGAGCCATAGGGGGCGAGATAGGCGGCCGCCACCTCTTTGGCCAGCGGTTTTTGCACGGCCATGAAGGTGGCCGGCCAGGCAAATCCGTTGCAACCGCGAACAATCAGGGCACCGAGCAGCGGCCACCGGCAGATCCTGATCCGCAGCGGTATGCGACGGGATGGAAAGGCAGCGGTATTGAGGATGACGAGCCGCTGAATGGACGTGTTGTTTCTGGTCGCATAGCCCATACCGATGGCTCCGCCCCAATCGTGAACGACAAGCGAGCAGCTATTGATACGCAGATGGTCGATCAGATACGATACGTTGTTTATGTGATTGTTTAGGCAATAATCGTATCCTTCTGGTTTGTCGGAGAAACCGCAGCCGATATGATCGGGGGCTATGACCCGGAACCGAGACGACAGGGCGGTTATCAGGTGCCGATAATAATACGACCAGGTCGGGTTGCCGTGTAACATGACCACGGCAGGTCCGGACCCTTCATCGATATAGTGCATGCTGCCGCCCGGAGTCTGGACAAAATTGGCAGCGAACGGATAGTCGGGAAACGTCGGCCGCCTCTGTCCGGCAGTCATTTGTGTCAAAGCGAGAACGGTCATGACCAGTTCAGGTTCTTGCCGTTTCTGATGACAGCAAGCAGGGTGCGAACGCCGATCCCGGACGGCCCTTTCGGGATATAAGACTTTTTCGTGAAGTCCCAGGCGGTACCAGCTATATCCAGGTGTGCCCACGGCGTATCGCCGACGAATTTTTCCAGGTATGCCGCAGCGGTTATTGCCCCGGCTTCTTTGCCGCCGAGATTTTTGATGTCGGCAACATCTGATTCAATCTGCTTGCTGTACTCAGGGCCAAGCGGCATACGCCAGAGCGGCTCGCCGGTCGCCTCCCCGGCTGACAGAACCTGTTCGGCAAGTTGATCGTGATTGCTGAACAGACCGCTGCGATGATGTCCAAGGCCGATGATAACCGCTCCGGTCAGGGTAGCCAGATCGATCACTCCATCCGGCTTGAACTTCTCGATGCCATAGGCAAGAGCGTCGGCCAGGATAAGCCGTCCTTCCGCGTCGGTATTGACTACTTCCGCAGTCGTGCCGTTGTAGTGGGTAATGATATCGCCCGGTTTGAGGGCGGCAGAGCCGGACATATTATCTGTTGCCGGTACGACAGCGATAACCCGTAGAGACGGCTTTTCCGCAGCCACCGCCTGCATAACGGCAAGAACAGCGGCGCCGCCGCACATATCGTATTTCATGTCCTGCATGCCGGCTGCCGGTTTCAGACTGACGCCGCCTGAGTCGAAGGTAATTCCTTTACCAACCAGTAACAGCGTTCGTGTATAGGCTTTCGGTACGTACTCGAGCACGATGAGTTTCGGTCCGGCAGCCGATCCACGATTCACTGCCAGAATACCTCCCATGCCGGCTCGTTGCAGATGACTTTTTTCCAAAACCGTGCACTTCATGTTTTTGCCCTTGCCGAGATCACGGGCAAAGTCGGCAAACGATTGCGGCGTCCAGGAGCTGCCCGGTTCATGAGCCATATCGCGGGCGGCAATCGCCGCCTGGGCGGCAACAGCGGCACGCCTGGTCGCCTTTCGCACCGTTTGATGCTGCGAGGTGAGCAGCGTCAATTCCTCGATCCCGGGGAAGAAGGGGTCTTCCGGATCCTGCTTTTTGTATTTGTTGAAGTGATAGTCGCCAAGCAGCACTCCTTCGCAGATCTGTTCGGCACCACGGTCCGTAAGATCGGTTAAAAAATGTGGAACGACGACGGCCACCGACTCGGCCTTTACCTTTTGTGCCGTCCCGGCGATGATGCCGCCGGCACAGCGCAGACGCTCCAGGAGTTCGGGGTGCGGTAATTCTTTTTTCAACTCGCCGAGACCGATCAACAGCAATCGCTTGGCAACAACAGGGCCGGCAAGCGGTACATGTTGACCGTAGTGCAGGCTTGTCTCCTCTTTTTTACCCTTAAAATCGCCAAGATGAAAAAGATCGGCAACGAGGTTGACAATCATCTCGTCACCGGTCGGTGGTGCACTCTTCTGTTCGGCGGTCAAAAAGACAAGCAGGGAGACCTCGCACGCCTGAGGAGATTGATCAGAGACGACTATTTTGGTGTCTTTCATACAATGATTCCTTTGCAATAGAGCCTTTTGCAAAACTTAGAT
>NPIE01003137.1_pt1 | contig 11040 bp, 8 predicted proteins | sample 8637661 | NCBI WGS metagenome assembly NPIE01 (sample SAMN07420842, study PRJNA396082) | bioreactor metagenome | isolation source: sample BA12 brine-fed electro-methanogenic bioreactor BA | place: Japan: Kochi | collected 2016-12-09 | reverse complement strand
GAGCCACGCGACATCACCCCGCCGCCCTGGGAAGACGATACGGTGAGCTTCGACCGCTACGTGCGTCCCGTGCTCGACACGTACTGCAGCACGTGCCACCAGGGCGATGGCGCCGCGCGCGAGGTTGTCGATTTCACGCCGAGGCCCGGTCTCCTGGGTTTCGACGAAGCCTACTGGCTGCTGACCGGTCAGCCTGCCTGGGGCGCGGCCTACGCAATGCCGGAGGACCCGCCGCCCGGATTCGGGATCGCCGGGATGATCATGGTCGAGGGATATGACCAGCGCGACCCGGTTGCCTACCAGACGCCCGCCCCAATGACCAAGCTCTCCTACACGAGCAAGCTTATCGAGATCGCCTCGAGCGGCAACCACCACGACGTGAAGGTGGACCCAGTCTCCCTTCGGCGGCTCATGGTGTGGGTCGATGCCATGTGCCCCTACCGTGGCAGCGAAGAAGTGCGCGCCATCCCCGATCCCGAGTTCCAGGGCATCGACTGGCTCGCCATCCGCCCCGAAGTCCACAGCGCCCCGCGCATCGTCCGCCCCGGCCCGCTGGACACGGACGGACGCATGTAGCCCGCCCCGGGTATGCGACAATCATCCAGGTTATGAAGCGAGAGCGGAACCGGTTAGTGGCGCCGTGCAGGCTTGACTCCGAAGCGGCACACTCGGCAGAGAAGGGACGCGACTTGCGGGTTTCCGAATAGATCTTGAGTGCCTAAGAACGAATAAGATTACAGCCGAACGGTCGCCCTTGGCGCGTGTCTGCAATGCGGGAGACAGCTATGGGACGTGAAATAGACCGAAGGTTCTTCCTGGGCACGATGGGGGGAGATACCCGCAGAACACACCGGTGACGACCAACAACATCCCGGTCTTGAAACGAGAAAAGGACCTACGCGGCTTGCGTAAGTCCTTTGAAATCAATGGTAGCCCATTCCGGGCATAATTAAGTACTTCTCCTGGAGCTTCCTGAGGCCAGATAAGCTCAATCCGGACAAGTGCTTACGATTCAATCCCATTCAAATCGCGGAGTGGCTTGACGAGCTGTCGAACCGGCCACAATTCAGTACCACTGTTACCCTGGCCCGCGAGGTCAAGCTGTCCAAGACCCGCGTAAATCAGTACCTCAACCTGCTGCGGATTCCGTAGAATTCTCGGTTGCGGCTCAGGGATATCGAGGGGTTGTCCGAATACCAACTCCGGCCCATTGTGCACATGACCCCCGAGTACCAAAAGCAGGCCATCCGTCGGTTGCTTTCACATCCCAGTACCACCGGCTGACGTCTCCGCAGAGCGGTTTGACAGAGTATCGGCTGCGGGGGATTGGGGTGCGGCAGTCACTCACGTTCTTTCGCTTCAGCGGTGACGTTAAAGGCTATTGACGAGTGGTATGGCCAGATGGCCGAAATGGATGCTTTAAAGCAAGACCGTGGCATGCTATAAGTAGCTTGGTCGGGGCATCTTCATCCTGGGCGATACGCTCTACACATCGACGTCGGGCGATTTAGAGCTGCAGCAACGTAGAAAGGACTTTCTTATGACGTGCCTGTCGCGCCGTGAGTTTCTGACCAGTTCGGCGGTCGCCTGTGCAGTGTTTGGGACACGAGCACACGCCAAACCGGCCAGTCCGCGCAATATACTTTTCATCATGACCGACCAGCATAACGCGCATGCACTGGGGTGCTACGGCAGCAACGAAGTAAAGACGCCTAACATGGATCGCCTTGCGCGAGAAGGCGCCTTGTTCGAGACCGCCTTTTGCCAGACCGGGCAATGCTGTCCCTCACGGTACTCCATATGGACAGGCCGTTACGCACGCAGTCATGGGCTCTACAACAACGGACAAATGGAGAATGTTGAGGAAGACACTATCGGCGACATTCTTAGGCGAAAGGGATACACAACGGGGACAATCGGCAAGCACCATATGCATATGGACATTGTACCTGACAAGCATGGATTTGACGTCGTTGTAGACGTTCCCGAATATCGTGCGTTCATGGAATCTGAAGGAACCTATGGGCAAGAGCGCAAAGGCGATTTTCTACCCGAGAGCGTGCATCCGGGGCGTTCGCGTGTCGGTGCGGTCCGGGCGGACAACGAGCACCACAGGTCCGGTTACTGGGCGTCTCAATCCATCGACTTCCTTCGCAAAAACAAGGAACAACCATTTTGCTTGTGGTTGTCGTTTTACGGTCCACACACGCCAATAACGCCTTCTGAGCCATGGGCGTCCATGTACGATCCGGGCAGTTTAACTTTGCCGCCCAACCACAAGTACGATTACGACTATGACACGCCAGGCCTCCAAAACACCCAAGAGAAATCCGGCACCTTCACGGAAGACCTGCACCGGAAGACGCTGGCCTACTATTACGGCCTAATCACGCAAATTGACTACAACATCGGTCGTGTCCTGGATGAACTGGACCGCCTTGGCCTGGCAGACAACACAGCGGTGGTCTACACCGCCGACCACGGCGAAATGATGAGCGAACACGGCGCATGGACCAAAGGGGGTCAGGGATATGATNNGCGTGCCTCTTATCCTCCGTTGTCCCGGCGTTATCCCGGAAGGTGCTCGAAGAAAGGAGCTGGCTTGTTCCATAGACTTGTTGCCAACATTGCTCGAACTGACGAATCAGCCGATTCCAGAAAACGTTCAGGGCAAGAGTCTCGTGGGCCCGGCGAAGGGAGGAAACGGGGCATGGCGCGACACTATCTTTTCAGAGATAGGCAATTCACTTGAGAACCAGTGCGTGACAACGCGCACGGCGGATACCAAATACGTTCGCTATCACGCAGACGGCCAAGTGGTCTACGAGCAGTTCTTCGACCTGAAGAATGATCCCTGGGAAATGAAAAACGAGCGGGACAATACCAAGTGCGAGAAAGTACTGGATGATATGCGAGCGAGACTGGCTCGTTGGGAAGACGAAACAGAAGCGGTTCCGCCCTGTAAACCACTTTCACCAAATGCCACTTAAGGACACGCATGAAATCACTGAGAAGCATCGGGATAGTCGCATGCCTTTCCATGGCCGCGTTCTGCGACACAGAGAACATCGATGCGCAGCGTGGCAACCGCCCGCTGCTCGGTGTGCAGCGATGGGACATGTATTCTGGAAAAGGCGCCACCCAACGGCAGGAACTCGGTTACCTTCCAGGTGGGCAGGGCTTCCTGAAAGAACCATCATGGCATGCTCGTGCGCCTTTTTTCTGCCGGTTAACCGCAGATGTGGATTGGGTGAAACATCCCCCGCAGGCGGGCCCGCTTTGGTTCAACTATCCGTTCAGCCAAGAACTCCTTCAGGAAACCATGGACCAAGAAATTCGGTACGCTTATAGAGCTGGTATTGATTTCTTCATCTATAACGGCCCAGTCCGCAAGTTAATTGAGAACGCCTACGAACTCAAAAACAACTTGGATTGCCACATAGCAAGCACAATCCCCGAAGCCAAAAAGATGAACTTCGTGTGGGCCTTGTATGGGCATAATTCCATCCAATACACGCGCACTAAAGTGATTGCCATGATTGAAGAAACGCTTCCATACATCCAAATGCCCAACTGGCAAAAAGTGATGGATGACCGTCCCCTGATCATCGTGCTCTGGCCGCAACAGTTCCGTTCGGACCTGGAATCCGCACACGGTGAAGAACAAATGACGGGGCGCGCTTTCGTGGAGTACATTCGTACTCGGGTAAAGAGCGCCGGACTGAAAACCCCATACATCGTCGGCGCCAGTGTGCCGGCGCGTGGCTATGAACAAGTTCCAGCCCTGAAGAAAGACGGTTACGATGCATTCATGGATTATGCGGGCGGCTATGGAGGCAAGGTTGCCCCGCAGGACAAGGGCACAACTTATACGGAGGCCACTAGTAACCTGATCAAGACCTTGGAGAGCAGGTTCCTGAACCGCGGACTGCCCTTCCTGCCTCCTTGCAGCAGCATGCAGTATCCGTGGCCGAGGGCCCGCAACAAACAGACCGGCGCTCACGCAGAGCAGTGGTATCACTATCAATGGCCAAAGAAGGGCGACCTCGCTGCCCGTATAAATGCCGTCTTTGATTTCGTAGCGGCTCATCCAAAGGAATGCGAAGCACAAGTCGTCACCATGTACTCCTGGAATGAGCACTCGGAAGGAGGCGCTCTGTGCCCAACTATGGGCGAACCGCCGAGATACGAACCTGCGACCGAATGGCTAGATGAGGCTGCCGCCGCATTGGCAACGTGGCGATATCATCAACACAATGCGGGCGACACAACACTGAAGCCATCACGATTAGAAAGATCGCGAAGGCAATTGAATATAGGAATCAGCATTGAAGAGATCTATTCAAAGACGAGACTTCATTAAGACCAGCGTCATGGCATCATTGCTGGCCACTCTTGGCGGTCAGGCACATGCTAAGGGAGCGAATAACAGTAACAAACCCAATATCCTGCTGATCATTTCAGACGACCAGGGCTACTGCGAATTGGGGAGTTTCCTGAAATTCGCCGACTTGGAAGCGTTGCAGCCGCAGAAGAAGGATATTCTTAAGGAAATGCTGAAGAGCATGGAGGGGCGGAAGGCCCTGCAGATTTGTTTCGATGCCGTGAAAAAGGCAACACCTAATCTCGACCGCATCGCGCGGAAGGGTGTACGATTTACCAACTTCTATGCTGCACCGACCTGTGGCCCTTCTCGTGCATCGCTGATGACAGGGCAATACCCGCAGCGCTTTGGCGTATATTCGAATTCCGAGCTGAGTGATGGCGCGGGCGTGCCACGAGCTATTTGTTTCCCCGTAAAGACTCTTGCCGAGGCAGGCTATCGTACAGGCGTTTTCGGCAAGTGGCACCTTGGTCAGAAAGAAGGGCAACACCCTAACGACAAGGGGTTTGATACGTATTTCGGCTACGACCGCGCCCATACTGACAAATATGACTCCCCGCACCTCTATCGAAACAAAACAAAGGCGAAGGCCGAAGGCTGGCTCTGCGATCAGATCACTGGAGAAGCGCTGGATTTCTTGGATGAGTGCCAGAGAGAAGAGAAACAGTTTTTCCTGTTTCTGTCTTTGTGTGAACCCAAACCGCCCAGTCCCAAACCGCCCCAAGAATACATGGACGCCATCAACTCCGGCTCCTTCGTTGTTGATTCTCATTTCGGCAGTATCTATGGCATGGACTCTAACGTTGGCCGGCTCCTGAACAAGATTAAGGCCATGGGCGCGGATGAAAACACGATGATCCTGTTCGCTTCCGACAATGGCCTGAACAGAGGTGTCTGGCAGGAAGACCCGGACTACCGCAAGAAAGACGGACGTAGACCGGCAAATCTCGGCGCGTGGTCGCGCGTGCCCATTCCAGGTAACGGGCCATTGCGAGGCGCCAAATGGACCGCATGGGACGGGGGTGTCCATACGCCCATGTTTGCTTACGTCCCCGGCGGCACATCCGGCGAAAGTGAATCCCTGCAACACATCATGGATTTGATGCCTACGGCGCTCGATTTTGCGGGTATCCAAACAGAAGAGTCGCAAGACGGAAAGAGTTTTCTTTCACAACTGACCGGAACATCAGAGGGAGATCCTAAGCGCACCCTATTCTGGGCGCATCTGGATGCCATTCCTATGGCATTCGACGGACATCCGGAACTACGAAGCGTTGAGAACGAATTTAAGAAGATGAAACGCGGGCAAATGGACTACTTCGCCAGTTGGTATGTGCGGTCGGAACAGTGGAAGTTGATCGGCTGGAACAGTGAAAAACCGTTGTTGTTTGACGTGGCCGCCGATCCCGGGGAATACAAGAATCTTGCGGATCAATACCCTGAAATGGTCAGTGAATTGCGCCGGGCATTTCTGAGTTGGATGTCGAAAAATAAAGAACCGAATGTTGGCAAGAAAGAAATCTGGCAGGAGCTAAAGGATTCAATATGAACCGACGTAACTTTTTGAAAACAACATCCGTCGCAGTAGCAGGGACTGTTCTGGCAACGTTTGCTGGAAAGACATTTGCGGCTTATGCCGCGGCGAAGAAAACAAACAAACCCAACATTATCCTCATCATGGCGGATGACTTGGGCTATCACGACCTGGGTTGTCAAGGCGTGAAGGATTTCAAGACGCCCAACATTGATCGGCTGGCAGCGTCGGGTGTGCGCTTCACGGCGGGTTATGTGACCGCGCCGCAATGCGGACCGTCGCGCGCGGGGTTGTTGACCGGAATGCACCAGAGCCGTTTCGGTTGCACGGATAACAATACGGACCGGGGTATTCCGCCAAGAGATGTTGTGCAAATTCTGCCGGAGCAACTCAAAGCGCAGGGATATGCCACTGGCATGATTGGTAAATGGCACATTGGGTTTGTGGAGAACGAGAAGAACGGGCACACAACCCGGCCAGGACACGAACCCTGGGAGCGGGGATTCGACTATGTGCTCACGCACCACGGCGGCATGTCACACTTCTTTCCCTACCGCAAGGACGGACGGAAGTGGATGACCGACCGAAAACGTGAACCACGCCTGCAGCAGAAACTGGAGCATGAAAAAGCACCGTCCTATCTGGAAGGGTTGCCGCAAGACACCTACTTGACCGATATTTTCTCCAAGCGCGGCGCAGATTTTATCAAGCGGCACCAGCAGGATGCCCCGTGGTTTCTCTACCTCGCTTATAATGCACCGCATACCCCCATCATGGCGCCTGAAGACAAGATGGATAAGTACGCCCCAATCACAGATCCTAGACGCCGAACACTGGCTGCAATGATGGATTCGCTGGATGAAGGCATAGGACGTGTTCTGAAGACCTTACAGGAAACTGGGCAGGACAAGAACACTCTGGTCTGGTTCTTGAGTGACAATGGCGGCGTGGAGCGGGATGTGCCCCATTGGAATGGTTCGCGCAACGACCCCTTTTCTGGTGCGAAAGGGGACGTTTTCGAGGGCGGTATTCGCGTGCCCTTCATGGTGAGTTGGCCAGGAACCATACCCGCTGGGAGGGTGGTGGATGACCCGGTGATCTCGCTGGATATTCTGCCGACTTCCATGGCAGCTGCAGGGCAGGCAGCCGTATCCACTATTCACGACGGCAATAACCTCCTGCCTTGGCTCAGGGGGCAGGGAAAATGCCCTAACGAAGATCTCTACTGGAGCTGGCGCCGCAACTATAATGCTGTCCGTTCGGGCAACCTGAAAGAGATTCGCAACGGCAGGCTCGTCAAGGCGGTCGATGGCACGGAAATCCCCAAACACAACTTTGTTGACCTATCGACCAATCCTGCCGAGCTGGCCGGCGAACACGTATTGCAGAGCGAGGAAAAACGTCAGACGCTCTCGGAGAAGCTGGATGCCTGGCTGAAATCAATCTGGGACGATGCACAACATCTCACACCCGATAGCGACGACTAAATGGTCCATACGCCGCATTCTATGCATAATGGCAAACAATAACCAGAAGATAATGCTATGGAGCCACCTATGAATCGCCGCAACTTCTTAAGAAAAGCATCCTCTTTCGTAGCTGGTAGTGCACTTGGTCTGTCAGCAGCGTCAACAGCATTTGGTGATGACAGGCTTTCAGCACCCCTGACCGCCCGTCTGCCAAACATTGTCGTCATCCTTGCCGATGACTTGGGTTATTCAGACATTGGCTGCATGGGGGGCGAGATAGAAACCCCCAACATTGACCGGATAGCATCCGAGGGAATCCGGTTTACGCAGTTCTACAACTGCGCCAAGTGCACACCGTCGCGCGGCTCCCTGCTAAGTGGGATGTATGCGCAACGGTGTGGCGAAGGTATCAGGCGCGGTGTCACGATGGGACAGGTTTTGAAAGAGGCGGGGTATCGAACACTGATGTCCGGCAAGTGGCACCTCAACGGTGCACCTGAGTTTCGTGGATTTGACCGGGCCTTCGGTCACTTAAGTGGTTCCAGCAACTATTTTTCAGGCAACCCATCGTGGCACCTGGACGCAAAACCCTTCACAATTCCTAAGGAGAATTTCTACGCAACAAATGCGATTACAGACTATGCCATCCAGTTTATCGAACAAGAACGACAAAACAACCCCAAGAGCCCATTCTTCCTGTACCTGGCCTACAATGCGCCTCACGCGCCACTACAGGCGCTTCCGGAAGATATCAAGAAATATCGGGGCCGCTTTGCTGAAGGGTGGAATGTCCTACGCCAGCGGCGGTATAGACGGCAGGTCGAAATGGGACTTGTAGATCCCGCCTGGCCGGTGCCGGAACGTCCGGACCATGTGCGGGACTGGGATACGTTAACAGACGAGGAAAAAGACTTCGAAGACCTCCGGATGGCGGTCTATGCCGCCATGGTCGACAGCATGGACCAGAACATAGGAAGAGTGCTGCGTACAATTGACAAATTGGGTGAAAGCGGCAACACAGTCATTGTATTTTTATCCGATAATGGGGCCAGTCCCTATGACAGGTCACATGAAGCCATGGCGAAAAGGGAAATTCTTCCCGGCGGTGCCAAGTCGGGATGGGAGCACGGTGTAGAACGCGCCTGGCTGGGTAACACACCACTGCGCTGGTACAAACGTTACCAACATGAAGGGGGAATATGCACGCCTTGCATCATTCGGTGGCCAGATGGCATCAAGGATCCGGGAAGGATTACAAATCAGCCTGCTCATATCATCGATCTCATGGCCACCTTCGTGGGGCTTACAGGAATCGATTATACAGCTGTCTTTGAGGGTAAGCCCTCGCCCGCGTACGGGGGCAATAACCCCAAGACCATGGAACTGGCCTCACAAAATCGGGAGATACGCGATGAGGGTTCAGTTATTCCGCCTCTGGATGGGCTTGATTTAGGCCCAATCTTCCAAGGCAAAGAGCGCCAGGGGCATGACCCCATGGGCTTTGCCTTTATCAACCATCGGGGGGTACGCAGCGGGAACTGGAAACTCGCCTCGGGGGACGGACGGCCATGGGAACTCTATGACCTCGAGAAGGATCGATTTGAGACAGAGAATCTTATTGATGCGTTTCCGGAGCAGGCCGAAAAACTTAGGGAAATGTGGGACAAATGGTACCGGGAAGTAAGTGGTGGAGCGGCGTATGAAAACTACGTAACCGACCCCGGCAACTACTCAACAACGCCCAAGCGTTTGGACTAACAAATGCAGCTGAATCTGACCCGACGTATTTTTTTGAAACAAACCGCCGCTGCTGCCGTAGGTGGCGTGTTAGGTTTTTCAGCGTTTGCAGCAGCCTTCGCAGCAGTAGAAAGCAAGTCTGCCCAGAACAGACCCAATCTCCTGGTAATGCTGTCTGATGATCAGCGCCCGGATACGCTGGGGTGCTATTCGCCGGATCGGCCCTTACCCACCCCCAACATCGACAAACTCGCAGCGGACGGCATTCGCTTCACCAACGGCTTTGTCACTACGCCAATTTGCGCGGCATCCCGGGCCAGCATCTTAACCGGACGGTACTCCTGCAACACAAGCATGACCAAATTCCAGTCGGTTATGTCTGATCAGGTCTTCGATAACAGCTACAACATGCTCCTGCAGCTGGCGGGCTACTACACCGGGCAGTTGGGAAAATATGGTGTGCGCTCGACCAAAGAACAAATTGCGCGCTTTGATTTCTTTGATGCCTATCAGGACCAGGGACCGGCTTTCAAGATATACAAGGGCAAGGAGATGCATGACAGCGCCTGGATTACCCAGCGCACCTCGGATTTTCTGGACAGTGTTCCCGAGGGGAAACCCTTTTGCCTGCAGTTGAATTACAAGGCGCCGCACGCCTCGGCCGTACCCGCACCGGAAGATGACCATCGACTGGATGACTACGCGTTTGAGCGCCACCCGCTCGATAATGACGAGGCCGCCAGGTTGGTCCCAGACCTGGTGCGTGGCAGCTTTCTTGATGAGTGCTACCGCGAGGCCTTCAACACGAAGGGTGATCACAATCCGTTTTGCCGCCAATACTATGAAAAGGTTGCTAGTATGGAGCACTCCGTTGGGGAAGTGCGTGGGATGCTCAAGGAACGCGGACTGGCAGACAACACGGTTATCATCTTCCTCTCCGACCACGGCGCTCACTGGGGTGACAAGCATCTCTATGGAAAATGGTCGCCCTACGAACCGAGTTTGGAGATACCCTTCATTCTCTACGATCCCCGCCCGAACGCCCCAAAAGGCGTCGTTCGCGATGAGATGGTGTTAAATATCGACGTTGCTCCCACACTGCTCGATCTGGCCGGGGTAAGGGTCCCCAAGGTGATGGATGGAAAGAGTCTGACGCCCATTATTGAAGGCAAGACGCCGCAATGGCGCGATCATTTCTTCTTCGAACATTACCATTCCATGAATAATGGCAGATACATTGCCCGCAATGAGGGTATCCGCACCCGCGACGCCAAGTATCTGCGTTGGGTGGACCCGCCGGAGCCGATTGAAGAAGTCTATGACCTAAAGCAGGATCCGGATGAACTAAATAATCTGGTGGACGATCCGTTGCACGCGAAAGAGGTCAGACAGCTGCGCAATCGCTTTGCCGCATGGCGTGCAGCCCATCCCGCGAACTACACACCCAATCCCTATGGACAATATAGCACGTTCAACGCACCTGAAATCGATTGGACCAAATTCAAGAAGGCCCACCCGGATGTCTACGCCAACATCGCCAGGGAAGTGGAACGCCTCGGTGTCACCTGGGGGCAGGCGGTGAATGACTGGACGGTGCGAACACAAATCTGGAAGACAACGCGCTACTACTATTGATGATGAACGACACCATTCCCGCCTACTACGGCAAACCTGAGTACGTGGAGCGTGTGAGAGCGGAGCTTCGTGCGATGTTCGACAACAAGAGCACCCACGCGCAGAAACGGTACTTCAGACTCATCCTGGAAGACATCACGGTAACTGACGACGACATCGCTGTCCATCCGAAGGGGGAGGGGGGATCATCGGCACGCTGGAGAGCATGGACGAGGCGGGGGGCCTGGGTGTCACGGAAGTTATAGACAGAAGCAACAAATGGCAGCCCGTAGGGGATTCGA
>NPIE01001803.1_pt1 | contig 11040 bp, 10 predicted proteins | sample 8637661 | NCBI WGS metagenome assembly NPIE01 (sample SAMN07420842, study PRJNA396082) | bioreactor metagenome | isolation source: sample BA12 brine-fed electro-methanogenic bioreactor BA | place: Japan: Kochi | collected 2016-12-09 | reverse complement strand
CTACCAACTGAGCTATTCCCGCTGATTGCTGTCGGGCGTTGCCTGACAACGGCTGCGTATTCTACTGATAACTCGGGGGCCGTCAACACTTTCGTGAAAAAATTTAACAGCCGCTTATAATCATGGTGCTCGCAGGTCCTCCGGTTCCACCCCAAGGGCCAACTGCACAATTCTGGCCACGGATGCACTCAATACCTCAGCCTCGGTGCCGGGCACTTCCAGCAGCAGATCGTAGCTCATACCCAGCACTACATTGACGATCAGGGTACCGTCCTGACGAGGGCACGGCGAATCCAGTCGCATCAGGAGCTGCTCGAGACCATCAATCCAGGACTGCCGATAACGACGAGCGACCCTGGCCAGACGGTCATCTCTGAGGGCCTCCATCAAAAACACCTGCTCTGCCAGTACCTGCTCCCTCCGGCGCGTAAACTGCTCCTGCATCCAGGCCCGGGCAAAGTCGGTCAGGCGCTGACACAGCTCCGGACGAAACTCAGCGCCGCGGCGCAATTGCACCTCAGGCACACCATCAAGTACCAGATTCAGGGTGTCATGGAAGGCTTTCAGTTCCGCACCGGCCTCCTTCGCGTACAGCATGAAGGCATCGCTGATCAACTCGTTGATGTCTCGGAAATAATAGGTGGTTGCTGCCAGGGGTACGCCTGCTTCCCTGGCGACGGAACGATGCTTGATACCTTTGATACCGTCCTTCGCCGCTACCCGAATGGTTGCCTTGAGAATAGCATGACGCCGGATTTCACTTTTGGCACGAGTGGTTCTGCCACCCCGCCCTGGGGCCTTGTTATTGTTGGAGATAGATCTATTGGCGCCCGGGTTATCGCTCACCGCCGGGTTGGAAGATGACATCCTGTTCTTACTCCGCTGCTTTTCTTGTTATCGCTATAAGGGAGTGTGCCCATAATCGACAGTCAATTCGTTGAACCGATCATCAAACTGGCAAGCTCTACTGGCCAAAGCGTCGCCCGCCCTCAAGATAAGCCTGCTCATCCTGCGACGACGCGCGCTTCAAGGGTTTGTTGCGATGAGGAAATCGGCCAAAACGGGCAATAATATCCCGATGATCGCGAGCCGACTGAAGAAAACTGCCCAGAAAGTCTCCCAGAACGCCATCGGTGGTGGCAGACAATTGCTGATAGCATTCCACCGAAAGATCCTGATCCGCCAGCTTTTCGGAATGTTGTAACGGCATATAGAGGAAAGCACGCTGAACCGGCGGCAACTCCAGATCCTGCCCTCGCTGCATCGCGCCGCGACACAATTGCCGGGCCAGACGGTCGTTATCGAAGGCCATGGCGCCCCCGCGAAAAATATTGCGGGTAAACTGATCGAGCAGAATAATCTCAGCTAGCGAGCCTCCGGCGGCTTTACGCCAATGGTCCAAACCCTGCTCTGAGGCAAACAGCACCAGAGACAGGAACCTGCGCCGGATTTCCTGATCGAAGGCACGGTCACTGCGAAACCAACGGTTGCGATGATCGCGATCAGGAATACCGTTTTCATCTAATTCACCGAACCAGAAATCCAGAAGCTCTTTCCAATCGAACATCTGACAACTCCCTGATACATTGATTGTCAGGATCACTTTAAACGACCCACTGTCGTCAAGTTTACGGTCGCACCGACACAAACGACCAGATCGGAGATGTTATGACCCAACCACACCAGATTATTTTACTGGCCCACGGCAGCAGCGACGCACGCTGGTGCGAAACCTTCGAGAAACTGGCCGAACCGACCGTAGAGTCAATCGAGAATGCAGCCATTGCCTACATGGAACTGGCAGAACCCTCACTGGATACCATTGTGAACCGGGCCAAAGGGCAAGGCGTGGAGCAATTCACGGTCGTCCCGTTATTTCTCGCTGCGGGCCGCCACTTGCGAAAAGATGTCCCGGCCATGATCGAAAGGCTGGAGGCGGAACACGGCGTTACTATCCGCCTGGCTGAACCAATCGGGAAAAATCCGAGGCTTGGACTGGCCATCCGTGATGTGGTTAAGGAGGAACTCGAGCGCTCTGTACACTGACAAAGAACCAACGACGGATTCCGATCGCAGGAGGGAACCCATGGACAAACGTATATTGGTTACCGGCGCCACAGGGTTTATCGGCCACATACTATGCCGTGAGTTAATTGAACGCGGTTATGGGCTAACGGTTCTCAGTCGTCAGCAGCCGGATGCCGTGCGCTCCATCTGCGGCCGGGCAGAAGTCACGGATGATCTGGAAAAGTTGCGCGCACACCCGGGCTTCGATGCAGTTATCAACCTGGCCGGGGAAGGCATTGCCGACAAACGGTGGAGCCATGCCCGCAAGGAACAGCTGCGTGCCAGCCGCATTGATCTCACCCGCACCCTGGTCGGAGTAGTCAGAACCTGGAGCAACATGCCGGAGGTTCTGGTATCCGGCTCTGCCGTTGGCTTTTATGGTAACCAGGGGGATCACCTGGTTACCGAAGACACAGAACCCCATGATGAGTTCACACACCAACTGTGCCGGGACTGGGAACAGGAGGCACTGAAACTTGAAGCTGATGGCGTACGCGTTTGCCTGTCCCGTACCGGCGTGGTGGCCGGCCGTAACGGCGGTTTTCTGCAACGCATGGTCCTGCCCTTCAAGCTCGGACTTGGCGGAAAGCTGGGCTCCGGACGGCAATACATGCCCTGGGTTCACAGGGACGACGTGGTTTCCGGCCTGCTCTGGATGCTGGATACGCCAACGGCAAGCGGCCCCTACAATATGGTCAGCCCGAACCCAGTCACCAATGCGGAATTCACCAGAACGCTTGCACAGGTTCTACACCGCCCTGCCGTTATACCGGCTCCAGCGCCTGCACTGAAACTGATGCTGGGGGAAATGGCCGGGCTGTTACTGACCGGTCAGAAGGCGATACCGGAACGGCTCAAACGTGAGGGTTTTGAATTCCGGCTTGCGGAACTGGAAGCCGCGTTGAGGGAAAGTGTGGGAACATAATTTTTTTAAGAAAAAGCGTTGACAGCCCCAGGCACCTTACTTAATATACGCGCCACCTCGACGAGGCAAGCTTTTGAAAACGTTGCGTCCCCTTCGTCTAGTGGCCTAGGACTCCGCCCTTTCACGGCGGCAACAGGGGTTCGAACCCCCTAGGGGACGCCAATTAGGCTTGACGGTTTAGTCCACCGGATAGCCATCAAAAAAACCGCCTTCGGGCGGTTTTTTTGTGTCTGAACGAATGAGCTGCGGGATTCGCGCCGTTTAGGGCGCCAATCCCGGATGGCCGGTTCAGGCTCGTATGGCAATAGCGCCTTTGCCCACTCCCTCGTAGGCTTTTACCCGAATTTCCTCTCCGGAGAACTCCGCTTTCAGTTTGTCCGCAATGTGGGCGGCAATCAGCTCTACGGTTGTGTCCGTTTCCAGCATGTATACCCGGTGCTCCGGCAGTGTCAGGGCAAACTCACCCTGGTTGGCTTCATACTCGAAGGTGATATAGCCAATGCCATCCTCGCCCACGAACCGGCGAGCCACGTCTTCTTCCGTGCCCACATAGATATCCTGCCAGAGCTTCGCCCAGCGTTCTTCCAGGTCATAGGCCCGGTGTCCGTTGCGGTCAATGCGTATCGGGGAGCGATGCCCATGGGCAATGCGCTGGCAGTTGCCCAGGTGCTTTTTCAGGCCGTGAACATAGTGGTAGTAAGCGCCTTCGATGACTTCTTCGCGCAGGTTGATGTCGACGGAGGTGACATTGCCGGGCAGAACGGCTTTAAGCTCTTTTTCCAGCAGGGCGGCCACAGCAGACGGGACGACCCGGTCCGAGGACAGCCAGACAACGGCTTCGTCCGGCGAGCTGTGCTCGATGTGACCGCCGCCAGAGAGTGCCCAGCGGAAAGTGTTGGGCGCGTCCTCGCTCCATTGCAGGCCTTCGTATCCGCGGGGAATCACCAACCGGTGGTCCACGCGTTCGTCAATCACCCTTTTGATGGTGCGCTTGACGTTGCTGAAGTCAAAGACCATGCCCTGTTCGTCCAGTTCTCCTCCCAGCACCACATCGGCAATCCAGCTTTCGCCAACCAGGCCTCGAGCGGGATCCAGATAGGCGAAATCAATCACAGTGAGGTTGTCGACAAAGAGATGGTTCATGGAGGGTCCGGCGTGGTCAGGTTGCATGATGGCGGAATTCTAGCAAAAATCGCTGCATTCAGCAGTTTCAGGGGGCGCATCATAAACGCGAATCATAGCATCAAGGATCCGCAGTTTCCGGCATTGGTGCTGGCAGCCGGCCAGGCGAGACGAATGGGGTGTTACAAGCAGGCTTTGAAGCTGCCAGGTGGCGGTTCATTGCTAGGGCACGCTATTGGTCAGGCGCGGCAGCTATCGGCGCAGACGTGGGTGGTTGCGGGCGCAGGCTTCCCTCTGGTGCGCTTTCGCTGCAATCGGCAACCGGCGCGCTGGGTGGTTAACGAGCGTTGGCGGGAGGGCTTGTCGACGTCGTTGATTGCCGGCCTGCAGGCACTTTCTCCCGCTGCTTTGGGTGTGTTTGTGCTGTTGGCAGACCAGCCCTTACTGGATACCGAAGGGCTCAGACGACTGTCCGCAAAGGCCCGGCGGACGCCAGAGGTGCCCTGGGCAGCCAGTTATGGCAAGCGGGTAGGCGTGCCAGCCTGGATTCCGAAATCACTCTGGGGAGATCTGTTTTTGCTTAAGGGCGATGCGGGGGCGGGGGTGGTTCTGAACCGGGCCGGAGCCCGTCCGGTTGAAATAGCCGGGGTGCAACAGGACGTTGACACCCCTCAGGACTGGCAGCAGGTTCGTGGGCAGTTAGCCGAACAGGCCAGATAACCAGGCGATGCCTACACTGAAAATACCCAGACTGATGGCCAGGCCAACGGTATAGATACGCGAGTTGGCCGAGCGTTGCTGAGACACGTACAGATCGATGGTGCGCTGGGCAATGTCCTCGGCGGTCTCCCGGGAAATCTCGTGGGCCTGCTGAATGGCTTCCGACTGCAGGGTTTGCCAGAACTCGGTGTCGATGGTTTGTACGCTGGTGATGTGATCCTTCAACTCAGCCATGTGCTCGGAGGTGAATCCTGCGTTTTTGGAGAGTTCTTTTTTCAGGGAGGAGAGTTCGCGGCCCAGATTCAGGTTCACTTCGGCCGCCACTTCGTCTCGCAGGTTGCGGGTGCGTTCATCCAGCATCTTGCTGAGTGACTCAAGGCGCTCCTCGATGGTGGCTTCCTGCTTGCTGCGGGTTTCGTCCAGCGCACGCTTGAGGTGATCGAACTGCTCGTCGAAAAGAGAGCTGAGCAGTTCATGCAGCCGGTTGTTGATATGAGTCTTGACCGCCGAGCGGGCAATCTGCTCAATCAGGTCGCTGGTCAGAGGCACCACATTCGGGGCGCTGTGACCGTTCAGGCTGCTTTCCGCTTTTGGCGACAGTTGCACAGAGGCATCCTCCGGAAAGTCCATGGGTTCTTCATCTGACTCGCGCAGGTCATGGCTGTTCATTTCTGCAGGTGCTTCTGGCACGTTCCCCTGCTCGACGTCACTGGCCAGTTGCTCCAGCATCAGGTTGAGACCTTCGTTGTGAGGCGGCTTGGTAAGGATGTTGTACACACCAAAGTTGCGCGCCTCTTCCATAAAGGACGAGGATTTCTTGGAGGTACACATGATGATCGGAATACCGGCCGTTTCCGGGTTGTTCTTGATGGCCTTGGTGGCTTCCACGCCATTCATGCCGGGCATCAGGTGATCCATAAAGATTACGTCTGGCCGGTCGTGGCTCTTCAGGAAATCCAGCGCTTCTTCTGCTGATCCCGCCATGTTCACTTCCATGTCCCGACTCTCTAGCAGTTTGCTTAGCGCAAACCTGGCAACTTTGGAGTCGTCCACCAGCAGAGCATTTTTGATTGCCATGTCACTACCTCAACCTGTTACTGCAAACGCGTGGGTGCTGCGACCGGGTGATTACCAGCCTTCCAGTTGCGGGCACTGGGTTGCCCGATAACTCTTCTCCCGATAACAGACACCGGGTTCCGTGGTGCGGGCGGTAAACACTTCGCCGGCCGCGGTTGTCAGGCGAACCTGTCCATAGGGTTCACCATGGCGGAAAGTAGCCTCGATGGAGCTGCCGTTAGGGTTGCGCAGCAGGCCTTTGCCGTGGAACTTGCCTTCCATGTACTGGCCATCGTATTTCTTTCCGTCAGCAAAGACTTCAGAGCCCTTGCCATGAAATTCGCCGTTGGAGAATTCGCCCTCGTAGGAGCGTCCGTCCGGGTAGGTGAGGGCGCCCTGGCCGTGGAATTCATCATTCCGAAAGCCACCAACGTACAGCATGCCATCGGCGGTGGTCAGGGAACCATGGCCATTCATGCGGCCCTGCTCCCAGTTTCCGGTCAATATGTCGCCGTTGGCCAGGGTAAGCGTGCCCTTGCCGTGGAACTGATCGTTCTTGAACTGGCCGGTATAAGTCGTGCCGTCTGCGGAGCGCCAGCGCCCCTCACCGTGCCGTTCGCCTTGCTTCCAGTCGCCCTCGTAGCGGCTTCCATCGGCGTACCAGGCGGTACCGGAACCATCAAACTCGGCGTCCACGAAGTGGCCTTCATAACGCAGGCCGGTGCTATCTTCCCAGGTGCCATCACCAGTGGTGACGCCGCCGCGCCATTCACCATTCCTGTAGCTTACGGTGGTGAAGGCTTCCAGTTTGCCGACCAGCGTGAGTTCGTCGCCGGCTTCCAGTGCCACTGAATTGCTCCAGGATTGGTATCCTGGCTTTTCGATGGTGATGTCATAGCGGCCGGGGTCCAGCTCCAGGTCCAGGCGGGTGGCGCCATAGGATTTACCGTTGATCGTAACCTGATCGCCTACCACGTTGGAGCGTAACACCAGGGTGCCGGTTTTCGGAGGCTCGGGCGCCGGTTTTGTCTCCGGCACGTCGCGTTGGGAACGCATAGCCGAAACCGGTTCGGCCATGGCCAGCATTTCCGGGTTTTCGGGCATTGGTTCAACGGTGAACGGTTCGCTGTTTGCTGCTGTGTCGGTCTGTTCGCCGGTGGCCTGAAGCGCGTTGTCGACGGGCTGCGGCGTCTCCGGAGTGTCTGCCAATGGTGTCTCGCGGGTATCAGCAAACAGCGGCTCTTCAGCCTCAGGTGCCGGTGTTTCGGCTTTAATCCGGGTTGTGGGTGCTGTCGCGGCTGAGGTTTCCGGCGCGGTGGCATGCTCCACGGTTTGCGCCAGAGCCGAAGCTGTGGTGTCGATGGTATCCAGATCCTTGCGAACCGATGCGAATCCGGCAGTAACCAGAAGCATGAGCGCAAGTGCATTGATGAACAGCAGCGGCCTGAAATCGACCATGACAAAACCTCTTGATCCAAGTGTTCCGGATGCTTTGTTATGGATTCATCTTAACCACTGTCTGCAACGTTATGTAACAGAAAGTGTCTGAACTTGATCAGAATGCCGGTCGTATCACATTTTGTCCGGAAGCCGATCATGGTTAAGTTGCTCCCAGGACTTCATGTAAACATCGGCTTCATATTGATAGGGAGACCGGAACGGGGTCAGAACAAAATCGAATATCAGGAAAAAGGAGCCGATCGACAGCCAGGCGATCGTCAGGGTGCTGATGGTCGTGGCCTGTTCTTCCGGATTGGAGTTGACGAACTCCTGAAGCAGCGGGATCAGGTCACCGGCCATGACTACCGGGTTGAAGCTGGCCAGGACAAAGGGCAGCCAGAAGGCAATGAAGATGGGGAAGAAGCCGTAAGACCACAGCACGCGCCGTAACAGGTAGATAGCAACTTCCCGCCAGAATCGCTGCCGAATCTCGGGAACTTTGCGGATTCGCTCGAGATACTGGCGCCGTTCGGCCCACCAGGCGGCAACTTCAGGGGCGTCGATGTGGGATTTGTCTGGGCTGCGGTCTGTCATGGATTGGCAGGCTACCTTGTTGAGTCCGTTCCGTGCATGATATCCGATACTACGTGTTACCCTGTAATTCTCCAATTGTTCTATACACAGGATTTTTTAATGGCTGCAGTGACTGACAACGCAATCCATCCGGCTTTTGAGAAACTTCGCAGTCACCGGATCGGCACCCTGAACCTTGAGGTTGAGGAGTATCGCCACAAAAAGACCGGTGCACGCCATCTACACCTGGCAGCGGATAACGACGAGAACGTATTCTTCGTTGCTTTGCGAACGTTCCCGATGGATTCGACCGGTGTCGCCCACATCCTGGAGCATACCGCCCTGTGCGGCAGTGAGCGTTACCCGGTGCGTGATCCGTTCTTCATGATGATTCGCCGCTCCCTGAACACTTTCATGAACGCGTTCACCAGCAGCGACTGGACTGCTTATCCCTTTGCCAGCATGAACCGCAAGGACTTCGATAATCTGCTGTCGGTGTACCTGGATTCCGTGTTCTTCTCCAAGCTGGACCCGCTGGATTTTGCACAGGAAGGTCATCGCCTGGAATTTGACAAGCCGGATGACCCATCCAGCGACCTGGTCTACCGGGGTGTGGTCTACAACGAGATGAAAGGGGCGATGAGCGCACCTACCTCCCAGCTCTGGCAGAACCTGACCAGCCATCTGTTCCCGACCACGACTTATCACTACAACAGCGGCGGCGAGCCGGACCATATTGTCGATCTGAGTTATGACGACCTGGTGAAGTTCTATCGCCACCACTACCACCCGAGCAATGCGATTTTTGCGACCTACGGCAATATCCCGGCCCGGGAACACCACGAGAAGTTTGAAGAGCTGGCGCTGAAACGGTTCGATCGGCTGGATATTGAACTGCCGGTGAAAGACGAGAAGCGCATGTTCGCGCCGGTCCGGGTAGAGCAGGGCTATGCGGTAAATGAAGGTGAGAGCACCGACAACAAGACCCACATTGTGATGGGGTGGTTGCTGGGCCACAGCTTCGACCTGCAGGAAAATCTTGAAGGCCAGTTATTGTCTGCCGTCTTGCTGGAAAACAGCGCATCGCCTTTGATGCGGGCGCTGGAAACCACAGACCTGGGCCATGCGCCGTCTCCCATGTGCGGGCTGGAGGATTCCAACCGGGAAATGACCTTCGTTTGCGGTATTGAGGGCAGCGAGCCGGAGCGCAGGGCGGATCTGGAACAGCTGATTGAGTCTACGCTGCAGAAGGTGGTGGATGACGGTGTCAGCCAGGAGCGCCTCGAGGCCATCCTGCATCAGTTGGAACTGCACCAGCGGGAGATTGCCGGAGACCAGTTCCCCTACGGCTTGCAACTGATCATGAGCGCGATTGCCCCCATGGTTCATGGTGGTGATCCGGTGGAACTGCTGGATCTCGAGCCGGTATTGGCCACATTGAGGGAAAAGATCAAGGATCCCGAGTATGTGCCCGGGCTGATCCGGCGCAAGTTGCTGGAGAACCCGCACCGGGTAACCCTGACCTTGCGCCCGGATGAAAAACTCGAAGGCCGTCGTCAGCAGGCCATCAAGGAAGCCCTTGCCCGGCGCAAGGCGGAGCTGTCCGACGATGATATCAGCCATATTGTGCAGCGTGCTCAGGCACTGGAAGAGCGCCAGATGCGCAAGGATGATGATTCCATACTGCCCAAGGTTGGGCTGGATGATGTGCCGCTGCAGATGCCGGAGCCGGAGGGACGGTACGATGCCGAAACCGGTGCGACCGTTTATTCCCGAGGCACTAATGGCCTGGTGTATCAGCAGGTGGTGCTACCGCTGCCGGCTCTGAGCAAAGACGAACTGTTGCTGTTGCCTTATTACACCACTCTGATTTCCGAAGTGGGGTGTGGAGAGCTGGATTACTTGCAAATGCAGGATCGTATTTCTGCGGAATCTGGCGGCATCGGCGCTTCTTTTACTGCCAAGGGGCAGATTGATGATGTTCAGGCTATGACCGGCTATCTGATTTTCAGTGGCAAGGCGCTGAGCCGCAACAGCAAAGCGCTGACCCGCCTGCTGAAGGATGTCTACACCGGGGCCCGTTTTGACGAAAAAGAGCGTGTTCGTGAGATCATTGCCCAGATCCGGGCTCGCCGTGAGCAGGCGGTGACGGGCAGCGGGCATGCCCTGGCCATGGGCGCAGCGGCTCAGGGCGTCAGTTCCGGTGCCTGGTTGTCGTACCGTCTGGGTGGTCTGGCTGGAATTCGTGGTACCAAGGAGCTTGATCAGCAGCTCAAAGATGAAGCCGGCCTGGCCGATTTCTGTGGCAAGCTGGCCGCGCTGCACAACCGTATTCGCAGCCAGAACCGCCAGTTCCTGCTGATTGGTGAGGACGACCAGTTGTCGCCCATGCTGGATGAGTTGGGCACTTGCTGGAGCGGAGTGTCTGCAGAGGGTGAGGGTAACTGGTCCATGGAGCCGGTCAGTTACAACACCCGGGAGGCCTGGCTGACATCTACCCAGGTCAATTTCTGTGCCAAAGCCTACCCGACGGTTGCGGTGGATCATCCCGATGCGGCTGCGCTGACGGTACTGGGAGGCTTTCTCCGGAACGGTTATCTGCACCGGGCCATCCGTGAAAAAGGCGGGGCCTACGGTGGTGGCGCCGGCCAGGACAGCGTGAATGGTGTTTTCCGGTTCTTCTCCTATCGCGATCCCCGCCTTGCGGAAACCCTGGATGACTTCGATGCAGCGCTGAACTGGTTATACAGCGAAGCGCATGAGCACCAGGCTCTGGAAGAGGCTATCCTGGGTGTGATCGGCCAACTCGACCGCCCCCGCTCGCCAGCCGGAGCGGCTCGCCATGCTTACCACAACAGGCTGTTCGGGCGTACGCCGGAGCAGCGCGCACGTTTCCGTGAGAGGGTTCTTGGTGTCACTCTGGACGAGCTTCAGCGCGTGGCCAAGACCTGGCTTGCGCCTGAAAAGGCCAATGTGGCCGTGGTGACAAGCCCCGACAACCGTGCGGTTGTGGAAGGGCTTGGCATGGACATTCAGGAACTTTGATCTGACCGGCAGAGGGCCATTGGCTCTCTGCCGGGTTTCCTGCCTCAGCGGTGCCGCTTCAGGCCCGTTGTCACCATGATTCTGGTCGAGAT
>NPIE01038138.1_pt1 | contig 11041 bp, 8 predicted proteins | sample 8637661 | NCBI WGS metagenome assembly NPIE01 (sample SAMN07420842, study PRJNA396082) | bioreactor metagenome | isolation source: sample BA12 brine-fed electro-methanogenic bioreactor BA | place: Japan: Kochi | collected 2016-12-09 | reverse complement strand
GAAGTGCGGACAGGGCCACTATATCCGCTTTGTTTTCATAGCAGGCACTGACAAACCGTTCCGCTTCGACATCAATACCTAAATCGACAATGTCAAACCCGGCCCCTTCCATCATCATCACCACCATGTTTTTGCCAATGTCGTGCAGGTCTCCCTTGACTGTTCCGATTACCACGGTTCCGATGGAAGAGGTACTGATACCGGCGATAAGGGGTTTGATGATATCCAGGCCGCTTTTCATGATATTGGCGGTCAAGAGCATCTCCGGCACAAAAATTTCACCGTCACTGAACATGGCACCCACTTTGTCCATGGCCGCGATTAAACCTGAATTGAGAATTTCAGACAGGTCCGTGCCGGCATCTATCTCAGTCTGAACCAATCCGGGCAGTTCCTCTTTATTCATTGTAACTATAGCATTGAAAATATCCTGTACTGACATTTGAATATACTCCTAGAGCGGTTAATCAGCTTTGCTTAACCCTTTTTGAAAAACCAATTTGAAAAAATCGGGTCACATGAATTTTTGTTCAGCCAGAGGCTTAAAATCCTTGTGTATTCCAGACATTATCCAGTTTTATCGTTCAGTGCGAAAACAAATCTACTCAAAGTCATGTTTATAGAGCAGTTCGTGATGATCTTTCATTTCTTCCAGCAGGTTGAAGTAAATCCGCCGCCAAATGCCGAAAAAGTCTTCGTACATCCGGTGGTTATCCAGATCTGGTTCGTATGTTTCAGTGATGGTGATCAGGTCGGCGATGGGTTCTGTGGGCTCCTTATAGATGCCTGCCCCGGTGGCCGCCAGAATGGCGTCCCCCAATGGAGCGGCTTCATCCACATCGGGTTTCAGCAGAGGCAGGTTGGTGACATCGGCAGTGATTTGATTCCAGAAAGCGCTCTTGGTGGGGCCGCCGTTCAAAATCAGTTTGTCGATTTTCACTTCGGCTTCTTTGGCGATTTTTACATTTGAATACAGGTCAAACGCCACTCCCTCCACCAAGGCCCTAATCATATGTGCCCTGGTGGTATTGGCCCGTATCCCGAAGAAGACTCCCCGGGCCGTGGAATTCCAGTTGGGGGACAGGGAATTACCCAGGTAGGGCAGGTAGAGAAGCCCGTCAGATCCTGCAGATATTTTGGCCGCCTGGCTGGTCAGCGTCAGAAGGTCAAACACATTGGTGCCGAGCTTGTTGGCCAGTGCCAGTTCAAGATCTGAAAAATTATCACGAAACCATTTCAGTGAAGCCCCGGTAAACGCCATAGGGCCGTCAAACATGGTCAGACCGGGTAATACATGCGGCCATTTCAGGATGCGATATTCTTCTACCCGTTGTTCGGTAGGGATCATGATGCCCAGGTTGGATCCGGTACCCATTGAATAATAGGCCTGTCCGGCTTCAATCACGCCGCAGCCCAATGCTGCCGAGCTGATATCGGTACCACCCGCTACGACAATCGTGCCCTCTTTGAGTCCTGTTTCCTTTGCAGCGGCCCTGGTCACCTTGCCCACTACGTCATGCGACCGGAAAATGGGGGCATATTTCTCCATGGGAATACCAATGGCCGCTGCAATTTCAGGGTTCCATTTCTCTGACTGATATTCATAGGGATAAAACAATCCGGCATCCCCGGTATTAATTGTAAATTCATTACACAGTTTATAAGTGCAATAACCCGACGGTGATAAAAATTGATGGGTTTGATCAAACAGTTCCGGCTCGTTGTTTTTCATCCACAGCGCTTTGGGCTCTATGAACCAGGGGGCGATTCGATTGCCATTGTTGTAGTTAATGGTGTCCTCACCCACCCGCTCACGGATTTCAGCGCACTCTTTTTCCGACCGGGCATCCATCCAGATCATGCCCGGACGAACCGGTTTGCCGTGAATATCTATGGGAAGGGCCACACCCACAAGGCCCGAGAGGGCCACACCTGCAATCTGTTCAGCATGGTTGTTGCCGGATAAACATTGTTTTATTGAGGAAACCACCGCATTCCAGTAGTTATCCCCTTCCTGTTCGGCGTAACCGGGTCTGGGATGGAACAGCGGGTGCTCTTGAGAACCGCTGGCAACCACCTTGTTTGTATCAGTGTCAAATACACACGCCTTCACATTGGTTGTACCAATGTCTATACCCAATGTCATTTTCCCGCTCATTTGTTCCCTCCTGATTTTTAGCATTTAGTTCAGCAGGCTGCGGACATAGTTCCCTTCAATGCCCAAAGCCATTTCAAATCGTTTTTACGTGCTTTGAACGCAACAGTTCCGTCGTCAGCCGATGCGGTATTTCCGCTGCCGGCTGGAAATAATCCAAACCAAAAAATCTGTTTTCTTGTGTTAGATGTCTGCCCGGAAGAAAAACAACCAGATCAGACAATGGTCTGGTTTATCTGGTTGGCATCCGGTGTCTTCCTTCCAATCTGACCCGGTATTTAAACCGATCGCTGCGGTAATATGCCAAAAGGCTTTCGATGATCCTCCCATTGTTCAAACGTGTCAGACGTTTCACAACCAGCACGGGTTGTTGAATCGATATGTTCAACAGTTTGGCATCGTTTTTCCCGACAAGCCCTGCCTCAATCACTTCTTCGCAGTCGCTCAACTCCAGGCCATATTTTTCTTCCAGGGTGTGGTATAAGGAATTATTCACAAACGTCATTTCAGGCAGATCCGGAACCAGGTCCGTAGGTAAATAACTTCTTAATATCGCAACCGGCTCGCCGTCGGCCAGGCGAAGTCTTTTGACAATTGTCACACCGCAGCCCGGTTTCAAACCCATTTCCTCACAGATGTAATCGAGTGGTGGCATTTCACTTACCTGGATGAATTCGGTGCCCGGTTCCATGCCGCGGGCAATCACCTCTTCAGTGGATGAATATACCCGGCCTATACGGTGGGTTATCTTTGGTCTGGAAACATAAGTGCCTTTACCGCGGCGCTTCTCTAACAGTCCGATAGCAACCAGTTCATTGACGGCTTTTCGCACCGTTTCCCGGGAAACGGAGTACTGTTTTTGCAGCTCCAGCTCTGTTGGGAGAGGATCATCGGGTTGATAATTTCCGTTTGTAATTTCTCTTCTGATCGCTTCCTGCAATTGATAATAAAGAGGGGTATGTTTTTCATTTAACACTGTCATGATATCATGATGTCCTTTTCAAAATAGTCATTCCATAATGATCACTGGTGAATCCGGCTGCGCGATTCAATATCAGTTTGTCAGCTGTCCAGCCATATCTCTGTTCGCCTCAAAATATTATCACAAATCGGTATCTTATCAAATTAATGTTTCCCTGGACCCGACAGGATTATGGTAATTATCTGTAAACTCCCACTTTAAAGAATTCATCATACAAAGCGGTGATATTTTCCGTGGGCGTATCCGGCTGAAACCGATGCGAGGGACTGAAAAAATAACCGCCATTTCTTCCCAGAACCTCGACAGTCTCACGGACTGCCGCACGGATCTCTTCCTCGCTGCCCCGGGGCATCAACCGCTGCACATCAATGCCGCCATGAAAAGTCAACCGGTCTGAATATTTTTCAGCCAGCTCATGAATATCCATACCATCGGCTGTAACCTGTATCGGATCCAGAACCGCTACCCCCGATTGTATGAAGTCCGGTATCATTTTCATCACCGCACCGCAGGAATGCAGTATGAACTTGGCACCATAAGAGTCAGCCAGGTCGCTGAGCTGTTTGATATTGGGGGCAAAAAATTGTCTGAACATGGATGTGCTGATTAACAGATTTTTCTGTCCTCCGAAATCATCCTTGTAGAAAAGAAAGTCAATGGCGCCTTCGGATGCCTTGAACAACCGGTCATAATAAGCAGTGAAAAACACCATGATCTTATCTATGGCAGCATTAATGAGGTCGGGCCTTATTGCCAGATGCATCATGGCTTTCTCCATACCGAACAGATATGTCAACTGATGGAAGACGCCATGATATCCTTCAAGGTGTATACCCGGTGTCGAAAGGGCATACCCCTTGAAATTCTGACACCATTTGGTAATTGCCCCGAAGTCGAACCATTCTGCTTTGGGCCACGCATGGTTTTCAACATCTTCAACTGAATCAGCATCGGAAAGGGGGTTGTATGATATCAGCAGGTCTCTTCCTTCAGCGGTTGTGACTTCCTTTCGTCCAACTCCCCATAGATCAAACTGGGTTCCGTCGGCAAGACAGGCTGCCTTTGGACCGATATAGGGCGGAATGATTTCTCTGAAATCCACCTGAAAATGATGAAGCACACCGTAATAATCCGTATATAATGAGCTGGCCAGCCGCTGAATCACCTGGTCTGTCGCCCTGAAGTTTGATGGGACCCGGTCGGGTCTTTCTTTGGCCATTGCCATCATGACCCGCTCTTTAGAATCCATATAATACTATCCTCCATTCATATTGGCCGTCAGCCTGTTATTTTTGGGTAAGCGATTGTTATCAGTCAACATCCTCAAACAGTCTCTTCAATGCTGATCACTTCTTCTAAAGACATATGCATGCATTGCAGGCAGCGTTCTTCTGTCGCCTCCTGATGATGTATTTGTGCACTTATTACCCCATTGTTCATCACTATGATGCGGTCACTGACTGTGAGCAGTTCCGGCAGTTCAGATGAGATTACAATGATGCCCATTCCCTGGTTTCTCAATTCGATCAGCAAACTGTGAATATCCGCTTTTGACTTGACATCCACCCCCCTGGTTGGTTCGTCAAATATTAACAGGTCAAGTCCCATCACGAGCCATTTGGCAATCATTACTTTTTGTTGATTGCCGCCGGACAGGAAATTGACCAGCTGCGACATGGTGGGTGTTTTGATTTGCAGCTGTTCAATGAGTTCGCGGGTGTTTTGAGCCAGACGGCTGTTTTTCAGAACGCCCAGGACACCGGACAACCGCTTTAATATCGTAATGTTGATATTCTCTTCAATATTTCTGATCAATGCGAGACCCTGATGCTGACGGTCTTTGGGAATGTAGCCGATGCCATGGGCAATTGCCTGGGATGGTGAGTTGATCCGAATGGGTTTTCCCTTCATGAAGATCTGCCCGCTATGGCTGTTTGCCAGCCCGAACAGAGTCATGCCCAGTTGGCTGCGCCCGGATCCTTTTAAGCCGGCCAGGCCGATGATCTCATTTTTATGGACGACCAGGTCCACTTTGTTTCGGGTGCCGTTACAGTTCAAGCCTTTAATTTGCATCAGTTCCTGGCCGCAATCGCCCACTCTGGATGTACAGCTGACTGAATTGATACAGGAATCCGGCCCGATCATTAACTGGATAAGGTCATTTTGATCGCTGGTACCCGGATCCAGAGTTCCGGCTATATTTCCATCACGCAACACCACGATGCGGTCTGATACCTGAAATATTTCCCGCAACCGGTGGGAGATAAAAATGATACCGATACCTGATTTTTTCAATTCACGGATCACCTGAAACAGATGCTCAACCCCGATCTGGTCCAAAGGGGCGGTGACTTCGTCCAGGATCAGTATCCGGGGACTCTGCAACATGGCTTTGGCAATCTCAATCGCCTCTTTTTCGACCATGTTCATATCCTTGACCCGTTTTTCCGGATTAAAAGTAATACCAATCTGTGTGAGGATCTTTTTGGCCTCATTTTTCATATAATCCGAATCGGTCATCTGCCACCGGTTTGTTCTTTCTTGTCCCAGAAAAAGATTTTCGGTACCGGTCATGTTGGGAACCAGCGTCGGTTCCTGGTGCACATAACCGATACCGTTCATTTTTGCCACTGCCGGGCTGTCAAGTGTCACGTGTCTGCCATTGATGAAAATCTCTCCTTCTTCGGGTTTGTAAACGCCGCCGATGACACTCATCAGCGTCGATTTTCCGGCTCCGTTTTCACCAATCAGAGACACGATTTCTCCTGCTTCCAGATGGAAATCCACTTTTTTCAGTGCGTCTACCCCGGGGAATTTTTTGACGATATGTTTCATTGTCAATAAGCGTCGGTTCATGTTTCCATTCACTTTTTTAAGTGCCGTCTTAATGTAATACTCAAGCCGCTGTTTTTTTCAGATAACGGGGCATGGTGGCGGCAATAATGATGCAGCCCACAATCACCTGCTGATACCAGATCCTGAGTCCTATTAATTCGATAATGTTGTTCAGGATACCCAAAAAAAGCGCAGCCAGAATCGTACCTGCCAGTCCGCCCTGTCCACCTTCCATGGTTGTACCTCCCAGCACAACGATGGCAATGGCGGCAAGCTCATAACCAATCGCCTGCTGGGGGTCGGTGGATGCCAGGTACGAACTGTACATAAGCGCTGCTAATGCTGCACAGAATCCGCAGAAGGCAAATACACCAAGTTTCCAGCCAGTGGTGTTAATCCCGGCATATTTTGCTGCGGTTTCATTGCCGCCAATTGCGTATAAATATCGTCCCACCTTTGTTTTGTTCATCAGCACAATACCGGTGACGCCCAGTAAAGAAAAAATGATAAGCGGAGTCGGAAATCCGAACAGGTTCCCGGCACCGATCCAGTTGATCCCCGGCAGTTTGGTCATATATACGGAGTGTCCTCCAGACAGGATATATGCCATGGCCCTGGCCGCATATAACACCCCCAGGGTAGTAATCAAAGATTGAATCCTGGCCCGGGTAACCAGTAATCCGTTGAACAGGCCCGCAGCGATGCCGATTAACAGGGTTAAGACGATGAATAAGCCGGCTCCGTCCGTCAGATAATGTCCTCCCTGGATGGCATCAACTCCAAACAGCGACATTATCCAGACAGTCATTTCAATTGACAAGATGGGGCAAAAGGCCATCAAAGAGCCCACCGACAGGTCAATTTCCTTAACAAGCATCACCAAAGTCATCCCGATGGCAAGTGTCCCCAGAATGCAGGCGCTGCGAATAATATTCTGGAAGTTGAAAATGGTCATGAAACTGNNAACAGTCGGTCAGGACACCGGCAAATACAAGCAGCGTACAACCGATTGCCAGAGGTGATTTTTTAAAGAATTCCGGCACTGAGCCTCCTTTTTTTTCACTGAGTAAATGAATCATTGGTCATTTCAGGAACGGCTGCGCTGTCTCCAGTACATGAGCCCGACCACCATAATCAAAAGGCCTCCCTTAACCACATCCTGTAAATAGGTGCCGACACCGGTCAGGTTCAGAAGGTTCATTAATCCCCCAAAAATCAGTGCCGCCAGGACGGTGCCCAGCACGGATCCATCTCCCCCGGTGAGCCTGTTTCCGCCAAGCACGGCAATTGAAATCGCCGCCATCTCATATCCGGCGCCCTGGGTCGGCCAGATACGATTAATCTGCCCGCTGATTAAAGGCCCCACCATTGAAGCACACAGTCCGCTAATCAAAAAGGTCAACATGACGATGCCGTCGGTCTTGCCACCGGAAAAACGGCTGGCAGTGCGGTTCGCGCCTGAAAAGTATATCCAGCGGCCAAGTGTGGTGCGGTTTAAAATAAAGCAGGAAATCAGAATGACCGCACCAAACAGGATAATCGGAAAAGGGATGCCGAGGATATCTCCTTTGCCCAGCCATAGATAAGAGGGAAGCCTGTACGGATAGACGGCCTTGCCGTTTGAGATAATATTGGCTAATCCGGCAAAGGCCACCATGGTTCCCAGGGTCATAATCAATGACGGCACTTTGCCCTTTATCACCCCTAAACCGTTAATCAGGCCGGCAAACAGGCCGGTACAAGCCGTTACGATCAGTACCACACCGATCCCGTAATCCAGAAACTGCCCGCCGATGACCGCAGAAAGCGACAAAACAGACCCGACTGAAAGATCAATTTCACCAGCTAATATAACAAATGTAACACCGATGGCCATCAGTCCGGTCAGGGACACGATTCGAAAAATGTTCAGTAGATTATCCGAGTTCAGGAAATTGTCACTGACCAGACTGGCAAAAATGAACAACCCGATCAAAGTTGCGAACAGAATTGAATTGCTGCCGCTCATTATCCCTGTCAGCGTTCGATCGTTATTCATCATTAAAACCCCAATGCATTTTTTTACTGTTTCCATCTGCTGCTGCCCTGATTCAATTTTTCTAAGGGTTGGTTTATACCCGGGCCGGCAGTCTGAGAAACCATCCAGCCCGGGAAGGTGGGGCAACTGTTATTTCATCTCGGGGCCATATGCATGAGGTTTCCATTCATTGACGGTCACGGTCTCAAGACCAAAAACATTTTCCTTGTTTTTAGTAATCATTGGCAGGTCCGGTGTCGTTATATCTTTGGGCATTGTTTCACCCGCTACGATTTTGAGTAACACCCTCATACCCAAAGCACCCAGCAGCGGCGTGTATGGTGCGGCCATGGCCATTTTTCCTTCATCAATCGCATTCAGCGCTTCCCGCAGATCATCATTGCTCAGGACAATAATCCGTTTTTCTCCCTCGCGGCTGTCCCAGCGATTGGCCATATCCACGGCCTGAACAGCACCCATTCCCTGTTCGGCACCGGTACAGAAAATCACATCCAGTTCAGGATGTGCCATCAACGCATCCTGAACCTGCTGGAAGGAGTCCGGCCGGCTGGAGGGGTTATGAAAGCTGCCTACGATTTTCAACCCTGGAAAGTAGCTGCAAACCTTAAGAAAATGACCGGTGCGCTGACTGTCAGCAGTGCCGCCCAGTGGTTTGCGGATCATCAAAATGCTTCCTTCGACCCTGCCTGTTTCCTGCAGCAGGCGATGGACCAGATACATACCCTGCTGGGCACCGTTGGCCGGGAAGTTACCGGTGATGCGACTGGTCACTTTTTGAGTGCCGACCATACGGTCAACGCTGACACAGGGAATGCCCTTGTCAACAGCGCGTTCAATCGGCGGACCCGTAGGCGCTTCCACCATGGGCCAGATTAAGATGCCGTCAAAACCCTGGGCGATCCATGTATCCACCTGACGGGCCTGTTTGGCGTTGTCGAATTCCGGATCCAGGACCGTCAACTTCACGTTGGGGTGGCGGTTGGCCTGCCACATGGCGGTATCCGCATTGTTCAGCAGCCAGGGATGATTAAACCCATGGATGGTGTATCCGATCTTGTATGTTTTGTCTGGATCTCCGATAGGGCCTTCCGGCAGCGGTACATAGTCTGTAAAAAGCAGGTCCAGTGTCTGTTTGCTCATGGGACCCTCGATCTTAGTACCCGGGCCGCCCTTGTATGAATATCCGCCGTAATGTGGAGCGTTTGGATAGGATTCAATATAAAGCTGGAACCCCTCTTTCTGGTAAAGATCGTAGATCTGCTTGTTGGCTTTACTGATCGGCAGATTTTTCCAGAAATCAAGTGCCGCCTGGCCCTCTAAGCCAAGCGTGTTATAGTAGTTAAGAAATTCCTGTCCCGAAAGCGCTGTAGCCTTTGAATAATCAAAGCCAGCAGATGCCGGGGTCTGTAGGTATAGAATCACAGCAAACACAGCAAAAAATGTTGTGGACAACAGCCTGGATTTCATCTGATCACCTCCAAAATAAATGTTAAAAAGTGATGGTCGGAACAATCCGTCTCAGTGAAAATAAAATCAAATTTCATTCACCTTGACATAATGTTATCATGTTATCATGACGTCATGATGTCTCGATATCATGACGTGAATTTGTTTGTCAACAGATATTTTTTATATTTTCGATGAGACGGTTTTCATGTGCAATAAAATGAAGGGAGTTGTCACCAAAAAACATTTGATATGATTCGGTTGGCAGTGGTATGGGGGAAAACGGTATTTTTGGAGCGGATCTAAAAATTCTGCTTGAAGAGATAATAATTTGAAAAATGCTGCAGAATTAATAATGAAAAGTTTGATATGATATTTTCTAAATAAATGAGGGGCTCATGATTTTTTCTTCCAGAAAGGACTAAAATTAGGATCATCAAACCCGCTGCATAATTGCAACTATCATTGATTCTTCCCAAATTCAACCATATTCCGGACATCATATACAAATACACTGTGCATTGAGTTGTCCCCAAATGGGTGGCGGGTAATCAGTCAGAGGGAAGGGTTTGTTTCTGCACAAGCGGAGCCCCGGTGGGGGTGTCTTGCTGACGGACTGTCGGAGACGCCCGGCGGATTCCAGGCCGACGGCAAGACACCCCCACCGGGGCGGCATGGTGCCGAACCGGCCCGGGAACCCGGACCGCCTCCTTGTTCAGACGGCCCGGTCCAGCCCGGTACCGTTTCACTGTTAAATGCTTTTCCCCGGATCAATCATGGGAATGAGAATGCGGCTCTGCCTCATGCCCGGGATGATCATGGTCATGGCTGCCGTGGACCCCCTTGTGGTCATGGGCTGCATCGTCAGACACATGACGGTGCTCGTGCTCATGACCATGCGAATGGGTATGCCGGTGGGCATGGGAATGGGGGTTGCCGTCATGGGAATGGGGGTGTTCATGTTCATGGGAATGCTCATGATGATGGGAATGTCTGTGTCTGTCCACTTTGATCTCCATCGCGTGCCTCCTTTCTCTGAAAAATCAGACCCGGCAGCAGATCAACAAGACCTGCTGCTATCCATACCTGTATTATAATTTCTTTTTCCGGCAAGGAAAGAAAAAACCGGAAATTTTCCGCCGGATATTTTTTTCTTGCTTCGGACGGGTCTGATGGTTATTGTGACAGACATTGACGTACTTTTTTTATCATTTACTTTCTGGAACCTGCACTTATGAACGACATACCCGGCGGACTTGATTCCGACATTCTGGGGCTGCTCCTGTATGTGGGACTGGCCCTGGTTTTCTCATTCCTGTGCTCCGTGGCCGAAGCCGTCATTTTAAGTGTCACCCCCTCTTACATCGAGGGTCTGAAACAGAAAAAACCCCGCAAGGCCGCCCTGCTCAAACGCCTCAAACAGGACAATGTGGACCGGTCTCTGGCCGCCATTCTGACGTTGAACACCATTGCCCACACCGTGGGTGCCATCGGTGCCGGCGCCAAGGCCACCGCCGTTTTCGGCAGCACCTGGTTCGGGGTGTTCTCCGCGGTCATGACATTGATGATCCTGTTTCTGTCGGAA
>NPIE01019381.1_pt1 | contig 11041 bp, 14 predicted proteins | sample 8637661 | NCBI WGS metagenome assembly NPIE01 (sample SAMN07420842, study PRJNA396082) | bioreactor metagenome | isolation source: sample BA12 brine-fed electro-methanogenic bioreactor BA | place: Japan: Kochi | collected 2016-12-09 | reverse complement strand
CAAGGTGATTATCGCCAGCGGCTACTCCTTCGGGGAACAGGTCAAGAAGGCCCTCGAACTGGGGGCCGCCGGGTTCGTGGGCAAGCCCTACCGCCTCTCCCGCCTGTTCGAGGCGATCAAAAATCATATGGGTTAGGGGGTTAATATAAAAAGCGGTTTCCGCAGGGGAAACCGCCTTGTCTTGAAGGTGCGGAGTCAATCCCGCGCCGGGACGGCTTTTCGGATTGCGGCGGACCGCCCAAAAGGCGCTCCCGGCCGCCCCCCGGCAGATCAGGCCAGGGGCTTGAAGTGCCTCTTGCCCGCCCCGCAGGAAGGGCAGTGGTAGTCCTCGGGGATGTCCTCGAAACAGGTTCCCTTCTCCACCTTGCCCTTTTTGCAACCCTTGTCCGGGTTGTAGATATATCCGCAGTTGTTGCCCTGGCACTGGTACATCTCTTCCGGTTTGGCCATGTGTACTCCTCCCAGCCTTTACTGAATGGTTCACAGACAGTCTACCGGCTGCGGGGAAGTTGGCAACTTAGGCGGGCTTGGGTTCGCGACAAATCGAGGCTGATTTCATCCCGGCCGGACCTTGTCGGGGCCGCCTCCGGCGCCCGAAGGGTTAAGGCCTGGACATGGCCGGGGTTTCTGGATATCGACACCGGGCCCGGCCCGATTCCGGGTTTCGGCCCTCAACCGCCCCCCACGGGGGGGAACACGGACAGCCGGTCGCCCTCCTTGAGGACCGTTTCCGGCTTGGCGTGAAGACCGTTGACCAGGATTATCTTGTCCTCCTCCGGGGGCACCTCGAGCCGCTCCAGGGCCTGGGCCACGGTGGCCCCCTGGGGGATTTCGATATCCCCGCCGCCGCTTTGGCCGCCCCGGGGGTCGAGGGCCCTCAGGCCCGCGAAAAGTTTGAGCCGGATCCTCATCTCTGCTTTTGGATCCCCTCCTTGGCCAGGACATTGAAGAAATTTATGGCCACGTATTTGTTGAAGGCCAGCTCCGGCGGGTAGAGGGCCAGCCGGTCGCCCTCCTTAAGCTCCAGGTCGGAATGGACCGGGCGCCCGTTGAGCATCATTACCCGGACCTCGGTCACCTCCAGCCCCAGGGCCGCAAAGGCGTCCGAAACCTTGGCCCCCGGGGCCAGTTCAAGGATCTTCTGGCCGTCCTTGAGCCCCTCCAGCCTTTTGCGGAGGGGTCCGCCGGCCTTTATGGTGATATTCATGGATACCCCGGTCCTGCTTTTCTCAAGGGTTGATGAAAGTATATCGATATCTCGTTGACGGCCCCGCAGTCGGCCGGAAAGAGTCCCACCCGGTCGCCCTCCCCAAGGACCCGGTCGGACCTGACCGGACGATGGTTTATGAGGGCCGATCGGACCTCCGCTGGTCCCAGGCCGATTTTTTCCAAAAGACCGGAGAGGCGTGTCCCGGTTTCCAGTTCCACCTCGCCCCGGCCGTTTTCCAGCCCGCCCACCCTGGACCGCAAGGAAGCGTCGATTATAAGACTGATCCTCATCCAGCAATTCTATCATCGCCAAGGCCCGGGTCAACAAAGGCCGGACCCGGGGGATCCGGGACCGGCCTGATGGTTTCAGGGGCTTGCGCTTAGAACTGGAGGGCCTTGTCCAGATCCTCGTCCGAAACGTCCCAGACCGTGTTATGGGGCGGCAGGGGCTCGGCCTTCATCCAGTCCGGCAGACGGTCGTCGGCCGGGGTGAAACCGGCCCGCCGGTTGAAGTCGATCTCGGTCTTGAGGATGTCGATCCCCATCTGGTTCAGATCCTTGAGCTCCCAGCCGTATTTGGCGTTGATCATATCCACCACGGCCACCCCGGCGTGGGCGATGTCCAGGATGGGGAAGGCCACGAACAGACACAGCCCGGCCGCGTCGCAAAGCGAGGCGGTGGCCACCTGGAGGCCCTGGGAGAGCTGGTACTGGCCTTCCGGCTTCAAGGGATCCACCGTCCCGCCCACGCCCAGGATGTTGGCCCCGGTGGCGTAACCGGCGGTGTGGTCGGCGCCCATGGGGGTGGTGGCGTAGGTCACCCCGATCCCCTTGACCGCCCGGGGGTCGTAGGCCGGCATGGCCTGGTTCTTGACCACCGGAACCCGGCGCACCCCGAAGGTTTTGCACGTGGTGCCCGCCCCGGCGCCCAGGATCCGGCCCAGGGGCGTACCCTGGCCGATCTCCTTCATGAGCCTTTCCGCGCCCTCCTTGTCGCCGAAGGGGATGACCCCGCCTTCCATGGCCACGGCGATGGAGTTGCCCATCTCGATGGTGTCCACTCCGAAGTCGTCGCACATGTAATCGTAGCGGGCGATAAAATCCAGATCGTCGATGCCGCAGTTGGCCCCAAAGGCCCAGACCGTCTCATACTCGGGCCNNGCGTCGTTGAAGATGCCGGAGCAGCGGATGATGCACCCGGCCATGCAGCCGTGGGCCACGGTCCCGCCCCTTTTCTCGGTCAGCTCGTTGAGCTTCTCGCCCGAGGTGGCCTCGGCTCCCTCGAAGGAGCCCTCGGAGAAGTTGCGGGTGGGCAGCCCGCCGGCCTCGTTGAGGATGTTGGTGAGGACGTTGGTACCGTAGTTGGGCAGCCCGCCGGAGGTCACGGGATGATCCATGATGGCCTTGGAAAAGCGCTTGGCCGCGGCCTTGAAGGCCTCCGGATCGGCGATCGGAACGCTCCCGGCTCCGCTGGGATCGACCACGATGGCCTTGAGTCCCTTGGAACCCATGACCGCGCCCAAACCGCCCCGGCCGGCATGGCGGGCCGGACGAAGCTCCCGGTCGGTAAAGGCCACCGAGGCGCCCGGAAGCTGCATCTCCCCGGCCTGGCCGATGGTCACATAACCGGCCTTGTCGCCGTGTTGGCCGACCAGCTTGGCCACCGCGTCGTAGTTGCCCAATCCGGCCAAGTCGTCGGCCGGAACCAGCTCGGCCTTGTCCTGGCCCAGGACCAGCTTGAACCATTTACCCTTTTCGGCCATGTTTTCGACGATGATCCCGGAGATCCCCAGCTTGGCCAGGTACTGCCCCGGCTGGCCTCCGGAGTTGGCCTCCTTGATGCCCCCGGTCAGGGGCGATTTGGCCCCCACCGAGATCCGGCCCGAGTTGGCCGCGTTGGTCCCGCCCAGAAGCCCGGGGGCGAAGATAAGCTTGTTGTCCGGGCCGATGGCCGTACAGGTGGGCGGAACCTCCCGGGCCACCACGGCCGAGGTCAGCCCCCGGCCGCCCATGCCCTGGTACTCCTTGGGCACGTCGGAGAAAGTGGCGGTTCCCGCCTTCATATCGACTCTGAGCAGTTTAAACATAAAACCCTCCTTGGGTGAGTGTATTGTCTCGCTTACATATCAACTTTGACCCAGGGTTTATTTCGTGTCAACTCAAATTGATAATTTGAATACTATGCCATAATAGGCATAATTAATTGAAACAATCCAACCCCACCTAATTTCAGCAATTGTATCATTGATGCGGGATGAAAGGAAATTTTATTGTGTCAATTATGGCATATTGCCCCGAACCCCGACGGCCCCGACCGGGCAAAGAAAAAGGGGAGCGGACCGCTCCCCTGATCATTTCCGGCTGGTCGGGACGACTGGATTTGAACCAGCGACCCCAGCGTCCCGAACGCTGTGCTCTACCAAACTGAGCCACGTCCCGACTGCGCCCAGATCATATACAGCATCGGGACGATTTAGGCAAGGAATAGATTGGTCGTGGTTTCGGCGGGCGGCCCGGCGCGGGGCCGAGAAAGAGAGGGCCACTTGTCCAAAACTCCCTCTTTGGGGTATATTCTGGGCAAGGGAGAAGTGGATGGGGGTTGTGATTCCCGATAAAAAGTATTTCCGGATCGGCGAGGTCAGCAGGCTTACCGGTCTGGAGCAGCACGTGATCCGCTATTGGGAGAAGGAGTTTCCCAAGCTCAAGCCGGTCAGGGCCGGTTCGAGGCAGCGCCTCTACTCCCGGGAGGACATCGCCCTGATCCTGGACATCCACCGGCTGGTTCACGAGGAGCGCTACACCATCGCCGGGGCCCGCAGAAGGCTGGACGGCCCGGCTCCGGCCGCCCAGGCCGCCCCGGCCCCGGAATCTCTTCCCCCGGCTCCCCCGCCGCCCCCGGCCCCATCCCGGGCCGGGACCCAGCCGGAGTTGCCCCTGTTCCCCGAAGAAAGCGGGCCCGGACCCTCCGCAGCCGACGATTCCGGGCCGGACCGGCTCATGGAGGAGATCAAACGCGAACTCGGGCAGATCATCAGGTTACTGTCTTGAAGACCCTTCCGAACCGCTTCCTCCCCGGGTTGTCCTGGGTGAACGCCCTGCTCCTGGTCGCCGCCCTTTTACTGCTGGAGGCGGCCCTCTCTCCTCCCCCGGTCCGGGCCGCCCGCCGGGAGGTCAAAATCGTCCGGGTGGTGGACGGCGACACGGTGGTCACATCCGACCAGGCCACCCTCCGCCTGGCCGGGATCGACACCCCTGAGATCGGTTCCAAGGGCCGGGCCGGACAGCCCTTTTCCCGGGCCGCCAAGGCCGCCCTGGAGCGGCTGGTGAAAGGCCGCCGGGTGGAGATCGAACTGGCCGAGGAGAGCCGGGACCGCTACGGCCGGTTGCTGGTCTACATCCACTCCCGGGGACGGTTGGTAAACCTGGAGCTGGTCGAGGAAGGGCTGGCCAGGGTGNNTCCCAACACCCGCTACGGGGCCGAGCTGATCCAGGCCGAGCGCCGGGCCCGGAGGGCCCAAAAGGGCCTCTGGGAAAAATGGAGGGGCCGGTGGGGGAGGTGAGCCGGCGCTATCCGCAAAGACCCATGGTGGGGGTGGGGGGGATCGTCTTCAGGGAGAATAAGGTCCTCCTGGTCAAGCGGGGGCGCTCCCCGGCCAAGGGGCAGTGGTCCATCCCCGGGGGTCCTGTGGAGGTGGGGGAGCTTTTGGCGGCCGCCGTGGCCCGGGAGATCCACGAGGAGACCGGGGTGCGGGTCGAGCCCGGCCCCCTGGTGGAGGTCTTCGAGCCCCTGGAGAGGGACGACGGCGGGGAGGTCGTGTTCCACTACGTGGTCCTTGATTATCTGTGCCGCTACCTGGAGGGCGAGCCCTCGGCCGCCTCGGACGCGGCCGAGACCAGGTGGGTCGGCCCCGAGGAAGAGGAAGGGCTCCGGATCCGGGAGATCACCCGGCGGGTCATCGCCAAGGCCAGGCGGATGGCCCAAGGTTGAGCCGGACCCCGAAGTCCGGCATCCCCCTCCGGTCCGGAACGGACCTCCAAACGAAATCTCGTTTCCAAAAGGATTTAAGATCCGGGTGACGGGAACCGGGGCTTGATCCGCCCCCGGGGCTCCAGGGAGACCTCCCGCCCGAACCGGGACCTGGATTTTTAGATCGATTAAGCCCAGTTACAAAAAAGCCGGAGATACGGTTTCCCCAGCCCCGAAGCCGACCCTCTCCCGGAGACCGTGCAATAATTGTAGCTCCGGCTCCCCGACAATAAATATACTTGAATACTACAATCCATTAATATAGCCTATTTATGGTCATTCATAAGCAACAAATCATATAGTAATTATCTTAAGGGGAGGATGTCATGAAGCGCATCTTTATTATCCCGCTCCTGGCGGTATCGATTGGCCTGGGCGGTTGCTCTTCGGTGAAGCACTCCGTCTACCGGGTGGATAAAAAATTCATGGTGGAATACACCAGCGATTGGGGCAGCCCCAGAAAAAGGGAAGGGGCTTTCTTCGCCCTGCCCAAGACCGTGGTCACGGTCGGGGTTCCGGTCAAGCGGGAGGCGGAGATCCCCGGCTATGTTTTCGCCGGCATCCGGAAGGCTTTTAGGAACGCGGTCGATGACTACTGCAAGAAAAACGCGGCGCAATGTAAAGGCTATGGCGAAAACGAAAAAAACAAGCTGGTCGGGCTTATGTTCGAGCTCGCCCTGAAGAGGGAATACAAAAACAAAATGGCGGTTTGTGCCGATTTGGCGAATTGCTTGCGGTTCCAAAAGGACATCGGTGAGGGCGGAAAACTTGAGTCACAATACAAAACATGCAAAAAGTCCGGATGGCAAGACGAAGCATGCGAGGATTTGAAAAAAAGGCAAGCCTATTGCGAGAAGCTGTCAGGATCGGGGGCGGTCAATAAGACGGATTACGATATCGGCAAAAGGATCCTTGAGTTGGAGGGTCGATACGATTCTTGCGCCTCCAAATATCAACTTATCACGGAAAACCTCAAGCCTCTCGGCATCGATCCGATCACGGCTCCCTCCGTCGAATTCACCTTCGGCGAAGACGTAACCCTCTCCTCCTTTGGAGANNTCAGCTCTTTTTCGCCGACGCCAAGGGAGCCGCTTTTGTGGACCGGAACCTCACCGTGGAACTGAACAAGAATGGAGTCATCACCTCGGGCACATCCCACGCCAAGGACAAAAGACCCGAGGTGGCCATAAAGATGTTCACCACCGCGGTGGCCATGGCCTCCGATATCGTGGGCGTTTTTGCTAAAGGCTTCAAAATACGTGAATTGCCTAAGGAAGGGGTAGAGGGAATCAGCGATATCGAAAAAACGGCCCTCGCCATCCTGGATCGTTACAGGGAAAGCCTGCCTGGAAAGCTGGACGAGATCCTAGAGGCCGGGGTGAAGGCATCGGGTGATCTGGAAAAAGTTCATGCCAAGAAAAAGGACCTGATCGTAGGGGATAGCGGTTCCGGGCTGGCCGAAACCCCGGGCCAGGCCCTGGCCACCAGGCTGGAGCGGTTGGACGCGGAGGAGAAAAAGCTGCTCTCCTTTTTCGGGAGAGAGGCCGACGACACTTATCAGGCCTCCTTCAGGATCCGGCCCGGCGCCTCGGGAACATCATGTTATCGGGTCCTCACCCTGTATTCCAGCGGGGGCATAAAAACCACAGCGGCTGGGAGCCAGGACGAAGAATTCGATCCGGCCAAGTGTCAGGGCTATCCGGTTGTGGGCCAGGACGTGGAAACCTCGGACATGGTTCCGGTAAAATTCCGAAACAGCGCTGGAGACGGGAACCGGAAGAGCCTCTATGTAATCTTAAAAAAGGACGTGACGGGCGCCCAGGGCCGGATTATCAGCCGCCTGGAGAACGCAACAGGCAAAAGCACGGAGATGGGAAAAACCGGCGAATCTGCCGGCAAGGATGCGAAAAAGGGCGGTTTTCCATACCGGGTTCCGGCCTTGGCCAAAGTTTATATCGTAACCGCTCCGGAAGAGGAGAATTGCACCAATGGCCTGCCCAAGGAGTTGGATGGACTGGGGATCCACGAGTTGCAGGTGGCCCAGTTCGGGACGGTCCTGCGCCTGCCGGCGCACACCGGCAACAACGACTCCATGATTGTGGCCACCTATTATGAAGACACGGGTGCTCTGAAAAAGATGGCGACCACCTCCAAGGCCATGGAGCCGTCGGCCCTGGATCCCTTCCTGACCCAGGTCCAGGCCACCTCCTCGGTTATTATGGAGAGCATCAAGGCCAAGCGCGAGGCCGAGGCCACAGAGGCGGCGGAGGACAAGGGGTATCAGGCCCTGCTCAAGGAGGTGGAGTGGTTGGAGCTGAAATTGCGGAAAAAAAACGCCGCAGAGGGGCTGGGGGGAACCGAATGAGCCCGGCCTAGAAAGCATCGCGGCCGGACCGGATTACCGGTTCGGCCGCGAGGATCATCATGAATCAACCCCCTCGGACCGGCCCGGTGCGGGGGCCGTCCAAACGGTCCGGTTCTACAGATAGCGGTCCAGTTCCCGGTTAGGCTTTTTNNTTTTCCCGCTATTCCTGAAGAATCTCGAGCCGGGGTTCTTTCTTTTTCCCTCTTCCGGGTTGTCGCCGGCCGAGCTTTTGCGCTCCACCCTCGATTTCCGCCCGACCTTTTTAGGGCCGGGTGGGTCTTTGATCAAACTCAGGAAGGACGGATCGACCAGCATTTTTCTCTCCTCTATACCTTTTAACGGCCCACCATTCGGTTTTCTTTAACCGCGATGGGCCGGCCGGCCGGTCCCCGCCTCCATTCCGGATAAGAAGGCTCCGAATCGCGGCGGAAGAGAAAATCCCCGCTAAATACAGCCGATTTTTTTATTTTTCTTAAAGTCCAGTACGTTCGCCGATTCCGGGCAAGACCCCAAGTTGTTGTGGTGAACAATGGTCAAAAACCCACATAATGGGTCAGCAAACCCGAAAAATCCATACTTGACAGATGGTTACGTCATATTGTAGGATTACGAAACAATAGTGATGGTCAACCAAACTACAAGAATTAGGTGGGCGTTCAATCCGGATTGGGCAGGTCGTATGGGTTAAGACCCGGTCGGACCGAGGGTGACATGTCGAAGAGAGAAAAAAAGAAAGCAGATAACCGTCTCCGCCTGATCCGCTCCGCGGCCAAATCCTTTGCCGCCCAAGGCATTAAAGGCGCCAATATCAACCTGATCTCGGTCGGGGCCGGATTGGGCAAGGGGACCGTCTACAATTATTTCCCTTCCAAGAAAGAACTCTTCCTGGCCGTCCTGGAGTGGGCCGGGGGCAGGCTGGAGGCCAGGCTGGAGCAGCTTAACGGGGATTCCTCCGGAACCCAGGCCCGGCTCAAGGACCTGGCCACGACCCTGCTGGGCTTCTACCAGTCCCAGTCGGACCTGGCCAAGCTCCTGATCCGCTCCGCCGCCTCCCACCAGGTGGAACACCAGCAGGCCCTGGTCCGGGCCTTCGACCCGCTTTTGAGCCGTTTCCGGGAGATCCTGGAGGAGGGATTGGAGCGGGGCGAACTCAAGACCGACCTGGACCCCTTCCTTTCGGCCATCACCCTCTGGGGCATGGTCAACCACCAGGCCGCCTTTCACTGGCTGGTCTCCACCCGGCCCCTGGATCCCGACGGGGTGGCCGAACTGGTCATGGCCTACTTCATGGCCGGGGTGAAGAACTGATAGGACATCTCTAGCCATGGATCTGGGCACTATCTTCGGAATCGTCGCCGGCCTGTCCCTTATTACCGGGGCGGTGATTCTGGGCGGCGAAATGGCTATCTTCATCAACATCCCCGGGATGATGATCGTGGGCGGGGGGACCATCGCCGCGACCCTGATCACCTTTCCCCTGGGGGAGGCGGCCCGGGCCTTCAAGGCCGCCTGGCTGGTCTTCATGGGAACCAGGCAGGACCCCAACGACCTGGTCAGGATCATGCTCCGGCTGACCAACCTGAGCCGCCAGCAGGGGCTTTTGGCCCTGTCCAACATTAAGACCCCCAACCAGTTTCTGCACAAGGCCTCCCAGCTCATCGCCGACGGCTCGGACGAGGAGATGATCCGCAACACCCTGCGGATCGAGATCGAATCTTTAAAGCACCGCCACGCCGTGGGGCAGGACGTTTTCCGCAAGATGGGCACCTACGCCCCGGCTTTCGGGATGCTGGGAACCCTGATCGGGCTGGTTCAGATGCTCCAGAAGATCGCCGACCCGGCCGCCCTGGGACCGGCCATGGCCGTGGCCCTTTTAACCACCTTCTACGGCTCCTTTCTGGCCTCTCTTTTCTTTCTGCCCATAGCCGGCAAGCTGAAAGCCAGGACGGCCCAGGAGGTTCTCAACCTGGAGATAATCTTCGAAGGCGCCATCAGCATCCTGGACAACAACAACCCCCTGGTCGTCTACGAAAAACTGTCCTCCTTCATCGCTCCCTCCAGGAGGCAGCGGATGTCCCTGAGGGGCATCAGATCGGCCTGACAAATGTCCATCCGGTTTCAAACCTCGGATCTGCCGGAAGACGACACCAAGGACTGGTTGATCACCTACGCCGACATGATCACCCTGATCCTGGCCTTTTTCATCATGCTCTTTTCCATCTCCACCATGGATCTGCCCAAGTTTCAGGAGACCATGGGGGCGATCAAGACGGCCATGAGCAAGAGGGCCCTGCCCCAGGTCAGCACCCAGCCCACCAGGGTCGTCTCCCAGGTCATCGGGCTCCGCCAGCGCAACCTGATCAACGAAGTCAACCGGAGCCTGGAGGGAACCCCGGAAGGGGTGGCCGTCACGGCCCAGTTCGACCGCAACAAGATTTTGATCACGGTGGGGGAAAAGGCCGTGTTCGCCCCCCATAAGGCCGACCTCCTGCCCGCCGGGCGCAAGGTCCTGGCCAAGGTGGCGGAGATGTTGAAAACGTTCAGCGAGTATGACATCAACATCAAAGGCCACACCGACAGTCTGCCCATCAACACACCCCAGTTTCCTTCCAACTGGGAGCTCTCCGCAATCAGGGCCACCTCCGCCCTGCGCTTTCTTTTGTCCCAGGGCCTGCCGCCCTACCGGCTGACCGCCACCGGCCTGGCCGATATCGACCCCATCGCCCCGAACGACAGCCCGGAAAACAGGGCTCTTAACAGGAGGGTGGAATTTGTTCTGGAAAAAAGGAGGTAAGGACGGCCTGGAGGTATCCCTGGAGGGAACCGACCGCTCCTCCTTCAGGGTCACGCCTCTCCCGGACGAACCCTTGATCCTGCTTATCGAGGGCCAGCCCTGCCGGGTCTACGATATCTCGGCCGGAGGGGCCTCCTTCCAATCCCCCCACCGGGTCGTGGCCGGGGATATCAAGGAGCTCAGGTTCAAGCTGCCCTACCCCCCCCTGGTGGTTACCGGCCGGATCAGGATCGTGGCCGCGAACCGCGACATGGCCCGGGGGGCCTTCCTGGACCTGGCCGACGAGACAAGGGACCAGATCCACCTTTACGTTCTGGAAACCCAGAAGCGCCGGCTCAAACAAAAAACCCGTCCGCCCCGGACCGAAACCCCGGATTGAGGCCTCCGCCGGGCTTCCCTTTGCTTTGACAAACCCGGCCCGGGTGTGTTAATCCTGAAGTCTACCGACTATCATCAAAAGCTTCCCGGGAAGGGAAAGGCCGCCCGGGATAAAGGTTGTTTAGGGTACAATTGTTAGAAAATAGTCCGGTCGGTTAACCCGAACACTTACCCTGCGCCGGACTGCGGGGGGAGGAATCGCCTCGCCCATTCAAGGAGGTTCGACCATGACAGCTCTTGCCGGTGGAGTAGGCGCCCTGGTCCTCGG
>NPIE01023079.1_pt1 | contig 11045 bp, 8 predicted proteins | sample 8637661 | NCBI WGS metagenome assembly NPIE01 (sample SAMN07420842, study PRJNA396082) | bioreactor metagenome | isolation source: sample BA12 brine-fed electro-methanogenic bioreactor BA | place: Japan: Kochi | collected 2016-12-09 | reverse complement strand
AAACCGTTTCCGTTCCCGGGCCCTGAATCCGGACAACCCGGTGCTGCGGGGGACCACCCAGAACCCGGATGTGTTTTTCCAGACAAGGGAGGCGGTCAACAAATTTTACCTGCCCCTGCCCGACATGTTTCAAAAACAGATGGACAGGATTGGCGCCCTGACCGGAAGGTATTACCGGCTCTTTGACTATCACGGATCCGACTCCGCCGAACACGTCATNNATCATTATCGCCATGGGATCCGCCTGCGACGTGATCCGGGAAACCTTAGACCATCTCAACCGGAACGGGGCTGAATTCGGCCTTCTGGAGGTACATCTATACCGCCCGTTTTCTACCGGCCATCTGTTAAACGCCCTGCCCAGGACCGTGAAGCGGATATCGGTCCTGGACCGGACAAAGGAACCCGGTGCACCGGGAGAACCCCTGTATCTGGATGTCAAAAATGCATTTTACGGGAAAAAGAATCCTCCCCTGATCGTTGGGGGCATCTACGGCCTTGCCTCAAAGGAGTTTTCACCGGCCCATGTGAGGGAAGTGCTGACAAACCTGACATCTGAGACCCCGATGGACCCATTTACCGTTGGGATTACCGATGATGTCACGTTCCGTTCCCTGCCGCCGTTCACCGAGCCTTTCAATCCCACACCCGGGGATACCATTGCCTGTAAATTCTGGGGGCTGGGATCGGACGGCACTGTGGGGGCAAACAAGTCTGCCGTAAAAATCATCGGGGATCACACAGACAAATTCGTCCAGGCCTATTTTGCCTATGATGCCAAGAAATCAGGCGGGGTGACCATCTCCCATTTACGCTTCGGTGATTCGAAAATCCGTTCCTCCTATCAGATCACCAATGCCGATTTCATCGCCTGCCACAACCAGGCCTATGTCAATCAGTATGATCTTCTGGACGTCATCAAACCAAAGGGAACTTTTCTGTTAAACTGCACCTGGACTCAAAAAGAACTGGAAAGAGAGCTGCCCGCGGATCTGAAACAGACCATTGCCCGAAAAGAGGTGAATTTTTTCACCATCAATGCCGTGGATATTGCCACAGAGCTCGGACTGGGCAGCCGGATCAACATGATCATGCAGTCGGCATTCTTCAAGCTCATGAAGGTCATCCCCCCTGACGATGCGGCCGGTCACCTTAAAACAGAAGTCGAAAAAAACTACGGCCGAAAGGGGAAAAATATTGTGGACATGAACTGCCGTGCCATTGACCGGGGAATGACTGAAATCGTTAGAATAACGGTCCCGGAATCCTGGAGCAGGCCCGCTTCAGAAGCAGGCACATCAGCGGCACCACTCCCTGAATTTGTGGAAAAGATCCTGATTCCCATGAACCGGCAAAAGGGTGATTCTCTCCCGGTCAGTGCCTTTAACGGCTGTGAGGACGGCACCTATCCCACCGGAACGACCCGGTATGAAAAACGGGCCATCGCACTCCTTGTGGCCCACTGGAAACCGGACAAGTGCATCCAGTGCAACCAGTGCGCCTTTGTCTGCCCCCACGCCGTACTCAGGCCCATGCTCCTGACCGATGATCAGGTTCAACAGGGTCCCGCGGGCATGACCGCCCCAAAGGCGATCGGTAAAGGCTATAACGGTCAATACTTCCTGGGAATTTCATCACTTGACTGCACCGGCTGTGCCAACTGCGTCGATGCCTGTCCTGCCGCGGAAAAGGCCATTGAACTCAAACCCCTGGCCGACATGCGGGAAACCGCTGTGGCACTCTGGGAGTATGTCAAGGACATTGAACCGCCTGAGCTGACCGACAGACAGATCACAACCGTAAAAGGAAGCCAGTTTCTCAAACCCCTGATCGAATTTTCCGGTGCCTGTGCCGGTTGCGGTGAAACCCCCTATGCCAAGCTGATCACCCAGCTTTTCGGGGACCGGATGGTGATTTCCAATTCAGCCGGCTGCGCCACGGTGTGGGGAGGGTCTGCTCCGTCAGTCCCTTTCACCAAAAACAGCTGCGGCCACGGCCCGGCCTGGGGATTTTCCCTGTTTGAAGACAATGCGGAATTCGGTTACGGCATGCATGTGGGCGCCAAAACCATCCGCAATACCCTGGCATCAGATGTCAGGGAACTATTGGACAAGGGGGTGGACAAGGGCGTTGAAACGGCCATGAAAGAATGGCTGGAGGGAAAAGATGTTACAAAAGGATCCAGGGCCAGGGCCGACAAGCTTTCCCGTGCATTAATGCCTTTCAGGGATGATCCCCGGCTCATGGGTGTTGCCGGAAAAAGCCATCTGTTTGTCAAACATTCCAACTGGGTATTTGGCGGAGACGGGTGGGCATACGACATCGGTTTCGGCGGTCTCGATCACGTCATGGCTTCGGGTGAAAACATCAACGTGATGGTATTTGATACGGAGGTCTATTCCAATACCGGGGGGCAGTCTTCCAAGGCCACGCCCACAGGGGCCATTGCAAAGTTTGCCGCCTCCGGAAAACAGACCCGTAAAAAGGATCTGGGGATGATGATGATCAGTTACGGGTACGTGTATGTGGCCCAGATTGCCATGGGCGCCGACAAACAACAGGCGTTGAAAGCGATCTGTGAGGCTGAGGCCTATGACGGTCCCTCACTGATTATCGGATATGCCCCCTGTGTCAACCACGGCATCAAATCAGGCATGGGGCAATCCCAGCGGCAGGCCCGGCGAGCTGTCGAGTCCGGGTACTGGACGCTTTACAGGTACAATCCCTTGCTGAAAACAGAAGCAAAGAACCCGTTCACACTGGATTCGAGTCCCCCTGAAGCCGATTTTGAAGAATTTCTCATGAGTGAAATCCGTTACGCCTCTTTGATGCAGCAGGACCCTGACACCGCCGGAAAACTGTTTACCAGGGCCAAAGAAGAGGCCATGGAGCGGATCCGGCTTTACCTGCAGCTGAGCCTCAGGGCCGTCACGTTTGACGACAGTGGCGACCCATCAACCGAATAATACAAGGAGCCCATCCCATGACCCTGATGACCCCGGAACAATATGAACAGAGCTTAAGGGAACTGGACCTGAAGGTCTACATGTTCGGCAAATTAGTGACCAATATTGTGGACAACCCCATTATCAGGCCTTCCATGAACGCGGTTGCCAAAACCTACGAACTGGCCCAAAAAGAGGCATACCAGGACATCATGACCGCCCGTTCCCACCTGACCGGCAACCGGATCAACCGCTTTACCCACATTCATCAGAGTACTGCGGATCTGGTGAACAAAAGTAAAATGGGCAGACTGCTGGGCAGGGAAACCGGGTGCTGCTTCCAGCGGTGCGTTGGCATGGATGCCCTCAATGCCCTGTCCATCATCACCTACAATATTGATCAGAAATACCAGACCGCCTACAACCGGCGTTTCAAAGACTATCTTGAGTATGTCCAGGAAAAAGACCTGGTCTGCGACGGCGCCATGACCGATCCCAAAGGGGATCGAAGCCTGCCGCCCCACAGACAGCCCGACCCGGATGCATTCCTGCGGGTGGTTGAGAAAAGGGAGGACGGCATCCTGGTCAGGGGGGCCAAGGCCCACCAGACCGGTGCGGTGAATTCCCATGAAGTGATTGTCATGCCCACCATTGCCATGCAGGAAGCGGATAAGGCGTATGCGGTTTCCTTTGCATTGCCAAGCGATGCAAAGGGCATTTTCTACATCATGGGGCGGCAGTCCTGTGACACCCGTAAACTTGAGGATACGACCATGGATCAGGGCAATGTCAGGTACGGCGGACATGAGGCCCTGGTGGTGTTTGACAACGTATTCGTGCCCTGGGAACGGGTGTTCATGTATGGGGAACATGAATTCTGCGGTCCTCTGGTGGAGATGTTTGCCGCCTATCACCGCCAGAGTTATGCCTGCAAGGTGGGGGTCGGAGATGTCCTCATCGGTGCGGCCCAGGCAGCGGCAGAAATGAACGGCGTGGCAAACGCATCCCACATCCGGGACAAACTCATCGAGATGAACCATCTCAATGAAACCCTTTACTGCGGCTGTATCGCCTGTGCTTCAGAAGGACGGAAAAAAATGAGCGGCACCTATGCCGTCAACACCCTTCTGGCCAACGTGCACAAGCAGAACGTCACCCGCTTCCCCTATGAAATTGCCCGCCTGGCCCAGGATATTGCCGGCGGCCTCATGGTCACCCTGCCCTCGGAAAAAGACCTGAAAAATCCGGAAACCAGCCACTGGATGGAGAAATATTTCAAAGCCGCCCCGGGCAGTTCCACCACTGACCGGATGCGGATCCTCCGGCTGATCGAGAACCTGACCCTGGGAACGGCCGCCGTGGGATATCTCACGGAATCCATGCATGGAGCCGGTTCCCCCCAGGCCCAGCGGATTATGATCGGCCGGAAAGTCAACATGGCCGAAAAAAGGCAGGCTGCTTTGAAATTATGCGGGGCCCTGGAAAATGACACACCCAGCTGATTCCCCAAAAAGTATCATAAAACCAGGCACATGCAACCATGTCAAAACAGGTAGGGATGTGAACAAGTCATGATGTTATCGAATGTGAAAAAAAAATTACTGGCCGGCGATCTCATTGGTATTCTGATTATTCTGGCAGTCATAATCACCTTGCTTGGATTCTTCGGAGAAGGATTTTTATCTTCTTACAACCTGGACAATCTGTCAAAAACCATCGCTGTGACCATCATCGTCGGGTTGTCCCAGCTGGCAGTGCTGTCGATCGGTCATCTGAACCTGGCGCTGGGAGCCATGGGGTGCCTGGCCGGCATGTTTACCGGATTTCTGCTCCAGTCATACCAGCTGCCGCTGGTCCTGATAATCCTGCTGGGTCTGTCAGCCGGGGCGTTGGCCGGATTTATCCAGGGCTTCTTTATTGTCAAAACCAAAATCAATCCGTTTATCGTCACGCTGGCGTTTGTCAGCATTTTCATGGGCATCGTGACAGGTATCACCAAAGGGGAAGTATTTACCATGCAGCCGGATGCATTCAAGCTGATTAATACCACCCATGTTTTTTTCGGCATACCCCTGCTGCTGATTCTCTCTCTGACCATTGCGGCGGTATTGTCGGTTTTATTTTTCAAGACAGTCTTCGGCAGGCAGCTGCTGGCAACCGGCAGTAATTTGAAAGCAGCTGATTTTGCAGGAATCAACACCCTGTTTATTGTTGTCTGTGCCCACACACTCAGTGGCTTTCTGGCAGGTGCCGCCGGTATTCTGCAGATATCGCGCATGGGATCGGCAACCCCTACCATCGGTACTGACTGGCTGCTGGTCTCGTTCGCCGCCCCCATCCTGGGCGGCACCCTGCTGTCCGGGGGAAAAGTATCTGTCCTGGGTACGATACTGGGTGCCGCCCTCATGAGCATTATTGTCAATGGATTGTTTCTGCTGGATGTGAGCCAGTACTGGTTTCAGACTTTTATCGGCGGAATTCTCCTGGCTTCATACGGCATTGACAAGCTGCGGCGGGTCTACCTGCTGCAGAAGCAGTCCTGAAGAACCGAATTCAAACACCAGACTTACAAAAGGCAGGCACAATGAATCATTCAACAAAAAAACAAAATCCATCCTATCTGCTATGGCCGGCACTTCAAAAATCAGAAAGTACCGGGGTGTTCTTTATTGTAGTCCTGATATGCCTCGTAATGAGCGTAATCACCCCTGAATTCAATACATTCGTGAACATCAATGTCCTTGCACGGAGCGTTTCGGTCATGGCGGTCGTGGCCTTGTCACAAATGGTCATCATCGGAACAGGCGGTATGAATCTTTCCGTGGGAGCCATCGGCGGCCTTGTCTGTGTGACGTCCGGTTCTTTGATGGCAAAAATGAATGTTCCCGTTGCCGTGGCGGTAACGGCAGGACTTCTTGTCGGTGCCCTGTGCGGTCTGGTGAACGGATGGCTGATCAACCGGGTGCATCATTTCACCAACAGAATCAATGTCACCTCTTTTCTCGTTACCCTGGCAACGGCCAGCCTTTTTACGGGCATCAACCTGGGTATGACACGGGCTGTGCCGATATACGGAATTCCAGACAGTTTTATCCATATCGGGCGAATGACCATCGGCGGAATATCCCTGCTTCTTTTTTTAATCATCCCGGTTGTCCTGGCCGTGGCGTTTGTCCTTCACAAAACCGGCATCGGCAGGCAGATCCTGGCGGTCGGAGGCAACCTTCATGCGGCGGAACTTTCCGGGATATCCATTCCCAGGGTCATGATTCTCAGCAACATCTTTTCCGCCGTACTTGCGGGCATAGCGGCCATCATCTTTCTGACCCGGCTGGGTTCAGCACAGCCCAGCGTGGGATCGGAATGGCTGTTGTTCTCTTTTGCGGCCCCCCTCATCGGGGGAACCCGGCTGGATGGCGGGCAGGTGAATGTGTTTGGAACCGTCATGGGGGCGCTTCTGCTGGCCCTGGTCGCCAACAGCATGGTGCATCTTCAGGTCAGCGTCTACTGGGTCACTTTTGTCAACGGCCTGATTATTTTAGGTGCGGTGGGTCTTGAGCGGTTCCGGACCATGGGTTCTGAAAATAAAAAGGGAGTGTAATCATGGGCAGTCACCCAATGGATCAACAAGGCAATATGGCATTGACGCTGGCGAATATTTCAAAGTCGTACCCGGGAGTCAGGGCCCTGGACAATGTGTCACTGGATATGGAAAAGGGAAAAGTCCATGCCCTGATCGGTGAAAACGGGGCCGGAAAAAGCACACTGATCAAAATCATTTCAGGGGTCATCGGTTATGATAATGGCACCATGACGGTCAACGGCACACCGGTTACATTCACCAGCCCCCGGCAGGCATTCCGGTGCGGGATCAATGTGGTCCACCAGGAACGGAATGTGGTTCCCACCTTTTCCGTGGGTGAAAACATTCTTCTTGAAAAAATTGCCGGCAACCCATTCGGGATGGTGAACAAGGACCAGATGTATGAAGAGGCACGGGAATATATCGATATGGTCGGCCTGCAAGTGCCCCCCGAGCAAAAAGTCGCCGACTTGAGTGCAGCGGAGATCCAGCTCATTGAAATTGCCAAGGCCCTGTCTTCCAAAGCCCGTATCCTGCTGCTGGACGAACCCACTTCCTCTTTGTCATTCCACGAAGCGAATTCCCTGTTAAAAACAATAAGACGCCTTCGGGATCAGGGGGTTTCCTTTTTATATGTCAGCCACAAACTGGAAGAAGTGTTTGACATAGCAGATACGGTAACCGTGTTACGGGACGGCAAAAATGTCGGATCCGCGCTGCCGATCGATGAACTGGATCGAAACCGGCTCGTGTCGCTGATGGTGGGCCGGACGGAAAACGGGAAGGCCCTTCCGGCAAGGGAGCTGGACAATAAGCAAGAGGTGCTGGCGGTTCAGAATATCAAAAGCCGGTTCAGCCGCAGCAGCAATTCTTTTGTTCTTCACAAAGGTGAAATACTGGGATGGTACGGGCTGGTGGGGGCAGGAAGGACGGAGCTGGCCAGGGTCCTGATGGGATATGACCCGGCGCTGGAAGGTGACATCCGCATCAATGGAAAAAAAGCCTGCATTACCAGTGTTTCCCAGGCAATGACCCGGTGGAAAATCGGTTATCTTTCGGAGAGCAGAAAAGAAGAAGGGCTTTTTCTTACCAGCTCGATCATCTTAAACGTCTCGGCTTCGGTCTGGAAAGCACTCGCAAATGCTTTCGGACTGTTGAAAAACGGGGATGAAGCACAGCTGGCTGAAAAATACACCCGCCGGCTGAAAATTAAAACTCCCGGCATCACCCAAATTGTCAACGCGTTAAGCGGTGGGAACCAGCAGAAGGTCAGCTTTGCAAAAACGCTGGCCACAGAACCGGACATACTGATCGTGGACGAACCGACCGTAGGGGTGGATGTGAATACCAAACATCAGATCCATGAACTCATTGTCGAGCTGTCACAGAAAGGGGTTTCAATCATTGTCATTTCTTCAGATCTGACCGAAGTGGTCCACCTGACCGATCGAATCCTGGCTTTCAGGGAGGGAAAGATCTGTGCGGACCTGAACAACACAAAAGATTATGGGGCAATGAGCCGGCAGGTGATGGAAAAATGTTTAAAGAAAGGAGGGACAGCGGATCAAACATTAGAAAAAAATCGTTTACCCAATTAACTAACATGGAGGAAAAATGAAAATGAAACAATGTCGTATCGTTGGAATGGGTTTGCTGGGGCTGGTTATGGTGCTGTCACTGGGCGTGATCGGTGTTGATGACTCCAGGGCGGCGACAAAATCCAAAAAATATAAATTTGCATTGGTTCACGGTGCGCTGCACCCGTATTTTGACCCGATGACCCAGGCGGCAAAGGACGCGGAAAAAGATTTCAATCTGCCTGAAACCACCATCACCGCGCCGCAGAAATGGGATCAACCTGAACAGAATGTCATTTTTGACGGCCTGGTGGCCAAAGGGTACACCGGAATAGCGACCATGATGTCCGAACCCTCCGCCGGCAATGTACAGATCGGCAAAATGGTGGATCACGGTGTGTTTGTCATTGTTTATGCAGGTCCCCCTGCCACACCCTCCAAGGCCCCCTTCTATCTGGCAACCGATTCGGCGGCGTCGGCCTATCTGGCCACAAAAACCGTGATTGAACAGATGGGCGGTAAAGGAAATCTTGTCCATCTGGCAGGCATGGTTGTTGAAGCCAATGTCAAGCTGCGCATGGAAGCCGTTGAAAAATGCGCGGCAGAGTACCCGGATGTGACACTGATCCAGACCCTGGCGGATCTGGATGTTGTCGAAGCGGCAGAAGACAGAATCGGCAGCCTGCTGGCAGCCAGGAGATCAAGTATAGACGGGATCGTGTCCACTTCCTATATCCCGACAATGGTGCTGGCCACCAAACTGACGGATTTGAAGGAAACCCGCATCAAAGCCGTCGGCAATGATACCGACCCCAAGGTGCTGGACGCCATTCGACTGGGTCACATGTATGCCACGACCTCTCAAAATCCCTACGGTCAGGCGTATCTGTCACTCTATTCCCTGAAGCTGTTCGTCGATGGATATACGTGGAAAAAAGACAACCCGTTCCATATTGATTCAGGCACATTTCTGATCACCAGAGACAATGTGGATACTGTGGACAAGGTATTGGAAGAATCAACCCAGCAGCTGTTAACCAACTGGAAGGAAAAGTATTTCAATCCGCCCGCTGAATAACAGCCAGGCTGCCTCTCTGCCGGATGGCCAGATGACCTGTCCGCAATGGATGGCAAAAAGCAGGGAGGCAGCCATCTTCCATTTAAAAATAACTATCATCAATCAATGATCATACAAAACGGAAAGGCCTGATGTCATGGAAAGAAAGGTGTGGAAAGACCGGTTTTCAGATAAGGTCGCGATTGTTACGGGCGGATCCACCGGAATCGGATTTGCCATTGCCCTGGAACTCTGCAGGGAAGGGGCCTGTGTCGCATTTACCGGCAGGAGCGATATGGGGTTTGCCACGGAAGAAACCCTGAAAAAGGCAGGTTACAATGCCATGTTCATTCAAGGGGACATGTCTGATGAAAATTTCTGCAAAAAGACCGTTCAGGAAACATTGAATAAGTGGAACAAAGTCAACTATCTGGTGAACAACGCCTTTTCATTTATTGCAAAGGCCATGGATGCCCGGGCCGAAGACTGGCAGAAAAGCTATTTTGCCGGCCCGGTCGCCTATGCCAGGATGGTTCAAAATGTGGTCGAGCCCATGAAGAAACAAGGCGGCGGTGCGGTTGTCAATATTGCCAGCGTATCCGCTCATATTGCTCAAGTCAGCCGCTGGACATACAATGCGGCAAAAGGGGCTGTGAACCAGTTGACCCGGTGCCAGGCTTTGGATCTGGCCGGGGAGAATATCAGAGTCAACAGTGTCAGCCCGGCGTGGATCTGGACCCGGGAACTGGAAAAAGCCGCCCAGCTGGATGGGGGAGGCAGAGAAAAATGGGAGCCGATATGGGGGCAGTTTCATATGCTTGAAAGATGTGCGGAACCCATTGAATGTGCCGGACCCACGCTCTTTTTGCTGAGCGATGATGCGTCATTCATCACCGGAACCGACCTGCTCATTGACGGCGGATATCTGGCAATGGGCCCTGAAGGACTTGGCAAACAATCCTCGTTTGCTGGAAGCGATTAAAGTGAGATCGGGTTCATCAATAAACCCTCTGTTGCGATGAACCCGTTTGACAATTTTCCACCACGCGGCAGGCCGGATGCCATGGCATGGGGCCCTGTGACCGACCGACCTTGAATGCCAATGAGAGAAAGACACAAGGAAGAATGTATTGAAACCGAGCATCATACCCCAAGGGATCATCCCCCCTCTTTTGACGCCTTTGACAAAAAATATGGGTATTGATACCCCTGCCCTGGAAACACTGATTCAAAAAATGGTTGATGCAGGCATTCCGGCATTGTTCATCTGCGGTTCTGCAGGGCTGGGCTCAGCACTCACCATGACGGATTACGAAAAAGTGATCGTTACCGCCCTTGAGACCGTCCCTGAAGGATATCCGCTGCTCTGCGGGGTTCTTGAATCTTCCACCATGCGGGCAATGGAACGGATTCGGCTCCTGGAATCCCTGCATATCCGCTGTTTTGTTACAGTGGCCCCATATTACCTGAAGGCCACAAAGACCGAGGATCTGCTCCGGCATTTCGGCGCGTTAAGAGAAAGCACTGATATGGAAATGGTGCTTTACAACATGCCGGCCTGTACCGGCATCCATATGGCCCCTTCCCTTGTCATGGAAATGGCGGAAAGGGGGTGGAGCCATACCATCAAGGACAGCTCCGGAGACAGACAATATTTTGAAACCCTGTGCAAACTTGGAAATCCGCTCAATTTCAGGGTTTACCAGGGGATGCTCCCAAATTTTCACCAGCTCAATGAAATCAAGGCATCAGGATGCGTACCGATTCCTGCAAACCTGTTTCCTGAACTCTTTATCTCCGCCTGGAACGTAAAAGCCGAACGGGAAGAAACAGCCCGGATTCAACCCAAAATAGACATTCTCTGGAAAAACCTGGTCGTGGAC
>NPIE01002347.1_pt2 | contig 11047 bp, 11 predicted proteins | sample 8637661 | NCBI WGS metagenome assembly NPIE01 (sample SAMN07420842, study PRJNA396082) | bioreactor metagenome | isolation source: sample BA12 brine-fed electro-methanogenic bioreactor BA | place: Japan: Kochi | collected 2016-12-09 | reverse complement strand
AGGTTAGGTCAGGAGTAGGGTGAGTGTATTCAAATATCAACTAACGGAGATTGTACCACATCCTCCGATTTTCGCAATCCCTGCGAATAGGGGACATTCGTAGCAGTTCGGCGGGCTTCTGCGCCCCCTGTAAGGCTCGCTGTGCGATGTGGCTGCTTCGTCAATCCCAGGCGAATGCCTCGCTCGCGCTTCAGAAGCATTGTGCGAGCCGTAGTGCAATTTCGGTCAGCGACCTGCTACGAAAGCCGATAGGGGGCCATCGCATATAGGACAGGGCAAGAGGGCTCACGCCCTGTCTCAGGGCAAGTCTGACGCAAAACCTTGAGTGCCAAGGCCATTCGTTGCCCCAGCGCGTCTGGGGCGGGGCGTCCATCGTTGAAAGGGCTTACCTTACACCTCCGCCAGTCGAGAAGCTGGGGCCTATGCGTCCCGAAGTAGCATGAGTTGACGACAGCTCTGCTCGTTTCCCCTCTCAGCCTATCGGAGCGGACCTCTCCGAAGTGCCGTACTCGCTGGGCCTTATCTCCTTCGGGGACCGGGAGCGCGATACTCCGTAGAACCCGAGGGGCTTACAAATGCTTTCGGAACCAGCGATCAGACGCCTGCACAATCGACTCCCGGAATTCGGGTTGGTTGGACCAGTGACCAAAGGGAATCTCCAGATACGCCTTCTCACCTGCCAACCTATCGTAGTTGCGCCGTGTGATCGCCGGGTCCGTCATGAGATCACGGCCCTGGTTGATCACCAAGACGGGAACCTGATTCTCTTCGAAGGGGACGGCGGGCGGAGTGTTCAGGAAACTGATCAGAGATCGCAAGGAGACCAGCCGGGGCGGGATGGGATCGGCATCCCACCGCCTCTGAAACTCTGCATCACGCTCATCCATCAGTTGGCCGAAGTGTCCGAACCAGGCGAAGGGCAGGCGCAACCAGTGCAGGGGGCGGATCAAACCAAACGCCTGTAGCAACAACTTCCTCAACGCCGGGTAATGGTTGAGGGGTGCCATCCACGATATCTCAAGGGAATCCATACCGTTGCCGAAGTCAAAGAGGTTGAGGCAAGCAATGGCCTCAACCGGGGCACCCTCTGCCGCCGCATAGTAGGTGAACCCGCCCCCCATGCTGCCGCCGGCCATGAATAGCGGGGCCCGGAAACGTGTCTTGGCCCACTGTGCGACGTCCACGATATTCTGGACGCACTCGCGGGCGGTATAGTCACCTCGCCGCCCGCCAGATAATCCCTGGCTCCGTTGATCAGGGAGGATGACCGTGTAGCCGCTTGCGTGAAAGAGAAGAGCGAAGTCCATCACCACCCGACAATAACCGGCAGCGCCATGGTTGAAGATGACTACGGGAGAATCTGGTTCTGGACCCGGATAGCAATCCAGGTGGAGGGTCACGCCTGTCGAACGTAGGGCGTAGCTTTGCCGAATACGGTCACTTCTCTTCAGCATCGCCGGATCGTAATAGGTGCGCCAGTAGTCGTATCCCCGTTCGGCTTTGCGGACCTCCCACCAGCTTGAACCCAGCTCCCAGATGGCCATCGCCCCAAGCACGCTCGCCATACTCGTCAGCACCTGCCGATAGTTCTTCATAGGTTCCTCCTTGATTGGCGCCAAGTTATGACTCTCACTTCAGGACCCTCAAAACGCCTACCCTCCACCGTCTTCAACACACACTGCAACGCCAAATTCACCCGCTGCAAGATGTCGCGCGTGGCGTCCTGGAAGACGGAAACGTCTGATTGTCCAGAGGCAGTGCAGCGAGCGTCTCACTAGCGACCTTGTCATCGAGCCGGGGATAGAAACGACAGCCTGATGACGCTTCGGACGCGGCTGAAGACTGACGACGCTGGGTGCCCAGGGGGTGCGGAAAGCCTCCTCCCGCTCACCTACTCCATCCGCGTCCTCTGCTTATTGATCCACTTGACAGCCTCGACAGCCACAAAGACCAACGTGCTGGCCCCCAGACAGATCGCCAGTTCCAGTGGGCTCAGGGCCACCGTCTGGAAAATGGCTTGCAAGAAGGGTACATAGACCACCGCCAATTGCAACCCAAAGGTGAGCACCACAGCGCCGATCAAGGCCGGGTTAGAAAAGACCCCGATTGAAAAGAGGGAGTGCGTGTCCGAGCGGATGGCCAGCGCGTTGCCCATCTGGGCCAGACAGAGGGTGGTGAAGACCATCGTTCGCCAGGCCGGATTGCCGGCCTGGTAGCCAAAGTAGTGGATGACCGCGGTGATGAAGGCCATCAAGCCTCCCACCCAGAGGATATACTGCCACATACCGCGCGCAAAGATGCTCTCTTGAGGGGGATGCGGGGGCCGCTTCATCACGTCGGGGTCCGGTGGATCCACGCCCAGGGCCAGACCGGGAAGCCCGTCGGTCACCAGGTTCATCCAAAGAATCTGCAGTGGCAGAAGACGGGGGATGGGCAGCCCCACGGCAATAGCCATCAACAACCCCGCAATCTCCCCCACGTTGCTGGAGAGGGTGTACTTGATGAACTTGCGGATGTTGTCATAGATGGTGCGTCCCTCTTCCACAGCAGCCACGATGGTGGCAAAGTTGTCATCGGTGAGCACCATGTCGGCTGCCTCTTTGCTCACGTCAGTGCCGGTGATTCCCATAGCCACACCGATGTCGGCCTGCTTCAGCGCCGGCGCGTCGTTCACGCCGTCGCCGGTCATAGCCGCGATGTGCCCGTGCTTCTGTAGCGCCTCCACGATCCGGAGTTTGTGTTCTGGAGAGACGCGGGCGTAGACGGATACCTCCTGGACCACCCCTTCCAGATCTTCCGCCGACATTTGTGCCAGTTCCGGCCCGCTGATGACGCGCGCGCCGTTGCCCCTGGCTTGCGGATCGGTGATGCGCAGCTCGCGGGCGATGCTGGCTGCCGTAAGCGGGTGGTCACCCGTGATCATCACCGTGCGGATGCCCGCCGTACGGCAGGTGGCAATGGCCTGGCGCACTTCTTGGCGGGGTGGGTCTATCATACCGATCATCCCGACAAAGACCATCTCGCGCTCCAGGCTTTCCTCGTCGCTAGAGGGCGGCAGTTCTTCGAGCGGGCGGAAGGCCGCTCCCAGCACGCGCTGCCCCTCCTGGGCCAGGCGATCGTTAGCGGCCTCAATCCGGCGCCGCCATTCGTCGTCCAGCGGTTTGATCTGGCCGTTGACCCATACCTGCGTGCTCACGCTCAACAAGCTATCTACGGCGCCTTTGGCAAAGGCGATATAGTTCTGGGGGGCGACAGGCAGCCAATGCCCCCTCCCTGTTTCGTTGTCGATTTGGCTTTTCGGCAGCTCGTCGACTCTGTGCACCGTGGTCATGCGCTTGCGCTCAGAGGTAAACGGCACCTCAGAGACACGCGGCAAAGCGCGCTCCAGCTGTGATTTCCACAGGTCCACACGCGCCGCCGCGACCACCAGTGCGCCCTCGGTGGGATCGCCGACAGCACGGTAGGTTTCTGCTCCCTCCCGATTTGAATCCAGGGTAGCATCGTTGGCCAGCGCGGTTGCCGTCAGCAACAGCGCCAGGGAATCGCAAGGCACATCCACTGGAGCGTCGGCGGCCCTGAACAGGGAGCCGGACTTGCACAGTTCCTGCTCCAGACTCACCGTGTGCTCGGCCACATCCAGGATGGTCACCGTCATACGGTTCTCCGTCAGCGTGCCGGTCTTGTCCGAACAGATGACCGTAACCGAGCCCAACGTCTCCACCGCCGGCAAGCGCCGGATGAGCGCCCGCCGCTTGAGCATCCGCTGGGCGCCTAGCGCCAGAGCAATGGTGACTACGGCCGGCAATCCCTCTGGAACGGCAGCCACCGCCAGACTGATCGCTACCATAAACATCGTGGTCAAGTCCGTCCCTTGCAGCAGGCCGAGAACAAAGACCAAGCCCACCAAGCCCAGGGCGGCCAGGGCCAGCCCCTTGCCTAGCTGGGCCATGCGCCGCTGCAACGGAGTCCGCTCGCTCTCCACTGACTGGATCATCGTGGCGATGTGGCCCAGTTCGGTCTCCATGCCGGTGGCCGTTACCACGCCCAGGCCACGCCCGTACGTGATGGCGGTGCCCATAAAAACCATATTGCGCCGATCACCCAGAGGTAAGTGCTCGCCACGCAGCACCGTCGTGGTCTTATTGACGGCCTCGGACTCGCCGGTGAGCGCAGCCTCTTGTACACGCAGATTCACGCTCTCCAACAGACGTCCGTCAACCGGCACCGCGCCCCCAGTCTCTAGTAGGAAGAGATCGCCCGGCACCAGTTCGCGGGCCGAGATTTCACGCACCTGCCCGTCGCGCCGCACCTTGATCCGCGGCACAGTCATCTGTTTCAGAGCCGCCATCGCGCGTTCAGCCCGGTACTCCTGTGTAAAGCCCAGCACGGCGTTAAGGACGACGATGACCAGAATGGCTATGGTATCTTTAGGATCGCCGACGGCAAAGGCAATCGCGGCGGCGACGATGAGGACGACGACCATCACTTCGGTGAACTGCGCGGCCAGAATACTCCAGGGGCTTCTTAATCCCTGTTCGGTCAGTTCATTGGCACCGTACTCCGCCAACCGGCGTTCAGCTTCAGCCTGGCTCAACCCCGTTTCGAGCGACGTATCCAGAGCCTTCAGAACCTCATCTGGCGTCAACAGCCAGGGTTTTTGTGGGTCTTCCATCATTCAGTTCTCCTCTCTCCGATCTCATGATTGCAAGCGCCCGCTCCCCACTCTCGCCGGGTAGCTGCGCGAATATGTTGTCATTGTCTGCAATCAGAGTTCATAACCGACCGGGGTTATTATCCAGTCAAACCAAGAAATCGTCAACTACGACTATATACTACCTGGGGTTTGGCGAATTTTAACTGCACCTGCTGCATTTAGGGAAATTTTTATACGTACACACAAGATGTAGGGCTTGTAGTAACGACTTTAGTCGTGAGAAAGACCAAAAACGGCTAAAGCCGTAACTACGAACCAAATTCGCCAATGTCCAGATACTACGTAAGCGCTAATCGAAGGTGGACGGTTTCCCAAACGATGATCGGCAGAGCTGAAAGCGCAATAGAAGGCGGTCACTGCCCCGACTGCGGCACCACCTGTGATCCGCCTGTGCGCTGCGGAAGATCGTCCTCCGCCAGTCTGTCGACTTTTGAAGGGGTTCACATGTTCGCACGCACCCGCCACCCGCTCTTTTGGGAGACGCCTGACCTCTGTCTTTTTGGTGCCGATGAATTCCGTCGTGCTCAATTACTTCAAACACGAGGATTCCGAGAGTCTCTCCTGCTATGTCGCCTACGAACTACCCGGTGGCGGCCCCGCTCGACAGGGTGTGCCGAAAAGAGGTTTATGAACGTCTGTCTACCGGGGATATTGTCAGAATCAGGTACTTGCCCGCTATGCCACGAGTCTTTCGGCCCCATGAGAATCATCATCCCTACCATCGGCCCCCGCGGCGATATGCAGCCTTGCCTCGCCCTGGCGCGGGCCTGCGCGAGGCCGGCATGACGTGCTCCCTGCCTAGCACCCGAGAGGCAGGTTGTCTGTTGCATCGAATAAATCCCTCTGTTCCTACGTTGAACGTATGGTCTCTATCTCCATCCACCCGGATCAACCGAGACCGAAGCGGTTTTTCGTCGCCCGTTTTCCTGATAGGAGAGGAGCTCCCATGAAAGCAATTGTTCAAAATGCGTACGGCTCGCCGGAAGTGCTGCGCTTCAAAGAGGTCACCGACCCGGTGTTCAAGGAACACGAGGTATTGGTACGGGTTCACGCCGCCGCTCTCAACGCCGGCGACGTCTTCTCTATGCGCGGCAGCCCATGGCTGGCACGGTTCGCCGTCGGCTTCCCCAAACCAAAGGATTACATTCTCGGTTGGGATATGGCCGGGCGGGTGGAGGCAGTGGGGGAGCAGGTGACGCGCTTTCGCCCCGGCGACGAGGTGTTCGCGGCGTGCAGCCACACGCTGGCCGAATACGTGAGCGTGGCCGCAGATAAGGTGGCCCCCAAGCCCACCAACCTCACTTTCGTAGAGGCCGCCGCCGTGCCGACCGCCGCTATCACCGCGCTCCAGGGGTTGCGCGATGCGGGCAAGGTGCGGGCGGGACAGCAGGTGCTGATCAATGGCGCGTCGGGCGGGGTCGGCACGTTTGCGGTGCAGCTCGCCAAGGCGTTCGGCGCAGAGGTAACCGGCGTGTGCAGCACACGCAACGTGGAGATGGTACGCGCGCTCGGCGCGGATCATGTGGTGGACTACACCCGCGATGACTTCACGACAAGCGGCCGGCGCTATGACCTGATACTCGATAATGTCGCCAGCCGCTCCTTCTCCGACTTACGCCGCGCCCTGACCGCTCAGGGCAGAATCATCCCCAACAGCGGCCACGGCGGCATGCGCTATGTGTTCAAGGCCTATTTGCTCTCGCTAATCATGCGCCAGCATGGCAGCATGTACCTGGCCTCGCCGAGCAGCCAGGACCTGCTGGTGTTGAGGGAACTGATTGAGGCGGGCAAACTCAAACCGGTGATTGACAAAAGCTACCCGCTGAACGAAACCCCCGCCGCCTTCCGCTACCTGGAAGAAAGCCACGCCCAGGGTAAAATCGTCATTACCGTCATCGAGCAAAGGAGCTCCACATGAAAGCGATGGTGTTCACCGAATATGATTCACCGGATGTACTACATCTCAAGGACGTTCCCAAGCCCATCCCGAAAGAGATGGTTTCGTCCTTTGTTAGGACAATCACGAGCATCGGTAGTGTGCTCACGGTCGGCTTTTTTGTTGTCGATTCTTGTTGTCGTTCGCCGTATTTTTAATCGCATACTTGTCTGTGAAATGAGCGTCGATGGTCTCATGAAGGCAAGGCATGTGGGATATGAGTGGCACGGTGGTCTGCCGCTTTGTGGCGGGATAGGGAGCTGCTTATGGGATGGCTGATCCCTCTGTTGGTGCTGCTGCCCAATGCGTCGATGGTGTGGTTTCCGCCGGCCGACAAGCCAGAAGCTGGATCCGGTGTAAACCGGTGGCTGGAGGCGCTGGAATGGGTAGGGCGGACCGGCGTTTTCGTGATTCCGTGCCTTTACCGGATTCATATCCAGGACGCCAGCGCGGTGGTCAGCCTGGCCCTGATGGCGTTGGCGCTGGTCGTTTATTATCTCGGCTGGCTGCGCTACGTGCAGCAGGGCCGGCGCTACGCGCTGCTGTTCGCCCCCCTCTGGGGCATCCCGCTGCCGATGGCTCTTATGCCGGTTATCTATTTCGGGGCTGCGGCGGTGTTGTTGCGGTCTTGGCCTTTGACGGTGGCGACGTTGACATTCGCCATCGGCCATCTCGCAGTGAGCGAGCACGAGCGGCGCGGGATAGCGTCTCCGCCGCGATGCGAGGAAACGAAATGAAAATCTTCCACTTCCACCGCCCCTCGATCGCTACGTCGGCTCCTCTTTTGCCCACCTGCCGGGGGATGTGCCTGAAGCCATCCGCGCCCCACTTCGATGTGCTAGCCTTCCCGGCAATGCGGGCCTTCTTCCTGGCAACGTAAGGGGGTAGATGATGCGACTCACTCTCACGGGTATCTTCTTCATACTGCACGGTCTTGTCCACCTGCTCTACGCCGGACAGACGCTGCGTTTCTTTGAACTGCGCCCCGGCCTGACCTGGCCGGATGGCGCCTGGGCCTTCTCCCGGCTATGGGCCGATACGCTCACCCGCCGTCTCGCCGCTCTGTGGCTGGTGCTGACTGCTCTGGGCTTTCTTGCGGGCGGATTCGGCGCCTGGATCCAACACCACGGCTGGCGTCCCGTCACTGCCGGAGCGGCCGTGCTTTCGGTGTTGGTCTTTCTCCTCTTCTGGGACGGAAACCTCCACGCCTTGCCCGACAAAGGCGGCATAGGGCTGCTTATCAGCCTGGGTATTCTGATCGCGCTGGGAGTTTTCTGGTCGGGCCCTGCACCCCTCCAGGCCGAGAACGGCATCAATCACCTGGAGCAGGTAGAGTTGGGCGGGGTGCAGCAATGGATTTCGCTTCGCGGGACCGATCGCCACAACCCGGTGCTGTTGTTCCTGCATGGCGGACCGGGAAGCGCCAACATCGCCAAATTGCGCGTCCAGGTTCCCGAGTTGGAGGAGCATTTTGTCGTGGTCAACTGGGACCAACGCGGTGCGGGGAAGAGTTACCCTCCGGGTCTCGACCCCTCCACGCTTTCAAGGGAGCAACTCGTTGCTGATGCCCACGAATTGGTTGTGTTCCTCAAGCATCGCTTTGGTGTCCCCAGGATCTACCTGATGGGCTTTTCCTGGGGCACGGTGCTCGGCCTTTCACTGGTAGAGCAGTACCCTGACGATTTCGAGGCCTTCATCAGCGTCGGCCAGGTGGTAGACTATGAAAGGGGAGAGCGGCTCTCCTTGGCCTATGTCAGGGAAGCCGCCGAAAAGGAGGGAGATACCCGGGCGCTGACCGAACTCGCCCTTGTGGATCCGGCTTACACCTCCCCCAACTGGCAGAGCCAGCTCTCCACGCAGCGCAAGTGGCTGCTGCGTTCCGGCGGCGTTTATCATACAGCCCGGAGCTACTCCCACGAGATCGGGATGATGCTCAACGCCCCGGAGTATTCGTTGGCCGAGGTTGCGCTGTGGCCGATGCGCAGCGGTAACGCCCTAAAAACCATGTGGCCGGAACTGATGGAGATCGATCTTTCCGAGACAGTGCCCGTCATCCACTGCCCCGTCTACTTTTTTGCCGGGCGGCACGATTACAACTCGCCCTGGTCGTTGACCGAGGCCTATTACGAGGCAGTCGACGCCCCCGCCGGGAAGCGGCTGATCTGGTTCGAGAACTCAGCTCACGACATCTTTTTCGATGAACCCCGGCGGTTGGAGCAGGAGGTCCTCACGGTGTTGGAGCTACACGCGCAACCGTGAGATTTGGCAGAGGATACGATTAAGTCAGGAGGCGAACTATGCCATCACCTACAAAAACCGGATATTTCCCAAACGGCCTGCCCTACAACCGGGTCGGACGCGGGCTGCGCCCCCTCATCGTCTTCCAAGGACTGGTCTTTGAAAACAAACCGCAATTCGGGATGACGGGCTCGTACCGCTTTCTCGGAAATGACTACACGATCTATGCCGTACTCCGCAAGCCAGGACTGCCGCGGGGGTACACGCTCAAGGACATGGCCGACGATTACGCGGCGCTGATCCGGGAAGAATTTGGTGGACCGGTGGACGTGCTGGGCATCTCCACCGGCGGCTCCATCGCCCTGCACTTCGCCGCCGACCATCCCGATCTGGTGCGGCGTCTGGTCATCCACTCCAGCGCACACTCGCTGAACGACACCGCGAAACAGTTGCAGTTGGAAGTGGCGCATCTGGCACAGCAAGGGAGGTGGAGGCAAGCGTGGGCGCTGCTCATCGGCGCTATCTTCCCGCGCGCCGGCCTTGGGAGGTGGCTTTCCCGACCGCTCGTCTGGCTGAGCGCGGGGTTGCTATCGTTGAGCGCCCCACAAGACCCTAACGATCTCGTCGTCACCGTCGAGGCCGAAGATAAGATTGCTTTCAAAGATCGACTGGCCGAGATCACTGCGCCCACCCTGGTCATGGGCGGCACGGATGACTTCTTCTACAGTTCCGCGCTCTTCCGCGAGACGGCGGAGGGTATCCCCAACGCCAAACTCTGCCTGTACGAGAAGATGGGCCATCCGGCTGGGGGCAAGCAATTCCGCCGGGATCTCCTGGTATTTTTGCGGGATGGGGGATAGAATGAGCAGAGAGATAGTGCTTCCCGGATTAACCTGCCGCTGTGAGGCGAGGAGTGTGAGATGACTGAGACCTTTGAACTGATCACCGTGAATGCTGACAACCTGCACAAGCAGGGCTTTTTCTGCTACATGAGCAAGCGAAAATCGCCCGGTTACCAGCAAAAACGGGAATGGATGGAAGCCCGTCTCGCCGAGGGCCTCAAGCTCCACATGATCCACGAAATTGGTGGGCGGACCGTGGGCTTCATCGAGTACCTGCCTGGTGAGGTCGCCTGGCGGGCCGTCTACGCGCCCGGCTATCTGCTCATCCACTGTCTGTGGGTGGTGGGCAAAGGTAAGGGCAAGGGCTACGGCGCGCACCTCATCCAGACTTGCTTGGACGATGCGCGCGCGCAGGGCAAGCAGGGAGTGGTAACGATTGCCACGGAGCGGGTCTGGATGGCGAAGAAGGCCATCTTCCTCCAGCACGGCTTTGTGGATGTGGCTCAGGCGCCGCCGGCGTTTCACCTGTTGGTCCACCGCTTCGACGAAACCACGCCGCTCCCGACCTTCCCCACCGATTGGGAGGCGCGCCAGGCTCGCTTTGGCGCCGGGTTGACCGTCATCCGCACACCGCAGTGCCCTTACATCGAGGACGCCACGAACACGGCGCTGGAATTCGCAGCGGAGAAAGGCCTCTCCTCGCGCGTGGTGACCTTCCAATCGGCGCAGGAGCTACAGGCGAGCGCTCCCACTCCCTACGGTGTTTTCGGCATTGTGCTGGATGGTAAGTTGCTCTCCTACCACTATCTCCAACGCAAGGATTTCGACACCTTCACCACCTCACTTTTGCCAACGTAGATCCAGATCCCCGGTGGACTCCGGGATCATTACACCAGAGTCATCTAAGGTAGTTCCAAAATTTAAAGTACGCCACATCATCAAGAAAGTTCCCGCGCCGGCGTCAAAACCTGGACAGGTTGTTTTCTTGGAACGGCCTAATTCCCTCTAAACCAAAACGGGGTTTCGCCGAGATGACCCGCACCAGCGGCGAAACCCTGCTCCCTCTCATCAGTGAAGGCGTCCCGGGCCGGGGGAGCACCTTCCACTCCGTCCCTCCCTCACTCACTCCCTTGTTTGCTCGTTTATTCGCCCATTCCGACCGCATCGGTAGACGCCCTCACCTTCCGTGCTCACCTCGAATCATCACCTAAATCACCACATCTGGTGATGACAACCCCTCCCCCATGCTGTATGCTTATCCCGAGGTCAGGCAGCTTTACCAGGTTATCCTCGACCGAGTCCCGCAGCGTAGGAACT
>NPIE01003322.1_pt2 | contig 11048 bp, 11 predicted proteins | sample 8637661 | NCBI WGS metagenome assembly NPIE01 (sample SAMN07420842, study PRJNA396082) | bioreactor metagenome | isolation source: sample BA12 brine-fed electro-methanogenic bioreactor BA | place: Japan: Kochi | collected 2016-12-09 | reverse complement strand
GAAGGAGTTCTCTCATGCGTGAATTGAACATCGCCGTCGTGCAGATGGCGCCCGAACTGGGAAAGATGGAAGCAAACATCGGTCGGATGGCCGACTGGATTCAGAAGATCGCCACAACGGAGCCGGTAGACATCATCGTCTTCCCGGAGCTCTCCGTGACGGGGTACGAGGGCGGGCAGCGCTTCGCGCAGATGGCGCAGCGGGTGCCCGGCGCTGTCACCAACATTCTGGGGCAGCACGCCAACGAGTTTGGCATCTACGTACTCATTGGGATGGCGGTCAAGGAGAACGTGGAGTCAGTGCTCTATAACAGCGGCGTGCTCATCGCGCCCGATGGTGCGCCCGCCGCTGAGTACCGCAAGCTCCACCTGCAGGCTGAGGAACGGTTGATCTTCCGTCCCGGATACCGAATGAAGCCGGTGGAGACGGAGGTGGGCGTCCTGGGTATCATGCTGGGCTGGGATCTGGCCTTCCCAGAGGTGGCCCGGAGCCTGGTCATGGATGGGGCCGAGGTCCTGCTGGTCCCTGCCGCCTGGGAGGCCCAGCACGCCGATATGTGGCGCACGCTGCTCGTCGCTCGCGCCTACGAGAACGACGTCTTCATTGCTGCCGCCAACCGGATGGGGGAGGAGCCCTCCTACCAGTTTGCCGGTCAGAGCGCCGTCCTGGCGCCGGGGGGAGAGGTTCGCGCCGCTCTGGAGGAGCCGGAGGAGGGTTATATTGTCGTGCGCCTCGACCTGGACGAGGTGCGCCGTCGCCGTGAGGAATCACAGATCATTCTCGCCCGCCAGCCGGCTGCCTATCGGGCTCTCGTGCGCAAATACTGAGCCCATGCGGGAAAGCTCCGCCCTGAGAAGGGATCTGAGGCCCTGGTCGTGTATCCAGATCAGGGCTTCTGGTTAATAATCATGTAGGAGAATGCTATGAAGAAAAGAAAGCCGCTGCTCTATCGGGTAGGGGCGGGGGTGATGGTTCTGCTCATGCTTGCCGTTTTGGGCTTTGGTATCCGCTATCTCCTCATCAGTCAACGGCTGAAGGCCGACGCGGCTCTGTTGGTTACCGACCCGGAACTAAGAGCCCCGGTCATCCTTGATGATACCCCTACGGTGAGGCAGACGATCACCTGCGGATACGCTGCTATTCAGTGGCTCACGGGGTACCTTGCGACAGAGGTCTCGGAAGAGGTGCTCTTCGAGCTGCACGAGGGACGCATCCGCACCGCCTTTCCGGGCGATTTCGGTCCGGAGCTGGCGGTGCATCTGGGAGAGGACTACCGCGTCACAACCCTGAGCAACACTCCTGCCCAGGAATTGCTGCGGGCGATCCATGCCAGCTTGCGCGCCGGAATGCCCGTCCCCATCTCCCTAGCTGCGATCGATGATACCAATCGCCCTCATTATTCACTACATTACTCTGTTATCACCGGCATGGATCTGTTACAGGACCGAATCTACATCTCCAACGTCTATGGCTACGAAGAGACGTACACTCTCACCGCGCTGTTGGAAGCCCTCAGGTTTGATAACTACGTAGATATGCCTCTCTTTATCCGAGCCGGTATCTTCTTCGGCTGGTTCGACCGCAACACCATCTATATCATCGAGCCTCGCTAGCCTCTCGTTTTACTGGTTACTCCTTCCCCTACACCGGAGAGCTCTCCTCCGGCGGAGCCGCAGATCGCCCGCCTTGACATTTAGAAGATATACATGTACCATATATATGATTCACATCCGGGGGGGACCTGATGAATCAACGCGTATCGCGTTGCCAGACTGACGCTTCTCAACCTAATCCCCTTAATGGTTTAACCTGCTGCCAGGCGCGCGCGCTTCCTCTTGGGTGTCAATGTATAACGCCCTTATACTGAGTTGACCAAGGAGGATAAAGTGAACGAAGAAAGAAAGATATCCCAAGCGACCCCGTCTGACAATGTGGCTGATGTCATCGTGCTCGGGGTGGGCACGTGCGGTGAGGATCTCTCGCTACAGCTCCTTGATGCTGGGCTGGACGTGATCGGGATCGAGGCGAATCTGGTGGGAGGCGAGTGCCCTTATTGGGCCTGTTTGCCCTCCAAGATGATGATCCGGGTGGCAAAGGCCGTCAAGGAGGCGAGACGGCTCAGCGATATGGCCGGTGAGGTTGACGTAGCAACCGACTGGGCCCCAGTGGCGGAGAAGGTACGCTGGCTCACCGGGGGGTGGGATGACTCGACCGCCATCGAGCGGTATGAGAAGCGCGGGGGGCGCATGATCAAGGGGCGGGGCAAGCTCGTTGGCCCTAGGACCGTAGCTGTCGGGGACCAGCGTTTCACGGCGCGACGTGGCATCGTCATCGCCACCGGCTCGAAACCCTTCATCCCGCCAATCGCGGGGCTCGACGAGGTCGGCTATTGGACGACGCACGACGTGATCGCGATGGAGGAGGTCCCCGAGTCGATGATCGTCATCGGAGGCGGCTCCTCCGGTTGTGAGCTCGGACAGGTCGCCGCTCAGTTCGGTGCTGACGTGACGATTTTGGAAGGTGAGGACCATCTCCTTTCGAGAGAGGAGCCGGAAGCGTCGGAGCTGGTGGAAGGCGCCTTTGCCGCTGAAGGCATCGCCGTTCGGACCGGTGCCCGGGCTGTGCAGGTTGCGTCCCGTGACGGATCGATCGTCGTAACCCTGGTTGGGGGAGAGCAAGTGACAGCGGAACGGGTGGTGCTCGCCACTGGTCGTACCGTTGATCTGAGTGGCCTGGGACTGGAGTCAGCGGGATTGGATAGCTCCGCCCCCTTCGTCGAGGTCGACGAGCACATGCGTGCCGCCGACGGAATATGGGCAATAGGTGACGTCACAGGAAAGGCATTACTCAGTCTCGTTGCTTTGTACCAGTCCAGGATCGCCGCGGCTGACATCCTGGGTAAGGAGCATACGCCCGCCCGCTATGATGCCATCCCCCGGGTTACCTTTACTGAACCCGAGGTGGGCAGCGTGGGAATGACGGAATTCCAAGCCCGCGCCGCAGGGCGCGACGTCGTCATCGCCGTGAAACAGCTACCCGCCACGTTTGCAGGGATGGTCCATTGGTTGGAGCGCGGCATCCTCAAAGTGGTCGTTGATCGTGAGCGCGGTCTTCTGCTTGGTGCGACGGTGGCTGGACAGCAGGCCGGGAACATGCTGGGTCTGCTTAACCTTGCCGTGCACGCGCAGGTACCGCTGGCAAAACTGCGCACGATGATGTACGGCTTTCCAGCGCTCTACAGCGCTCTGGGCGAGGGCTTGGGCGGTTACGCCCGGGTTGGGGTAATCAGCGTGGTCGATCCCGACTACGAAGGCCTGGAGGCGCTTGAGAAGGTAGGCGAGGAGCGCTGATGCAGTAGCAGGTATAGAGTTTAGTGAGGAGTAAGGCGGGTAACCATGTGAAGAGAAGCAAGAGTGATGGCCATACTGCCAGCAGCGGATATAGAGCGGGCCAAGAGGTTCTACGGAGAGACGCTTGCCCTTCCCCAAGCCGATATTCCCGGCGCAAACTCTGCCTGGTTCAAGGATCCCGAGGGCAACATATTGGCCATCAACCAACTGCCGGTCCCTCTGCCGTGACCGTATGGGCAGTTCAGCGGTGCCACAACGAAGCTGAACTGCTCATTCTGGCAAGCCGTGCGTTACGGCCTATGTGTGCCCACAGCTCTTTGGCAAACGGCGGGTGGCATGTGCCAACTGTTCAAGGGAACGGTACGCAACTCGAGTCTGTTGAGCGGGACAAGATGATCCATTCGTGCTCATGCACGGTCCGCCTTAGGACTATCGCGTCTCGAAGGTGGCGCTGGACGCGCCTAGGGAGGTGTATCGCGTCGTATACTACAGCCGCCGCCATCATTATCAGAGGAGTAGAAGATGTCCGACCTGCACGTTAGAACACGAAACGACGAAAGAGTCATCCTCGAAGAAGGGTCTATCAGGGAGCTGGAGACCAGACTGCAAGGTGAGCTCATCCAGCCTCACAACAAAGGGTACGATGAAGCGCGAGCGGTCTGGAACGGAATGATCGACAAGCACCCAGCTCTTTTCGTCCGTTGTGTTGAGGCGGAGGATGTCATGGCAGCCGTCAACTTCGCCCGGGAGCACGCGTTGTTGTTCTCAGTTCGCGGCGGCGGGCACAATGTGGCGGGCAATGCGCTGGTTGAGGGCGGGATGGTGATCGATCTTGCTCCAATGCGCCGGGTAGAGGTTGAGCCGGAGCGGAGACTAGCGCGCGCTGCGGGCGGCGCAACGTTGGCCGACTTGGACCGGGCCACACAACTCTACGGCCTTGCAACGCCGGTTGGACTGGTGTCAAAAACTGGGGTTGCCGGACTCACGCTGAGCGGCGGCTTTGGGTGGCTAACACGTCGGCACGGGCTGAGCTGCGACAATCTCCGCTCGCTTGAGATTGTGACCGCCGATGGCCAGCTGCGGACCGCCAGTGCGACGGAGAACCCCGATCTGTTCTGGGCTGTGCGTGGCGGTGGCGGCAACTTCGGTGTAGTAACGACCTTCGAGTACGAACTCCATCCCGTGGGACCTGAGGTGATGCTGGCGATGGTCTTTTATGCACCCGAGCGGGCGCTGGACGGCTTGAATTGGCTGCGCGACTATATGCGCGAGGCGCCCGAGGAACTGATGGCGCTGGCTTCGCTCTGGACGGTACCTGAGGGACCGCAGTTTCCGGCTGATCGGGCGGGTGACCCCGCGCTGGTCTTCGTTGCCGTTTACTCCGGCGATCTCGAGGAGGGCAAGCGGGTCGTGGCTCCGCTGCGCACGTGGCGGGAGCCACTGGCCGATCTCAGCGGTCCGGTCTCTTGGTTGGAGGCGCAGACCTCCTATGATGAGGACTACCCCAATGGCATGCTCTACTACTGGAAGTCCAGCTATCTCGACGAGATCAGCGACGGCGCAAACGAAGTGCTGGCTGCCGCTGGCATCGACCGTCCCTCGGCGCTCTCCAATCTGGATATCTGGTACCTGGGCGGCGCGATGCAGCGGACGGCGCCAGAGGAGACGGCCTTCTGGTACCGGAACGTCGCGGCAATGATCGGCATTGAAGCCAACTGGGAGGATCCGGAGCAGTCAGACGCGAACATCCAATGGGCGCGCGAGCTCGTCGATCGCCTCCAGCCCTATGCCTCGGACGGGTCCTACGCCAACTTTGGGGGGTTCTCAGAGGACGGCGACAATCCGGCGTGGAAGGTTTACGGCGACAACTATGAACGTCTCCTCAAGATCAAGCGGGAATACGACCCCGACAACCTGTTCCGTTTTAACAAGAACATCGATCCCATCAGAAGAACATAGCAGACTAGCGCCAACGAAGAAAAAGCAACCAGGTGCATGATCACTGGCTGAATCGAAGGGGCGAACGTATCGGAAGCATGAGTACGGGGAACGTAATACTCTGAAGCTCTATGGGTGACGTTAACAGTTCCTCGCGATACCGCAGTTCAGCCATGACAACAAAGGAGGGGAGCTTGCGCCATCAGCTGTGTAGAGCGTATCACAGATTCTTGTTCAGAAGGCCTCTGCTATTGATGCTCGTGGCGACGCTGTTGTTGAGCAGCTGCGGGGTGCGGGCCCTGGAGCCTGCTGGTCCTGGTGCAGAGGCCATCGCCAACCTGTGGTGGGTGATGTTCTTCACCAGTTTGATCGTGTTCGTCGCCGTGATGGTCTTGCTGGTCATTGCTCTTCGGCGGCGAAATAGGACAGATGACCGGAATCGGATGGCCCGGCGTCTGGTGACCTATGGCGGCGTGATCCTGCCCGGTCTGATTGTGTTGGGCCTGATGGTCTACAACACTTACATTACCGTCCTGCTGGAAGAGCCGCCCACCACGCCCCTCACCACGATTCACGTGAAGTCTCATCAATGGTGGTGGCACGTTCATTATCCCGACTATGGAATCACCACTGCGAATGAGATCCACATTCCCGTGGGGCAATCCGTGCTCCTCCGCTTGCATTCCGACGATGTGATCCACGCCTTCTGGGTGCCGGAGCTCCATGGCAAACGTGACATGATGCCGGATCATTTGGGCCAGTTTTGGATTCAGGCGGACCAGGTTGGCGTATATCGCGGCCAATGTGCCGAGTTCTGTGGGTTACAGCACGCTAAAATGTTATTTCTGGTGATCGCGCACGAGCCCGAAGATTTCGAAGCCTGGGTCGAGCAGCGGCAAACGCCCCATTCAGAGTTGGAGGAAGAGTCCGCCCGTCGGGGGCGGGAGCAATTCCTGGAGCTCGGATGCGCCGATTGTCACGCCATCCGAGATACGGAGTTCACGGGTACGCTAGGTCCGGATCTGACCCACCTCGCCAGCCGGCGAGAGTTGGGCGCTGGCACGTTGCCCAACACCCGTGATCATCTCGCCGACTGGATTGTCGATGCTCAGCAGTTCAAGCCCGGCAACCGGATGCCCTCCATACCCATGTCCGATCAGGCGTTGCGCGATCTGTTGGCCTATCTGGAGACTCTAGAGTGAGCTGCTGTCTCCGGAAAACCAGCCACCATTGAAGGAGAAGCCGTGACTACTTCCGCTCTGGAACCCTATGAAATCAGTCCCACTCGCCGGAGAATTCTCAGCGCCCTCCGGATTGTCAATCACAAAGTGATCGGATTGCGCTGGATTGTGACGGCGTTCATCCTCTTTCTCCTGGCGGGGCTGTTGGCGCTGACTATGGTGACCCAGCTGTCCCGGGCGGAGCTGGGTGTTCTCTCTGCAGAGAGGTACAACCAGTTCTTTACCATGCACGGCATGACGATGATGTTCTTCTTTCTCGTCCCCATCATGCTCGGATTGGGTATCTACTTCGTGCCGTTGATGATTGGGGCCCGCGAGGTGGCCTTTCCCCGCCTGAACGCCTTCGCCTACTGGGTGTATCTCTTTTCGGCCCTGGCACTGTGGATCGCGCTCTTTCTGGGGCGCGCACCCGATGCGGGCTGGTTCAACTATACCCCTCTCGCTGGTCCGACTTACTCACCGGGGATCAACGTCGATCTTTACGCCCTCTCGATCGCGTTTCTGGAAGCCTCCAACCTGACCGCTGCGCTGATTCTGATCATCACCATCTTCAAGATGCGGGCTCCCGGCATGAGCATCAACCGGATGCCCGTGTTCGTCTGGTCTATCCTGATTATCTCCTTCATGATCCTTTTCGCGATGCCGCCGCTACTGCTGGGCACCATCATGCTGGCCCTGGATCGGATCGTGGGAACTCACTTCTTCCGTATCTCTGGGGGCGGCACTTCCTTCCTCTGGCAACACCTTTTCTGGTTTTTCGGCCATCCGGAGGTCTACATCATCGCCATCCCCGCCTTTGGAATGGTCTCGACGATTTTGCCCGTCTTCTCCCGTCGCCGCCTGGTCGGCTATCTGCCCGTTGTGCTCTCTCAAGTTCTTATCGGAATCATCAGTTTTGGCCTCTGGGTCCATCACATGTTTGCGGGAGAGCTCTCGGTGCTGGCGATGACCTTCTTTGCTGCTGCCAGCATGTCCATCGCCATTCCCAGCGGGGTCCAGGTATTCTCTTGGGTCGCAACCATCTGGACGGGAGATAGACCCCGCTTTACGGCGGCCTATCTGTGGGCTCTGGGTTTTATTCCCCTCTTCGTCATTGGGGGGATCACGGGTGTCATGGTTGCCGCGCCCCCCTTTGATTGGCAGGTTCACGACAGTCACTTTGTGACGGCTCATTTTCACTACGTCTTGGTGGGTGGGGCACTCTTTCCGGTGATAGGCATGCTCTACTATTGGTTCCCGAAGATGCGTGGTCGTTTACTGAATGAGAAGCTGGGCCGGTGGAGCTTCTGGCTGGCTTTCACGGGTTTCAATGTGGCCTTCTTTACCATGCACTACACGGGATTTCGAGGGATGCCGCGCCGGGTTCACACCTACATGGAGGAGTTCGGATGGGGTACGCCCATGACCATCACATGGATCGGGGCGCTCATTTTGGGGACCGGGGTGGCGCTCACCCTCGTCAACGTTATTCGGAGCCTGGCGCGAGGAGCACCGGCGGGGGACGATCCGTGGGAGGCGGGCACGCTGGAATGGGCTACCCTCTCTCCGCCGCCGGCCCACAACTTCGACCGCATCCCGGCGGTGATCAGCCGGATGCCGCTCTGGTACGGTGTGGAGGCGGGGAAACCGGCAGAGGCTTACACGCTCCCTGAGAATTATCGATTGTCCATTGGGACTTCCACCCTGGACGGTGAACCGGAACAGCGCTTGCTGCTCTCCGGGCCCTCCATTCAACCCTTTGTCATGGCTATCGGGGGGGCTGTCGCCTTCTATGGTGCGTTGCTCAGCCTCTGGCTGATACCCGTGGGCGGTTTGATCGTTTTCGTCTCCATCGTCCTCTGGAATTGGCCCGGCCAGCATCGAGAAAAGGAGTCGAGCTGATGAACGAGAAATCTCCATCTGGACCGACCTCAACCGTGGCATTGCCGCTCAACCTGAATGACCGGCGGGCGCCCCTCTGGTGGGGGATGGTGGGGTTGATTACCATCGAAGCGGTGCTTTTTGCCAGTCTCATCGTTAGCTACTTCTACCTTCGTTTTTACGCTGCAGAGTGGCCCCTCGACGGGATCTCCCGCCCCGATCTGCTTTTACCTTCCATCAGCGCCATCATTCTCTTTCTCAGCAGCGGCCCGATGTATTGGGCGGATACCAGCATTCAGAAGGGTAACGTGCGTAACCTGAAGTTCGGCCTGCTGCTCAGTTTTGTGCTCGGCGTCCTCTTCCTGGTGCTCAAGTACGTGGAGTACAGCGCATACGACTACACGTGGGCCACGAATGCCTACGGTTCGATTACCTGGACTATCGTGGGCTTCCACTCGGCCCACGTATTCACGGTGCTGTTGAAGGTTGCTGTCGTCTTCGCGGCGGCGACCCAGGGGTATTTCAGCGAGAGGCGCAATCTCGGCGTGCGGATCAATGGCCTCTATTGGCACTTCGTCGTCGTGATTTGGATTCCGTTATTCTTCACGCTGTACCTTTCGCATTACGTCTTTTGAGCGTCGGCTTGATCGACTAAAGCGTGTGGCAGTCGAACCGCCGGGAGAAAGGAGTTGCCATGATCGAAGAAAGCATCGCAGAACTGCAAGGATTTCGACTTTGGTTCGGAACCTTCGGCGCGGCAGTCGCCTGGTTTGTCCATTTGATCGTCGTCTATGTGCTGGTGCCGGTGACCTGCGCAATTAGCGGGCCGGGGCTGATGTATGTTGCTTCAGCCCTTCTCGCCGGCATCGCAGGGACCGCCGGCTTCGTCGCCTGGCACTCCTGGCAGCAGCTGAGTGAAAAAGCCCGGGGAGATCTCATTGGAGAAATGGAAGGGAGCCGAAAAGGCTTCATGTTGTACGCTGGGCTGCTCGCAAGCGGGGTCTTTCTGTTGGCCATCCTCATGGCTACGCTCCCGATCTTCTTTCTGAACCCTTGTACCATGGAGGGGCGGATCTGATATCGCTGCGCCTGCCCTTCGGCGTGGAGGAGGAGAAACTTGGGTTGTCCTTCCTACCTCTTTGCCCTATGACCATTGATTTGTAGACCTTAAGGAGGAAATTCATGACCCACAGAATCTTGAGTTGTGTTTCGCTTGTTATCGTTTTTCTGGTGCTCGGCCTTGCGTGTGCGCCCCAAGAAGACGAGGTGGATTCAGATCTCATGGCGATGGGGGAAACAATCTACGGACAGGAGTGCGCGCGTTGCCATGGGCCGTCGGGGCTGGGAACGGAGGGCGTCTATCCCGAGCTGGATGGCAACGAACTCGTGCTTGGCGACCCAGATGCCGTGATCTCCATCGTGATCGAGGGGCCGGGTCGCATGCCCGCCTTTGGAAATCAGTTGGACGATCAGGAGATCGCCGCCGTGGTGACCTACATTCGCAATGCGTGGGGCAATGAGGCTTCGCCAGTCTCCGCCGGTGACGTCGCTGCCGCCCGATGAGCTCCGGTGAGTCGCGCGCGAACCGGCTCCTCGATCTCGCGCGGTCCCCTGCCACCACGGCAGCCGGAGACGACGCAGCGGTGTTCGTCTGGCGGCACGTTGCGGCGAGATGGGGGGACTATCTCAGTCTGACCAAACCCCGGGTTGCGGTCCTGTTGCTGCTGACTGCCCTGGTCGGCATGGTGCTGGCGACGGAGGGGGCGCTCTCCCTTTCACGTGTCGGCTTCACCCTGCTCGGCGGCTATCTGGCCGCGGGGGGCGCAGGGGCGCTCAACTGCTACCTCGACCGCGACCTTGATGGTCGGATGACGCGTACGGCGCATCGCGCCCTCCCCGCGGGTAGGCTGACGCCTCTGTCGGCGTTAGTCTGGGGATTGTCGCTCGGTCTCACCTCTGGTCTCGTGTTGTGGTTTGGCACTCATCCCCTGGCAGCCCTGTTGACCCTGCTGGCTTCTGCCCACTACGTCATCGTTTACACGCTCTGGCTGAAGCGGCGCTCGCCTCAGAACGTGGTCGTGGGTGGCGCGGCAGGCGCGGTGCCGCCGCTCGTGGGGTGGGCCGCCGCTACCGGCGCTCTCTCACCCACGGCGTGGCTTCTGGCTGCTATTATCTTCTGCTGGACGCCGGCGCACTTCTGGGCTCTGGCACTGATGCGCCGCGAGGAATACGAGCGGGCCGGCGTACCCATGTTGCCGGTGGTGCGGGGACAAGCGGCCACCCGGCGTCAGATCTCCGTCTACGTCATCCTGACCTTGCTGCTGACCGCTCTTCCAGTCATCGGAGGGACCTGGGGGGCGCTCTACGCCATCGGTGCTGCCGCCGTCAATAGTGTATTGCTGTACCGCCTCCTGCGCATGTGTGCCGGTTCCGACTCCCGTGCCACGCGCCGCTTCTACGTCTTCACCCTCATCTATCTTGTGGTGCTCTTCTCGCTCATCCTGCTCGATAAGGTCCTGCCGCTCTGAGTGCCTCCTCGGCGCTTTTCGAGGCGAGCAGCGCCGGCATCATCTTCGCCTCCGCCGGGGACGGCAATGACCACGTGCCATGGTCAGGCAGCGGGCGCGACCTGTGTGCGCGTCAAGTCAGAAGATTACGT